>Ga0194133_10000114_pt1 | contig 160938 bp, 139 predicted proteins | sample TA2KigOf40mmetaG_FD_155448 | JGI IMG/M metagenome (GOLD analysis project Ga0194133, IMG submission 155448) | Freshwater microbial communities from Lake Tanganyika, Tanzania - TA2015055 Kigoma Offshore 40m | ecosystem: Environmental > Aquatic > Freshwater > Lake | place: Tanzania: Lake... | reverse complement strand
TCTCCGCCAGCGTGGCCCCGTCCATCTTCAATTCGATCATTCCGTTCGCCAGCCAGGCCACGGGGATCAGGATCCTCGACAACGGCGTGGTCATCGCCACCCTTCCCGTTTCGAACGATGCCCGCTCGGCTGTTCTTTCGAAGACCGACTTCGCCGTCGGAACACATTCGCTCACCGCCCAATTCATCGGAGATGGCAATTATGTCATGTCCACCAGCCAGCCATTCGCACTGTCAGTCACGCCGGCCGGCACAACGGTCAGCCTGACCAGCGGCGGTGACTACCTGGCCCTCGGCCAAACCTTCACGCTCAACGCCTCGATCTTTTCCAACGCCCAAACCATGCCGACCCAGATTTCCGGCGTTGTGAGCTTCACGGCAACCGGCCCCGGAGGCACCACCAACCTTCCCACGGGCGCCATCAGCGTCGGAAAGGCATCTTCGACATTCACGCCCACCTTGCCAGGCAGATACACGATCACCGCCAATTACCTGGGAGATGCCAACTATCAGCCAAGCGCCGCAAACCGGTCGCTCACGGCTTCCTCGGTTTCGATCGAAGTGACTGATGCCAACAGTTCGCAGACAATATCCTCCGCTCCGCGTGGATCATCCGTCACTCTCACAGCCCGTCTCACTCCCGCCGATTCCTCGGTGATCGACACCTTGACGGGACTCCCCGTCCAGCCCGGCTCGGTTTCGTTCCGCTTATCCAACGGCACCGTCATTACGGCGGTGGCCCGCCCCGACAGCAATCCAATCAACGGGGATCAGGTTTACTCCGCCACGATCAACACGGGAAACAATGAGTTCTCGCTGCCTGTCGGTGTCGCGATGATCAGCGCCCGCTACAACGCCAACGGGGGCCTTTATCCCCAAGTCGATTCGACAACGCAAGCAATGCTCACCATCACTCGGCAAGCCACCACCACGACCCTCACGGCTCCGCAGGTTGCCTCCGTCACTTACGGGTCTTCGATCACCTTCGGCGCCTCGGTGTCTCCCACCATTGCAGCTTCGGGTGCCAACGCCATTCCATTTGGAAATTCCCAAATCCAGTTCTTCAACGCTTCCGCCCTGATCCAGTCAACCACGGTGAACGACGCGAACCGCTCAGCGACCCTTTCGCTCGACCTGCTGCCTGTCGGCAGCTACCTGATTTCCGCGCGCTACGCGGGCGACAATGCCAACTACCTGGCATCCAGGTCGACGGATTCCGCTCCCGCGTTTGCCCTTGGTGTCACACAGGCCAGCACCACCACCACGCTTTCACTTTCGAGCCCGGCAATTGACTCGGGCAGTTCCGTGCTGATTACGGCGACGGTGGGCTCGGGAGCCACGGGCAACGCCCTCAGGCCGTCGGGCACGGTGAATTTCTTCAACAACGGAACGCCCATCGGTTCGGGAACCGTCAACCAGGCGACCGGTGTCGTGACATTCAGCTACAGGCCGCCCGCGGTGGGAGGCTACTCGCTGTCAGCCTCCTACGCCGGAGACGCGAACTACTCCGCCTCCAGTTCCGGCGCCAGTTCCCCGCTCGTCGTGAACACATTCCAGCCCTTCTACGCGATCGCGATGCAGGGCGGGTCGAAATTCGCGACCTTCAGCACCCGCACCAACACTCTCATCGCCACCTACCAGCCCAATGGTCCACGGTACACCGGCGGCTTCACACTCGCCCGCGGGGATGTCAATGGCGACGGCGTGGCGGACCTGCTTTGGGCCACCAACAGGGGCTCGTTTGTCCGCATCATCGACGGCCTCACCTCCCACGATCTTGGAGGATTCTTCGCCTTCAGCAGCAGCTTGAACAGCCCGGTGAGCATCGCCGTCGGCGACATCAACAAGGACGGCAAGGGCGACATCATGGTCGCCGCGGCGGGAAGGAATGCGGGCGGACTGGTGCGAGTCTACAGCGGCGCCAACTATGGCCAGCTTCTCTATCAGGGTTCACCGTATGGCCAACGATTTGGCGGCGGCATCTCGCTCGCCTCAGGCGATGCCGATGGCGACGGCTGGGCCGACATCATCAGCTCGCCCCTGTCGGCCGGCGTGGCGCGGGTTGTGGTTGTCAGCGGGAAAACCCAATCCGTGATCAGGAACTTCCTGGCCCAAACGCCGGTTTACACCGGTGGCATTTCGGTGGCTGCCGCCGACCTCAACAACGATGGCCGCGCCGAGATCATCACGGCCACCAACTCGGGCCGTGGCATCGTCTCCGTGTTCGACGGATCCGCGCCGTTCAACTCCGGCGTTCAGGCACCCGCCCTTGGACAACTCGTCATCGGTGGGGCGCGCTTCACCGGTGGGGCGCGCTTCACCGGTGGGGCGCGCGCGGCGGTCGTTTCCGACATCAATGGGGATGGATTGCCCGACCTTCTCATCACGATGGGGCCGGGAGGAGGCGCTGGAGCGTCGCGCTACTCGTTCAACCCCACCACGCGGAACTTCCAGCTCATCGACTCGCTGTTCGCCTTCTCATCAAGCGAGCCGGGCTCCAACAACGGCTTGAGGTCGGCCTGATTGTTAAAGACCGTCAGCGGCCCGCGATGCAGAACAGGTGCTTGTCGCCCCTGATGAACAGCCGGCCGCCCGAGATGGCGGGAGTGGAGGCCACCTTTTCGCCCAGCGCGTTCGTGGCCAAAACCTTCGGCTTGTCGCCGCCCAGGGCCAGAACCGTTGCGACACCCTCCTCGTTGATCGCGTAAAGTTTGCCATCGCCCGCCAGCAGGGACGCCGAGAACGGTCCCTTGAGACGGTGCTGCCACACCTCCTGCCCGGTGGCCCCGTCGACACAGTTCACGCCGATGACAACGGCGCTGTAAAGCTTGCCGTCCACGGCGACGGGCGAGGTGTGCCGGGTGGACAGCTTGGGAGACTTCCACTCGTCGGCGGCTCCGGGCTTGAACGCCACGAATGGCGAACCCGGCGCGTAAAGGCGGCCGCCATCGACGGCCGGGGAAGCGATCGTGGCGATCGGCCCCTCATGCTTCCACACGGTTTTCCCCGACTCCGGCTCGACCGCCAGCAACTCCGAACTGGAAGGGAAGAGGGCCTCATCGCGGCCACCGCGGCCGATCACCAGCGGGCTTGACCAGTTGAGGCCGCTGGAACGCGGCAAACGCCACCGGTCGATCCCCGTCGACGCGTCGAGGCCGGCAAAGAACGATTCGCCCGCGTTCTCCATGCTCACAAGGACCGTGTCGCGGCTGAGCGCCAGCGACGACGCCATGCCCACCTGGTTGGTGACGGTGGGGTTGTCGCGGACGAGCGAACGAATCCAAAGCAGATCGCCATCATGGCTTAAGCCGATGGCGTCGCCGGTGGCGAACAGTGCGTAGACCCCCTTGGGCCCCGCAACGGGTGTCGGCGCGGCCATGTTGGTGGTCGGGTGGCAGGTGGTGTCGCCCGTGGCGGCGAATTGCCGCTGCCACAGCAACTTTCCATCAGCGGCGGAAAGGGCCGTCACCATGAGCCTTTTCTGCTGGTATCCCGCGCAGGCCGTGAGGAAAACCTTCCCGCCCGCCACCACCGGGGAGGAGATGCCCTGGCCGGTGAGCGGGTATTTCCAGGCGACTCCCTGGCCGGAGGGGCCGTCCCACGCGCCGGGCAGGCCGGTCTCGCGCGACACGCCGGCTTCGGCCCCCCTGAACGCGGGCCAATCGGCGGCATTCACGACCGCGGCCGAGGCGGCAAGCCATGTCGAGGCGAGGAAAAGGCGCCAACGGGCCATGATGATTCTCCCGAAATCCTGGTTGTGGTCGATCCGGACAGTCACTCGACGCCCGCCTGCTTCCAGGCGACGCGGGCTCCCGTGAAGTCGGTGAGCCGAACCTGGTATTGCCAGTTCTTTTCCCACGATTGCACCTTCTGGTTCTGGCACACCTTGAGGAGGATTTCGTTCACCCCGGGCTTGAGAACGACAATCGCCTGATGCTGGTCGGGGTGCATGCCGTGGTGGTATTCGTCCTTGCCGTAGACTTCCTTCCCGTTGAGGAACACCTTGATGGCGGTGATCGACCCCGCGCGCAGGACGACACGCTGCTCGGCGGCGGATTCAACCCGGGTGAACGCGTAGGCCACCACCGATTTCTCGTCGGCCAGTTCCTTGTTGAGGTTCACGAGGCCGGCGGGATCGGTGGTGGTGACCCGCTTCCACTTCACCGGTCCGTTGGGGCCGGTGACAGGCGCCGCCGGATCGGCCTTGTCCTCGGGTGGGAACTTCACGCCGAAGCCCTTGGCCGCGGTCACCGGGAAAGGGCCGACCACCGTCCAGTCCATGATGTACCCGAAGTGCGAGGCCAGGTCGGTCTTGATTCCGGCCTTGGCCAGGTCCTTGGCGATCAGGTCTACCTGATCGCGGTCGCATGCCGCTTTCATCAGCGCCTGCAGGCCTTCCGCGCGGCCCGGCCCCTCAGCCGGCAGCTTGGCCAAGCCCGCGGCGATCGCCAGGCGACGAATCTCGGGGCTGGGGTCATCCATGGCCTTGGCGAGAAACGCGTCGGCCTTGGCGGCATCCTTCCTGCGGACCAGTTCAAGCGCGCAGGCCCGGGCCATCCGGCCTCCCTTGCGGTCCTCAAGGAACCGTTCGATCTCCACGATGGGAATGGCCTCAGTTCCGGCTTTTTCAACAATGGCATCAAAGGCCGGCCTGAACCAGTTGGCGGAAACGGGGTCCTCATCGTCCATGGCGCCAAGGGCGGGAACCAGCGCGGCGACTCCATGCCCCACAAGCTCGCGCCAGGCGCTCGCGGCCTGGGCATTGCCCTTGCCACCGGGCCCCGTGCCCCTCAGCGCCGCGATCGAAGATGACACATCGGCGCGCGCCATTCCCGCCACCGCGAGAACAAGGCAAGCCAAGACCCGGTTTCTCATGTTCATCCCCCCCGACCGGCAAGCCAATCCAATGGATCCAGTCGCCGGATTCTCCGGGCAAAGCGGCGCCTTGTAAAGGGCCGGCGGCCAAGGGCTTGAATTTCATCGAATCCTCGCAAAACCGCGGGTGCTTTTTCGTAACTTGATGTTGGATTCACTGATCATCAGGAGAGACGGCATCATGGGCGGATCATTCTCCAAAGCGGCCTTGGGAATCGGGGCCTTGGCCATCCTCGGGGGGGCGCTTGGCGTCTCCCGGGCCTTCGTGGCGGGCAACGGCGCCGACAAGCCCGAAATCATCGTTGAGGCTTCCGATGGCCCCAATCCGTGGACCAGCCTCCAGGCCAACAACAATCCCGCCGACTTCCGCTTCGCGGTCATTTCCGACCGCACCGGCGGGCACCGCGAAAAGGTGTTTTCCCAGGCGGTGGACCGCATCAACCTGCTCCAACCCGAATTCGTTATGTCGGTGGGCGACCTGATCGAGGGGTACACCACCAAGCCCGAGGTCATCGCCCAGCAGTGGGATGAGTTCGTCGGCTATGTCAAGCGGCTGCAAATGCCGTTCTTCTATGTGCCGGGCAACCACGACATCACCAATCAGGAGATGCTCAAGGCTTACCAGGCCCGGTTCGGCCGGCCCCATTACCACTTCGTCTACCGCGATACGCTCTTTCTTTCCGTGAATTCGGAGGACACCCCGGGCAAGGGAACCAAAATCACCCCCGAGCAGGTCGCCTATTTCAAGGGCGTCGCCGCCGCGAACCCCTCGCCCCGCTGGACCTTCATTTTCCTGCACAAGCCGATGTGGGTGGGCAAGGATGCGGAAACCAACGGCTGGACCGACATCGAAAAGGCGATGGGCGACAGGCCGTTCACCGTGTTCTGCGGCCATGAGCATGTGTATGAAAAATATGTCCGCAACGGCCGCAATTATTACCAACTGGCCACCACCGGCGGCGGCAGCCGACTCAGGGGAATCCAGTACGGGGAATTCGACCAGATCGCTTGGGTCACCATGAAGGGGAAAAGACCCATCATCGGCAACATCGCCCTGGACGGGGTTTTACCGGAAAACCTCCGCCATCCCGATAGCGACGAAAAGGCCTACGGATCCGAAACTCCAACTACCCGTGTCCGGCCGAAAACCTACCCCGTCATGGGCGCCGTCACCCTCGACGGCAAGCCGCTTGAGTACGCCGCCGTAGTCTTCCACAAGGTTTCCGCCGATGGCAAGGCCGGCCCCGGCGGCGATGGCATCACCGACGCCGAGGGGCGGTTCGAGGCGTCAAGCTTCGGAAAGTTCGATGGGCTTCCGGCAGGCCAATACCAGGTCTCGGTTTCATGCCGCCCCCTCGACAAGGACCGCGTCCGCGGCGACAACATCCTCCCCGCCCGATACCTGAAGTCCGCCACCAGCGAACTCAGGGTCGAGGTGAAGGAGGGTGCCAACTCCGTCAGCCTTGAGCTGAAGGCCCGCTAGCGAAGGTTCCAGACCTTGAGTCCGGCGGGGGACCCCGGGGCGGGTGCGGCCGCCTCCGGGGCTTGGTTTGACAGGCCCGTCGGCCTGGGGATTGCCGTTTCCCGCGCCGCGGCGCCTTCCTGCTGGCGTGGCGGGTTGTAATCAATCGGCTCGATGGTCAGCCGGGTCGATCTTCCTGTCGCCATGGAACCGCCCGCCGGAACGACACCGGGTTGCTGATTGGAGCCGAATCCCGAATGCGCCGGTCCCGTGGGGACCACGGCGCGTGAAACCGGTTGAAGCTGCTGGAGCGCCTGCGGGGCGGCCGCCGGGCCTGACATGGGCGCGATCGCCGATGGCATGGCGGGTCCACCAATTCCCTGCTGGACAGGTTGCCCCTGGATCGAGGCGGGCCCCATGGCCCCCTGGGCCTGACCGGCGATGCCATTGGCCGGGTTGACCATGTTCCTCGACTGCTGGAAAGAAATATCGGTGTTGAGCGAAATCGGCCCCGTGTCGCCATAAAGGGGAAACTCCCCGCCGGCATCGTACTTGAGCTTCAACTGGATCCTCGTGATATCGGGCCTGTAGGTGGCCCACGGAAGGAACAGCGTGTACCCCTCGCCGACGGGATCCTTGCGCTTGAGTTTCTTGAGAGTGACGGGATCAATCTGCCAGTTTTCCAAGGGTGTTTGGGCCGCCGATGGTCCCTTGCTCAGGTCGTACAGGTCGACGATCAAGGTTCCCTCGGCCTCGATGGGGGAATCAACCTCCTCGCCAAAGAGATAAAAACGGCCGGCCAGGCCGGGTGTGGCAGACCCGCCATGCACGGGATCGGCCACATGAATGACCTCGTTCTTCCAGGTGCTCACCAACTGGCAGGGCACCTTGGCCCCCTTGTGAATCTTCCTCACATGCTTGGTAGGTTTTTTTTCAGCCGGCGGTTTCTCAGCCTGGGATTTGTCAACGGGCATCGTGACGCATCCCTGCGCCATGAGAACCGCCGACAGGCACAGGGCACTTCTCAACGATTGGCGGATGGCCATGACGCGTTCTCCTGCTGGCCTGCCGGACGGACAGGCTGGGTCGGGGCGTTCATGGGTGCGGAATTCAAGGGTGCGCTGGCGGGAATAAAGGGCCTGGCCTGGGCCAGGGGCACCACGGCCGAGGTGGGCACGATGGCCTGGGTTTGCTCAATGGCCGCGGGTTGGACCGGCGCCGGCAGCCTCGACATCGGGCCGGGCGCCGGTTGGCCTGGCGCGGGCTGGAAAGCGCCCGGCTTGCCCTGTTCCACGCCCGGGTCGGCCGGGTTGACAGGGACGGGCAGCCCGGGTGGAACGGCCAGGATACCGGGCGCGGGAAGCGCGCCGCTTTCCTCGGGGCTCATGATCGGGCCGTTGGGAACAGGGGGCAGAAGCCCCTGCCCGCCATGGACGCGCGCGACATCGCCCAGCACCCAGTCCATCTTCTTGGCTTCCTCGTTGAGCACCCGGGCGGCGTCCCACTTGTTGCGCACGATGTGGGGCGTGAGGATGATCAGGAGTTCCCGTTTTTCCTTGGACTGAGTCCGGTATCGGAAGGCGGCGCCCACATAAGGCAGGTCGCCGAACCAGGGGATCTTGTTTTCCGTCTTGATATCCGTTTTTTGGATCAAGCCGCCCAAGGCCACGGTCTCGCCATCCATCGCCACCACGGTGGTCTCGATGATCTGCTGGTCGATGATCGTCGCGTTCTGGGTGGATCCGTTCCCTGTTTGGCCGATCGGCACCGTGGAGGGCGACGGCTTGGATATCTGGGGCGCCAGCCTCATGATCACCCTGCCATCAGGTGTGATTTTGGGTGTCACCAAAAGCTCCACGCCGATCGCCTGGTACTGGATGTTGTTGTTGATGACGCCGGTGGCCGTCACATTGCTGCCCAGGATCAGCGGGTAGTTCTGGCCGACAAACACCCGGGCCTGCTGGTTGTCCAGCGTGGTCACCTGCGGACGGCTGAGCACATCGATGCGCCCCTGCGTTTTCAAGGCGCGGATGAGCAGGTTGAAGCTGTCCGCGGCGGCGCTGAAGACAAACCCGCCAACGCCATTGGCGCCCACCCTTCCTGTGCCCAGCGCGTTGATCCCCTGGAACCCGACCACGCTCGGGTCAACCGCCGGGTTGCTTCCGGGGAAGAACTGGGGCTGGCCCAGGAAGTTGTATCCGGGGAGCGTTGTCAGCGCGGCGTTGCTGACGGACACGCTTGAGCCGGAGGACTGGACCACCCCCGAGGCGGGCGAGAAGGCGCCCGAACTCGGGTTGTATACCGTACGCCTGAAAAGCACCGGGCTCTGCAGGCCGATTTCCACGCCGAAGTCCTCGCTGCCCGACAATTTGACATCGGCGATGAGAACCTGGATCACCACCTGCGGTTGTTCGGCGTCAAGTTCCGCCACCAGGCGCATGATCTCGCCATGCCAGCGAGGCGTCGCCGAGATTAGCAGCTTGTTGCTGATCGGCTCGGCCACGATGATCACTTCCCTGTCGAGTTGCTGGTAGGAGGTGAGCTGCTGCGAACTTTGCAGGTTCCTAAGGGTGCTGGCCATGAAGTTGTTGAGCGCCACGGCGACATCGGAAGCCACCGAGTTGCGCAGGATGTAAACATCGTTCTTGCGGCCCTGGATGTCGGCATCCTCAAGGCGGGTGATGATCGCCTCGATCACATCGAGGTCGCTGCGCGAACCGGCGGCGATGATGCTGTTGCTGCGTTCATCCACGGTAAGCCTGAGGTCGATGAGCGGGCCGCCCGGTGATGGCTGGGAAAGGTTGCTGAACTGGAGGGGCCTTCCCTGGTTGGCGGCTCCCGCGGCGCCGCCACCCTGCGCGCCCAGCCCGCCGCCCTGCGCGCCGAATCCTGTCAGGCCGCCAGCACCCCCGGCACCGGCGCCGCCGGCGCCAGTCCGCTGCCCGGCCGTGCCGAGGAACAGTTGCTGCACGATATTCGCGGTGATCACCGCGTCAGCCTTGCGGAGCTGGAAAATGTTGATTTCCGAGCGGGCCGCGGGCGGGACATCCAGTTCCTTGATGAGCGACATCACCAGTTCCAGCGACTTTTCAGGGGCGCTGATGATGAGGCTGTTGATGCGCGTGTCCGCTGTCAGGTAAATATCCTCGAGCACGCCGGTCTGTACTGGCCTGCCATCCTTCTGGGTCCCCACGAACCTCAGGGATGTCGACTTGAATTGGGCCGCGGCACCGGCGCCGGCATTGGTAGTCGCGGTTCGGTTCTGCTGGTTTTGCTGCCCGAGACCGCCTTGGCCGCCTCCAAAGAGAGCGCCAATGCCCCCTTGGCCGCCGATACCACCCTGACCACCACCACCGCCTTGAATGCCACCTCCGCCACCCTGCCCCAGGCCCGAGGTCGCCGACGGCGCCAACACACCTTGGCTGATGGCGCGCTGGATCAGCACGGCCAACTCATCGGCGAACGCGTAGCGGAGCGCCACGATCCGCATTTCGTTCACGGCGCTCGAGACCGAGGTATCGATCCGATTCACCAGTTCCTTGATCTCGGCCAAGTCCGCCGGTGACGCCTGCACGAACACGGTGTTGCTGCTGTCGTCGTGCGTGACGCGAACCTGGTGCTCGGCCTGTTGCTCGCCCGGATACCTTTGGGCGTAAAAGTTGTTGATCAGGCTCGCCACCCGGGCGGCGGAGGCCTTGGTGAGCGGAATGGGAGTCGCCTGCAACTTCGTGCTGGTGGGGACGTCCAGCTTCTTGAGGTCCTTGATCACCTCCTCTAGGCGGGCCTTGGGCGCCGCCACGATGATCGAGTTCAGCCTGGGCACGGGAACCAGCACCACGCTGGAAAGCTGGTCGGTGGTTTCCGCGCGGATCGATCGGCTGTTTCCTTGCTGGTTTCCGCCCTGCTGGCCGCCGCCGCCAATGTTGAATGGAAAGCTGCCTCCGCCTCCGGAACCGGAGCCTCCCTGCTGGGGCTGGCCTGGCGTGTTCTGCCGTGGTTGGGCCTGCGCCCTGGTATTGCCATTGGCGCCAACCACCACGGCCCTGTACAGGTCGGTCAGCGTGGAGGCGACGCTCGTGGCGTCGGCGTGCTCGAGCTCCACCAATTGGATTTGCAGGTCGGAGGCAACGCCAAGCTTCTGGATGGTCTCGATGATCTGGATCATCGCATCCACATCCGCGGCGGTGGAACCGCTCAGGATGAGCACGCCCAACTGGGGCAGCGATTCAACCGTGACCTGCTCCTTGGGTCCCTTGACGGCGTTGCCCCCCGGCAAGCCGGAGAAGCCAACCGAAGGTTGCTCGGCGCCCGGGGCGCCGCCGGCGGGCCTGGGTTGGGGAACCGGTGGCTGCGCGGGTGGTTGGGAGATCTCCTCCGAGACAAAGGCCACCTGCGACAACGAACGGGGGTCGAACAACGCGCCGTCCGCGCCCACCCGGGCCTTGAACCAGTTCTGATCTGGCGCGGGGGCGCGGTTGCCACCCATGCCGCCACGGCGACCGCCAGAACCGCTGCCACCGGTGCCGAATCCGCCGGGGTTGAAGCCGCCCGGACCAAATCCGCCGCCACCCGTGGAACCCGAACCGGTGCCGGTCGTGCCTTGGCGGCGCGCGCCGGTCCTGCCCTGGATCGCGTCCACGGCCTGCTGCAGCAGGGCCGGGTCGATTCCCTTGACGGAAATCACCTTCACCGACTTGGTCGCTGTCGGCCTGGCGGACAGCTCGAGATAATCCACCAGCTTCCCGATGTCCTCATAAAGCGCTTGGGAGCAATACAACAGCAAGCTGTTGCTGCGCTCGTCCACGCCGATCGACAACGAGGGCGGACGATTGGCTGCGGAGGCATCCTGACCTCCGCCACCTCCGCCAAACGGCGGGAAGAACCCGAAACCGCGGAAGCCACCGGCGTTGGATGAGCTACTTCTGGCCCGGGTGTACTCCGCGTAAACATCCCGGATGGTGGTCGCGACCTCGTTGGCCGTGGTGTTCATCAATGGCCCGATCGTCCAGGTGCGGGGCACGGCGTTGCTGTCGCTGTCGGCGTTGTCGAGCGCCTTCTCCAGGAGCGACTTGATGCTGAGCATGTCGAGCGGATTGGCCCGCACCAGCAGGGTGTTGCTGGCGGGGTCGGCCACGACCCGGATGCGGTTGGGCGAGGCTTGCGAAGGGGCGACACCGGCGAGGTTGAGCAGGCCGCCAAACCGGCCGCCAAGGGCGCCGGCAATTCCGCCTCCACCCTGCTGGCCGCTTCCCTCGGCCGGTCCGTTGAACGCCTCGGCAAGAATCTTGGCCACCTGCGCGGCCGACGCGTTGCGGAGGCGGATGATCTCATAGTCGCCATCGCCCGCGGGGCTTTGGGTCATGATCCGGACGATTTCACTGGCCAGGGCCAAGGCTTCTGGATCCTCGCAGCTCATCACCAGCCGGCTGCCGATGACGCTGATCCTCAGCGGGGCGTCAGGCCGACCGGGCTTGGCCGGAGCGGGGGGCGAGGCAGCGGGAACCTGCGCCGCCACCTGGGCGATGCCGCCGACGGGAATCGGATCTCCCAGCCGGCCCATTCCTTGCGGGGAGGGTCTTTGTGGGGGCAGCGGAGCCGGAGGATTGGGCTGGGGCGCGGGGGACGGAACCGCCGTCGGATTGATCACCTGCACCGGGTTTTGCCGCATGCCACCCATCAGCTTCTGCAGGTGCTCGGCCAGGAGGGAGGCGCTCCCCTTCTCGATGTTGATCACGCGGATCGTGCCGCCACCGATGCCACCGGTGCCCAAGGCCTTGACGATCGACTGCACATCCAGCACCTGTTCGGCGGTGCCCCGCACGACCACGGCGTTGCGGGTCGTGTCGGCCTCGACATAGGGCGCGCCCGACTTCATCTCCCCCAGCATGGCCTTGAGCGACTCCACCACCTTGGCGGCTTCGGCATCGCCGCCCAAGGGGATCAACTCCGTTTTGGTGATCTTCTCGACGGTGGCCGTGCCGCTGATTTGCCTGGCGATTTCAATATGGTCTTCCGGGCCGGCGTAAACCATGACCGACGAGTTGCCGATGGCCGAGATCCGTATGGTCGGATTCGTCTTGTAGACATCCGTCAGGGTCTTGGCCAGCGGTTCCGCGGTGCCCGGGGCGACCGGATACTGCTTGAGAAGGGGAGGCCCGATCACCACCCGCTGCTGGTTCGGCCCGCCGACATCGATGCGGCTGATGATTTCCCTCGCCTGGGAGATCTTGTCCGCCGGGCCTGTTACGATCACCGAGTTGGTGCGCTCATCGCTGGCGACATAATGGTTGCGGGAACGCCCCCCGGCTGGCAAAGGCATCGGGAAGGGACCGCGGCGCGGATCGACCGGCTGCTGGGGTTGCATTGCCACTCCGGGATTGGCGCCCAGCAGGCTCGTCAGGATTCTCTCGGCTTCCCTCGCCTTGATGAACTTGCATTCATGCGTCAGGCTGTCTTGGCCCTTGTCGGCGGTCTCCATCTCCTTGACGATCCGCAGGAGACGCTTGAGGTTGCCGGCGGTGTCCTGCAACACGAGCTGGTTCGCCCGGGCCAACGGAACCACTTCCCCGTACTTGCCCATCAGCTTCTTGACTTCGGGCGCGATATCCTCCGCCACCGCCGTGCTCAGCGCGATCACGAGGGACACGACTTCCGTGTTGCCCCGTCGGTCGAGTTCCTCGACCAGCACGCGGGGGACCAGCGTCGGATCGATCTTCTCGTCCGCCGGCACCAGCACGAAGCTCGTTTCCCGCCGGATCAGGATGTAACGCTGCTGGTCAGGATTGGAGTCGAGAGCCTCGTTGATGATGTCGATGATTTCGGAAATCGTGTACTTGCGGTCATTGGGGCTCTTGAAAGTGAAGGAACCCTGGGGAATATAGCTCGAGCCGTACTTCAGCCCCGTCTGGTCGACGAGCCACTGGAACACGGCGCTCCAGCGTTGGCCCTCCATGTTGAATGCAACGGTCTTTTCCGCCGGCTTGGGGGCCGCTGTCGCCGGTTGAGCCACCACCGGTTGCGCCTGGGGCGCCTGAACGGGAATCGCGGCGCCCTGGGCCAGCACAGGGAACAGCGCCGGCCCCTGGGCCCAAGAAGGTTCCTGCCAAAGAAGTCCTCCCACCAGGGCCAATCGCCAGGCGATTCGGCCGCGAATGCCACAGGGCAGGCGACTCACTGTATCTGGGTGTTTGGTACTGGCCATTGGCGCCTCTCCCGAAACGACTCGTCCCATCATGCCATGGCATGATGGCAAGGGAACGCAATCCATCAAATAATCATTCGGCACGGAAGAGCCGGATTGATGATCATAATCCGTAAATTCGGTCCATTTTAACAATTACTCATGGGCACTTATTCAAGGTCTGGTTCCTTGGTCGCTGGCTTCTTCTCGGCCTTGGGTGGATCCTCCAGGCCAAGTTCCTTGTACTGCTCCTGATTCAAGACCCTGCGCTCGGCTGGAAACAGGTCCTGCCCCACGACGACCGGGAAATACCCATCCTCCGAAAGCAGGATGACTTCCCGCACATTCATTGAGACAACTTTAGCTTTCAGCATGTCATTGCCATATTGATCTTGATATCCAACTGTTCGATTCAGGCCCAAACTGTAAACCTTCTGCTCACTATTGGTGTTCTGATCATAGAAATAGGCCACCCACCCCGTCCGGGTGCCACGCTCATAGGAGGAAATTCCTGTCAGTTTCACGCTCGTGAGGTAGTCCTCCCGGTCTTCGCTGGGCTTGGGCGGGGTTCTTCCAACCGTCGGGGGCGGCGTCGGCGGGCGAACGGGTGGCGGGGGCGCCACAATCACGAACGGATTGGCATTGGCCAAAATTTCGGAGTGTTTTCGCGACGGATTCAGGAGAACCGGCATTTTCTTCAGGGTGGGTTCGAGGTTCTCCCGTTTCTCCGCCCCGACAACGGAAATCGCCTCCACCGTCAGGCTCAATTCAACGAAGTCCTTCGACGGGTTTTTGCGCTCGGATTCAGGTTTCTTGATATCAAGCGACGCCAATCGGTGCAGGACGGGAATCGAATGCACCTTCTCCAAAACGGTCCCCACATCCTTGAGGGATCCTTGTCCGCTGACACGGAAGGTGGTTGATTGCCAAAGCGCCTTGTTCGGCCCCTGCTTGGCGGCCGGATTGACCTGATTGATTGAGGACCTTGTGAGTTCGACCGCAGCCTTCTTCAATCCGCCCTTGTTCAAGGCGGTCTCAAGCTTTTTCCTGAACTCGGCCTGCAGGTCGTTCGTGTGCCGTTCCGCGAGTTTGTCCTTGGCCACCGGCCAACTCATTTCCTTCCAGAATTCCAGGCGCGGATGATCGGCGAAAAGGCGCTTGCGAAGCTCATCATGTTCCTCGCTTTCCCGGTTCGCCTTTTCCATTTCAGCCGCGAGAGTCGACTCCGTGGATTCAAGGCTCCAAAGGGGTTCAAGGAAAAACCAGTAGGCCAAACCGGGAACCCCCACCACCCCCAGGGCGAGGATCACGAGCGAGGCCATCCTGTTGTTGCCGTTCATCGCGAGGTTCCCCGAGGCGATCAGCGCTTGTCCCTGGATTCCCCGGCGACTCCTTTCGCCTCCTTGCCGGCATCCTTGCCATCAGCCTTTCCAGCCTTGTCCATTTCCATCGGATCCGGTGGATTGGATGTCTTCGACCCGGACTCCCCATCACCTTTTTCAGCGTCATTCACGGTGTCGGCGGACCGGCCATTGTCACTGGAGCCTTGCCGGCCTCGCCTGCCTTCAGTGGCCTTGGGCTTGGCGGGTGGGACGAGGGTGTAGGAGGCGGGCGAACGGGTGCGCACCTGCACATCGAGCGTGAACTGGTTGCCCGTTTTCTTGATCTTGGAAAGGTACTGCCGGGCCGGCATCGCCTTGCGCAATTCCGCGTCGATCCTGTCCAGTTCCTTGGGATCGCCGGTCCCCTCGGGGAATACGCCCCTGATTTCCATCCGGCTGTTGTATTCGGAGGCGACGCCACCCACTGATGAGATCGGACTGGTCAGGATTTCCGTCACCAAGATTTTTTTCGTGTCGGGGATCCGGCAGGCCAGGTCGACAATCTCCTCGAGCCAGACGGGCGTTTCCCAGGCGGCCAAGGCTGAGAGTTTTTTCTCCTCCTCGGCCATCCGCTTGTTTTGGGATTTCCGTTCCTCGAGGATTTGCCGCATTTGCGCGATGTCGTCCTCGCGCGAGGCGAGTTTCCACCAGCCGAATCCGGCCAGCGTCATGGCCAGCAGTCCCGCCGCGGTTCCGGCCAAGGCGAGACTCTTCGCCCTGGCGTTGGAAGGTGGTGGCACCTTTTTAGGATTGGCGAAGTCGGGAATACGGTCCTTGCGCGACATGGAGCGGGCCACGCCCGCGAGCGCGGCGAACCCTCCCCACGGCGCCTCCCCGGCGGGTTCGATGTCGACGGGGAACGGTTCCAAAACGGGAGGCGACTCCGCCAGCGCCGACCCGAGCGCGGCAAGGTCCTCCTCGGTGCCGCCCACAAGCCTGACCTTGGCGGCACCCGTTCCGGTCAACCCCTGGCTTGCCAGCACCCGACGCGCTTCAAGGGCCCAACCCGTTCCGGCGAGCGACCGGCTCAGGACAACCTGCCCGCCCTTGGACAAGGCGATTTCACGCCATCCGGAGCCGATGCCGACAATCACCTCGGCGCTTTCGCGCTCGGAAAGCGCCGCCAATCCGGCCGACCTCGGCACCAGTCCAGCAAGCCGCATTCCGGCGCTCGCGGCAAGCTTGCGGTAGGTTTCCAGCAACTCGTTGCGCAGGGCCAGGGCCAGCACGCGCCTTTGCCCGGGGTCGGCTTCGTCCGTCCAGGCGTGATAATCGACGGCCACCTCGTCGGCCGAGTCGATCAACTCCCTGGCGGTTTGCAACCGGACGAGTTCCGGTTCCTCCTCGGGCGAAACCTGCGGAACCCTGAACTCGCGCGCCACGAGCCTGTCGCGGCCGATCAGCGCCACGAGGCCGGCGACCTGCCACCCGCGCGACTTGGCCTGCTCGCGGAGGTAGGCCCCCAACTCCTCGGCCATGACCGGGTTGGGAACCATGTCGGTGGCAACCGAGAATCCCTGGCACTTCGCGCCCTTGGCTCCGCCGTGAATGATGGCGGTCAGCCGTTTCTGGTCCCAGTCGATGAGGAGGGTGCGGGCCATGGGAGATATCCTCAGTTGGCCCGCGGAAGCAGGGTGGATGCCTGGTCGGTCAGGTCGCGCACGCCGGTGATGCGTGGCCGCGGGCCGCCGAGGTCGATCGTGGCTTCCAGCAGGGAGGCCGCCTTGGATCCCTTCACCGTGGCCGACACCCGAACACGCACCGCCGTCGGGCGCGTGGTCAGGTATTTTTCCAGCTTGGCCAGCTTGCTGGGAGACACCTGGGCCTTGGTGTAAAGCCAGGCCAGGGTGGCTCCCGATGGATCATCGGCCGCCGGTCGGCTTCCCACGATCAACTCAATGTCGGATGGTTCAAGGTCGGGCAACAGGGCCAGGACTTCGGCGGGCGCGGTGTTCACATTCAGCCTCGCCGGCCTCTCGACCTCCTCGGCGGATGTCGGTTCGGGCGCCGTACTCATGTAGCTGAACAACTGGGGCAGCATCTCCATGGCGAAGGCGGAATCCTTCAGCGGGCTGGGCAGTGGAACCGTCATCGATTGCCGGCCGTTCTGGACCGTGACGGAAACGCTGGCGGCCGCGAGATCGAAGATCGAACTTACCTTCTTGAGGCGCCTGAAGAAATTCGGTTGCTTGTCCTTGTCGATCTGCTGCTTGACGAGCGTCAATGGATCCACCGGGGTTGGCGCCGGCGCGGCGCCCCCGCGTCCCGACCCGGAACCACCCCTGCCGGAAGATCCACCCGATCCCGAGGAACCGCCGGAGCCCGAGCCCCCTCCCGACCCGGAGGAACCGCCGGATGGGCCCGGCATGGGCACCGACCGTGATGACGACCCGCCATAGAGCCTGTAGGCCAGGATGAATTGTGTCAGGACCTCATTGCTGAAATTCAGGTTGAGTTGCTCCTCAAGCGTGGCCAGGTCGATGCTGTTGGGGTGGACGATTGTGGCATCGGCGGGGTCGTAGTTCACATTCCGCCCGTTGGCCGTGAACAATCCCTTGAGGCCCGGGGAAATGCCGTTGCCGTCGAGCAGTTCGCGGCTGACTCCCTTCACGAGAAGAAGTTCATCCATGGTGTCGAGGGGCCCGTTCTTGCACCGGTAGGGGGATTCAAGGGCCATGTAGTACTGGTTTTCGGCGCCTTGGTCCGAAACTTCGTCGTCCTGGTCAAGCCAATCAATGATGGAAGAGATGATGGTGGAATCGAGGTCGGGTATGGCCGATTGGGCCCTCTCCAGAACCTTCTTGAGGGCTCCGCCGGAGGAATCCTGGTCCATTAGGCCGTTGATGTTCCAGCGGGAAGACTCCTCATCGTATTCGACTAGCTCGTACGATCCGGTCAGCCCCGGGATTTGAGGATCAAGCTCAACCTGCTGGGGGCCCTGAGGAAGTGATTCCCCGGCGGCGAGCTTTCCCAGGACGACAAAGATTCCCGATTCGGCCAGGGCGCGCGACTGCGCCGCCCGGTGCGCGCCGGCTGAAGCAAGATATTCGGCCGTCATCAGGTCGTTGTAGCGGTAGGCCGCCAGCGCGAGGAACGCGACGACAACCAGCACCGTGAGGAGGACGAATGCCTTCCTTCGGGGGGAAACAGCCTGCATCCGACTCCGCGGGATCATCAGCTTCCCTCCGGCCGTGTCTGGATCGAGGGGACATTTCCCGTGGGAATGACGACAATTCGCGAGTATGTCCTGGAGACCGGATCCTTGCCCGGTCTGGCGGGCATTTCAATGTCCACTTCCACCCGCACCGCGCGAGGTGGCCCCACGGGCGTGAGATCGTCGTAATCGAGGGAACGGCTGTCCCACTGCTCCACCCATGAACCGCCAGGCCCGGAATGGTAGAAGAATCGCACGGCGCGGACCTCTTCGGCGACGATGGGTGCCGCGTCGTCCTGCGGCATCAACCCCGTGTCGAGGCCCTGCGCCGATAGCGGTTGGGTCACTTCATACCGCACGAGGGCTTCCTCGGGAGTGCCAAGACGAGCCATGTAGTAGCACACTCGGCGCAAGTCACCTTGCCCGCCCGGCCCGCCCAGGGCGTTCTTGGGATCGGTGAGCACCGGCGCCTTGCGGCTGTAAAGGTTCATCGCGTCAGGAAAACCTACCACCCCGGGAGGCAGGTAGACCGAAGTGGCCGGCGTCTCCTCGCTGGCATCGCCTGTCGATCCGCTTGAATCCGTGGAACCGCTGGAATCGGTGGAACCGGTTCCGCTGGATGAGCTGTCTTGCGTTGACTGTTCAGCGCTTGAAGTGTTGCTGGCGAAAGTCGCGTTCCCTTTTCTGAACTTGAACGGGTGATTGAGGGTGATGGTCGACTCGATGTCGCGGGAAATCAAATCAAGCACGGCGCGGGCCACCATCTCCTCGTCAACGATCTCGCGGCCGGAGCGGGTCGTCTTCACCTGGATGTCAACGGCGAAATAGAGCCCTCCGAGCAAGACCATGCAAATCGCCACGGAAAGCAGCAACTCGATGAGCGTGAAACCATGGCGGTTCGCGCGGCGGGGCGTCATCGGCCACCCCCCGCGGTTCCGCCGCGTGATCCACCTGAGGAACCGCCACCGGTGGAACCTCCGGAGGCCGGTGAAGTTCCCCCGGAAGATGTTCCACGACCGGTTGACCCCGCCCCACCCGTGGCGGCGCCGCTTCCCGCGCCGGCGGCACCACCGCTAGAGCCCGAGCCGGAACCGGAGGATCCTCCACTGCCCGTGGTTCCGGAGGAAGTTCCCCGGTTGGAACCGCCCGATGTGCCCGAGGAACGGGAACTGGATCCTCCCGAGGCACTGCCGCCTCCGGAGCCTCCCGTGCCACCCGCGGATGACGACCCGGCGCTGGCACCCGATGAACCGGCGGAAGCGTCCGTCGGCTCCTCGGTTGAACTGGCAAGCGCGGGATCGGGCACGGCGTCCATGAGGCTGCCGACAAAAGCCGGATCCAGCAGGATTTGTGTGAGCGACACACGGCTGTCCCTGGGTTCATTGGCGTGAAAGGCGACAACGGTCGCCTTCACGAGCGTTCCACCCGCGTCAGCCTGGTTCTCAATCGAGATCTGCCACTGATAGTCGGCGGCCTGCTCGTCATTGCCGTTGCCTGATTCAAGCGGAAGCACGCCGGCCGTGAGTTCCGCCAGGCGCGCCTGGCACACCCGCAACGCCTGGCCCCTTTGGCGGGCGCGGATCCCGCTCCTCTGGCTGATGTCAAGGAGGCTGTAAATGGCCACAAGCGAGAGAAAAAAGATGGCCGTTGAAACAATCAGTTCCAGCAGGCTCATGCCTTTTCGCCGGGCCAAGCGGGGAACTGCTTGTCTCATGGGGCACCCTGCTGGGGAGTCGCCCCCGGTCCGAGCCGACGGACGGATGTCGTGCCCGTCAATCCCCTGAGGGTGATTGAAAGTGGCAGGCTGTGGGCGGTGCTGCAGATGATCTCAACGGTCCTGTCCGCCGTGCCGTCGGGCCGGAACACGGCCACCACGGACCAGGCGTCCTCGGGCACATCGCCCAATTCGAAGGAGACCGCCGATTCCTCGTCGGAATCGACCGAGATCGATTGCCCCTGGGATTGAACCCTCAGGGCGATGTCGGGAGGAACCACTCCCTCGATCGTCGGATATTCGCCTTGGGCGCCCTGGTTCCAAGCCTCGCTGGTATCGGGCGCCGCCCGGTAATTGCCCCTGCCGGGGACAACGCTCAGCCGGTAAGGGATGCCCTCGTCAATGGCGTGGAGGCGGGCCTGGGCGGCGGCGGCGCGAACGCCGTCCGTCGCCGCCATCAGCTTTTCCCCTTTGTAGAAGTTGCGGATGCCCGGCACGATCAGGGAAGCCAGCATCGCCACGAGAGCCATGACAAGCATCATCTCCAACAAGGTGAAGGCCCGGCGGCTCAGCCGGGGCCCGCGCCAACCCGTTGTCGGAAATGAAAGGAGCATGGATCAGTTCTTCGATTGAAGCCTCTTGTTGTTGTGCGTCGTGTAAACCACCACATCATCGTCACGGCCGCTCGCACCCTGCTCGAATTGATACATCTGCTTCCACGGATCCATCAGGTTGTCGGCTCGCAGGGTGCCCTCGTTCACCAGGTCGTTCAGGGAGCCGGGCCAATCGCCGTTGCGAATCTTGTAATCAAGCAGGGCCTTCTTCACCGTCGAGGCATTGATCACCGCGGTGTCTTCACGGGCCCGCTCGAGGTAACTCATGACGCCCACTGCCATTCCGGCGAGCATCACGATGATGGCGACAACCACCAAGACCTCGAGGAGGGTGAAGGCGGCCCGGCGCCGGTTCCGGCGAATTCGGGAGGGGGCACAGATCACGGGGGAAACTCCTTGAACCAGGGGATGGTTCGCTAGCAACACATTCTCACTTATAGCCCACAAACGATTAAAATCGGGTGAGCAGGGGACTTCTACTCAATCACACTGCTCATCCGGAAGATAGGCAAAAGAAGACCCGCCACCACAAGCAGGACCAACCCCGCCATCACCACCAACATCAACGGTTCGAGCAATCGAACGAAAAGCTCGAGTTCCCTCGAGGTGCGTTTCTCCAGGCCGTCCGCGACATCCACCAGTACTTTTTCCAGCTGGTTGGACTCCTCGCCAACGGACACCATTTCCACGATGTCCCGAGGGAAAAACCTGCAATTGATCAGGGGCGTCGCCAGGGAGTCGCCCCCCTTCACATTCTCGGCGGATTGCTCGATGGCTTCGGCAAGGACCCTGTTGCCGGTGGAATCCTTGGCGATTCTCAAGGCTTGGAGGATCGGAATGCCGTTGGACAGCATCGTTCCCAATATGCGGGTGAAGCGCGCCAGGGCCAGGCTCAGGTAAATCCGCCCGGCACCGGGAACCTTGAGCCTGAGCGCGTCAAGCTGATAGCGGCCCTTGGGGCTGGATGACCACGCCTGAAACGCCCCGAATCCAAGAAAAATGACAAGCCCCAGCGGTATGAACACCAGCGGGTTGCTCAGCGTGTTGCTCACCCACAAAAGCCCCGTTGTCAGGGCCGGCATTTGGCCCTTTTCCTTGAGCCTGTCGAACACCTGCTCGAACTTGGGGACGAAGAAAAGGATCAGCACCAAAAGAATCACGGTTCCAAGTCCGGCAAGCACGGCGGGATAAGCCATGGCACCTATCACCTTGGCCTTCATGTCCTCCTGATGCTCCGTGAAGTCGGCGATGCGGCGGAGGACATCCTCGAGGAACCCGCCTTCCTGACCCGCCAACACCATGCTGACGGCCAATTCACCGAAAACCTTGGGATGCTTGCCCATCGCCTGGGCCAGGCCAGTGCCGTCCGCGACGCTGGTTCGCACCTCCTTGAGGACAAACTGCAAGGCTTGGTTGGAGGTTTGCCGTTCCAGCAGTTCCAGGCTGCGAAGCAAGGGAACGCCCGCTTGGAGAAGGTCGGCCAACTGGGAGAAAAACGCGGCCAACACACGGGCATTGACGGACTTGCCTTGCCCGGGGGGAGCGGTCTTGAGGGCTTCCAGCCTGAGGGCCATCATGCCCCGGGAGTCAAGCTGCGCCAGCGCCTCCCTTTCGCTCGCGGCGGAAACCACGCCGGTGGACCGTTTGCCACCCGCCAACGCCACATAGGAGAAATCCGGCATGGGCGGAGTTCCTTAGAGCACGATGTCGCCCGCCGTCACCCGGCAGACTTCGTCAAGGGTGGTCATTCCCGCGAGAACCTTGCGCCAGCCGTCCTGCCGGAGGGTGATCATTCCCTCCTTCAGCGCCTGGTGGCGGATCTTCATCGCGTTTTCCCGCGCCACGATCAGTTCACGCAGCGGATCGCTGGCAACCATCAATTCGAACAATCCCAACCTTCCCCGGTATCCCGACTGCCGGCACGACCGGCATCCGGCCCCCTTGAAAAGGGTGAGCCGGCCACCCGCCCCGGGGAAGTCGGGCGGCACATCAGAGGCATCGGGTTCATACTCGACCTTGCATTCCTTGCAGATGGTCCGCACCAGGCGCTGGGCCATCACGCCTTCCACCGTGCTGGAAACCAGGAACGGCTCGATTCCCATGTCGATCAGGCGCGTGAAGGCGCTGGGGGCGTCGTTCGTGTGCAGCGTGCTGAACACCATGTGGCCGGTCAGCGAGGCCTGGATGGCGCTCTCGGCGGTTTCGAGGTCGCGCATTTCACCGATCAGCACGACATCCGGGTCGTGCCTCAGGATGCTCCTCAGCGCCGCCGCGAAGGTCAGCCCGATCTTCGACTGGGTCTGGATCTGGCTGATGCCCGGTTGCTGGTATTCGACCGGGTCCTCGACGGTGATGATTTTCGTCGTGTCGTCCTTGATCTCGTTGAGCGCGCTGTACAGGGTGGTCGACTTGCCAGAACCTGTGGGCCCGGTGACCAGCACGATGCCGTGGGGACGGTCAAGGATCTGCTTGAACAACTTGTAAGTGTCAGGCAGCATTCCAACGCTGACAAGGTTGAAGACCATGCGGCCCTTGTCCAGAAGACGCATGCAGATGCCTTCGCCATGCACCATCGGGATGATGCTGACGCGCACATCGATTTCCCGGCCCTGGACGCGCATCTTGATGCGGCCGTCTTGGGGCAGCCTTTTCTCGGCGATGTTAAGCCGGGCCATGATTTTCAGGCGGCTGATGATGGCCGCCTGAAAGCGGCTGATTTCGGGAGGGAAGTTCTGGGTCTGGAGGATGCCGTCGATTCGGTAGCGGATCTTGAGGCCGTGTTCCTCACACTCGATATGGATGTCGCTGGCCCTTTCATTGGCCGCCTCGATCAGGATCTCGTTCACCAGTTTCACGACCGAGGCTTCCTGCGCCATGCGCGCGGCCTCGGAATCGTCCGCCTCAAGCCCCTCGAGCAATTCGATTTCGTCGTCGTCCTTGGCGCGCTCCTGCACGAGAGCGCTAACGGTTTCTCCACCGACTCCGAAGTGAGCCTTGATAAGCCTTGATATCTCTTTCTGGCTTGAAAGAACGGGACGAATTTCAAGCCGGGTGATGGAGCCAATCTCGTCGAGCCCGTACATGTCGTAGGGGTTGGAAACCGCCACCACGAGAACATGATCCTCGCGGCCGATCGGCATGACCTGCCGCCGATGAACCAGCTTGGCTGGAACCAGGGCCAAGACCGATTCCGAGACCTCCCTGCCGGCCAGGTCGATCCGTTCCAGACCGAATTCCTCGGCCAAGGCATCGAGAAGGTCGTTTTCCTTGAGGGCGGCCTTGTCGAGCAGAACCTCGTGGGGCGGCTTTCCCGATACTCCAATCGCCGATTCCAAGGAAGGAAGGTCGGCGGCGGAGATCAGGCCTTTGGATGCAAGTCGCCTGAGCAGGGGCATGGTCGGACTCCGGTGGGAAACCTTCGTTTCCCTTGGAACAGCCTAGCCTGTAACACAGTTGACAGCCAAAAAATGGGCAAATCTTAATGAAAAGAACGGCATGACACGGTCGACTTCCTGACGATCATGCCGGGTCCGACGGATTGGAGGCTTCGATCTCCCGGGCCACCTCGACCAAAGTGGCGGCGGTGAGGCCGACCCTTTCAAAGCAGTCCGCGACAACACTTGAATTGTTGGCAAACAAAGAAACGAGCAGATCCAAGGTGGTGATCCGGGTGTTTCCTCGTTCCCTGCAGCGATTCCAGGCATCCCTGAGCAGGCGAAGGACGGTATCGGAAAGAAATTCGCGGTGAAGTTGCAGGCGCACCGTCTCGGATGCCTCGCCTTGAAACAGCTCGATGAATTGTTCAAGCAGTTTTGGAAGGTCGGCTTTCAAGCGCTTGCCCCACGCCTGGATCGAGGCGTCGGGATCATCAAGCAGGCCCATGAAAATGTGAGGGCTTCTGAGGTTGTCCCAACTGGTCTGCCGGGCCAAACGAACCGCGGCAAATAGCGCCCGACGAGCATCGCAGTCAAACTTGCCTAAGCGAAGGGGACCACCGGGCATCACGATGTCATCAAACAGGGGAACGCTGGAACTCACGCCCTGACTCCTCGACTGCCGAACCCGAACGGGCGCGAAGTATGCCGAGAGTCGGCCTGCAAGGCAATAAGAATCCAGCTGGGAGCGTTCGGGATCAGGTTGTGGGCTCTGCCGGGTCGGGTTGGCCATTCATCATGCTTGACAGATCCGAACCCTTCAGCAACCACTCCAGCAGTTCAACTTGGGTGAGGCGATAAAAGACGCGGCGGCCGGCCCGCCTTTCCTTCACAATCTTTTGTGTTCTCATCACGGCCAAGTGCTGCGAGACGGTCGACTGGCCCAGTGAAAGAGACTCTTGAATCGACTGCACATCTTTCTCGCCATCACTGAGACATTCAATAATGGACAAGCGATGCTTGTGGCTGAGGGCCTGCATCATTCCGCACAGATGGGTTGCGGTGATTGAACGAATTTGATCCGCCATCTTCATGGTTCCTCAAACATCCAAAAATCAATGACCGGCAAGTCGATCTAGGCTGGAAAACAGATCAAATCAGGTCGGTGGGGATTCTCATGCCGGGTCTCATACGCCATGAAAAACGCTTTGGACGCATAAGTAACGATGAATTCAGCCCTTTTATTACACCTCGAAGAAATACAACCGATCTTCCTAATGCGAAAACCTTCAGCAATCGAAATAACATCAATAATAAATGCAAAACCAAACCGACCCCTTTATACAGACTCAAGCCATGGTTGACGAAGACCATTTCCTGATTCCCAACCATTTTCTCCATTAATTCATCAGACGAAACCGTTCCATACGATGCCGTAACCTTGTGCCAAACAACGGATTCCGGGCAAAACCAAACTCTCCACCCCCCACGCTGAAGTCTCCAGGAAACTTCCACATCCTCAAAATAGGCTCCGAATTCTACAGGAAAACCGCCCACTTCGGCCAAGGCTTCCTTCCGGTAAAAGGCACTCGATCCACTCGCGCCGAAAACCCACCGTCCCTCAATCGCAAGCGGAACCCGACGACCGCTTAACCTTTTGAAAACCCTGCCCGATGCCGCGTATGAATCCCCGGCGCTGTCGATCCTCGGAGGAACGGAACCGTTATCCCGCAGCACAAGGGGCGTGACCGCCCCGACCCGTCTGTCGCGCAGGCACGCCAATGGAAGGTCGAGCCATCCCGCTGTCACACGGGTGTCATCGTTGAGCAGGTGAATCACGGGGGCCTTGGCCAAATCGATCCCAGATTGAACCGCCGCGGCGAAGCCAACGGAAACCTCGTTGCGGATAATCCTTGTGACTGGAAACCGCTCCGCCACACGGGAAACATTTCCCTCGGGCGATCCATCATCAATGACGATGATCTCCATGGGGACCGTGGCGAAAGCGACCACGGTTTCCAGACATTTTTCCAGCAAATCGTGGCGGAATCTTGAGGGAATGACAATCGATACAGCGGGAAGGAACTGATCTTCAGGCCGCGGCACGCTCATCGCGTCCGTAGGGGTTGGTGGAGGATTCAAGCAGATCCTCCAGAATTTCCCTGGCCAGCTTTAGGTCCCGTCGCCCCATGGCACTGATGATTGACCAGAGCGCTTGCCAACTGGCCTTCGCGCGCAGGTTTCCATTCGACCAGCTTCTCCAAACGACTTCCAGTCGCATCAACTGCCTTAACAGGAAATTGTTCCAAGCGGGCCAATGCTTTTGACCATAAAGCAGCAAGGCATGACGGGTCACCACCCGCAAATGAGGCGGCACGGCGCGTTGATGCAAGGGATTGTGGTGGGTAAGGGTGACCGCCGGCTCATGCCAAACAGCCCAGCCCTTGTCCCACGCGCGCCGACACAAGTCGACATCCTCGTAATACAGGAAAAAGTCTGGATCGAGCGCGCCAAGGTCTTCCAGGCATTCCCGCCGAATCAGCAGGCAGCATCCACTGGCCCAAGGAACCATGCCACGGCCCGGTTTCCTAAGGTGGTACTTGCGCCTGGCACGACTCAGCAGCAGTCGGCATACCGATGACCATAGGGTGGGAAAGGGCCCGGTGGAAGCCTGGGCCTTGCCATCGGAATCAAGAAGCCCAAACCCGATGATTCCCGTCCGAGGATCCTCGGCGACAAGTCGTTCTCCCGCCGCGAAAGCGGCTTCCAAAAAACCGGGCAGAGCCGTCATGTCGGGATTCAGGAGCAGGATCCAGGCGCCACGACTGAGTCTGACCCCCTCATTCACGGCCCTGGCAAAACCCTCGTTTCGACCCCAACGGCGAACCGAAATTCCCTCACGGCGCCTGAGTTGCCTGGCGATTCGGTTAGGGCCCGAATGATTGTCGACAATCACCACTTCCGCCCGTCCGGTGGATACGAGCGGACTTGCCGAGATCCGGTGGGCCAGGCGGCGTGTTTCTTCCCACTGCTTGTAATTGACCAAAATAACAGAAAGCTTCGGGAAATCGTCGCGGACTTCCTCACGGGATGGGGCGCGAAGGTCGACGCCCCGGATTTCGCCGTATTCATTGAGGGGTCGCATGGCGGGATCCGTCCCGGGGCAGGCCCGAAATCGTTTCGGGCCATGCAATCATGCGATGAGACTAATCAACAGCCTCGCACCGCCTCAAGACGATTCGCCACGGGGCTGGTAGCAAGGCTTATTTCGAATTGGCGTCCTTGGTGGCCGGAGCCTTGGATTCAGGGGGATCAGCTTGTTGCCTGGCAAGGAGACGCGCCGCTTCCCGCTTGATGCGCTTGAGCCTCTGCTTGCGGATTGTTCCAGCCCTGTTGCCGCCCATGAGTGCCTCACGACATGAAAAGTTGGATCCGGCAAAAAACCGGAAACATTCATCAACGATATCGACCCTTCACGGTTACAGGAAGGTCCACCCTCCTCCGTTTTTGCTTGGCCAATCGCCCAAGTCTTGCCATACTAAGGACAAAGGAATCTTGTGTCGGCCAGGAACAGGCCCGTCCTCGCCATTTTCGTTGGATGCCCGTCGCGTGCACCTTGCCCTGCTGGTCGTTTTCAGCGCGACAATCTTCGTCAGCGCCATGCTCCTTTTCATGGTGCAACCGCTTGTCGGAAAACTCCTCCTTCCTTATTTGGGAGGAACTCCCGCGGTCTGGAACACCTGCATGGTCTTTTTCCAGGCCCTGCTCCTGGGCGGATATTTTTACGCCCACAGGCTGAAAAAAATCCCATCGCTTCGAGTTCAGCTCATCATTCAGGGTTCCATCCTCCTTCTGGCTCTGATTCCTCTTGCCATCTTCGGATTCAGGGTGGACGCCCTGGCCAGGTCGGTGCTTCCCACGCCAACCGAATCGAACCCGATACCGTGGCTTCTCTCGGTCCTGCTTGTCACCACCGGACTGCCTTTCTTCGTCGTCAGCACCACCGCCCCGTTGCTCCAGCGCTGGTTCGCCGGAACAAGCCACCCATCCGCGCGGGATCCCTACTTTCTTTACGCGGCTAGCAACCTCGGCAGCATGTCCACGCTGCTTGCCTATCCGTTCCTCATCGAACCCGCCCTGAGCATCGGCCAACAGGCCTTGGCGTGGACATTCGGGTTCATCATCTACGGGCTGCTCGTGGGCGCCTGCGGATGGCTCGCGTCAACCAACCGCGCGACTCTCGAGACTGTCGAAGGAGTTGCCTCGCAGGATAAGGCCCCCGGATGGGCGACCGTCATGGGCTGGGTTGCCCTGGCTTTCATTCCCAGCAGCCTCATGATCGGTTGCACCACCCACCTGACGACCGACATCGCACCGATCCCGCTCCTTTGGATTCTTCCATTGGCTCTCTACCTTCTCAGTTTCATCCTGGTTTTTTCCCGGATTCCCGGCTGGATTTACCTTGGCGCATCATTGCTGCTGCCGTTGGGTGTGCTGCTGTTCCAGTCCGGCGCCATTGACGAGGTGTTCCGCTCCGGCAACCTCGAATCCATCATCAAGGCGGGCCATTCGGGTATCCAGCTCAAGGCCATCGAACTGATCCTGCTGCTTGGCGTTCCCCTGCTCGCAGGCATCTTCGGCGGTTCGCCCAACCGGCAGCATATTTTCTGGGTGCTGCTCCTGCCCTTGTCACTTCTTCTGGTCACCGCGCTGCCGGGAATCAAGCGCACGATCGACATCCCCGAACAGCAGGCGATCCTGTGGCATCTGGCCCTGCTGCTTTCAGTCTCCATGGTCTGCCATGGAGAGCTCGCGCGGGACAGGCCCTCCCCCAGCCATCTCACATCCTTTTACCTGGCCATGTCTTTCGGGGGCGTGCTCGGCGGCATCTTCAACACCATGGTCGCGCCGCTGGCGTTCAACCGGGTTGTTGAATACCCGCTGGTGGCGGCAATGGCATGCCTCATGATTCCCGGATTCGATGTCTCGAAGGGAATGGCATGGCTGAGGGGCGTCACGCAGACGGCGGTGGCCGCGACCGGCGCCGGGGTCGGCCTGCTGCTCCTGGCCGCCGGGTTCGTTCCCGTCGAGAACGCCCGGGAATGGGCGTCCGCCTGGTTGCCCCGGGACAAGAACGCTCTTTACGCTTGGGTGCACTCCCTGATCGACAACAACCTGAGCGACCGTCACCTGCTTGAGAAGCGCAACTTTTTCGGCTCTTTCACGATCCAGGAATCGTCCCATCCGGTCACTTTCTGGTTCCCTCTCGCCGAAACCGAGGTCCATGAATCATGGACCTACCACAAGATGCTCCACGGAACCACCAACCACGGGATGCAGGTTTACGCTCCCGAACACATGCGACGGGAAACCGTCACCTACTTCCACAAGGCGGGCGCCATCGGCCAATTGTTCGAGTCGGCCAAGGAGCGGCAGCGCAGGTCGGGCAGGCCGCAACGGGTCGCCGTCCTCGGCGTGGGAACAGGCACGCTTGCCGCCTACGCCGAGAAGGACTGGACCCTCACCCTTTTTGAGATCGACCCGGAAGTCGTCACCACGGCCTATCGCGATCCCCAGGAGCGCTATTTCACCTTCCTCCGCGACGCCGAAAGGCGTGGCGCCAAGGTGGAGGTGAAACTCGGCGACGGACGCAAGCTGATTGAACGGCACGACGCCGCCGATGGCAAGTTCGACATCCTGTTCATGGACGCCTTCGCCTCCGACTCGGTACCGGTCCACCTGCTCACAAGGGAAGCCTTCCAGAGCTATTTCAACAAGCTCGAGGACGACGGCATGGTGGTGGTGAACATCGCCAACAGATACCTGAACTTTGAACCCGTACTCGCCAACCTGGCGGAAAGCATGGGATGGTCCATGCTGATCCAGGGAGGTTACGGGATCGACCGGATCGACAAGTACGGAACGAATTGGGTTGTCATCTCAAGAAAGCGGGAAGACACCGGAATCCTTCCCGACCTCGGACGACGGTTCGATGTCGAGGGAGAGGAACCCTGGTTCGAGTCCTGGCGCCCGGGCGAGGCTAAACCAGCCCTGGGTGTTTGGACGGATGACTATTCCAACATCGTCGGCATCTTCAAGTGGGCGCGCTAGGCACCCGGAGCGGAGTCAACCATGTCCCAGGCCCCCACCACCCAACCGGCGGTGAACCACGCCCAGACCCTGGTGCTGTTCGTGGCCACGATCTTCACGAGCGCCACGATCCTGTTTTTGGTCCAGCCCCTCGTGGGCAAGATCCTGCTGCCCTTTCTGGGAGGCACGCCGGCAGTTTGGAACACCTGCATGGTGTTTTTCCAGGGCCTGCTTCTGGGCGGATATTTTTATTCGCACATGATCACGACGCGGCTTCTTCTCCGTTCGCAGGTGATGGTGCACCTGACGGTTCTCGGCGTCGCCGCCGCCATCCTGCTCCTGCTGCGTTTCGACATCGAACCGCTCACCCGGGCGGTCTCGTGGCTGGAGCCGCCCACCGAATCCAATCCCATTCCGTGGCTGCTCACCGTCCTGCTCATCGCGGCGGGCCCCCCGTTTTTCGCCGTCAGCACGAGCGCGCCCCTGATCCAAAGGTGGTTCTCGCGGACGGGCCACCCCCAGGCCGCCGACCCCTACTTCCTGTACGCCGCCAGCAACCTTGGCAGCATGCTGGCGCTTGTCGGATATCCCTTCGTGGTGGAACCGGGCCTGGCTCTTGAAAGCCAAAGATGGCTATGGGTCGCCGGATTCCTCACCCTTGTCGGCCTCACAGCGCTTTGCGGTTTCCTGGCCCTGCGGGTCAACGACGAACCGGCGGCCGGGCAGGCCGTCGCGGCGGGCGAGTCAACGGAACCCCTGACCTGGGCCAGGAGGCTCCGGTGGATCCTGCTGGCGGCGGTTCCGAGCAGCCTGATGCTCGGCGCCACCACCTACATGACCACCGACATCGCGGCTATCCCGCTCCTGTGGATCCCGCCGCTGGCGCTCTACCTGCTGAGCTTCATCTTCGTTTTCGGTCGCATGAATCCTTATGTGTCCCAGGGATTCCTGGCCGCGCTGCCACTGGCCTGCATGCTTCTCGTTTTCATGATCATCACGGAGATCAGGCCAGGAAACATCCTCCTGAGCGTCGGCATCCACCTCGCGGTGCTGTTCATCGTGTCGATGGTTTGCCATGGAGAACTGGCGAAGGACCGGCCGGAACCGGCCCACCTCACCGAATTCTACCTCTACATGTCGCTGGGCGGGGTCGTGGGCGGCCTCTTCAACGGATTGGTCGCGCCCCTGGCCTTCTTCTCCCTGGCCGAATATCCGATCGCCCTTCTGGTGGCGTGCGCGCTCTGCCCGCCGATCGGCCGCGAGGCGGAAGACACCCCATCCACGAGGGCGGCGGAGTGGGGCCTCGCCGGGCTTGCGCTTTTCGGATCGTTGATGCTGTTCATCCTCCGCGGGCAGGACAATGATGTCGCCTACCGGACTTGGTCGCACCACTACCTCGTCGGCGCCCTGGTCGCCGGCGTCATCGCCTGGCTGGTCACCGCGCACCTCGCTGGCCAGCTTTCCTACCGCGGACTCATGGACTGCCTGCTGCCCCTGTGCATGGGAGTACTCGTGCTGGCCCTCCTGCTGGGCACCTATTCCGATGTGCTCTTCACACCCCTCAAGCGCATGGCCGGAACCATCGGCCTGAGCTTCCCGCAACTCCAGGCCATCCTGGCGATCGGCGTTCCGCTCGTGATCTGCTACACCTTTGTCGACAGGTCGCAGCGGCTGGCCCTGGGCACCGGCGCCGTTTTGCTGGCCGCCACCATCAACGCCATGGGCGAGGACGCATCCCTCTTGCAAAGGCGGGGCTTCTTTGGAGTGCTGCAGGTGGAAAACCGCAGGGAATCCGACGGGCGCTTCCGCCGGCTGCTCCATGGCACCACGCTCCACGGCAAGCAGTTCCTCGACCCCGACATGGCCGACATTCCGCTCACCTACTACCACCGCTCCGGCCCCATCGGACAGGTCATGACCTCATGCCTGGGCAACGGCTACGCCTCGTTGCAGCCGAAGGCCGCCGGCCCGCTCCCCAAGGTCGCCGTGATCGGCCTCGGCACGGGAACCATGGCCTGTTACGCGCAAAAGGGCCAGGATCTCATTTTCTTCGACATCGACCCGCTCGTGCGCCAGATCAGCTTCGACGGAAAGGAGCGATACTTCTCTTTCGTCGAGGATGCCAAGCGTCGGGGCGCCAATGTCGAGCTCAGGATGGGTGACGCCCGCATCCGCATGGCCAAGGAACCCGATTCCTCCTACGACCTGATCGCCGTCGACGCCTTCAGCTCCGATGCCATTCCCGTTCACCTGATCACGCTCGAGGCGTTGCGAATCTTCGTGTCCAAGCTCAAGGAAAAGGGCATCGTGGCCTTCCATGTCTCGAACCGGTACCTCGACCTTGTCCCGGTGCTGGCCAACCTCGCCGAAAAGCAGGACCTGCGCATCCTTTTCAATAGCGACAGCAGCGAGAACTGGCCGGGCAAGACCGCCTCCACCTGGGTCGTCCTTTCCAAGTCGAAGGAGAGCCTCGACCCGCTTCTTTCATCCCGCATGGGCCCCGGCCAGGTGCTCGAGATGTACCAGGGCCTGCTGGCCCTGCCGACATTCGCCTCGACAACGCCGGGCACGGGCAGGGGACTGGCTTACGCGATGGACAAGCTGAGCCTCGACATGAACATCAGCGAGGCGAACATCCGCAAGATGGTCGACAACCCGAACCAGGAAAGCGACGAGGCGAACCTCCTGCGCAGGATCCGCAACCTTTACATGGAACCGGCCGACTCGATGGCCAGTCCCGCGGGCGGCGTCGGCGCCGCCGGGTTGATGCTGCGTTCGGTGATTCCGCTGTGCCGGGGAGCCTCCGCATGGCTTATGCCGGAACCCGACCCCAAGGTGGGCCTGTGGACCGACGACTACTCGAACCTCATCGCGGTGTGGAACCGCCGCCACGGCGATGGCAAGTCCTTGCCGCCCACGGATTGAGCCCGGATATCGCCATCCGGTTGGCTGTCAAATAGGTAGGTGGCCAAGGGGGCGGCAACGCGCCGCGCCCGGCCAACGGCCGTTAGAAATCGATGCTGGTGCCGACTCCCTGCTCAACCGCGTGCTTGTACACGCGCATGGCGCACGCGACATCCTGGATCGCCAGGCCGTTCGACTTGAACATGGTGACTTGGGAGACGTTTTCTCGGCCGGGATAACGACCCACAAGCAATGGCCCCAGGTCGCGGATATTGGTCCAGGCGATCAACTTGTCCTCGATGGGCTTCTCCAGGTCTCCCGATTCCATCCGGGCCTGTTCACGGTGGTCCACCACGATCAGGTCGCAACGCTTCACAGCGGAGGGCGTTAGTTCCGCCTTGCCGGCAAAGTTCGACCCGCAGGCGTTGATGTGCATCCCAGCTTCAAGCCAATCGCCTTCCACGAATGGATCGTATGCCGAGGTGATGGTGCTGACGATGTCGTGCCCGGCAACCGCCTCGCGCGCGGTGGAAGCCACGGCCACCTTGATGGAGGGAAAGGCGCCGGCCACCTTGGCGCCGAAAGCCTCGCGATGGGCCTGGGTGGGACTCCATACAGTGACGCGGCAAATTGGGCGAACCTTGGCGATTCCCTCGACCTGGGTGAACGCCTGCTTGCCTGTGCCAAGAATCCCGAGTGAACTGGAATCGGGGCGGCTGAGCGCCTTGGTGGCCACGGCCGATGCCGCTCCGGTGCGGATGCGCCCGAGGTGGTCCGCCTGCATGATCGCCTGGAGCAACCCGGTTTTGCCATCAAAGAGGGGCACATAAAAGAGGGGCGGATTCTTGCGGCTGGTCGAGTAAATCTTGGCGCCCATCGCCCCCATGCCCTTGATGGTGGCCGCCATGACATGAATCTGGGCGTGATCCGTCACCGCGCGCGAACGGGGGATGTTCATCGCCTCCTCGAGGCCGATTTTCCGGAACGCGAGTTCCACGGCCTCAAGGGCCTCGGACATGGGAAGAAGCCCCTCGACTTCGGCTTCTTTGAGCAACAGGATCGCCATGGAAACACTCCAATCGGAAGCAGCGGGGAGACCGGTTCAGCCCTTCGACAGCCAAGCGGCCAATTGCGACACCCCGGATTCGATTTCCTCGTTGCTCGTCGCGAAGCTCAGCCTGGCGAAGCCCTCCGCCCCAAACGCGCTGCCGGGAACGAGGCAGACATGGGCATCCTCAAGGGCCGCGTCGCAGAATGAAGCCGAATCGCTGATCTTCCGGCCACCGGGAGCCTTGCCGTAAAGCCCCTCGATATTGAAAAAGGCGTAAAAAGCCCCGTCGGGAACAGGGCAGCGGATTCCGGGAACGGCATTCAACAGCCTGCAGACAAGGTCGCGCCTTTGCTGGAACACCGCGCGCATCGATTCCACGCAACCCTGCTCCCCGGTGATGGCCGCCAACGCCGCGGCCTGGCTGATGCTGCACGGATTGCTGGTCTGCTGGCTTTGGATATTCCCCATGGCCTTGGCCAGGGCCACCGGCGCCACCGACCAGCCGATGCGCCAACCGGTCATGGCGTATGTCTTCGAGACACCGCTGACGGTGATGGTTCGTCCCGGGAGGTCGGGGTGCAGCGTCGCGAAACAGACGGGCTCGCGTCCGTCGAACATCAACCTCTCGTATATCTCATCGCTCAGCACCGAGATGCCTGTATCAAGCACGACGCGGGCGATCGCCTCGAGTTGGGCCTTGGTGTAAACGGCGCCGGTCGGGTTGCTCGGCGCGTTGAGCAGAAGCATCCGGGTGCGCGGCGTGATGGCGGCCTTGAGTGCCTCCGGAGTCAGGCGAAAACCGCTTTGCATGCTGGTCGGCACCAGCACAGGCACGCCTCCGGTCATGGCGACGAGGTCGGAATAGCTCACCCAGTAGGGCGTGGGAATGATGACCTCATCACCGGGACTGATCGCTCCGGCCAGGGCGTTGTGCAGCGAATGCTTGGCCCCGTTGCTGATGAGAACCTGTTCTGGAGTGACGGAAAGGCCGTATGACTCGCCATACAACTTGGCGACCGCGCCACGGAGTTCCGGGGTTCCGCTGGCCTGGGTGTACCGGGTCTTGCCGGCGGCCATCGCGCGGCGCGCCGCCTCGCACACATGTTCGGGCGTGGGGAAATCCGGCTCACCCAGGCTGAAATCCCTGATGCGGACTCCCGAGGCCTGCAACTGCTTGGCCCGTGCGGCCGCCGCCAAGGTGGCTGATGGCTTGATCGACGAGGCGAGACGGGAAACCTGCAGCATGCCCACCCTTTCAGACCATGGCCGGGACCCACGCCCCGGAAAGAAACATTAGTGTATCCACCAGGCCGCATGCCAGGGAGTGCGGTCACCACCCTGAAGAGCCTTCAACTACCGAAATGGCCCGCATCATCCAACTTGTCCACCGTTATCCACCCGCCCGGGGAGGCGCGGAAAGCCATGCCCACAGCCTGGCCAGCGTCCTCGCCGGCCGCGGGCATGAGATCGTGGTTCACACGACCACCGGGACATCGCATGACAGTTTCGTGAACCCGCATGCCCCTCATCTTCCCAAGGGGATGGCCATGGACGGGGCCGTTTCCGTGTGCCGGCATCCCGTTTGGGTTTTCCCCGGTCAAAGAAACCTCCTGCGCGCCATCAACCTCCTGCCGATTCCCGTATCGATCGCCCCCTGGCTGTTTCCCTGGGGGCCCGTTTGCCCGTCATTGTCGTCGGCGGAAACCGGCAAGCCGCCCGCCGTGGTTCACGCCATGGGGTTTCCGCACGGATCAATCATCGCCGCCGGTGGCAAAATCGCGCGCCGGCACGGCGCGCGATTGGCCATCACCCCTTTCTGGCACCCCGGCGCGGCGGGAAAAGCGGGATCGTCCCATCGGCGCGGATTCGATCATCCGTCGCTAGTCGCGTTGGCGCGACGGGCCGACATCCTCATCGTGCAAAGCCGGTCCGAGAAGTCGCATTACGCCGAACTCGGCATCGAAGCTGAAAAAATCGTGATGGCTCCTCCCGGCATAAACCCGGAAACGGTGTCTGGAGGCGACCGAAGGCGGGGCAGGAGTGAATGGGGGTTGCCTGATGATGCCGTGGTCATCGGCCACCTGGCCCCCCTTTGCCAGGGAAAAGGCGCGGTGGCCTTGGTTGAAACCCTATCCGCGATGGCGCACTTGGGAGTCCACGGCATCCTCGCGGGCCCCGTGCTTCCCGACGCCCGAAAGGCCGTCGGCCTCGCGGGCGCGAACATCCGGATCCTGCCACCTCTTGACGACCGCCAGCGAAGGGACTTCTTCGCTTCGATCGACATTTTTTGCCTGCCGAGCGTCCTCGACTCCTTTGGTCTGGTTCTGCTGGAGGCTTGGTCGAACGGCGTGCCATGCGTTGCGGCAAGCGTCGGCGGACCGGGTGAACTCGTGGGCCGTGCCGGCGGACTTCTGGTCAAGGAGCCATCAGCCAGCCATCTGCGCCAAGCCCTTGGAATTTTGGCCGCGGACGCCTCGCTGCGCCAAAGGTTGGGCGAGGAGGGCAAGGCGATCGTTCGCCGTGAATACCTGGCCCACGACCGATATCAGGCGCTGGCCAAAATCCTCGAGGGCCTGGCCCATGCGGAACCTACCGCGCCAACCGGGAGCCCAGGAATTTTCTGAGATCCTCCAGGCGGTAGCGCAGAATGGCCCCATGTGCCACATCGGAATACCTGTGCGGCAAGGCCTTGTCGACAACCTCGGTCCAATCCCGGGGGGCCTCAAGCAACGACACCATGCCGAACGCCGATGAATCGGCGACTGCCGCGTGAAGCGCGGGGGTGGTGGTCCATCCGACCGCGACAATGTCGGGCTTGCCCCGCCCGCCGGCTTGAATCCATGCCGAGGCGGCCAGCAGGTCCTCAGCCCTTTGGCCAACCAAGGACTCCCCCAGAAGGTAGACCAGAAACGAATCCGATCCGTCGGAATCGCCATAGAAGTTGTTGAGCTTGTTCATGGTTTCGCCGAACCCGCGAAGGTCGATGTTGAGCACCCATCTCCCCTCCGATTGGAAACGCTCGGCCAAGGCGCGGGCCTTCTCCTTGCCCTCGGAATGGGCCACGATCACGGGAGGCATTCCCGATGGTGCCGCCGGCGCGTGAACAAGGGCCGGCAAGGGCATTCCTTCCCGATCGAGCACGAGGCGGATCGTCTGCCCTTTCATGGGCATGGCGGAATCGCCCCGCACCGAAACGGACACCCCCTCGCGAATGCCGGCGACCTGCCTGACTGCCAGGGGCAGTTCGCCCGGGGGCGAGGGACGCCCCGTCTTCAACCTGTCCTTCAGGACCTCCACCGCTGTCCTTTCCCCCGGCAATTCCGATACATGGCCGGTGCGGGTGACCTGCAGTTCACGCTCCTCGATCAGAACGATGGAATCCGGTTCGCTGACGGGCGCGTCGACTCCCCGCAACCATTTCGCCATCCAGCGGACCGAGGCTTCGCGCATCGGCTTGGCCCAGCCATGCTTGTCATCGTGCTCCATCATCGACACCTGTTCGGTCTTCCCCAAAATCGCGAACAATCCACGGGCCTCCCCCACGGCCTCGCGGGCCCCCGCGATGGGAAAAAAGTCCTGGATGGCGGCCGCGACCAGAACCGGGGAAGGCGCCCGCATGCTGATGTAATCGGGATGATCCATGCCCCATTTCAACTGGCCGAAGATGTTTTGCTCGGCATCCTGGGGACCGATGGCCCGGGCCACGCGCGGAAGCTTCGTGATATAGCAGGCTGGAGCGGCGGCCTTGATCCTGTCCTCAAGGGCCATCATGTAGGCCGTTTGGGTTCCGCCACCGGAGTTCCCCATGAAGCCGATCTGGTCTTTCCGGATATCCTGCCGGGATTGCAGGTAATCGATCGCGCGCATGCCGTCCCATATTTCGATCTGGGCGGTGTTGGCACCCAGCAAGGTGGCGGGCAACCCGATGGCGTTGTGCCCCCGGGTGCTGCCCCTGCCCCGTTCACCTTGCTCGATCGGGTCAAAAATAAGGGCGGCCATTCCGTTCAAGGCCGTCAGGGCCGAACCCCGTTGGTAAGCCTCCATGGCCTTACCGTTGATGGAATGCCCGCAGGCGATAGCCACCCCGGGCCAGGGCGCGGGAAAGCGCCCGCTTTCCGGAAGAAACAGGGCCGCCGTGACATGGAAACCCGGTCGCGACTCAAACAGGATTTTCTCAATCCTGTACCCGTCGCGTCGAATCACGCCGAGAACCTGGGAATTGAGCGGCGTCCTTTCTGGAAATCCTCCAATTGCCCCGACAAACGCCTTGCGCAATTCCTTCTGGCGGAGTTGCAGGGCCTCCGCGGTCTTGATGGAGTCGACCCGGGTGGACCGGACCTTGTCGGCAGCGTCGATTCGCGCCAGCAACCACGACTTCAGCGAGTCGGCCTTGGGTTCGATCGGCGCGGGTTCCGCGCCGACAGCGGCCCATGACAGCGCGAAGGAAACAATGATGGCCTGGGACATCGCCTGCTCCAGTCGGGTTGATTGACGGCTTGAACAGTCCGGAGGCTAACCCATCGGCTTGCGCGGTCAACCACCGAACCGGATTGGAACAACGGACAGGAAACATCCGAGGAACGGCCCAGGCCGCGAACTCACCCTTCCCCGAGCATGGGGCTCAGAATGGCCGCGCTTGTCTCCTCCGAAACCAACGGGGCCACGGCGGCCAGGCAGGCGCGCGGGTCCACGCCGGGCGGGGGCAGGATATTGAGGTGTCCGACCTTTCTTCCGCCCCGGGGTTCTTTTGCATAGTCGTGCAGGCGGACAAACGGCAAGCTCAGCACCTTCATGGGATCGGGCATGGAACCGATCAGGTTCACCATCAACACCGGCCTGGACGGTTCCGGGTTGCCCAGGGGTAGCCCGGCAACGGCCCGGACATGGTTTTCAAACTGGCTTACCCCACCGCCATCCAGGCTCCAGTGTCCCGAATTGTGGACGCGCGGCGCCATTTCGTTGGCGACCAATCCGTCAGCTGTGACAAAAAACTCAATGCACAGGTTTCCCACATGGCCCAACTCAAGCATCAACCGCTCCATGGCCGCCCTGGCCTGGCCCGCCCAGGGCGCCGCGACGGTCGGTGATAATGGAATCGACCTCCTGAGAATCCCGCCGGCATGCGCGTTTTCCGTCAGGGGGTAATGCACCAGCGAACCATCGGCACCCCGGCAGGAGATTTGTGACACCTCCGACCTGAAGCGGACGAAACCCTCAAGGATCAGGTCCGAGGTCGACCGATCTCCCGCGACCGAGGCCCAGGCCATGCGGGCATCCTCAGGCGCTCGGATGAGCGCCTGTCCCTTGCCGTCGTAACCAAGTCTCCTTGTCTTGAGGATGGCGGGACATCCCAGCGTTCGCAGGGCCTTCTCCAAGTCGGCCGGATTGTCCACGGGGCGATGCGGGGCTGTCGGCAGCCCGATCGATCCGAAAAGGCTCTTTTCGACAAGCCTGTCCTGCGAGGTCAGCAGCGATCGCGTTCCGGGGCGAACCGGCACCGCCGCGGACAGGCCGTCAAGCGCCTTGGCGGAAAGGTTCTCGAACTCGTAAGTCACGACATCGCATTCAACGGCGAGGCGGGCGAGCGCCGAGGCGTCACCGTACTCGGCCACGATCAACCTCGCCACGGCACCCGCGCACGCGTCCGGCGCGGGATCAATCGCCGAGAATTCCAGCCCAAGCGGACGACCCGCCAGGGCCAGCATGCGGGCCAACTGCCCTCCGCCGACAATCCCGATTCGTTTCATGCCTGTTCCGGATCCGGATGGTCGAGCACTTCCCTCGTCCGGCGCGAGCGCCAGGCGGCGAGCCGGGAAGCCAGTGCCGCATCGGTCCCCGCCAGGCAGGCTGCCGCCAACAAGCCCGCGTTGATGGCACCGGCCTTGCCGATGGCCAGCGTTCCAACCGGCACGCCGGCCGGCATTTGGACGATGGAAAGCAGCGAATCCATTCCCGAAAGCGCCTGGGACTGGACAGGAACCCCCAGCACCGGCACCCAAGTCTTGCTCGCGAGCATTCCCGGAAGGTGGGCGGCGCCACCGGCACCGGCGATAATGACCCTGATGCCGCGCGCCGCCGATCCCTCGGCATACTCGAAAAGCAGGTCGGGCGTCCTGTGGGCCGACACAACCCGCGCCTCGACTGGAATCTCCAGTTCCCTGAGCACCTCGACGGCGTGCCTCATGGTTTCCCAGTCGGAGCGGGAACCCATGACCACCCCGACAATCGGAGAAGCTGTTTGGCCGCCCATACCATTCCCCCGAACAATCGGGCTCGCAACGATTTCCGTCGCGAGCCGGCGCCGTCATATGGTCGAATCATACCCCATCATGGCGCCCGGAACGGATACCGTGGAGCGCTCCGGACAATGGCCCATTCCCGCATTTCGCAAGCGGATCCAATTTTGAGGATTTTTCCTTTTGTAAAGGGGCTAGCAATTGGAAAGCCTTGTCGCCAAGATTAATCATGCATTAGCAGCCCGGTTTGCCCCTTGGCGAACCCTTTTGGGGACATAGGTAATGGCACGGGGGGATTTTTGGGGATTCTCCCGATACTGTCTCTAGGAACGACGAGGAATTCAGCATGCTCGGCAGGAACTGGCTTCATGGAATCGGCGATGCGCCCGCGCATTCCGCCACACTGGATTTCCCACTTCCCGCAGGCATCTCTCCCCTTGCGCCCATCCTCTCCGCCGATGAAGACGAGGAGGATGACGATGATGACGACGAAGAGGATGATGACGACGACTTCGAGGACGACGATGACTTCGAGGATGATTTCGACGACGACCTCGAGGATGAGGAGGACGACCTCGACGATGACGAAGACCTCGACGACGATGATGACGACTTCGATGACGACGATGAAGAGGAAGAAGAAGACGAGGAGTGATCCCACTGTCACGGCCCGGATTCCCTTGGCAGGCTCCGGGTCGTGGTAACCCCTACTGGCCGCACCCCAAACGCTAGGAACCCCTCTCATGGCACTTGGTGGAAAGCCGATCAAATCTCCGTTGGGTTCCTCGCAGCCCCAGGGTTCAGCCCAGCAGACCGACTTCGAACTTGAATTTTATGTCTCCATTCTCCACCACATGCCCGATTATGTGGATGTGCTCAGGGTCGTGGGCAACCTGCTGACCCTCAAGGGCCGCTACGCCGAAGGTCTTGTCGTTGACAAGCGCCTCGTGCAACTCAGGCGGCACGACCCGCTCTCCCACTACAACCTCGCCTGCAGCTATGCGCTCCTCGACCGATGCGACCAGGCCATCGAATGCCTTCGCAAGGCCTTGGAAATCGGTTACCGCGATTTCAGGTACATCCGCGAGGATCACGATCTCAACAACCTGAGGCGGGACCCCCGTTTCGAGACCCTGCTTCTCGAATTCGAGCCTTGCTGATTTGCCGGTCGCTATCGCCCGGGCCCATCGAACCTGAACGCCTCCGGCAGCAACTCGCCCACGATGTGCCGGCTTTTCCCACCGCCTGATCCAACCAGCCAAACCGTTGCCCCCGGGGAAAACTCGAACAAGACCTGACGGCACGCCCCGCAGGGCGGAGCGGGCTTTTTCAGGTCGGTGACCACGATCGCATCCGTGAATCCGAGCAGACCACGGGCCACAGCGGCGCAAACCGCGCATCGCTCGGCGCATTGCGTCAATCCGTAGCTGGCGTTTTCCACATTGCAGCCCGGCACGATTTCACCGCCTGGAAACATCAGGGCGCAACCAACCTTGAAACCCGAGTAGGGGGCCCAGGCATGAGAACGCGCCCGCCAGGCCATCGCGAGCGCTTTCTCATGAATCTCGGTCCATTGGGGCTCGGGCACGGAATGGCTCCTCTCGTTTTCAGGCCCGGAATAGGGACAAAAGATTGGTGCTGACCAAGGCAGCGGCAAACCCGGCCAGCAGCGCGCGGGGGGCCAGTCTTGCCAGCAACTCCCTTCGTTCGGGCACCAGCGCCCCGATGCAACCGATCTGGATGCCCATCGAGCCAAAATTGGCGAAACCGCTGACGGCGCATGCCGCCATCGCGCGAAACCGGTCCCCCGCCTCCTTGAAGGCGGGATCGGTGGTCAGGTCTCCGTAGGCGATGAATTCATTGGCGATTAATTTTTTGCCCAGCAGCCTGCCGGCAAGGTTCGCCTCATCCCCGGAAAAGCCGGCCAACAGGGCCACGGGACGGAACGCCCAGGCCACACCGTCGTCGAGGCTGGCGCCGGGCATGCATGCCTCAAGAGCGCTTTTGAGCATCGCGATCAGAGCCAAAAAGGCGATCAACATCGCGGCAACATGCAAGGCCAGCATCATGCCTTCGGAGGCGCCGCCCGTGAGGGCGTCAAGAATGCCGTGATGAATCTTGGGAACGCGCCAGGCCTCAAGTTCCTCGGAAGCCTCCCTTGCCGCTTCAGGCATGAGGATCTTCGATAGGTAGAGGCTGCACGGGGCCGCCATCACGCTTGCCGCCAGGACGCCGACGGGGTCGGCGCCCATCCCGATATAGACGGCCATCATGGCCCCCGACATCGCGGCCATGCCGCCAGCCATGAGCGCCAGCATTTCCGATGGACTCATGCGGGACAGGAACGGCTTCACCACCAGCGGGGCCTCCGTCTGCCCGATGAAGACGGTGGCGCAACAACCGAATGTCTCCGGCCCCGTCGTGCCCATCAACCGCCGAATCACGGTGCCGACCCCGCCCACCACCAACTGGAGGACTCCCCATTGGTAAAGGGCCGCGGAAAGGGCGGAGATGAACACAAGGGTGGGCAACGCATTGAAGGCGAAGATGAATCCCTCGCCCTTTCCGACCGATTTTTCAAGCTTCACCGGGTCGGCCAGGATGCCGAATACCATCCTTCCGCCCTCCGCGGAAAAACCAAGGAGTCCCTCGACTCCATGGCCCACGGCCTGGAACAACTCCATCCCGGGACGCCTGTCTCCCACCCGCAATCCCACGACCGCCCATGCCAGCGCCGCCTGGATCAGCAAGCCCGCCGCGAGTGTGCGCCAGGGCACCCGCTCCGGCGCGGCGCTCAACGCGAAAAATGCCGCCAGGATTCCACCCAGACCCGCGAGCGAACGAACCGCGTGGGGAAGATAAGGGTCGGCAACCAGCAGAATGGCCAGGCTGGCGGCCAGCGCGCCGATCGCGCAAGCCCTGACCTGAAACCTCAAGTTGCCTGAAGCAAGATCCTCGGGGGACATGTTCCCTCCCGGCTGTTGAGCCATATTGGCATTCCTATGGTGTCCGGGCCCCATCGTTCAGCGAGGCGCCATGCCGGGAAGGCTTGGCCTCCCAAAGCCCGTGGTTATGGATACTCGCAAGTTTTTCAGTCAGCCATGAAGCCTGGCTCGAATCGCGGCACAGCGCGAACACGGCCGGCCCCCAACTGCTTTGCCCGACACCCTCGATGCCCCAAGCCCTGATCGCATGCACCGTTTCAGCGATGCGAGGCGAGGCAAAAACCCCTCCCTGGACGGAAGAAAAAGCCTCACCGGCCATCGTATTGAACCTGTGCACGATCGGCCCGAGCGAACGGAAGTCGCCGGCCCGTGCCGCGGGCAGCAAGTCGGCGCCGGCCATGCGGCGAAGTTCATGGGCCAGGTCATCGCGTCCCGGAAGGGACATGAAGGCCTCGACCTCCCTGCGGCCATGCCATTCGCCGGGTTCCTCGGGAAGCACCACCACAACCCGCCAGTCATCGGGCAAATCAACCCGATCGAGCAAAGGCGCCACCCCCGCCGACTCACGCCGCTTGCCTTCGTCCAGCAAAAGGCCGCCTTGAAAGAATCCGTGGCAACCGATCGCCGATCGTTTGCCGCGCCCGCTCGCGGCCATGAGCGCGGCGGGATCCTCGGATTGGCCCGACAACCGCGCGACGGCCCACGCGGCCGCCAGCGCTGATTGGGTGCCGCTGCCAAATCCGGCATGCGCGGGTGGCGCCGCTTCCAATTCCAACTCGATGTCCCGGCACCCGAGTCGCTCCAACAAGGTTCCAAACCGCGCGGAGCCATGGCGGCCGACTTCCCGTCGGGTCGCCTTCACCATGGTTCCCGGTTCGGTCACCATCAGCCCGACGCCGCCGAAAAGCGTGTCGCATGGAGGCCCGGCGGGGCGGAACAATCCCCAGTGCAATCGCGCGCCCGTTTGAACGCGAACCGCATTCATGCCACGGTCGCCCCGCGGCACGCCTGTTCGATGAGGGCGAAAGCCTGATGGTGGGCCTCGCCGCCCGTTTTCGCGACAAGCGGCCTCAGCCTTTCGATTTCCATGAGGATTTCCTTGGCCGGGATCAGGTGAAGCCGGGTCGCCAGGATCGCGGCTTCCAGAACGGCGTGGTTCGCCCGATTGAACCCGAAAAACGGCCTGCCGGATTCCTCGGCGACAACCCTCGCAGCCATCAGGCCGCGTGGCCCCTCGCAACTGGTTTCGACGATTTCAAACTCGATCCAGCGACAGGCGTCGGCAAGGCGCCAGCCGGCAATGTGGCGGGCGGGGTTCCAGGGCCCCAAGGGCATCCCCAAAGCTGAACGCGCCAAAACCAGCGGGTCATCCGTGACATGCAGCACCCCGCGGGGAATGCGGCACAAGTTGGCCCAGGTGGTTGAACTGGTGAATGGCCTTAGTTCGAAGGTTTTCCAAGGCGGCCGGGAAGGCATGCGGGGCCCCATGGGCGCCGCGTGCGGCGCGCCATCTCCGCCTTCCGAACTGACGATCCCTTCGAGGATCATGCCTGCTTTCACGCTCCATGTCGCATGGTGGCTTCGACAATGACCCTTTATAGTGGCCGTTTGGACCGGGAAGCACCACAGGGCGGGCATATCCTAGGGCATGGTAGACAACGCTCCGGTTCTGGCGATTCAACACGCCGGGCTGACGATCGAGGGGTATTCCCGGGCCGCCGTCCAGACCTACTGGCGCGTGCCTGAACTCAAGCTCGGATTCGACCTTGGCGGACAGCCATGGGAATTCATGGGCACGCCCACATGGTTTGTCAGCCATGTGCATATCGACCACATGGTCTCGCTGCCGCAGTATGTGGCCAGGCGGCGGATGATGAAGATGGATCCCCCGGTGATTTACGCGCCGGCCTATGCGATTGCTGACCTCAGGAGGCTGCTGCTGGTCGTGCAAAGGCTCGACAGGTGCCGGATGCTTTGCGACCTGCGGGGCATGGAAGCTGGTCAGGAAATCACGCTCTCCCGGGATCATGTCATCACCACCTTGGCCACAAGCCACACGATTCCCTCGCTGGGGTTCGTGGTTTGGGAAAGAAAAATGAAACTCAAGGAGGAGTTCCTCGGATTGCCAGGCCCCCAGATTCGCGACCTGAAGTTCCAAGGAGTGGAAATCACCAGCGAGGTCCGCTCCCCCTTGCTGGCTTACACCGGAGACACCAATCCCGACGGCTTCGACAACAACCCGGTGTTTTTTCAGGCCAAGATTCTCATCACCGAAATGAGCTTTGTCCGGCCCGGCCATAAGAGAAGCAAAGTGCATAAGTTCGGACATATGCACCTTGATGATTTCGTTGACCGCGCCGACCTGTTCAAGAATGAGCTTGTGATCTGCGGGCACGCCAGCACCCGCTACCTGCCCGATGAGATCCGCAAGTCCGTCGAGTCGAAAATTCCGCCCACGCTCGCCGAAAGGTTGCGCCTTTGGCTGTGATCCCCTCCAACAGTTGCGATTGATTCCCAAAGCCCTCCCGGGCATACGCACCCGGCAGGGAGGGAATGCGCCTTGTCTCGCCACTTGGTAAATGGATTGTCACGCATGGCCGCGATGACGGCCTTCGCGGGATGGGCCACGGTTGCGATGGCCCAGTCGCCGCCGCCCGTCCTGCCCGTGGCCGACCAGCTTTTCCAGCCCGTCCGCAAGGTGGAACTCGACCCTGTCGCGGCGTTTCGGTCCCAAAGTCCAAAGCCAACCGAATCCATCGCCAGCCTGGTGTCCCGGCTGGAGGAATCCGACGCCAACGGCCTCGACCAGACCGACGCGGCGGGTTTGGCCCGCAGGCTAAGGGAACTGGCAAGGCGGCTGGATGAAAGACAATCCACCCGTATTTCCCGACTGGTTCTCGCTAGGTCGGTCGACCCGCGGGGAAATTGCGAACTTTGGCCCGCGGGCCACGCCTACAGGCCCGGCAGGGGTGATGAGCCGGGGGACAGGATGCTGGCCCTTGTCGAGGTCGAGCACCTCAAGTTCCAGTTCCGCGAAGGATCCGAGGAATGCTCGTTTTCCGTCCGCACCGAATTGCGCGACCGTCTTTCTGTCAGGCAAACCATGAGTTTTCCAGCCAAGGCCGTGCGCAAGGCGGATGAAGCCAACCGCCAATGGCTTACGCTGTGCTTTCACCTGCCGCCAAGGCTCAGCCCGGGCCAGCACTCGCTTTCGGTTGAAATCGAGCAATCCGACGGGAATGTCACCACGAAAACACGCAAGTCGGTGGAATTTCTTGTTGGCATCGGGCGGGATGAACCGCCGCCGGAAACATCGCGCGCCCCACGATCCGGAACCGGAGGACCATCGGAATGAAGCGACCATCCGCATCCAGGGCCATATGGTTGGCTTGGCGTCTCGTCTTCGGCATCGGCTTGGCCGGCGTCGTGTCGCCACATGCCTGGTCGGCGCCGCCGGTTTTTTTCCCGTTTGGCGGCCGCAAGCAGGAAAAACCGCCCGAGGACGGTGGCAAGGACGGCAGGCGCTTCAGCCGCAATCGTGAATTCATCCTCCCTTTCAACCTGACCGAATCCGAAAAATCCCATGTTTCCCAAGTGCACCTGTTCGTCCGCACTCCGGGCGAGCCCTGGCGTCGGCATGACTCGCTTGAACCCTCCGCCGGAAAGTTCAGGTTCATGGTTCCCGCGGATGGGGAATACTGGTTCAACATCGTCACCGCCGACAGGCAGGGGAGGCTCAATCCAGCGGATACCGCTTTCATGCCCGCGGCCCTGAAGGTGGTGGTTGACACCCAGGCGCCCCTGGTGGAACTGTCGCCCAAGACCATGGGCAGCGAACTGGTGGCGCACCTGGCGTGCGATGACAGGCATCTCGACACCTCGTCCATCCGTGTCGAAATCCGGGAAGGTTTCAAGCCATGGAAGGAGTTGCAAGCACTTGAGGGACATCCGCGACATTATCCGGTTCCGGCGGGGGAACCCTGCCGTTTGCGCGCCCATGCCTCCGATCTTTCCGGCAATGCCGCGACCGCTGAACTTTCCATCGGCAATCCGCCGCCCGCCGTTGCGGCCACGACGCCAGTCCCTGACCGGGCGGTTCCATCCTTGGCGCAAGCCGGGGGATTCGCGCCCGTTCCGGCACCGATCGCTCCACGCGCCGATGCTCCCAAGCTCATCAATTCGCCACGGACGACCCTTGAATACAAAATCGAGGGTGTCGGCCCCAGCGGCGTCAGCAAGGTGGAAATCTGGCTCACCAGCGACGCTGGAAAAACCTGGGCCCGCAAGGGCGAGGATTCGGACATGATCAGTCCGGCGGTTGTCGACCTTCCCGGGGAGGGCGTCTTCGGCCTGATTGTCCACGCCGTCAATGGAAGCGGCGGAGGCGACCCGCCACCGGGGCCCAACACCCCACCCGATGTTCTCCTTGAAGTCGATTTCACCCGCCCGTTGACCAGAATTCTGGGCGTGAAGCCTTCCGGTCCCGATGCGATGGGAGCCGTGGACATCGCCTACGAGGTCACAGACAAGAACCTCGCGGCGCAGCCTGTCACGCTTCTGGTGGCCAGCAGGAAGGGCGGTCCCTGGATTCCGCTGGCGCAACGGGTCGCCAACTCCGGCAACTTCCGCTGGGAAGTGCCGCGACACGCGGGCTTCGAGTTTCATTTCCGGCTCGAGGCGGTTGACCTGGCCGGGAACATTGGCTCGTCTGAAACGGATCAGCCCGTGAGGTTTGACACATCCAGGCCCAAGGCCAAGGTCGTGCAGGTTCGAGCCGATTTGGAAACGCCCGGTCAGGTGGTTCCAGCCGCGGCGACCACGCCTGCTCTACCCGCCCCAGCACCTGAATTGCCCAAAATGATCGAGCTTCCTGGTTCACCAGCCAACCCGTTCCTTAAGCCAAGGCCCTGAAACTGCTTGCTTCTCACATGACAGCTGTGAGAAGCCAAGGGGCATCCCCCTAATTGGGAAATCGAAAGCCTGCCCCATATTGCCCATACCCACTCATCTCATCCAACCGTTTCAAGTGGATCGACCCACGCCCATTTTGATGATTTTCGCTCAAGTCCCGCAAGGCACTGCGTTGACACCCCCCCCGATCTCGACATAGACTCCCTTCGTCGCAGAGTTGTGTGACTTGAGGAAATCCGCGAAGCGTTGGGGAATTCGGCAAACAGGGTTCCCGCGCAATCGTCATTTCCGGAAAAGTTTCCAGCTTGCATATGGCTTCGTCCCCCCGGAGTGGGATCCAATGGCTCATATCGGTGTTCGTGAACAGGCAATTCGTCCCGCTGAAGGGTTCTACTCTTTCGATGTCCGAACGCCGCGGCCCCAACCGCTTCACACATTTCTTCCGATGGGCTACGAGCCCAACTACCCTTACCCCCTTGTCGTCTTCCTTCATGGGCATGGAAGCAATGAGGAACGGGTGCTGCGTCTGGCGCCGAGGCTGAGCCGGCGGAACTTTATCTCGATTTCCCTGCGTGGCTCGCAATCCGCCGATCCCCGCCCCGATGGAACCCCCACCTACTGCTGGAGCCATGACGGGCACAGCGATGCCATGGTCGAGGACTATGTCTTCCGCGCCATCGAGCAGACACGCCGCCAGTTCCATGTGCATTCGGAACGGATCTACCTCGCGGGCATCTGCGAGGGAGCCTCGCAGGCTTACAGGCTCGCCCTCAATCATGGCGATTCGTTCGGGGGCCTCATTTCACTCAACGGACAGATGCCCCGCCTGAACCGGCCACTGCTGCGGCCCCAAAGCCTGAGGCATATGCGCGTTTTCATCGGACACGGCATCGCCAACTCCGTGGTTCCCTTGAGCATGGCCAAGGAAGACCATCGACTCCTGTATGCCGCCGGTCTCAATGTCCGCATGCGCACCTATGCCTGCACCCACAAGCTGCATCAGGAAATGCTCAACGATGTCAACGCCTGGATCATTGACAACATCCACCGCGACGATGCCTGAATCCGACCGTTCCGGTGCGCTATGATCGGTTGACAAGTTGCCGCCGGTCAACGGAACCGCCTCATGTCGAATCCATGCCCCTTCTGCCAGCAGGCGGCCGCGCCAGCCGACTCACTTCGTGATCATGTGTGGTCGTTCCCCCACGCCGTATCCGTGCTCGGCAGGTGGCAGTTTTACCATGGCTACTGCGTGCTGTTTTCCAGATCGCACGCCCGGGAGCCTGACGAGCTTTCCAAGGCTGAGCGCGACGGCCTCACCGAGTCCATGTGGTGGATGGCGCGCGCCATCCGCGAGGCGTTCGCGCCCCGCAAGCTGAATTACGAGCTTCTGGGCAACCAGGTCGAGCATCCGCACTGGCATGTCTTCCCAAGGCTTGCCGGCGATCCGGAGCATCTCAAGCCCGCATGGGTCCGCATCGACCGGGAGGAAGGGCACCCGGGCCTCCTTCCCGGGCTTGAGGGGAATCAGGCTTCGCGGTCAGCCACGATCGCCACTCTCAAGGCGACCTTGGCGAGGCTTGGAGCGCCCTCGGCATGACCACGGCGCCATTGCGTCTGGCCACCCGGACCAGCCCGCTGGCCCTGTGGCAGGCCAATCATGTCCGCGACCTGCTGGCCGTTCATGGGATCCATTCCGAACTGGTTCATGTCTCCACCAAGGGTGACCGCGTGACGGATAGGCCCTTGCATCAGGTTGGAGGTGACGGGCTTTTCACGCGTGAAGTGCAGGAGGTGGTGCTGGCTCACGAAGCCGATATCGCCATCCACAGCCTGAAGGACCTTCCCACGGCGCCGGTACCGGGATTGGTATTGGCGGGGGTTCCCGCGCGCGGCCCAACTGGTGACGCGTGGGTCAGCCGCCGGCACGCCAGCCTGCTGGACGCGCCCAACGGGTCAAGGGTGGCCACCGGCAGCATGCGCAGGAAGGCCCAATTGCTTTCCAGAAGGCCCGACCTGCAGGTGGAGGATCTTCGAGGAAACATAGGCACGCGCCTGGCTAGGCTCGAAGACGAGGGTCTCGCGGGGATCATCCTCGCGGAGGCGGGGCTGAAGCGGCTTGGCCTCGACTCGGAGATCCGTGAAATCATCGACCCGGAGTGGATCCTTCCCGCGATCGGCCAGGGGGCGCTCGGGCTTGAGTGCCGAGCCGACAATCCGGCCTCCGTGGAGGCGATGTCGCGCATCACCGACCCGCCGACTCGCTCGCTTGTGCTGGCCGAGCGGGCCATGCTGAGGGCCTTGGGCGGCGGTTGCCTCGTGCCGATCGGTTGCCTGGCGCGAGCCGAAGGCCCGACGGGCCATCTGCTTGCCGCGGTTCTCGATGAGAACGGAACGCGCCGGCTTGATGCGCGTCATTCCGGGCCGCTGGCCGACCCGGAGAGGCTGGGAGAGGCCACAGCCAAGGCCCTTGTCGACGCTGGAGCGGAGGAAATGCTGGCGCGCGTGGAGAAACGCTACCTCGGCCAACCCCGCGGGGGAACCTGAAATGGCTTCACCGCGTCCGGAAGTTCTCGCGCCCGCGGGAGACTTCGACTGCATGCGCGCCGCGGTGGCGGCGGGGGCCGACGCGGTTTACTTCGGCATCGACAGGTTCAATGCCAGGCACCGGGCCGACAATTTCTCGATCGAACGCCTGCCCGGGGTGATGGAATACCTGCACAGGCACGATGTGAAGGGGTATGTGGCGTTCAACACCCTGGTCTTCAGCGATGAACTGGCTGATGCCGAAAGGTGTCTGGCAGCGATCGCGCGCTCGGGCGTCGACGCGGTGATCGTGCAGGACATCGGCATCGTCAGGTTGTGCCGAGAATTAGCCCCGGCCTTGGATGTGCATGCCAGCACGCAAATGACACTCACCGAGGCCGGCGGCATGGCCATGGCTGCCAGCCTCGGGATCAGCCGAGTTGTCGCCGCGCGGGAAGCCTCCATCAACGATTTGAAAAACATCAGGGAAACCTGCGACCTTCCCCTCGAGGTGTTCATCCACGGCGCCCTTTGCGTGGCGTATTCGGGCCAATGCCTCACCAGCGAGGCGCTCGGAGGGCGCAGCGCCAACAGGGGCCAATGCGCGCAGGCGTGCCGCCAGCCTTATGAGCTGTTCGTGGATGGTTCCCGCCGCGACACCGGCGACAGAAAATACCACATGAGCCCGCAAGACCTGGCGGCACCCGACGCTGTCCGCGAGCTGCTGTCCCTAGGCGTGGTGAGCTTCAAGATCGAGGGACGGCTCAAGGGGCCTTCCTATGTCACCGCGGCCGTGAACACCTACCGCAAAGCCTTGGACGCAGCGCTTGAGGGAATGTCGCATGAACCGACTCCCGCGGAGTGGCGCGATCTCCAGCAGGGATTTTCCCGTGGGTTCACGCCCGGATTTCTCAGGGGAATCAACCATCAGAAGTTGGTGAGGGGGCGGTCGCCCCGGGCCCGGGGGATGTTCCTTGGCACCGTGGTGCGGAGGGAACGCAACAGCGTACTTCTGGCGCTCGATGATCGATCCACCCCCGTGGCCGAACTCCTCAAGCCGGGGGATGGCGTGGTTCTCGACGAGGCCCGTCCCGAACGGGATGAGGCGGGCGGAAGGGTCTTTGCCATCAGGTCGGGGAGGGAAACCGGAACACTGTGGATCGACATCGGCCCCTCCCCACTTCCCGATGACCGCGGCGGCATCGGGGCATGGCTGTGGAAGACAGACGATCCTGAATTCCATGCCCGTTGCAGGCAGCAATGGAACCGCCCCGAACTGCCCGGCCGACATGCCTTGAATTGGCGGGTGGAGGGCCGGGTTGGTGGAGCGCTCAAGGTTGAGGGGCGCCTTGTTGATGGCCAAATTGCCAGCGCCACCTGGCAGGGCCCCTTGGCCAAGGCCGGCAAGCCGCTATCAACCGACCATCTCGTAAAAGCCCTTTCAAGGCTTGGCGGCACGCCGTTCCGACACGAATCGATCGAATGCGACCTGCCCGATCCGGTGGTGATTCCCGCCAGCGTCCTGAATCAGTTGCGCCGGGAAGTGACCGCCGCCCTCGAACCGTCCCTGAAGCCCAAGCCGCCCGAGCCAAGGGAAGGCGCGCTGGCCAGGTTGGCTCCCACGAAGCTGGCAGTTTTGGAAAACCCCGTTTCCCCGGCGCGGCTTATTCTTTTGGCGCGGTCGCTCGAACAGGTGCGCGCCGCTTGCGCAACCCGGCGATCGCCGGGCATGACGCAGCCATCCCTGGTCTGGCTCGACTTTGAGGATTTCCGTCACTGGGAAGAGGCCATGGAAAATTGCCGGGCCTCCGGCATTCAAGTGGGCATCGCTCCCCTTCGGATTGTCAAGCCGGGAGAGGAAGGCTTGGTTCGGCGGGCGATTCGGTTGGCGCCAGATTTCCTGCTCGCGCGCAACCTGGCCAGCATCAACCTGCTGCGCGAAAGCGGCATTCCCATGGTGGGCGACTACTCCCTCAATGTTGTCAATGAGCTTTCCGCCGATTGGTTCCGCGGCCTTGGCTTGGTTCGCCTGACACCGGGACATGATCTCAATTGGCAGCAGTTGCAGGCATGGATCGACCGCGACGATCCCTCCAGCCTCGAATGCGTGATCCATGTCGCCATGCCGATGTTTCACACCGAGCATTGCGTTTACGCCTCAAACCTTTCCAGCGGCATGGACCATACCGATTGCGGCAGGCCCTGCGAGCGGCACCGCATCGAAATGGCCGACCCTTCCGGAATGCGTTTTCCCGTGCTGGTTGACGCGGGTTGCCGGAACACGGTTTTCAATGCCCATGTGCAATCGGCCTCGGAATACCTGCCCAAGCTGATGGCCAAGGGTGTTTCCTGCTTCCGTATTGAATTGCTCAATGATTCCGCCGAGGAAACCCTGAAATTGCTCGACCTTTACGGGCGAGTCTTGGCGGGAACTGATGACGGCCGGAACCTCTGGAGAACCCTCCGGGCCAGCAACAAGGTCGGTTTGACACGGGGAACCCTCAGCCTCGCCTGAGTCGAAAACGGTTTCGCGAGACTAGTTTATGAGTTAAGCTGATTCTATCTCGTCTCCTTCCCGAACGGATAGTTCGGCATGCGCGTGAGTTTGATGCCGCTGGAAGGCGGTCGTTCGCTTGAACTGGTGCAGGACCTCACCCTCGTGGGCAGGCAGGAGGGTTGCGACCTCGTGCTTGAGCACAAGAGCGTCTCGAAGATTCATTGCGTCCTCGTGAAATCGGACGGCCTGCTGTATGTGCGCGACCTTGGCAGCACCAACGGAACCCGGGTGAACGGGCAGAGGGTCAGGCGCGCTTCCTTGAGCGCCGATGACCAGATTCTCATCGCCAAATTCGCTTTCCGCGTCATCGTTGAGCGGGAAGGCGCGCCGGCCAGGCATTGCGACCCATACGACCGGACCATCAATGACCTTGCCCCTTCCCACGAATCCAACGGCCATCGGGGAAATGGCGAAAACAGCGACTCCGCCGCGCTAGGTCCGGGAGACGTCCACAACAACCACCTTCCCGACGCCTATCCCGACGAACGCCACTGACAGCGCCCTCACCCCCTATGATGGTGAGGCAGAATCGCCGTTGCTTCTACTTCATGCCGAAAACGGGAACAGAACCGTGACAGACCGACCGCGCACGCTTGAGCAACTTCGAAACTCGGGTTGGACTCCCCGCACTGTCAAGGATGAAATCCGGGCCAATTTCCTGGCGGCCCTCAAATCGGGCGCCGAATTGTTTCCCGGGATCGTCGGCTATGAGAATACCGTGCTTCCCGAGGTGAGCCTCGCCTTGCTGGCCGGCCACGACATCCTTTTCCTCGGGGAAAAAGGACAGGCCAAAAGCCGCCTCATGCGTTCGGTCGCGCGATTCCTCGATGACGAGATCCCTTTTATCGACTCTCCCGGCCTGCAGGTGCGGGAAAATCCTTACAGTCCCATCACCGGGCCGGCGCGCCGCCTGGTGACATCGGCGCCCGCGTCGGATGTGCCCATCGGCTGGTGGCGCCGTGAGGATCGCTATGCCGAACGCCTTGCCCCCGGGACCAAGTTCGCCGATGTGCTGGGAGAGATCGATCCGGCGCGGCTCGCGGCGGGCGTGAGCCTCTCCGCCGAGGAAGCCATCAGCTTCGGCCTCATTCCCCGCATGCACAGGGGAATTTTCGCCATGAACGAGATCCCAGAACTCGATGAACTTGTCCAGGTCGGCCTCTTCAACATCCTCGAGGAGCGTGATGTCCAGGTCCGCGGATACCCCGTCAAGTTCGACCTCGACATCCTGCTCCTCTTCTCGGCCAACCCCTCCACCTACAACCGCTCGGGCAAGGTGATCCCGCAGTTGAAGGACCGGATAGGCAGCATGATCCAGACCCACTATCCCCTGGACCGGGCCTTGGGCATCGACATCATGGAGCAGCAGTCGGGAACCGACTTGGGCGGGGAGTTCCCCGTGGTCGTGCCTCCCTTCATGAAGGAAATCGTCGAGCAAGTCAGCATCTGCGCGAGGAAGTCGCGGCTTGTTGACCAACAGTCGGGGGTCAGCGCCCGGTTTTCCATGGCCAACTATCGCACTCTCGTGGCCAGCGCGCGGCGCCGGGGCGTGCTCTTGGGCGAAAAACCGTCCGTGGCCCGCATCTCGGACCTCGGCCACCTTCCATCCTCATCGCTTGGCAAGCTCGAACTCGACATGATGGGCAGCCAGCAGATGACCGAAAAGCAGGTTCTCGAGGCGATCATGGCCGAGGCGATCGGCATCGTCTTCAACGAGTATGTGGAAAAGTCCGGACTCGATTCCATCGTCGATGTCTTCAACAAGGGCGCCCGGGTCGAGGTGGGAGACATGCTGCCTTCGGAGCATTACGCGGAACGGCTCAAGCGGGTGCCACCGGCATGGGCCAAGGCGTTCGAGGTGAACGCCAACGAGAGCGTCGCCGTCCGCGCGTCCTGCCTCGAATTCGTGTTGGCCGGCCTTTACGCGACCGACCGGATCAGCCGCACCCAGAAGCACGGCCGCATGACTTACGAGATTCGCTGAGGCAACCACTGGGCCCGCCCATGGAAGACCATGTCGAGGATGAACCCCCCCGTGGAACCACGCCCCCGGGCGTGGTCCATGTCTACCAGAAATACGATCCGAGGCTGGTGCCACCCCCCTCCCAACCCGCCCCCGACATGGTTTCCCCTGCCTTCGAGCAGATGCTCAAGTATGGCTCCTCGCGGAAATTCACCGAGGAGGAACTGGCCAACGCCATCAGGCTCGATCCCTCCCAAATCAGGGATCTTGGCCCGAGCATCGAACATTTGAGGGAAATCCTGCTGCGCAGGAAGGACAAGATCCTGGCCACCCACTCAACCGATGAGGTTCGCAAGGACTCTGAAAAGGCGGTGGATACGGGGGCCAAGGCGACCCGTCCCCCCGACAATCTTCGGAAGGAATTCAACAAGGCTGTCCGGGAAAGGCAGCTTTCCGAACTCGAGGACCTCTGGTACCGCTCGGGTGACGAGCGATCCCCGTTCGCCACCCAAATGCTCAAGCTCATGGAGACCATGGCCAACCATTACCTGGTTGAGGAACTCGCAGCGAAATATCCGTTCAGGGGCCTGGAACCGCTCACGGTTCCCCAGGCCCTTGAAATCAAGGAGGAACTCGAGGCGATCGACAAGCTTCTGGAACAACTCGCGGAAGCCGAGAAGACCGCCCGCCTGGCCGTGATCGACATGGAGGAACTGGCCCGGTTCACGGAACCCGAGGATGTCGCCGACCTTGGCAAGCTCCAGCGAGAGATCCAGCAGTGGTTAAAGCAAATGGCGGAGCAGCAAGGCCTTGCCGAGGGCGCCTCGGGAAAGATCGAACTGACTCCCCGCGCCTACCGGCTTTTCCAGGGCAAGCTGCTCTCGCGGATATTCGACAAGCTGCGTGACTCCCGCTCGGGAAGGCATCCCGTGCCCGTGGAAGGGGATGGCGCCACCGAGACGGCCGCGACCCGCCCATACGAGCATGGCGATTCAGCCGCGCACCTCGACCTGCCGGGATCGTTCATCAACGCCATGCTCAGGCAAGGCGGGTCGGGGAGCGTTTCCCTCGACCGGCGCGACCTCATCGTTCACCGCACGCGGAAGACACCCCGATGCGCCACGGTCGTGTTGCTCGACATGTCGGGTTCGATGCGCTACGACGGGCTCTATGTCAGCGTCAAAAGGATGGGCTTGGCGCTCGACGGCCTCATCAGGTCGGAGTTTCCCGGCGATTACCTGCAATTCATTGAGATGTATTCACTGGCCAAGCCCAGGCACGCCTCGGAAATCGTCTCGCTGATGCCCCGCCCCGTCTCCCTGTTCGACCCGGTGGTTCGCCTTCGGGCCGACCTTTCAAGGAAAGACCTCGACGAGGATGCCATCCCCGCCCACTTCACCAACATCCAGCACGGCCTGAGCCTTTCCCGCAAGTTCCTGGCGGGGCGGGACACCCCCAACAGGCAGGTGATCGTCATCACCGACGGCCTGCCCACGGCCCATTTGGAAAAGCAATTCCTGTACCTGCTGTACCCTCCCGACCCCCGCACCGAGGATGCCACCTTGCGGGAAGCGGGCCTGTGCGCCCGCGAGGGAATCACGATCAACATCTTCCTCCTGCAAAGCTGGAACCAGACTTCCGAAGATGTGCAGTTCGCCTACAGGCTGGCCAAGTCCACCAGGGGCAGGGTATTCTTTCCCTCGGGAAAAGACCTCGACCGCTTCGTGGTCTGGGACTATCTCAGCCATCGCCGTTCCATCATCAACTGACCCGCCGACCCATGGCCGACACCTTCAGCGACAATCAGATTCGCCAATACCGCGATGCCGGAAGCATCTTGGCCCGGGGGCTGTTCTCCCCCGGGGAAATCAGCCTTCTCGCCCGCGCCGCCCGCGAGGACCGCGAACTCGACCGGCGGTCTTTCGGACGGGCCGACGGGGAAGGTGGCACCATCAGGCTCTCGCTCTGGAACCACCCGGGAGACGGAATCTATGGCATGTTCGCCCGATGCCACCGGATCGTTCGTGGCGCGGAGCAACTATTGGAAGGCGAGGTCTACCACTACCACTCGAAGATGATCATGAAGGATGCCAAGGTGGGTGGCGCCTGGGCATGGCACCAGGACTACGGATACTGGTACCAAAACGCGGTGCTGTTCCCCCTGCTCACCAGCGTTTTCATCGCTGTTGATCCGTGCACGCGGGAAAACGGTTGCCTGCAGGTCTGCCCGGGTTCCCACCTGGCGGGCAGGATCGACCACCAACTCGCGGGAGACCAGGCGGGCGCCGACCCGGACCGGGTGGCCGAACTTGTGAAGGCTTGTGGCATCACGCATGTGGAGATGAACCCGGGAGACGCCCTGTTTTTCGACTGCAACCTTCTTCACAGGTCGGACCAGAACCGCTCGGACCACCCGCGCTGGTCGATGATCTGCTGCTACAACGCCGCCCGGAACAACCCCTACCGCGATTCGCACCACCCCCGCTACACGCCGCTTGCCGTCGTGGACGACGGGTCTATTCTTCGTGTCGGCATCCGGAGGTTTGCCGACCAAGAGATCGATGTGGCATGGCTGGAAGCCAGCGCCGACAATGCCGCAAAATCGCTGGAAAAATAAAAAATTTTCGAACATCCCGTCAAAATCGGCACTAATTCGGGGCTGTTTCCGCACCGGGCGTCAGGAGTTGGTTGACGAGCACTCGACCAACCCGAATCGATTTCGGTATAGTGAAGCAGAAATTTTGCGGATGACAGAGGGAAAACACCATGCCGGAACCACTCGCCTCGGGCCCCCAGTCTGGTGCCGACATCCTCGTGCAGTGCCTGATCAACCATGGCGTTGACACGATGTTCGCCTACCCTGGCGGCGCCAGCATGCCGCTGCATCAAGCCCTCACCCGGGTGAGCGACCGTCTCCGCACCATCCTTCCCCGCCATGAGCAGGGTGGGGCTTTCGCTGCCCAGGGCTACACCCGCAGCACCGGCAAGGTGAGCCTGTGCATGTCCACCAGCGGACCCGGTGCCACCAACTTCGTGACCTCCCTTGCCGACGCGAAGATGGATTCGATTCCCATCATCGCCATCACCGGCCAGGTAAGCACCCCCGTGATCGGAACCGACGCGTTCCAGGAAACCCCGATTGTTGAAGTCTGCCGCGCCGTCACCAAGCACCACTACCTGATCACCAAAACCGAGGATATCCCCCGCGTGATGAAGGAGGCCTTCCACCTGGCCGTCACCGGCAGGCCCGGCCCGATCGTGATCGATGTTCCCAAGGATGTCCAAAACCGGGTCATCGTGCCCGATTACGACCCGCCGATGAACCTTCCCGGCTACAAGCCCGACCGTCGCGCCAACCGCTCCGAACTGGAGCAGGTTCTCGCCATGCTGAAGGCCTCCAGCAAGCCGGTCATCTACGCCGGTGGCGGCATCATTCACTCGGGAGGCTCCGAGGCCCTGCGCGCCTTCGCTGAAAAAACCGGCATCCCCATCGCCATGACCCTTCATGGCCTTGGGGGTTTCCCGCACGACCATTACCTCTCCCTGGGCATGCTCGGCATGCACGGCACGGTGTATTCCAACTATGCCGTCAATGAAGCCGACCTGCTGCTGGCCTTCGGGGTCCGCTTTGACGACCGCGTGACTGGAAAGCTTTCGGAGTTCGTCAAGCATGGGAAGATCGTCCATATCGACATCGACCCATCCGAACTCAACAAGAACAAGAAGGCCCATCTGGCCATCCATGGCGACATAGGGCAGGCCCTCACCGACCTGAACCGCATGATCGACCAGCGCCCGACCGGCGCCGGCCCGCTCACCCAGGACCTTCGCGAATGGGATCGGCAGATCACCCATTGGCGGGAAACCGAACCGATGCGTTATCAGGACCGTGATGACGCCATCCTTCCCCAGCATGCCATCAAGCGCATGTGGGAAATCCTTCGCGACCGCGGTCAACTCGACGAAACGATCATCACCACGGGCGTCGGCCAGCACCAAATGTGGGCCGCCCAGTATTTCGGATTCTCCAAGCCGCGCACCTGGCTCACCAGCGGCGGACTCGGCACCATGGGCTTCGGCCTCCCCGCCGCCATGGGAGCGCAGGCGGCACACCCCCTCAAGACTGTCATCGACATCGACGGCGACGGCAGTTTCCTGATGAACATCCAGGAACTCGCGGCCTGCCATACTGAAAAGCTTCCCGTGAAGGTCCTGCTGCTGAACAACCAACACCTGGGCATGGTGGTCCAATGGGAAGACCGCTTCTTTGAAAGCAACCGCGGCCACACCTACCTGGGTGATGGCAACACCAAGGAACCGTATCCCGACTTTGCCACGGTAGCCAAGGGCTTCAAGTGCAACGCCCGCCGCATCAGCGCCAAGGGCGACCTCGACTCGGCAATCCATGAAATGCTCGACAGCAAGACGGCCTATGTGCTCGATGTACTCGTGCCTCACCAGGAGCATGTGCTGCCGATGATCCCCAGCGGCATGACCGTCCGGGACATGATCAAGGTCTGACACCCGTGTCTTCAAGGGTGTCAGACGAACGGCGGCGCCTGTCAACCCTGCCTGACTGAAACTTTCCTGGGCTCTCCTGCGTAATGCAGGGAGAGCCCATCGAACTGATGGCTTCGCTTCCCAACTGACGCTCGGCATGAGCGAGTGCCCGACCATGACCATTCATAAACTCGCAACCAACCTCAATTGCGGAAGTTGTGTCGCCGCGGTCAGGCCGTTTTTGGATGCCGATCCGACGATCCGCCGATGGGAGGTTGACACAAACAACCCGGGAAAGGTTCTCACGGTCGAGGGCGAGGCGGTCACTCCCCGGCAGATTGCCCGGCATGTCGAGCGTGCCGGATTCAAGGTGTTCGGCCCGGCCGGGACAGGCGAGCCCATCAACCCTTCAAGTGATAGTCGCTCGTTTATGTCGACTTATTGGCCGGTGCTGCTGGTGTTCGCTTATTCCCTCGGCATTGCCATCGTTCTCGAATGCTTCGCGGAAAAGTTTGACGGTATGCGTGCCATGTCGAACTTCATGGGTGGCTTCTTTGTCGCTTTTTCCTTTTTCAAGCTGCTCGACCTGCCAGGTTTCGCTGATGCCTTTCAAGGCTACGATGTGGTGGCCAAGCCGATTCGGACCTACGGCTACCTCTACCCGTTCATCGAATTGTCGCTTGGGCTGGCCTATCTGGTCCGTTTTTCTCCGCTGCTGACAAATGCCGCCACCATGGCTTTCATGCTGGTGGGGATGATCGGTGTCGCGAGGGCACTGGCGCGGAAGCAACAAATCCGGTGCGCCTGCCTTGGCACGGTCTTCAACCTGCCAATGTCCACGGTGGCGCTGATCGAGGATGGACTGATGGCCGCGATGTCAGCCATCATGCTGGCGATGCTTCTTTCCTAGAGTACGAATCATTTTGCCATGCCGGCGACAGTGTTCGAGCGCCATGTCGCATGGAAGAAAAGGAGAGGCCGGCTTCCTTGAAGCCGGCCGCCGGTTGCTTGGACATTTTCACCGAACTACGGGGCGACTTGCGGAGCCGGCCGGAAGTTCGTTTGAATCTGCTCCTCCTCCTCCTGGATGATGATGCGCGGAGTGATCATCATGAGGAGGCTTGTGGCCTCGCGCCCGTAACCGGTGTTGCGGAACAGGCGGTTGATGTAGGGGATCTTGCTCAGGATCGGCGGACCATATTCATTGCGGGCCTCGCTGAGCCTCTTGAGGCCGCCCATCAGAACGGTACCACCATCAGGCACGGCCACCGTGGTCTGCACGGTCACCGACTGGATGACAGGCTGCTGGATGAGCTGGGTGAAGGTGATCGGATCCGCGGGGTTCGGCTGGTTGAAGCCGGGCTGCGGGAAGATCGGCACCACCACGGGGAACAGGTTGACTGGTCCGGGCGCCAGGTTCTGCATGCTGATGTTGGGTGACAGGCGCACGGTGCGGCGATCGGCGGAAATGATCGCCTGGATCGTCAACTGGATGCCGTTGAAGTAACCCTGCACTTCAGGTTCAAACGCCACATTGCCATTGGCCAGCGTCTGCAGGTTCACGCCGGTGACGAAGAACTGGGTGTCGCCCACATTCAGCGTCGCGGTCTGGCCATTGAACAGAGTAAGTTTGGGAGCCTGCATCACATTGGTGCGGGTGTCACCCTGCGCGGCCTCGAGGAACAGGAAGACCTGGATGTCGCTCAAGAACGCCAGGCCCATGTTGATGCCACCACCCGGGGCGCCGAAGTAATTTCCGAACGCGGGGTTGGACAGGTTGAAGCTGTTCTGGTTGATGGGGATGTCGAGGTCGCTCGTGAACGACCCGGCGGGTGTGATGCCGCCCACCATGTTGCGGAAGTACGGGTCGTTGATGTAACCGGCGGGCTTGTAGTTGCCCGAGGTGATCATCGGTTCGAACTTCGCGGTGTTGCGGTCGGTCTTGATGTTCATGTTGAAGTCGAGGCCGATGCGCTCGTAGAAATCCTCGGCGATCGAGATCAGCTTGATCTCCAGGGCCACTTCCTGGTCGAGCAGACGGCGAAGGTTGTTGAGGAGGTCGGCGACCTGTTCCTGGATGTTGGGTGTCTGGTTCACCACCAGCGACATGGTGAGCGGGTGGTACTCAATGGTGCCCGCGCCGCCGACCGAACTCCATGACTGGGGCTCGATCGTGCTCGTGATGATGCGAATGAGCGCTTCCTCGGTGGTCGTTCCGGTTCGCTTGTTCCATTTGCCGCCATCGCCCACCGTGGCTTGGCCTGAACTTGAACCGGTGCTGGATCCGACCTGGGTTCCCCCATTGAGTCCCAGCGGCGTGCCGATGGGCGTGGGTTGGCCAGAGGCCTTCATGCCCTGTTCCTTGCCGGAAGTCAGCAGCGGGTTGAACGAATTCGGCCCCGCATGACCGACATGGTTCTCGACCGGAAGAACGAGGTCGGTGACCTGGTAGGTGACGGTGGCCAGCTTGCCCCGAGCCTGCGATTCCGTCGTGATCTGGAGCACCTCGTCCTTGATCACCCATGTCAGGTGGACATTCCGGAGCAGCAGGTTCAGGTAGCTCTTGAGGGAGATCTGCTCAACCTTGAGCGTGACGGGACGGTCGAGGCTGATCCCCTCGGCCTCCAGCGCCGCGACATCAGGAACGATGTTGATCTGGTAAAGCGCGCGGATGTCCTCGAGGACTTCCCTGAGCGGTTGATCCTTGAACGAAAGGTTCACGGGGGTGTTGAGCTTGTTTTCGATCTCCCGCTCCGCTGCGCTCTTGCGCTGCGGGCTCGTCAGGGCGCTGAGCGAGGTGCGCTTGCTGCGCCGCTCGGTCATGCTCTCGTTGACATCAAGGGGCTTGTCGATCGTGAGGGCTTGGCCGAACTTGTCGGTGTCGTTGAGTCCGTCGAGGAAGAATTTTTCCTTTTCCGACTTGTTGCCCTTCACGGTCACCAGGGCGCGCTGCGACTTGGCCATGCTGACAGCGGCGGCGGCCATGGCGTTGTCGGGATCGAGTTCCTGGGCCCGCATCGCGTAGCTTTCAGCCTCGAGATACTTGCCTTCCTTGAAGGCCGTGTTGAACAGTTTCATCTGTTCGGCGACCTTCTTGTTCCGGTTCTCCTCCGCGAGCATTTTCTGGCCGATCGGATTCTTCTTCCCTTCCTTGGCGGTCGAATCCTTGTCGAGGAATTCCTTTTGGGCCTTGAGAAGCTTGAAATGCTGCAGGCGAGATTCCACGGGCCGGCGCAGTTGCGCCAGCTTGGAGGCTTCCAGCCCGCAGCCTTCCAGGTCCTGCAGGTAGTCGCCAAGGATGTCCAGGGCGGCGTCGGCCTGTCCGGCGCGGAATTTCTCAGCGGCCTCGCGCTGGGCATCGAGCCCCTGCTGCTGCATCTTGTCGAACTTCACCTTTTGCATCGCCTGGGCTTGCGAAAGCGAATCACCCTTCGGCTCGGCACCGGGCAAGGAAGGCAGGGAAGCCACTGCTCCGGGACCTTCCGGCAGCATGCCACCGGGAAGCGAACCCGAGGCGGGCACTTTTCCGGCCTGGGCCGCGGCGGCCCCGGGAAGCATGCCTGGAGTCGACATGATTTCCTTGAGACGGGATTGGCGTTCCTTGTCGAGAAGCTTGTCATTCACCGCGGCCAGCAGGTTGCGGGCCTGCTCATATTCCTTGCGGTTGTAGGCGCTCACCACGGCGTCGAATGTGCGCCGGCTTTCAAGCGCTTTTTGGTTGTTTTCCTCGGAATCAATCGTTCGCAGGACGACGGATGCCTCCTCCTTGACTCCATAGGGCCCCTGGAACGCCTCCTCGGCGAGCCTGCGGGCGTTGGCGGTCTGGCCGGCGCGAAGTTCCACACGAGCCTTTTCAAGAAGAGTTTTTCCCTGCCCGGACACGGCGGCGCCGGGCATCGCGGGAATGCCCGATGCTTGGCTTGCCTCGACCTTTGGCAAGTTCGGCAAGCCCGATGGCCCCTCGGAGTTCATGCCCACCATGGGAACCGGAGGCATCACCGCCGGCTTGGAGGCCACGGGAAGCGATGGAATGGTCAGGCCTGATGGTAGTGACGGAGTGGACACGGATTCGGGGTCGCTGGGAAGCGCCGGAATGGATGAAACAGCCGGAGGCTTCGTCGCCACGGGTTGGGATGGCGAGTCATTGCCTGGAGCCTTGACGGCAACGGAAGGAAGGCCCGGTTTTTCCACCGCCGGCTTGGGGGCCACCGAGGGAGCCGAACCCGTGGCCGACACCCTGCTGGCAATGACAACCTCCAGGTCCTTGCGGAGTTTTTCAGGCGTGTCCTCGCCGGGCTTGTCGAAATTGACACGCAGTGCTTCCACCTGCTCGAGCAGTTTGCGGCTGCCCGCGACATCTCCCGCCTTGAGCGCGCCCCGCGCTTCGGTGAGTTGGGAGCGGGCTTGCCGCGCCTTGGCGTCGGTTCCCGCGGCAACCTTCGACTGGGCCGCGTGGATTTCGGAGATGAGCTTCTCGGGCCGTTCGGACATTTCCCACATCGCCGAGGGGCCGCGGAGCTGCCGCGCCTTGTAGGCCAGCTTGGCCGCGCCATCAAGGTCGCCGGCCTGCTGCAACTTCCTGGCCTCGGCCATCAGCCTGATCACCTCGGCCTGATCGCGCTTGGCGCGGGCCCTTTCAACATCCGACTTCAATCGGTCGGGATTATCCTCGAACAATCCATAGCGGGCGCCGGGAGCGGCTTTCGCCTGGAGAGCCAGCTTCATCGCCTCATCGATTTGGCCTTCGGAAAGGGCCTTTCGGCCCAAGGCGACCAGTTCCTTGGGCGGTGCCTTGGGAGAAGGCGCTCCGTCCACTTTCTTCCCGGCGGACGATTCCTCAACCTTGGCGAGGTCGGCCTTCACCGGATCAGCCAATTTGGGCGAATCGTAGGCCTTGGCAGTTTCCTTTGGCAGGGCGGGGGTGAAAACCTCGGGCGCCTTGATGGTCTCGGATGGTTTGGCGGGCTCTGGAGCCTTCACCAATTCGGCGGACTTGCCTGCTTGGGAATCAGCGGGCAGCTTCGTGGTCATCGCCCCGGCGCCGGCCTTGGCCGCGTCGATTTGCCTCAACACCTTGGCGGGACTGTCGGGCGTGAACATGAAGGTGGTCGGACCCGCGGCCTTCTCGGCCTGCCGGGCCAGCGACTCCGCCCTCGCGAGGTCGTTGGCGCGCAGCGCCTGATGCGACGCCGCCAGAAGGAATTGGGGATCACGCTGATATTTGGCCAGATCGGCGCGCAGTTTCTGCGGGCTGTCCTCGTTGGGTGCGAAAGCCACGCCAGTCGCCTCGGCCTTCGCGGCGATTTCCGCCACCTCCTGGAATTTTCCAACCAGCATCAGGTTGCGGCCGGCGACAAGCATCCCACGCGGGTCTTCCATGGCGGGCGTGACAATCTTGGCCTTGCTGGCCGCGGGAACCACGGCGGATGCCGGCGCCACGGCGGCCGAATCCTGTCCCCGCATGCGAGCCAACCGATCGCGGTCGGCCGAGGAAAGAAACTGCTCGTTCACCGAAAGGCGCTTCATCATGTCGGCGGCGGTGGTTTTCTGGCCAGCGGCGAGCAACCGCTCGATGGCGTCAACCTGGGCGGAACCCTTCTTCCGCGCGTCGAGGGCCGCCTTGTTGGCCTCGATCAGCGTTGTCAGTTCGGCGACCTCGACGGGGCTGAGATCCGACTGGCGCGCCTTGGCCTCGGTGATCGACTTCAAGGCCGACTCATAGTCGCCCCGCCTTTGGGCCTCGATCGCCGCTGTGAGGGCCTGGTGCCCCTTCGACGGCGCCAGCACAACCATGTGGCCGGCAAGGCTTGTGGAACGAACGGCGGGCCCCCCGGCAACCGCCATCTGTCCCATCAGGCCCGCGGCCAGGGCGCAACTCAGCCAACGCCGGCCCCTTTCCCGCACGCTTTTGGAAAATCCAGCCACCCCCGGCCTCCTTTCGAACCAATTCAACCGCCGCATGACGACGGCATGTGGCGCGGGCTATAAGTTTCCCTCATGGCCAGATCAAGATCGTTTCAGGGGAATTCCGATTTTCCCCGCGATCATGTCTGGTAACTTGGAAACTCCAAGGGAGACAGGGCATGCGTTTCTTGCAATTTTTCGCGATGTTCCTCACGGGCGCGGCAGTCACCCATCTTCTTCCGCGCTCCCAAGCCTTCCAGGACGCCAAGCCCAAGGCGCCTGAATGGAAATCAAGCGCGGTGATCGCCGTGCGCAAGGCTGGTGAAAACGAGGTGGGGCCCGGCACGCGCCGCGTGGGCGTGGAGATCTTCAAGGATGAGGCGACGGGAACCTGGCTTTTTGTTTCTGAAACGGGTGATATCGCGGTGGCGCCCGCGAAGTGACTTGCGTCAGAAAGGCTGGTTCACGCCGAACCAGAATTGCGGCCCCGTCCCCTGACCGATGGCTTGGGCGAAGTCGAACCTGAATGTGGCGCGTTCGACAAAGCTGAGCAGGACCCCGTCGAAACGGAGTCCGGCGCCCACGGCGTGGGCCACGGGGCCATAGGAATTTCCGGCCGCCAACGCGTCTCCCACATCGTAAAAGAGCGCGACCTGAACTCCGCGCACCCCGGCCACATGGTCGAGCACATCCCATTCCAGATGCCGCATCACGGGCAGTCGCCATTCCACCGACCCGACCCACACGGTGCTTCCCTGCCGCTGGGCCATGTCGAAGCCGCGGAACGATTCCCCTCCGCCCAAGGGGAAGAAGGCGCCCCGGCTGGGAAGCGCGGTGCCGCCATAGGCCCTCAGGGCCAGCCGTGTTTCGGCAAGGGCCAGCGCCGCGGGACGGACAAGACGGGCCAAGGGGCCCTCCGGGATCCATTCGGAGAAGTCGGGCAACTGCTGCACCAACACGCCCTGGGCCCAGGCCCGGAACATTCCCGAATAGGAGTCGAGATCCGCCCCACCCCCCTCGACAACCGCGTCGAACTGCCAACCCATCGACGGATCCCAGTACGGGGTTTGGCGATTGCGGCGCAAATGCCAACCCGCCGTCGTGGTATTGGAAAACCGCACGGCCCCCTGCGGCAACTGCGAACTGTAGGGGAGAAAGTTGCCCGTGTAAGTCGCGTAAACCTCGTTGAAGTCGAACGGCAACTGGTAAAGGCTCGAGTTCGCGAACAGGATATGCCGGGCAAAAAGCGTCGCCCTGACGGGTGAGGATTGCCCCGACTCGAACTCGTAAAGCCTTTGCTCGGCATTGAAGCCTGTCTGCCATGGGCTGTCGGGCCAGTGCTCCCAAGTGCCATCCACGCCCAGTACCACATCCCGGTAATCGGTTCGGTAGGCCGCGTAAACCCCGCCGTTGAATTCCTGCGACTTGAACGCGCCGGCCCTCAGGCCCAGCATCGTCGTGCGGGTGTACCAGGGGTTGCTGTAGGCCGATCCGTAAATCCATGGGCCGAAAATGATGTTCCAGCGGTCGTTGGCCGTCGTGAGGTCGTTCTCATCGGCCATCGTGTAGAGCCAGGTCGCGCGCATGGCGGGCGACAGGTCGGTATGGTTGTTCGCCAACCTCGGGTCGGGAAGCACCATGTCGGGATCAACCATCACCGACTCGGGTTCAACCGGCAATTCCACGACCACCTGGACCCTGCCGTCGGGCAAGGGCGTGACTTCCGCTGGCGGATTGTCCCCCTTCCATTGCAGGCCGGTCGCCACGGGCACGCGGATCGGGTAGCCCGGTTGCCCCGGCAGGCGAAACCCGAGGCTGGTGGCCTCATCAGTCGGACCGGAACGGGAAAGCACGACCCTCACGCGGGAAACATCCTCCCGGCGGCGAAGACGGGCCACGGGCCTCGGCCCCTTCTCATCAATCGTTTCGGCGCTGTCCACGGCCCAATCGACGCGCCCCTCGCCGCGCCACCACTTGTCGAAGAATCCGGTCCAGTCCCGGCCGGTGAAGTCGGCCAGTTCCGCCTCGAGATCGGCGGCGCGCATGATCCTGTGACGGTACTTGCGCTGGAGGGTTGTGAGGAATTCCAGGAACGCGGCGTCGCCAAGCCTTTCGGCAAGGATGTCGAAGACCTTGCTCGACTTGTCGTAAGCGGTTCCAAAAAGCCTCGCGAGGTTGCCATGCTCCTGCATGCCGCGCTGCACGGGCCCGTCGAACCCGGAATGAACCAGCCCCGACCAACCCCGGTTCCGGTAGCTCTCGCGCGGTATGTTCGGGAGCCATTCCAGCTTATCCGGATAGGTGAGCATCGTGTTATTGCGTCCGCGCCGGCCGTTGATCAGGCGGTGGCTCAGGGCCGTGGCGAGTCCCTCGTCGATGAACGGCTCCCGGTAGCCGTCGGTTCCGACGGCGTTGTACCACCACTGGTGGCAAGTCTCATGGACGATCAGGTATTCAATGAATCCATCGGCGAGCGCCGGAAGGTTGAAGACCCGCTCATCGATCATGATGACCGATCCGCCTTCATTGCCGTTCCAGCCGAAATAGGTTTCGGCGATGGTCAATTCGGGCCACGGGTAGGCGCCCATCCAGGCGCTGTAGGTGCTGACGGCGTCGGCCGCGAGCGCCGCCATCTTTTCGGCAAGCCGGGCGTGGTGCTTCAGCGCCGCCACTTTCACAAGAACCGGATCGCGCCCCTTCACGGCCGCCGTGGTTCGGGCGATCACATAATTCGCGCTCGCGGCCAGTGAAAAATCCCTCACCGCCCGGGCCTCGACCCGTACCGCCTTCCAGCCGGGTCCGGCACCCGTCTCCTCGACGGCCTGCCCCGAATGCGCCAGTTCCCAGCCCGCGGGCAACTGGATTTCCGCCCTATAGTGTCCCGCCTCGTTGAGGAATGGTTGGTGCCATGGCAGGAATGGCGATGGCTGCCATCCCCTTTCGCCATCGTAAACGGCAGGAACGGGCAACCATTGCATCAGGTTCACCACGCCGTTCCACAGGCCCCAACGCCCCTGCTTCTCATCGAGCCTGACCGTGAATTCCAGCTTGGCCCGCACCTTGCCTCCCGCCGCGACCCGCGCGGGGAGTTTCAACTCCAGGTTTGTTCCCGTGGAACCGCCCAGAATGGCCGGCTGGCTGGCCCATTGACCGTCGTGAAACAACGAAACGGATTGAAACTCGAGCGCGGGACGCTTCACGCCGAGGGCGTCCCTCGGGTCCAACCTCAGCATTTCCAGCGTCTTGGCCATCGCTCCCTGCTCGGATTCGGGAAGAACGAAAGCCGCATGGGCCTGGATGACCAGGTTTTCGACAGGTGGACCACCCGGATGGGTCCAGGTGAGTTCCTCCGTCACGGTGACCCGCTTTTCCTGCGGATCGATGCGCATGGCGAGAACGAATTCCGGCAGGTGTGCGGGATACCCGTGGCGAGGGGGAGGCAACGCGGCGGGCGGGGTGGAATCACCACCCAGCGCGATGCCCGCCAATACGATCAGCGCCGCCACCATTTTTGGCCGAGGTCCTCCACCGGGAGGGCACGGCATAGACCATTTGGTCCAAACCTGTCAACCAGTCCTCTCCGGGTTAAGATGATGGGAATCATGCGAATCTCGCGCGTCGTTCCGCTGCTTCTGCTTGTTTTCGTGAACCCCGCCGCGGCCGGGGTTTACGGCAGGCTTGAAAAACTTCCGCCCGTCGCGGCAAGCCACCGCGACATGCGCCTGCTTCTCGGTGAACTGCGAGACGCGGGCACACACGACGAAAAGCGGCCTGTGGTGGCCGGGTCGCTAAGGGCCGAATTCATCGCCCTCCGTGATCAATTGAAAAAGACATCCGGCGACGGCCCCGCCAATGACCTCATGGACCTGGCGGTATGCCACCTGCGGCTTGGCCAACCGGAATTGGCCCGTCCCCTGCTGGATTCGCTTCAAGGCCGACTCGAGGCCCGCGACCCCATCCGGTTCCAGGTGCTGGCGAATCTGGCCACCACCTACCACGAACTGGCGGTTCGGGGCATGGGTCGAGATTTCGCCGAGCGCGCCTATCTGATGCAATCACAAGCGCTCAAGGCTTGGCCTGAAATAGCTTCCAAGGCACCCCAAGGTTGGAGCCTCTCGACCTGGCGCTTTTTGCTTCACGCCGAGCGCGCCCAACTGAAAATGCTGCGGGGCAGGCTACTGGAAGCGACCAACCCGCCGCCAAGGTTCGATCCCAACCAGGCCGGCCCTGACATGGTCTGGGATGGACCGGTCTACCCGGCGGCCCCCGAGGCCTATCGTCCCGGTCCCGCCGATCGGATCACTTGGGAAGGCCTGCCCGGCGATGCGCTCGATCAGGCGCGGCAATTGGCCGTCTGGTTCCCCATGGAAAACCGGGTGTTTTGGCTGCTTGGGGAAACGCTCAATGCCGCGGGCGAGAACAATGAGGGCTTGCGCGTTTTGGAAGAACTGGCAAGCGCGCGCCAAATGCGCCATGTGCGAATTTTGGCTCGCCACATTGAAGTCCTCAAGGCCTCCGTTCCTCCCGCCGAGCCAAATCCGGCGACGGCGCCAGAGACCGAAGCGACATCAGGGCCAAGCCAGGCTGAGGTCTCAGCCGACTTTGGATCGTTTTGGCGGATCTTCTCCGTCGGGGTGGGTACCGGCGCCATCGGAGCCTTCCTGGCGCGATGGCAGCTCGCCACTTGGTTTGGACGGAGGCCACCCCGATGACCGGGGAGCAAGGTGCCGATCCACCGCCCGACCTTCACGCCACCCTGCCGGCGGGTTCGCCATTAACCAATCCCCCCGTTCCAGCCCACTCAGCATGGTGCCCGGCGGGATATGAGATCCTCGCGCGCCTTGGTGCGGGCGGCAACGGACAGGTCTACAAGGCCCGCCACAAGGGACTCGACAGGATTATCGCGCTCAAGCGCCTGCTCAATCCCGCCGCCACCGGCGAGGAAAGGGAGAGGTTCATGGCCGAGGCGCGGGCGGTGGCCCGACTCGACCATCCCAACATCATCCGGATTCATGATTTCGGAATCCATGAGTCGGTGGAGTGGTACAGCCTTGAGTTTTGCCCCAGGGGAAGCCTCGCCGACAGGTTGCGCGAAGGGCCGATGGCTCTCGAGGCGGCATGTCAGGCGATCCTCACGGTCGCCCGCGCCGCCGGCCATGCCCATGCCGAAGGCATCATCCACCGCGACATCAAGCCGGGAAATGTGCTCATCGCCAACGGAAATGTCCTCAAGCTGGCCGATTTCGGACTGGCCAAGGCCACCGACGCGTTCCATTCTCGCGACAACATCATCGCGGGAACGCCCGCCTACATGGCCCCCGAGCAGATCAATGCCCCGGGGCGCATCGGCCCGGCGACGGATGTCTGGGCGCTGGGCGCCATGATGTACGAATGCCTCACCGGCCGGGTGCCGTTCACGGGGGTGACCGTCATGCAGGTCATGCAGCGGATCACAGGCGCCGAACCCGTGGCACCACGCGCGCTCAACGACGCGATCCCCGCCGACCTGAACACGATCTGCCTCCACGCGCTGCGGAAGGATCCTGAAAAACGCTACCGTTCGACGGCGGACTTGGCCGCCGACATCGAGGCCTGGCTCGAAGGGCGACCGATCGCCGTGCGCGCCGTCACCCGTTTCGAACGCGGCCTGAAATGGACAAGGCGAAACCCTGCCTTGGCATGGTCGATCGGTTCGCTCATGGCGGCGGTCGCCTTGGGAACCGCCTTTTCGGTGGCGTTCGGCATGCTGGCGCTCAGGGAAGCCGCGCTGCTTAAGCAGGAGACGGTGCGATTCAGCATGGCCGTCGCCGAATCCAGGCGAACGGCAAGGCTGATGCGGGTGGCGGCGGCGCAAGCGGCATGGGACAAATTCCAATGGCAGCGTTTCATCAGCCTGGCTGGGGCTGATTCCCCGGGGGAAATGCCGCTTTTTGAGGAATCCCTTTGGCGCCAACGCGCGGTCATCGACCGCCAGAACCTTGGCGCCACCTCAAGGCCGGGAATCTCCGAAATCTCGCGGCGCATCCATCCCGGAACCGCCTTGGTTTCCAATGCGGACGGCCGGGCCATGATTATCAACCCTCACGGGGAGGCCATTTCTCTGGAACATGAGGGGAAGACGCGCATGCTGGAAAGCCCGGCGGATGGGAACCATTGGGTCATGTCCGATTCGGGCGGAATCGCGGTTTTTTCCCCCAATGGACAAAGGGTACTGTCCGGCCCTCCCGGGCCCTGGTCGGGCTTGGCGGTGGCGCGCGACGGCGCCAAGGCCGCGCGCTGGGGCGACAGCAGCCTGGAACTTTTGGGAAAAGGATTGCGACCCGAACAAACACTCACGGGGGAGTCGCCCGACGCCCGATGGGCCGATAGCGCGCCCGTCCTGGCGATCCGCTGGCTGAATCCGCCGAGGATTGATGTGATCAGGCACGATTCGCGTCGCGTTTCGATTCCCGGGGCCGGCTCACCATTCGCCTTGAGCCCGGATGGGCGTTTCCTGGTGGCCGCGTCCAATGGAAAAATCCGCAAGTGGGAAACCACCAATGGCGATCGCGACACGGCCTTTGAACCCAGGCTGGGGCCGTGCGCCTTCCTGCGCTTTTCCGCGGATGGTTCCCGGTTGGTGAGCGCGGGCGGAACGGAACTCCGCGTTCTCGACGCCGCCCGCGGCCGGGGCTTGCAATTCTGGATGACGCCCGGAACCGCCATTGAGGGAATCGACCTGGCTCCCGACGGAGCGCGCTGTCTTTCGTGGGGCGGTGGCATCGCGCAGGCATGGAACCTGGATGACGGCGGTCAGCAAGTGATCCGTGGAGTGGCCGGCCCCGCGAGGGCCTGGTGGGAAAGCGGGTTGTTCGTTCATCCGGCCCTGGCCGGGGACCACTGGGAAAAACGCCCCCTTGTTCCGGAGGCTTTTCCAAGACGCCTTCGCATGGAGGGATGGCGCCTCGACCGCCTCGGCTGGAGCGACGGCCGATGGGTGGTGGCCGGCAAGAATGGTGGAACGGATTCCGCGCGCGGGGTGAGCCCGGATGGCGAAGTCAGTCCGGCATCGGAATCCTTCCGGCCTCCGGTGTTATCCGGACGCCTCCGCCTTAGCCATGGCGCGCTTGAAAGCGCCACGGCCGACGGCTGGAAAGTCATCGCCCGGCGGGCGACGCCCATCCTGGCCTTCAGCGAGAATATCCTCGACGGCATCGCGGGCATCGCCACGGCCGGCGGCATCGTTGAACGGTTGGACTCCCGGGACGGAACAACCATCTGGGACGACAAATGTCCTGAAAATCCCGCCGCCATGGCCATGGGCGAAGGCGGCGTGGCCGTGGCGGGCCGGGACGGAGCCTTGTGGATTTGGCCGACCCGCTGAGCGCGACGGCAATTCAATTAAGCGTTCCGACCTGACCGTCGGCGGCCCCACCCGCATTCAGCCAGGCCGTCGGGGAGATGCCGTTGCTGATGAACCTCACGCTGGCATCCCCCATGGCGGCATTGACGCCGCCTGAATGCCGGCTTCGGGAGAAATACACGCCGCCACCGGTTCCGGTGCATGGCAATCCCTTGGCGGGAAGGTTGTTGCAATAACCAGGCGTGTAGATCTGGTCGGGGGTGCTGGTGTTGGGCGTGGCAAATGTGCTCATGGCCGAGGCATCACCCCACCAGATGAAGCCGCGCAAGTCGGTTCCCTGCCCTTGGGCAACCTCGCCCACCATGATTGTATTCGTAAGTCCGTCGGTCACATCGGTGAGCTTGATCTTCCGCGTGAGGCTGCCGCCATCGAACATGCCGGCCTGTGGCACGAAACCCGCCGGCGCTCCGGTGGGCACAGACCTGCTCGTTCCTCCCGTGCCGCCGCAGACGGCATAGTTGTGGTTGGGCATGGCTCCGATCGGCGTGTTTACCTGATCGCTGGGGCAGGTCAACACCTTGTAGCGGCGCCCCGTGACATTCGTCGTGTTGGGCGCCGAACCGTATCTTGGAAATCCACCGGTCGATTGGGCTGGAAAATTGGAGTTGAAGCCATCATTTCCACCCCAATTCTGGTAGAGCCTGTAGGCTTGCTCCTGCTCGATATAGGGCATGATGAGGATGGTCCATGTTCCCCAACAGCAACCACTGGGGCCCATCATGGCCGGAAGGGCGCTGTTGTTGGCGTCATGATAGCTGTGCATGGCGATGCCCAACTGCTTCAGGTTGTTGGTGCAACTCATCCGGTTGGCCGCCTCGCGAACCTTCTGCACGGCCGGGACGAGAAGTCCGATGAGCACGGCGATGATGGCGATGACAACGAGCAATTCGATAAGGGTGAAGCCGTTCCGTTTCATGATCCGGTCCTCCTGGAAAAGAAATGAATGAAACAAACGCGACAGATCGAGCCAATCCGCGAAAAATCAAATCACTGAAGGTCGAAATCAAATTCGTTCTTCGCTCCGGCCTTCACTTCGGCCCTGAGTTCGGTCTTGGAGTTGTACTTGGCTGGAAGGGTTTCCTTGGGAGGCGGGCCGGACATTCCGGGCATGGCTTGCTCCGCCGCGGCTTTCGACTTGTTTTCAGGTGCCGAGATTGCCACGGCATATTTTCCCGGCTTGAGGCCGGCTTCCGCGGGAACCTCGTACCGGCCGTCAATGATGGCCGACCCGCCGGAGGGTGCGATCGCCCCCTCCTCGATGAACGAGATCACTCCGGCCTTGAGGGGTTTGCCCTGGTGCTTCACAAAGCCGTGAACCTTGGACCGGCCGTCTCCTCCGCAACCCGCGGCAAGGAACACCGCGGCCACGGGCAAAATCATGTAATACTGGGGCATGATGCCTCCTGCCCGGAAGAAAGATTGGTAATAAGTATCTATTGGGCGGGGAAAGGCATGTCTATTATTCGATTCCGCCTTCTAAATTGCAAGGTTGAACCGTGAAAATGAAGGACAATTCCATGCTGATGGGAATCGAAATCGGGGGCACCAAGCTACAGGCCTGCCTCGCGGACAGCGATGGAACCATCGCGCATCTCTGGCGCGCCACGGTGGATCCCACGCGACAGGCCCAAGGCATCCGCGGCGCCATGCGCGAAGCCCTCCCTTCCCTTGTCGCGCGGATTCCCCATGGTTCACGGCTCACGGCGGTTGGCGTGGGATTCGGCGGACCCGTTGACTCATCCGCGGGAAAAACCATTATCTCCCACCAGATCCAAGGGTGGGAGAACTTCCCCCTGGCTGATTGGCTTGACGAGATGCTTCAGGTTCGCTCGCTCGTCGGCAATGACGCCGATGTGGCTGGCTTGGGCGAGGCCACCAAGGGCGCCGGCGTCGGCCACGACCCGGTCTTTTACATCACCGTCGGCTCGGGAATCGGCGGCGGGTTGATCCTCGGCGGCAAAATCCATCCGGGTTGCGGACATGGCGCCGCTGAAATTGGCCACCTCATGGTGGACCGACACGGAGAAATTCTCGAGCATGTCGCCTCGGGTTGGGGTATCCAGCGCCGGTTCGCGGCGGCCGTTCAGGCCGGCGCGCGCACCTGCGTCACCGAACCTTTGCCAACCGTCCAAGGGATCGCATCGGCCGCGCGGGCCGGCGACACCCTTGCCTTGGAAGTCTTGGCCGAGGCCGCCAATGCCCTGGCGTGGGGCATCTGCCAGACCGCCGCCCTTGTCTGCCCGCGACGCTTCGTGATCGGCGGCGGGGTGTCGCTTCTGGGAGAGGACCTGTTCTTCGGCCCCGTGCGCGCCGCTGTGCGCGGCATGGTCTTCAAGCCGTTCCATGGGCTTTTCGACATTGTCCCGGCGGCATTGGGCGAGGAAGTGGTTCTTCATGGCGCGCTGTCGCTGGCGGCAGGCGCCGCCAACAACTGAATCAGGCGCGACCCGCGGCCCAGCAGGCGGCCAATTCCACAATCACCCGGCATGCCGCGTCCATTTCCTCAAGGCAGGTCCATTCCAACGGGGAATGGAGATTGTGCTCGCCGCATGAAAGGTTCGGGCACGGCAGGCCTTTCTCGGTAAATCGGCTGCCATCCGTGCCGCCCCGCACACGGGTCACCCTGGGGATCATTCCCGCGCGCCGGGTAGCCTCCTCGGCGAAGGCCACGGCCCTCGGTTCGGCCGCGAGGCCATCGGCCATGTTGCGGTACTGCGGCCGAACCTCGACCTCGATGCCGCTTCCGGGAAACTCCCGCTCGAGGTGGGAGGCGATTTCCCTGAGCATCGCCGCTTGTCCCGCCAGGGCTTTAGTGTCGAAGTCGCGGAGAAGCACCTGGATCCTCGTCTCCGCGACGCCTCCCTCGATCCGGTAAGGATGCAGGAATCCCTGGTCGTCCATCGTGGTTTCAGGAGACAGGAACTGCCTTGGCAACCGGTCGATGAAAATCGCCGCCAAGCGCACGGCGTTCACCATGCGCCCCTTGGCGATCGACGGATGGATGTTGATGCCCCGAACCCGAATCACCGCGAGGTCGGCCGAGAATGTCGCGGCATCAATTTCAGCGGTGCCGCCGCCGTCGAGCGTGTAGGCCACGCTGGCGCCCAGTTTGGCCAAATCGACATGGTCGGTTCCCCGGCCGATCTCCTCGTCGCAGGTAAAGCAGATACGGATTCCCGGCCGGGGCCATGCCGGATTCTCCAAGAGACGCCTGGCCGTCTCCATGATCACCGCGACACCCGCCTTGTCATCGGCTCCGAGCAGCGTTGTCCCGTCGGAGGTGATGATGGTCTTGCCGCGCAGCGAGGCAAGGTCGGCATCCTTGAGCGGACTCAGCACCAGCCCCGGAGCGGCGGGATAAAGAATATCCCCGCCGTCGTATGGGGAGTGAACGACGGGCCTGACGCCGGATCCCGAAGTCTCGGGCGAGGTGTCCACATGGGCGATCAGGGCGATGACGGTCGCTTCGCTTCCCGGGGAGGGCGGAATCGTCGCGTACACGATCCCCTTGTCGGTGTGCTCCACTTCCCAAGCACCCATCGCCCTGAGTTCTTCCGCGAGCATCCTGCCCAGCTCAAGTTGGCCCGGACTGCTGGGAACAATCCTGGAACCTTCCACGGCCATCGTGTCGACCCGGGCATAACGACAAAACGCTTCCAGCAATCGGTTCATGTGCCGCCATCCTCGTCCTTGGAACCTTGGGAGGAACGCCGGGGCCGCCCCCGGGCCCCCTCGACTCCCACACGGGGGCACAAGTCGGCGAGGCCGCATCGATCACACGCCGGCTTGCGGGCGGCGCATACCGCCCGGCCATGGTCGATGAGGCGCAGACTGGTGATCGTCCAGTCCCCGGGCGGCCATTGCTCCATGAGGTCGCGCTCCACCTTCACCGGGTCGTCGTGACGGGTCAGGCCCAGCCGGCGGCTCAATCGTCCCACATGAGTGTCCACGGTGATGCCGGGCACGCCAAAACAGTGGCCCAGGACCACATTCGCCGTCTTGCGTCCGACGCCGGGCAACACAACCAATTCCTCAAGCGTGCGGGGAACCTCCCCGCCATGCCTGTCGATGAGTTCCCGGCAGCAGCCCCTGATGTTGGCGGCCTTGTTGCGGAAAAAACCGGTCGACTGGATCAGTTCCTCGATTTCGGCCAAATCCGCGCTGGAAAAAGACTTGGCATCGGGAAACCGGGCGAACAAGGCAGGCGTGACCTTGTTGACGCGCGCGTCGGTGCACTGGGCTGAAAGGATCGTCGCCACCAGCAGTTGCAGTGGATTTTCATAATCAAGCGCGCAGCGGCTTTCGGGATACATCCCGGCCAACTTCGCCAAGAGGCCTATGGACGGGTTTCGTCGCTTGGTTTTCCCCATGATCCGATGGTAGGTTCATCACGCCCACCTTCAAGCCCGCGACAGATGCCCTAGGATGGCGAGGGGGCGCCAGCGCTTCCCGGGAGTCATCCATGAGGCAGGTCGGACAAACCTTACCAGCCGCGAAGGCGTCGCTTCTTGCCGACATTCTTCTGGCCGAAGGCATCAAGTCGAACCTCTTGGAATCTCCCGAAGGCATTCAGGTCTGGATCGTCGATGAGGACAAATTGCCCCGGGCCAGGGAATTGCTGGCGTCTTTCCAGGCCAACCCCATGTCGGCCGACCATGCCGCCGCCAGGTCGGAAGCCAGGAAAATCAGGAACGAGGAGCAATCGGCGGAACGCGAATACGAGCAACGACAAAGGCGCATGGAAAGGCGGATGCGGGGCGCCGCCCGAGACAAGATCACCCTGCTGCTGGTGCTGGTTTCCGTGGGGGTCTCCCTGTTCTCGATTTCCGCCGCCAGCCGGCAAGAAACCTCCGAACCGATGGGAACGCCCGAACAGGTTGTCTCGTTCCTGAGTTTCGCCGACCCGATGGGCCAGCCGACCGGTGGCGCCATTCCGTGGAACCAGCCTTGGCGCATGGTCACGCCCGCGTTCCTTCATTTCAGCACCATCCATCTCCTGTTCAACATGCTCATGCTCATCTCGCTTGGCACGAAGGTTGAACGCGCCCTGGGCCCGCCCCGATACGGCGCCTTGCTGCTGGGATTGGCCCTCGCCTCCAACCTGGCCCAGGGGCTCATGGTGCCCGACGGCATGTTCGGCGGCATGTCGGGTGTCGTTTACGGCATATTCGGTTTCAGTTGGATCCAGATGTCGCGGGCGCCCGGACGCGGCCTCGCCATCGACGGATTCACCGCGATGGTGATGATGGCCTGGTTCTTCGCCGGATTCCTGCAACTCACCGGAGGCGTCTCGATGGCCAACCATGCCCACGCCGGCGGCCTCCTGGCCGGCCTCTTGGCGGGGTACCTCTGGACGGAATGAGGAATTCCGCTTGCTTCCACAGGCAAGCCGCACTATTTGCCGTTTCCGAAGACGATTCGCCCCGTCACATGACGGGAGTCCGTCCGCACAGGAGGTGGCAAGTGAAGCTGAAGTTCCTTTTTGCCGGTTGGGCCATCGTGCCGGCCCTGCTCACGGGTTGCGGCAGCAGTTCCTGCTTCATGTGCAAGGAAAGCTACGCCAAGAAAAAGAACTCCGCGCCCCTTCCCGCCTGGCAAACCGCGCCCGCGAACGCCAAGTCGGCACCCGTGGGCGGAGACGCGCCGAGCCTGTCCATCGCGCCCAAGCCGGCATCGTCCAATCCAACGGTCACGAGTCCAGCCGCCGCCAAGGCCGCGGCCAAGCCGGATCCGGTGACTCCGGCGCCCATCCAGTCCGTGACAACACCCGCCGCCCCAGCGGAACCGCTTCCGAGCGCCCCCGCCGTGCCCGCGACCAGCCTCAATGTGCCACCCCCGCCGACCCTGAACCTGCCCGAGCCAGTCGCGGCGCCCGTCGATAAACCCGCTCCGCCGGCAGCCAATGCGGGCCCGGCACTGCCCCCGTTCAATCCCGGAAGCCCGGCCATGCTGCCGCCGCCTCCCGGCGCGCCGTCACTTGAATCGGCACCCCTTTCGATTCCATCGGTTCCCGTTCGCTAGGCACAACCGATGGCATCAAGCCGACTTTTATGGGGTTTGGCCACTCCCTGGTGGCCAAACCCCTTGCCATTGGATGCCATTCGAATTCAAACGCCAAACAAGCGCTCCTGTGGCATCCCCCGGTGAAGCGCCGTTGCGACGAGCGCGCCGTGAAAGCCGGTGTCCGCAAGCGCCCTCAAGTCATCCGGTCCGCGCACGCCGCCGCCCGCCAGCAGTTCACCGGTGGCTCCCGCCCGTCGCCAAGCCTCAACCACGCCTTGGCCCCATGGCCCGTTGCCTGTTCCCACTCGAGCCAGATCAATGGCCAACATCCTGCGGATGCCGGCGTCCATCGCGGCGCCGAATAATTCCGCCATGTCACCGGTTTCCCACCCCGGTGCCCTCCGGGGTTCTCCCGACACCAGGTCGAGAGAGAAGGCGAATCGCCCCGGGTTGCGCCGCGCGGCTTCCACCAACGCCCGGGGGCCACGGATCGTCTCCAATCCCAGCACCACCGTCAGATTGCCATCCACTTCAAGCCATGGCCAAGCATCCGCCGGCCCGGTGACCCCCGCGTCGAGCCACAACTCCAGCCCCGCCGATGCCAATGAATCGACCAGGTCGCACTGGGGCGGAAGGCCCGCGATGGCATCGAGGTCGGCAACATAAAGGCGCTTCGTCCGGCATGCCCGCGCCATGGCCAACGCCAAGGAAACCGGATCATCCCCGTCGCCCAGCACACCCCGGGCGGTTTGGTAAGCTTCCCGGCGACCCGCCACCGCATGAACCGCGCGGCCATGCTTGAGGTCGATGACGGGAACAAGGCTGAACCCCCGGCCGTTGATCATGGGTTCGCCGGCCAGTGGGGCGGCAGGGGAGCGGTCAACTCGACCGGTTCGTAGCGGATCGGATGGAGAAACCTGAGCCAACGGGCATGAAGCGCAATGGGGGATTCCCTTGAGCCCACGAGACCAACCGCGGCTTTCGCGCCATACTGCTGGTCTCCAACAATCGGCAGGCCGCGACTGGCCGCCTGAAGCCTAAGCTGGTGCATCCGGCCGGTGACGGGTCGCATCTCCACCCGCAGGCAGGCCTGGTCCCACCCGAGGCACTCCACCTCCATCTCAGCCAGCTTGGCGCCATCAGCTCCGGCCTCCACAATTTCAGCGCGCGATTCCTCCGAGACTTTGCGCATGTGGTCGGTCCAGGTAACGGGCCCATGCCAAGACTGCGTGACGGAGGACGATTCCAGCACCGCCCAATAAACCTTGCGGACAACCCTGTCGCGGAACTGCTCGGCAAGCCTCGCGGCCGCCTTGGAACTCTTGGCGAAGAGAACAACCCCCGAAACGGGCCTGTCGAGCCTGTGGGGGATACCCAGGTAAACGCGCCCCTTCTTGCCGTAGGTGGCTCGCAGGTAATCACGGGCGGCATCTTCGAGGCTGGGCGCCGCTCCAGAAACACCTTGGGTGAGCAATCCCGCCGGCTTGCACATTGCCAGGCAGTGGTTGTCCTCGAACAGGACGGCGGGTTGGGCCATCGGGTCAGTTGGCGGGCATGGCCGCGCGAACCGCCTCCAAGGCCTTGCCGAGAACCCTGTCCTTGAAGTCGGGAAGCACGGGGCTGTGCGGCTTGCCGGCTTCGCGAACCACATCACGGTCGCTTCGCCAGCGCTGGTAGTCGACCCGTTCCTTGTCCTCCAGCTTCACTTCCATTCCCTCTGAAGGCTTCACGCCCCACTCGTCGGTTTCCTTGCTGTCGGGGAATCGGTGGATATTCTTGCCGCTTGGCCGCCAGTAGCTGGCCGTGGTGAGCTTGAGAGCGCTCGCCTGGCTTTCCATCGGAATGACATTCTGGACGCTGCCCTTGCCAAACGACCGCTCGCCCACCACGATGGCGCGGCCGTGGTCTTGCAGCGCCGCGGAAAGGATCTCGCTGGCGCTCGCCGAATAACGGTTCACAAGCAAGGCGATGGGAAACTGCTTGGCGGGCAGAAACATCGTTCCATCCCTGTGCGCCGAATAGACCTGGTCTTGCTGGTTGCGGCCTCGGGTGGAAACGATCACCCCATCGTCGAGGAACATGTCGGAAATCTCGACCGCGGCACTCAGGAGGCCGCCGGGGTTGTACCGGAGGTCGATCACAAGGGCCCGGGCGCCGGCGGCCTGGATCGCGGCGAGGGCCGCCTTGAGCTCGCCAACCGTGGTCTCGGCGAAGCTTGAAATGCGGACATAGGCGATCTTGCGCTCCTTGTCGAGCATGAAGTCCGGGTTGCCATCGGGCAACCGGGAGTCTCCGATCACGCTCTGGACGCGGATGATGTCTCGCTTGAGGGTGTAATCAACTGGTTTTTTCTCCCCCTCATGGACCACGGTGAGAACGACCTCGGTTCCGGGTTCGCCCTGGATCATGTCGATCGCCTCGCTGATGCCGAGGTTCTCGGTGCTTTTTCCGTTGATCTTGGAGATGATGTCGCCGGCCAAAATGCCGGCGTTGTAAGCTGGCGTGCCGACGATCGGACTGAGAACCGTCAGCCGGCTTCCCTTCTGCAAATCGACGCCAAGGCTGATTCCCACGCCTCCGAACGAGCCCTTGCTGGCCCTGGAGAACTGCTTGTAATCCTGCGGGTTGATGTAGCTGGAATGGGGGTCGAGCCTTTCAAGGCCGCCATTGATCATCGCCTCAACCAGCTGGCGTTGTTCCTCGGGCTTGAGTTCGCGCACATACCGCTGGCGGACTTCCTGCAGCACATCCACCATGAGCCGCGCCATCTCGTAGTCGCTGTCGCGACCCCGGGAAGGGGCCGACCGGCTCACGGCAAGGCCGAAAACGCTTACGGCCAAAACACCCAAGATCCAGCCCAGATTCCGTCCCGTCATGGCTCCGATTCCTCCATCAACTAGCCGAATCCTAACCGGGCGCCTGTTCCGTTGCGATACCGATGGCCGGAAGCGGCCGTCTTGATCCCGGCAATGTTTTCAGGTTGAAATCCGGAAGCGGAGGCGGAAGCGGTGCGCCCATTGACACTCGACCTGATCATCCCCCCCGAGGAGTTCCTGGCCGGCCAGGATGAACACCTCGCCAAGCACATGCGGTATGTGGACCGGTACCGCAAGGTTCGGATGGGCCCCCGGGCCACCCTGGTGTTCGAGGACCGGCAGACCCTATGGTTCCGCGTCCAGCAGGTCATCGCGATGGCCCGCCTCAACGATCCGAAGGCCCAGCAGCGCGAACTCGACCATCACAACATGCTGCTTCCCTCGGCGGGCGGACTGCAGGCGGCCCTGCTGCTTGACACTCCGGGCGCTCCCGGGGCCGACTTGGAAACCTGGCGCGGCCTCACCGGGCAGGACATCGCGATGCACCTTGGCCCGGAGAAAACCCTGCGAGCCAACATCCTGTCCGCCAATCCCGAGGACCGCTGCTGGGGAACGGCGCATTGGGTGCAATTCCTGCCGGAGCATACCGACCTGGAACCGCTGACGGATCCGGCCACTGGCGTCTGGTTTTCCATCCGTTCCGGGGATTACAACGAGGCAAGCCACCCGATCAGCGCCGACATACGCCAAAGCCTGGTCAAGGATCTCGTCCCCGACGACGCCCGGACGGGTTGGCGGCTGTAGAATCGAGTCGGATTCAGGCATGGTGCCGGAGTCCGGCCGGATGGCTCGCATGGCCGAAACGCAATCGCTCTTCGGCGACCCGGACCCACCTCCCCCGCCACCCGCCGAACCGGCCGCCCTGTATGCCGACCTGGTTTTCGACCGCCCGCTGGAAGTCCCGTACACCTATTCGGTTCCGGCCTCCTTGGCCGGCGATGTCGCCGTCGGCAAGCGAATCATCGCTCCCCTGGGCGCCAAGCCCGACCGTGGCTGGTGCGTCGCCGTTCGCACCGAGGCGCCCGACCGCCCATGCAAGCCGATCATCAGGGTGCTGGATCCCGAACCGCTGGTGGACGGACACCTGCTTGACCTGACCCGATGGATGTCCCGTTACTACCTGTGCGGATGGGGCCAGGTGCTTCAGGCCGTGGTGCCGGCGGGAGTCCGCCGCAAGGCCGAGGGGCCGCCTCCAAGGGCATCCTGGCTGGTTCCCACCCCGACAGACGACCTTCCCGCCGAACCTCCCAAGCTCACCCCCAGGCAATCCGAGGTTCTCGAACACCTCAGGATGTCGCCCGCCGGAATGGAAACCTCGGCGCTGCTGGCCGCCATGGGATGCTCCAGCAGCGTGGTGGATGGAATCGTCATGAGGGGATTCGCCAGGAAGGTGGTGAGGCCGGAGGCGGCCGAAAGCCCGTCCTCGCCCATGGCCCGCGCTCACTCCCTCACCCCCGAGCAATCCGAGGTCCTTTCGCGGCTGGAACCGTCGCTGACGGGCGACGACTTCGCGCCGTTCCTGCTTCTGGGAGTCACGGGCAGCGGCAAGACGGAAGTTTACATGAGCGCCATCGAGAAAGTGGTGGCGCGAGGCAGGCAAGCGCTGGTCTTGGTGCCGGAAATCAGCCTGACGCCGCAAACCGAGGCGCGGTTCGCAGAGAGGTTCACCTCCGTGGCCGTGCTTCACAGCCACCTTTCCGAGTCGGAGCGGCAAAACCGGTGGCGCAAGGTTGCCGCCGGCAGGGCCCAGGTCGTGATCGGCGCCCGGAGCGCCGTCTTCGCGCCCGCCCCCAACCTCGGCCTGATCGTCGTCGACGAGGAGCACGAACCGAGTTTCAAGCAGGAATCCACGCCGCGCTACCACGGCCGCGATGTCGCCGTCATGCGCGCCAGCCTGCTTCGCATTCCCGCGATCCTCGGCTCGGCGACCCCTTCGCTGGAATCTTGGTTCAATGCCGCAAGGGGGGTCTACACCCGACTCGACCTCACCCGGAGGGTGGAGGACCGACCGCTTCCCAGGGTGGAGGTGCTCGACATGCGGCATCCCCCGGCGCGGGTTCCACCGGGCCGCGCCCTGAGCGACCCGCTGGTTCACGCCCTCAAGCACGCGCTGCGCGCGGGTGGCCAGGCCATCCTGTTCCTCAATCGGCGGGGTTATTCACCCTTTGTCGTTTGCCCGGGGTGCGGCGAAACGGCCACATGCAGGTTCTGCGACCTGTCGCTCACTTTCCATCGTGAACGCAACATCCTGATGTGCCATCACTGCGGCTTCCACCAACCGCCAAGCGACGAGTGCCCCGCCTGCCGAAAGACCACGGTGAGGTACCAGGGACTGGGAACCGAGAAGGTGCATGAGGAACTCCAGCGCCACTTGCCCGGTGCCGTGATCAGGCGCATGGACAGCGACACGATGGGCAAGCCCGGAAGCCATGCCCAAACCCTTGAGGCGTTCCGCAACAGGCTTGTCCAGGTGCTGCTTGGCACCCAGATGGTGGCCAAGGGTCTCGACTTTCCGGGAGTCACCCTGGTCGGCGTGATCCAGGCTGACGCGGCGCTCCACATGCCCGACTTCCGCGCCTCGGAACGAACATTCCAGTTGCTTACCCAGGTTGCCGGGCGCTGCGGCCGGGGTGAATCTCCAGGCCGGGTGATCGTCCAGACCCTCAACCCCGAGCATGACGCGGTGGCCCTGGCGGCGCGGCACGACTTCCTGGCTTTCTCTCGGGGCGAAATGGAGCAGAGGGAAATGCTCGGCTACCCTCCCTTCCAGCGAATGATCAGGATCATCATCCGAGCCCGTGACGAGAAGGCTGCCGATGATTACGCTTCCCGCTTTGCCGGCGCCTGCCGGCTGGCGCATGAGTCGGCCGAACCCAAACGGCCGATCAAGTTGCTGGGCCCGGCGGTCGCGCCGGTCGCCAGGCTCAACGACTATCATCGGCGGCACCTGCTGATCCTGTCCCCCGATTCCCGACACCTGCACTCGGTGGCCAGGGCGGCGCTGGCATCCTGCCGGCCCGACGGTGGCGCCGAGATCGCCGTCGATGTGGACCCCGGCAATATGCTGTGAACCGACCCGTCAACCGGGCTTGGGACGAATCATGGCTAGAAAAGACAAGGACGGCGCCAGCAGTTCAGGCGAGGGCGCCCCTGGGCATCTCCGTATGCCGTTGACCGGGCTTTTTGGGCATGCGCACCCGGCTGGCGAGCCTGCCGATCCGAAACGCCGAAATAACCCATCCGGTGGGATCGATCTCCCACCAACGATGTCCATGATACGCCGAGGCCGGCTGGGCATGGTGGTTGTTGTGCCATCCTTCACCGAATGTGAACAGGGCCACCCACCAGAGGTTCCGTGAACCATCGGCTGTCTGGTAATTCCGGTAACCCCAAATGTGGCTCGCCGAGTTGATCAGCCAGGTCATGTGCCAGACCAAGACCACCCTGAGGCATATGCCCCACAGCAGCCAAGGCAAACCGCCCAGCGCGTAAAGGACCATGCCCATGGCGACATTCCACACCCCGTAGGTCCTTTGAAAAAACCGTCCGACCGGTTCCTTCAAGAGGTCGGGGATGTACCTCTGCTGAAGCACGCCGACCATGGCCGGATCCCGCCGGCAGACCAACCATATGACATGCGACCACCATGTGCCATGCAGCGGGGAATGAGGGTCGCCGGGCCGATCGGATCGGGCATGATGCACCCGGTGGACAAGGGCCCATAAAAACGGCTTGCCCTGCAGCGCCAGCGCCCCGGCCAAATGCGAGACGAAACGAGCCACGGGATGAAGGGAAAGGCCCCTGTGCGCCATCATCCGGTGGTAACCAAGAGTGATTCCGATACATCCGGTGAAACAATAAAGAACGGCCATGACGGCCGCGCCACTCCAACTGAAATGGAACAACGCCGCCAAGGCGCCAATATGCATCAACACCATGAAAACAAGATTTTGCCAGTTGATGTGACCGGGGCGGAAGCGGGGCGGATTGAAGAAAGCGGTTTCCAAGTCCGGTTGGTTTGAAAGTTGGATTTGGCTCATCGTTTCACAGTGCATGAGGATCGGGGCGGACGGTTGGCACACCGAAGTCACCTTGACAATTGTTTGTTTATTCAATGCTGTCGGCTTTTCCACTCGACCGCCAACCGGGAGAATCCGCATCTTTCGGCGCGAGCATCGGTTCAAGGTGGTTGGCCGTTGTTCACCGAGGGCCCTGTCGCGCGAGTGCCTGTTTCATTTTCCTTGAACATCATGGGGAAAAGATGTCTGGTGAAAGGGTCACAGGGATGTATTCCCTGCTGAAGGGCCTTCAGGCCCCGAAGGCGCCAGCATTTGGGAGAAGTTGATGCACTTGCGGAGGGGGCCGTGGCCAGTCACGAACCGCGCCGTCCTCAGCCTTCAATCCCCAGTTGTCGGGCGAACTCAAGGAACAGGTAACTCGAATCGTGGGGACCGGCGGAGGCCTCGGGATGGTACTGCACCGAGAAGACGGGATGCTTCCTGTGCCTCATGCCCTCGAGCGTGTTGTCGTTGAGGTTGATGTGGCTCACCTCCACATCACCGGGAAGGGTCGAGGGGTCGATCGCGAAGCCGTGGTTTTGGCTGGTAATCTCCACCTTGCCGGTGCTTAATTGGCGCACCGGGTGATTGCCGCCTCGATGCCCGAACTTGAGCTTGAACGACTTGGCCCCCAGCGCCAAACCCAGAAGCTGGTGCCCCAGGCAGATGCCGAACATCGGTTTCCTGCCGATGAGGCCGCGAATGGCGTCAATCGCGTAGGTGACGGCGGCGGGATCACCGGGACCATTGGAAAGGAACACGCCATCGGGATTGAGAGCCAAAACCTGTTCCGTCGTGGCCGTGCCGGGAAGCACCGTCACGGCGCAACCCACCTGGGTGAGGCACCGAAGGATGTTGCGCTTCATTCCGAAGTCGATCGCCACGACCGACTTTTTGGGCGCATGGGCGGGAAGGTAGGTGACCAGCGGATTGGTGAATCCATCGACCCACTGATAAGTGGCCCGGGGGGTAACCTCCTTGACAAGGTCGCTTCCAGCCATGGACGGGCTGTTGCGGGCGATCTCGACAAGTTGAGCCGCCGATTCATCCCCGCTGGAAAGGACTCCGCGCATGGCGCCACCGGTGCGCAGCATTCGCACCAGGGCCCTCGTGTCGATCCCCTCGATGCCGAACACGCCGGCTCGCTGAAGATAGCTCGCCAAATCGCCTTGGGAGCGGTAATTGCTTATCATCGGCGAGAGGTCGCGGACCACGAAACCCCTCGCGTGAACGCGGCCGGATTCCAAGTCCTCGTCGTTCACGCCCACATTGCCAATGTGGGGGTAGGTCATGGTGACGATTTGGCCGCAATAGGATGGGTCCGTCAGGATTTCCTGGTATCCCATCATGCTGGTGTTGAAAACGACTTCCCCGACGCTGCGGCCGGGGGCTCCAAACGCCCTTCCCGTGAAAACGCAACCGTTTTCAAGCGCCAGCCTTCCGACCATTCCAAGCCTCCGTTTTTTCGCTATGCATTCTGGTGAAGCATAGGAATCCGGAGGCGCTTCGTCGCCCCCTCAAACGCCAAGGCGCGAATCGAGCACGGCTTTTTCCGGCGCGACATTCCGAAGCCCGATGCGTCGGTGCATGTCGTCAACCACCCAGTGGAACGCGATCAGGTGGAGGCACTCCACGACACCCATGTCCCATGAATCGACATGCAAGCCTTGCTCGGCCATCGGCCTGAGCTTGCCACCGTCGTACCCGGTGACTCCGAAAGTCTTGAGCCGGTTCAACTTGGCCCATTCGACCGCGCGCAGGATGTTCGGGCTGTTTCCTGAACCGCTGATCGCGATGAGAAGGTCCCCCGCCCGGGCGAAGTTCTTGAGTTGTTCGAGGAAAATGCGGTCGTATCCCTCGTCATTGCCCCAGGCCAGGATGGCCGGGGTGCAATCCGTCAGCGACATCACGCGGATGCGCCGAATGTTAGGGTCGTCGAAATCGGCCCGCCTGAGGGAACCCTTGTTGAGATCCTCGCAAAGGTGCGAGGCGTTCGATCCGCTTCCGCCGTTGCCGATCACGAACACGGTGCCGTCGCGGTCGTAACACGCGGCCACCGCATCCCCCAAGGCCTGCACCTGGGTGGGGTCGAGACGCCCGGCCATGCCCGCGACATGGTCCAGGAATGCCTTGGGGGCCAATTTCACGCCAATCATGGATCCAGCCTCCTTGCCAACAGCACATCCCAACGATTTGCATGGCGGTTTACAATACTTCTCATGGATACCACGGTGACACGGTCGTTGATCCTTGGCACAGCCGGGCACATCGACCATGGCAAAACCTCGCTGGTTCGGGCCCTCACAGGCATCGATTGCGACCGGTTGCCCGAGGAAAAGGCCCGCGGCATCACCATCGATATCGGCTTCGCGAGGCTTGAATTGCCCGGTTACCAACTGGGCGTGGTGGATGTGCCCGGCCATGAGCGGTTCATCCGCAACATGCTGGCCGGCGCCACGGGCTTCGACTTGGCCATGCTGGTCGTCGCCGCCGACGACTCGATCATGCCGCAAACCCGCGAGCATCTGGAAATCCTTCGGCTGCTTGGCATTCGGCACGGTGTGATCGCCCTCACCAAGTGCGACCTCGTCGACCAGACCACCCGGGAAGTCGTGGAACTCGAGGTGCGGGAACTGGTTCGCGGTTCCTTCCTTGACGATGCCCCTTTGGTGCACACCTCAGCCAGTTCAGGAATGGGTTTGGAAGAACTCCGCGACGCCCTGGTGCGTGCCTGCGCCGATTGCGCCGGAAACCCCCGTTCGATGGACCCCGGCTGGTTCCGCATGGCCATCGACCGCAGTTTCGTCGTTCAAGGGCATGGCACCGTGGTCACCGGAACCGTGATGTCAGGAGCTGTGCGGGTGGGCGATGAGGTCACCTGGCTGCCGTCGGGCCAATCGGTGCGTGTGCGCGCCATCCACCGGCACGACAAGCCCGCCGAAAGCGTTTCGGCCGGAATGCGCGCCGCGCTCAACCTCGCCGGCGTCAGGCATGAGGAGGTTGCCCGCGGCCAAGAAGTCGCCACGCCCGGCCTTCTTGTCCCTTCCCGGGTCGTTTCGCTGCGCGTCCGCGCCTTGGCCAACGCGCCCCGCCCCCTGAGGCACCGGCAGCAACTCCGCTTGCACCTGGGCACCTCCGAATGCCTGGCCACCCTCTCCCTGCTCGACTGCGACCGCGTGGCCCCGGGCGACGAGGCCTTGGCCCAGCTTTTCATTGAATCACCCATCACCGCCACATGGGGACAAGCGGTGGTGCTGCGCGATGCCTCGGGACGCACCACCCTGGGCGGCGGACGGGTGATCCAGCCAACCGCCCGGAAGATCCGGCGCAGGCATGTCGAAGACCTCGAGCACCTCGAAAAGCAGGTGGGCCACGATGCCGACGCCCGATGCCGCATGGCCTGCTGGTTCGCGGGCTTTGGTGGAGTCTCGGCCGGCGCCCTTGTTCGTGATGCCGGCATGCCGATGGAGGATGCCGCCCGTTGGATCGCCACCGGCTTGCAATCCGGGCAGTTGATCGTGATACCGGCGGGAGGAACCCGCAGGGTGGTGCTCGAGGCCGACCGCGTCGTGGAATTGGAATCGCGGCTTCTGGCCACCGCGGACAAGCTGCACGGCAAGTATCCCCTGCTGGGCCATCATGAGCGCCAGAAAGTAGAGGCCGGCCTCGATTACCTGGGCGACACCCCACTTGTGGCCGCGATCCTCGACAGGCTTGTGGCGCGCAAGGCGTTGGTCGGCCCCATGGGCCGGGTCGGTCTGCCCGACTTCAAGCCCCGTCTCACCACGGCGCAAAGGCGGCTGAAGGAACAGATTGTCCAGCAGTTCCGGGAAAAAGCCTTCACGCCTCCCGATGCAGATGACCTCAAGGCCATCGCGGGCGCCAACGCCTCACATCTCAAGGAAATTCTCGATGTCTGCGAGGCCGAGGGCTGGATTGTCCCGTTCGCCGAGGGGATGTGGCTTCACTCATCCCGCGAACAGGAAATGCGCAGGCTTGTGGTTGATAAGTTGAAGGAACTGGCATCCTCGAACACCGGTTTGCTTGTCGCCGACATCCGCACGATTCTGGGAACTTCCCGAAAGTTCGCCGTTCCGTTGTGCGAATACCTTGACCGCGCCGGGGTCACCCGCCGCGATGGAGACATCCGTTGGCTGGCCACACCGATCCGGAACTGACAGCGCGACTGCGCTCGCTGCCCGCCGTGCACCTGCTGCTCGCGGACGACTCGGCCAAGGCGCTCGAGGCCTCCAACGGGCACCAGGCGGTTGCCGAGGCGGCCCGCGGACTCATCGCCATGGCGCGGCAGGCCGTTTTGGAAGGCGGCCCCGCGCCGTCCGCCGCTGAATTGGTCGCCCGCCTTCCAGCCGCCGTGGAGGCCAAGGCACGGCCCCATATCCGGAGAGTCATCAATGCCACGGGAGTCGTGCTGCACACCAATTTGGGTCGCGCGCCGCTTCCGCGCGCCGCGATCGAAGCCATCATGGCCGCCTCCGGGGCATGCAACCTGGAACTCGACCTCGAAACCGGCCAGCGGGGATCCCGCCAGTCGGGCATTTCCCCCCTCATCGCCACGCTTCTGGGCGCGCAGGCGGGCACCGCTGTCAACAACTGCGCCGCCGCCACGGTGATCACCTTGCGCGCCCTGTGCCGCGGCAAGGAAGTCATCGTTTCAAGGGGCCAGCTTGTGGAAATCGGCGGCAGCTTCCGCCTGCCCGAAATTTTCGAGGTTTCAGGAGCCAGGCTTCGGGAGGTCGGATGCACCAACATCACGAAAGTCTCCGACTATGAGAAGGCAATAGGCCCCGATACCGCCGCCATCATGCGCGTGCATCCGAGCAATTACCGGGTGGAAGGCTTCGCGCACACTCCTTCGGTAAGCCAGTTGGCCCCCGTGGCGCGCCAGGCGGGAATCCTGCTGCTTGACGATGTCGGCAGCGGCGCCATCGCCGACATGGCCCTGTGCGGCCTGCCGGGGGAACCGGGCCCGCGCGAGGGCCTTGCCTCGGGCGCCGACATCACTCTGTGCAGCGGCGACAAATTGCTCGGAGGTCCCCAGGCGGGAATCATTGCCGGACGCGCCGACCTTGTTGAGAAAGTGTGCGCCGATCCGCTGTTCCGCGCGATGAGGCTCGACAAGTTGGTGCTGGCCGCCCTTGAGGCGACTCTGCGCCTCCATCTCGACGCCGATCGCGCCTGGCGGGAGATCCCTGTGCTGGCTCTCCTGCGCGAGCCAGTGGCCAACCTTCAGGCCAGGGCCGAAGCGTTGATGGGCAAGCTTCGCGCACTCCCATGGGTGCGTGGAGTCGAGGCGCGCCAAGATACCACCCTTGTGGGAGGCGGTTCGCTGCCCGGAATGGTGTTGCCGACCGCCGTTGTGGCGATTCAGCCTGAAGGAATGTCCGTGGACGACACCGCAAGGGCCTTGAGACGGCTTCCCGTGCCCGTGCTGGCACGACGCAAGGACGACCGGCTCATCCTCGACCTGCGATCGGTCAGTCCCGAGGATGATGACAAGTTGCTCGAATGCATGAAAATTACAGCACGACAAGCCGATACAAGTCGATAGAAGGCGGTCTGCTCGTGCAATACACCCGGAGGGATTCGAACCCCCAACCGTTGGTTCCGAAGACCAATGCTCTATCCAGTTGAGCTACGGGTGCATGTAAACGCAGTTTAGCAGCAAAATAATTTTGGCACAGACCCGGCACCGCTGCTTGCCGTTAATTCTTCAAGCACTTAGTATCACTTCCAATGATCCAGATTTGGCTGTGATCAAAGAACAGGAGTGTTCCTCATGTCCGATGGCAACGCACAAGACGCGCAAGTGGAAATGAAAGTCAACGAAAACGAGGCTCATGCCGCCTACGCGAACTTTGCCCGGGTGACCGCCACTCCCGAGGAAGTCATCGTTGATTTCGCCCTCAACCCGAATCCGTTTGCCACCGGTGTTCAGGAAATTTCTGTGAACCACCGATTGATTATGAATTTTTTCACCGCCAAGCGTCTGCTGAGCGCTCTCGCCATGACGATCCAGCGCCATGAGCAGAATTTTGGAAATATCGAGCTGGATGTCCGCAAGCGCGTTACCGTTCCGATCCCTCCCGCCAAGTAAGCCAACCGGTAAATCTCAATACCATCGGGCCTCTCAGCATTTTGCCTGAGAGGCCCTTTTTTGTCTTCAAGTCTGTTGCTTCGTTCGATGATTAAGGCAACAATGTATAAGCCACGACATGCCAGTGGAAAACCTCGCCCCGCTTCGAGGTTCAGGAGATACAACGATGCAGCTTCTGATTCTCGCGCTTATTCCGTTGATCGCCACATTATCGTGGGCTTCTGAACCAGCTAAGCCATCAGTGACTCCCGTTACGCCGGCGCCGCTGCCCCAGGCCGGTGAAATCGCCCGCCTTGATGTCTTTCCTGCCAAGGTTGTCCTGAAAGGCTTGGATGACGCGGCGCAACTCGTCGTCACGGCTGTCCTGAAAAACGGTCAGGAGGTTGATGTCACTGGAAACTGCCAATACTCCGGCAACCTTGCCTCGACGATCAAGGTGACTCCCTTGGGAAGGGCCATTCCCGTGGCCAACGGAACGGGAAGCCTCTCGATTTCCTTTGCCGGCGCCCAAACAGCCGTCCCCGTGGAATCCACCTGCTGCGACCAAATTCTTCCGATCAACTTCCCAAACCAGATTGTGCCGATCTTCACCAAGCTAAGTTGCAACGGCGGCGGTTGCCATGGCAAGGCCAGCGGGCAAAACGGCTTCAAGCTTGGTCTTCTTGGATTCGACCCCGAACTTGACTTCAACACACTTGTGAAAGAAGGCCGTGGCAGGCGAATCATGACGGATTCACCTGACGCCAGCCTTCTGCTGACCAAGGCGACCGGTACCGTTGCCCATGGCGGCGGCAGGAAAATGGAACCGGCCTCCGACGAGTACAAGCTCGTCCGTCGCTGGATCGCCAGCGGATCGCCCTACGGCAAACCCACTGATCCCGTGCTGAAGTCGGTTTCGGTCCATCCTTCCCGCCGCGTGATGTCGCGGCAATCGCGCCAGCAGTTCGCCGTGTTGGCCCATTATTCCGATGGATCGAGCGAGGACATCACCCGAAGGGCCCAGTACGAAAGCAACGACACGGAAATCGCGACGGTTGATGCCGTCGGACTTGTGCGAAGCCAAAACCTCAGCGGCGAAGCCGCCATCATGGTCCGCTTTCAGGACCAGGTTTCCACCTTCCGCGCGGTGGTACCCGTGAGCCGGGAGCCCAAGCCCTTCACTTTCACCGAAAATACCTTGGTCGACAAACACGCGACCGCCCGTTGGCGCGAACTTGGCTTGGTGCCCAGCGATCTGGCGGCCGATCTGGTTTTCCTCCGCAGGGCCCACCTCGACATCACCGGAAGCCTTCCTTCCCCCGAGCAGGTTCTAGCCTTCGTTGCGGACCAATCCGCCGACAAGCGCTCCAAGCTCATCGACAATCTCGTTGATAGTCCCGAATACTCCTACTATTTCGCCGCCAAGTGGGCCGACATTCTCAGGGTCAAGCGCGGCGGGGACGCCGCCAAGGCCCAAGGCACCTTTGCCTTCCACGGATGGCTTCGCGACGCCATGGCGCGAGACATGCCGTACGACCAGATCGCCCGCGCAGTCATCGCGGGAACGGGTGACGAATCGATCCATCCCCCGGTCATGTGGACCAAGAGCCTCACGGGGGTGGAGCAGTATGTCGACGACACGGCCCAGGTGTTCCTCGGGCTTAGGCTGACCTGCGCCCAGTGCCACCATCATCCCTACGAAAAGTGGAGCCAGGATGATTACTGGGGTTTGGCCGCGTTCTTCGGCCGCATTGGCAAGAAGGAACTGGCCCTTGGCGCTGACGAAGCCAACCAGGCCGCCAAGAGGGTTGTGGTTTTCAGCCAGAAAAACGGTTCCGTCACCAACAAGCGAACCCAGAAAGTCGCGGAATTCAAGCCCCTCGATGGCAAGCCGATGGATATCGCTCCAGGAACCGATCCCAGGTCTCTCCTGGCCGATTGGCTCACGGGCAAGGACAACCCGTTCTTCGCCCGCGCCGTGGCCAACCGCTACTGGGCCCACTTCTTCGGCAAGGGTATCGTCGATCCGCTTGATGACATGCGCCTGACCAACCCGGCCAGCAATCCGGCTTTGCTCGACGCGCTTTCCAAGGAACTTGTTGACAAGGGATTCAGCCTGAAGCACCTCGTGAAAACGATTTGCAAGAGCCGGACTTACCAGCTTTCAGCCGAGCCCAACGAAACCAACAAGACCGACAAGCAAAATTTCGCCCGCTACTATCCCAAGAGGTTGTCGGCCGAGGTCATCTACGATGCCGTCTGCCAAGTCACCGCCAACCCGGCGTCCTTCGGTGGTGTTCCCTCCGATGCCAACTCTCCGCGCAGGGCGATCATGCTGCCCGACGAGTCGTTTTCGTCTTACTTCCTCGATGTGTTCGGCAGGCCGCAGCGAATCAGCGCCTGCGAGTGTGAACGAGTGGGTGAGGCCAACCTCGCCCAAGCCCTGCACCTGCTGAACTCCGATGAGATCCAGGCGATGCTCTCCCGGGCCAACGGCAGGGCCGACCTGCTGGCCAAGGACAAGCGCGCCGATGCCGAGAAGATTGATGAACTGTTCCTGAGGGCGTTTGGCCGTCCCGCCGCCGCCGACCAGAAGCAGGCAGCCTTAGCTCATCTGGCCAAGCATGAAAAGGACAAGAAAGTCGGTTACGAAAACATCATCTGGGCTTTGCTCAACACCAAGGAATTCCTGTTCGCCCAGTAGTTGCGAACGAAAACCGTCATTCTTTTGAAGCCGGCCCGAATGGGCCGGCTTTTTTCTTGAATGTGGCGGGGCGCGATTGCCCTAGAAATGTCGTCGCCATAAGGTTCCAATGTGTCCTCTTCGAATCCGAAAGGATTGTTAACGCTGCCTGGACGGTCACGGAGGCCGGAAATGGTAGTCCCCATCGTCATTCTTGCGGCAGCCCTTGGAGTCGCCATTTCCATTGGCGTCATGACTCGCCGCAGACGGCAAGTCGAACAAAGGCATGTGTCCATCGTCGGGTTGACCCGCATGGCCATCCCCCTGACCTCGGAATCGATCGCGCGCGCCGCCTCCCGCGCATGGGATGCCGACCTTGGAAATGGGGCCAGCGAAGGTATCGACGGTTTTGTGGCCAGCGTCGGCAATCTTCACTCGATCGTCCACAATGGAAAGATGTTCCTCCTGCACTCCTTTGCCAACCCGTATGACGCCTCTCCCGAGGAAAACGCGCAATCATTGTCGGATCCCAGGATTCGCTCCCTTTTCCTTGAGCACCGTGGCTGGTTTTCTTGTGATGCGGCGGGAATTAATTGCAAGTCCTCTCCTGATGAATCGCGGGCCGCATACCGCCAGTTGGCCCGACTCTTCTCCGAACTTCTCGACGATGCCTGCCTGCTGATCTATCTCCCCGAATTCAAGGCAGCCTATCCCGTGAATGAAAAGACGCTCGAAGCCTTGGCCGGGGAAGATCCGGTCAGGGCATTGAACGAAACGGCAACCGTTCCCACGGCGGAAACCCATGGCGAAACCCCTCCCCTCGTGACGGCCGTCACCAAGGCTCGCGAAACCTGGCCCCTATTCGTTGAAGCATTTGAATCAGGCCTCGGCTCGAACTTCTCCATCAAGGCTCCCGTCACCGTCGGTGGAAAGACCGAATTCATCTGGATCACGGTTCTCGGCACCGAGGGCGACCTCATCTTCGGCAAACTGGCGAACCACCCGGTGGACCTGGGCCATCTGAAAATGGGTTCAAGGGTTTCCGCGCGCCTGCAAGACCTGAACGATTGGATCTACACATCGCCCGACGGCTGCGCGGTTGGAGGCCACACCATCGACGCCCTCAACAAGGTTCGTTCGAGGAATCGACGCGGTTAAATCCCTGGCTTTTTCTGGAATAGCACGCGATTTTCCCCACCCTTCCACCATCGTTTCCACTCATCGTGTAAAACAGGAACAAGCCGGTTGCTGGAACGGCGATTCCATCAGTTTCATAAGGTTTTCCCATGCGGCACCTGATCAAGGTTTTGTTCGGATTTTTCATGGCGACGGCCGCGATGGCCCAGCATGAATTCAATCCCAAGGTGAAGGGGCCGTCCCAGGAACCCGTGGCCACGCTCAAGCGGATCAAGGTTCCCGAGGGTTTCTCAACCCGCCTGTTCGCGGCGGAACCCCTACTGGCTAATCCTGTGGCCTTCACGCTCGACAAACGCCTGCGCTGCTATGTCGCCGAGACCTTCCGGCTTCACGCCGGCGTGACTGACATTCGCAAGCACATGGATTGGCTCGATGACGATCTTGCTTGCCGAACAGTCGCCGACCGCGACCGCATGTACCAGAAAAAACTGGGAGCCAAGGCCGCCTCGTACGGCGAAAGCCACGATCGTGTGCGCTTGCTCCTTGACACCGATGGCGACGGGGTCGCCGACAAGGCCTCGGTGTTCGCCGACGGCTTCAGCAACCGCGTGGACGGCATCGGCGCCGGCCTACTCGCCCGGGGCGACAAGGTCTGGTTCACCTGCATTCCCGACTTATGGCAAATGGAATCCAACAAGGACGGCACCAAGGACGCCAGCCGCAAGTCCCTTTCCACGGGCTATGGAGTTCATGTCGGTTTCCTCGGCCACGACTTGCATGGCTTGGTGATGGGGCCCGACAGGCGGCTCTACTTTTCCATCGGCGATCGCGGCCTCAATGTACCGGGGCTCAAGGCCCCGGCCGCGCTCGCCGACACGGGCGCCGTGCTTCGGTGCGAACCCGACGGGTCCAACCTCGAGGTCTTCGCCTTCGGCCTCCGCAACCCCCAGGAATTGGCATTCGACGACTTGGGCGAATTGTTCACGGGAGACAACAACTCCGATGGCGGCGACCAGGCCCGCTGGACACATCTGGAGACCAGGGCGACTCCGGATGGCGGATCGGCTACCAGTTCCTGAGGAAACCGACCGCGCGCGGCGCCTGGAACCTCGAGGGAATGTGGAAGCCCCGCCACCCGGCGCAACCGGCATGGATCACCCCGCCCCTGGCCAATGTCGGCGCCAGGCCCTCGGGACTTGCCGCCTACCCGGGAACCGGGCTTCCGGAAAAATACAACGGCGCGTTCATGATGTGCGACTTCCGCGGAGGCTCTGGCGGCAGCGGCGTTCACGCCATCTGGCACAAGCCCAAGGGAGCCACCTTCGAATTCATCCGCCGAGAGGATTTCATCTGGTCGCTTCTTGTGACCGATGTCGAGTTCGGCGCGGATGGACAGGTGTATGTCAGCGACTGGACCGAGGGCTGGAACCAGCCGATGAAGGGCCGCATTTTCGCGGCCCGCAACGACGCCGAATTCGCCAAGCCTATTGTCAAGGAAACCCAGGCACTGCTCCAGGGCGACTGGACCAAGGAGGATGCGGGCGTTTTGGCCAAGTGCCTCGGCCATGCCGATCGCCGGGTGCGACTGGAGGCGCATCTCGAACTGGCGCGCCGCGGCGACACCGCCGCCTTGGCAAGCGTGCTCGCTTCCCAAGGTTCGTTGCTGGCACGCGTGCACGCGCTGTGGGGCCTTTCCGTCGCCCACAGGCTTGACGGAAAGGCGCGTGAGGCCGCGGCCAAGGCCTTGATCGGGGCGGCCAGTGACAAGGATCCCGAGATTCGATCACAAGCCGCCCGGGCGCTGGGAGAGGTTCCTGGAGCGGAATCGGCCAAGGCACTCAAGGCCTTGGTGTCGGAGAAGGATGCCCGCGTGGCCGCCCGCGCCGCCTTGGCCTTGGCCCGCCATATCAAACCGGCCTCCGGCGATGAGGCCGTCGCCTCGCTTCGCTCCAATGACAACGCCGACCCCGTTCTCAGGCACGCCGCGGCGATTCTTTTGGCCAGGTCGGCCGACACCCAAGGCCTGATGATGGCCGCCAGGGATGCCAGCGCCGCCGTGCGACTGGGTGCCGTGCTCGCGCTTCGCCGTGTGGAAAATCCTCCGGTCGAGGTGGCGAGCCTGCTGGTGAACGACGCCGACACCGTGGTGTCCTCCGAAGCCGCCCGGTTGATCCATGACCTGCCGGTGGATGGCGCCCGCGAGGCCCTTGGCAAGCTGACGGACAAGGCAGGCGCCCCTGAACCGCTGCTTCGAAGGGCGCTGGCATCACGGTATCGGCTTGGCCGTCCCGAAGATGCCATGGCGTTGGCCGCGTTTGCCGGTCGCACGGGGGCGCCGGAAAGCCTTCGTGTCGAGGCGCTCGACTATCTCAACCAATGGGCCAAGCCATCGGGTCGCGATTCGATCGTCGGGTTATGGAGGCCTCTCGCCGAGCGCCAAGCCGAGCCCGCGCGTGCCGCGATTCGCTCGAACCTGGGTTCGCTCTTGGCTTCGCCGGCGAAGGTTCGGAGCGCCGCCGTGCAGGCGGCCGCGGCCTTGGGAATCAAGGATTTGGCCCCGGCCTTGGGAGACTTGGCCATGGACAAGGCGCTGGGTGCCATGGCGCGCGTGGAAGCTTTGGAGGCCCTTCACTCGCTCGATGCCAAACGCTTCGACGCCATGCGTGACAAGGCGCTGGCGGATGATGAGCCCAAGGTGCGCGCCAAGGCATTGGGGTTTTCCGCGCTTCGCGACGCGGCCAAGACCCGCCCGCTGGCGGAGAAGGCCCTCGCGGCCGGCACCGTCTGGGAGAAGCAGGCCGCCATCGCCGCATTGGGTGCCGACAAGTCACCCGAGGCGCGAGCGATGTTGAAACCGCTGGTGGAAGCGCTCAAGGGTGGCTCGGTGGAACCGGCCTTGGCGTTGGAAGTGGCCGAGGCGGCACGGGCCCAGGCCGGCAGCGCCTCGGACCGTTCCGCCATCGACGCCCTTGAAAAAGGAAACAAGTACCGCGAATGCCTGTCGGGCGGGGACGCCGAGGCCGGCTTGCGAGTCTACCTGCACAAGGCGGAGGTGAGTTGTGTCCGCTGCCATGCGATCAAGGGTTCCGGCGGAATCGTCGGCCCGGCCCTCGATACCTTGGCGATCCGCAAGGACAGGCAGTACCTCCTCGAATCGATCATCGAACCCAACAAGGCGATCGCCCAAGGGTACGAAACCGTTGTCATCTCGCTCAAGAATGGCAAGACGGTGACGGGCGTGCTGCGGGCATCCACCGGTGGCAAAATGACGCTCGTGACCGCCGAGGGAACCGAAATGAGCATCCCGGCGGCGGACATCGAGGAGCACGACAGGGGCCCCTCGGCCATGCCCGCCGACCTGGTCAACAAACTCACGCGCCGCGAACTGCGCGACCTTGTTGAGTTTTTGGCTTCGCTGAGATGAGCGTTCGGCCTGTTTCCCGTTGATTTTCAGCAACAGATGAAATAACCAGCGGCGTTGTCAACCAGTTCAAGTCTGGAGCAGCCTCCATGGGCGCGTTGGGAATGTTCGTGGTCTGCTTGGCGGCGTTCGCACAAGCAGGCCGCGACGGTCCGCTGACAATTCCGCCCCATCCTGCCGTGGAAATCGTCGGCCTGGTCGGTTCGAATCATGAAAGGGTTGCCAATCCAATAGCGGAAGCTGACGCCAAGGCCTTCAATACCTACAGGGCGCTGATGATGGCTGCCATGGCCAACCATCAGGAGGAAACAACCCGCCTTAAAGCCGACTTACTGATCAACCACCAGGCCAGCACATTCACTCGCTTTGTGTGCTTTCAGGAAAAATGGAACGGCATCAAGCCCGCTTTGGTGTCCCGTTTGGCGGGACGCCAGAAATGCCTTTCCCAAAACGAGCTTGACCAATTCAAGGCCGCGCTCGCCAACACCATCTCGCTTGTGCCTGAGGAACCGAACTCCGAGATCATTCTCCTGGCCCTGCTGCTGGACATCCCCGTTCCGTCCAAAATACTCGCGAAAATTCAGTCTGACCAAACCGACACTTCCAAGGCCATCACCAATCTTCTCAGGATTACACCGACGCCTGTTGAACGGATTTTGGCGCTGAAATCGCATGTTGGACACGCCACCGTCCGACCGTTTTTGTGGTCCATGATAGAAAACCACCTTCCTGAAGATGAGCGCAAACAACAGGACAATTACCTTTGCCTGGCCAGGATCCTGATGCTTGAAAAACAACAGGATGCCGCACTTCAAGCCCTCGAGGATTTGGTAACCCGCGAACCCTCACCCGAGGCACACTACCTTCTGGGAACCCTGCTGCTTTCGCGCGGCCAGGCGGAACGGGCGACTCAATCACTTCTCCATGCTGCGGTAGCAGGAAACCCGTTTTCGGCTTCAGCCCGGAAATTGCTCCCAGCGATCGCCCGCCTGAAACCCTCACTCGAAACAACCAGGCAAGCCTTTGACAAGGCGATACCATTGATCCTCCAGGGAGCATTCAAGGGGATCGCGTTCCGGGCGAATTGGCGGACAGCCAAGGGAGGCACGCGCGAGGTCCTTGTGAAGGCCGATCCAGCGGCCGAATCGTTCACCATTGTCACCTTCCAGGATGGCGCGTTAGGGCTGGCCGTGGAAACGACAACCACAGCCATGCGGTTGCTGCTGAACGGCGAAAAGGAAATCCGGGAGTTTCCCGCTTCGCAGGGAATGGTTCCCGTTTTTTGGCTGAGTCAAACCGAGCGAAACTTCAATTTCCAATTCAACACAGTTCAACCCGGGCACGGTGCCATGACCAAAAGCATGGCGTCCATCGCGACCTTGCCGGTCATCATTTCCGCGGAATCGCGGTCTCGGATGCTGGCGCACTTCCTGGAATGTGGCTGGATTCCAGCCAATGCCCGCCAAATTGGCGACATCTTCCAAGCTGACTGGATATCCCCGAACGCGCAGGATGAAAAACTGAGGGAGATCACGGTCAAGATGGACAACAAGGCCGGCCAAATCAGCATCATCTTCGGAGCCCACGCCAAAGTTGACCTTATGTTCAACAACCACGGCGCTTTTGACGACGCCTTTGCCAAGGCCTGGCCAGCGCTACCCAAGCGGGCCTGCGAAAAACTCGACGCGGATCTGTTTTCGAGATTGCTTGGATCCCTCATGGGATTGGCTCTCGACGGCATTGACATCGCCGAACCCGCTGCCAAATAGCCTACCAAGTCATTTGGTCACCCCAGCCACTCGGCCGGGCTGGTCACGCGGTGTTCCCGGGCCGAGGTCATCACCGCCTCGCAAAGCGCCATGGTTCCAAGGTTGTCACGGCCTGAGATCGACGGAGCCCCGCCCGTTTCCAAGGAAACAAGCAGGTCGGCCATGGGGCCGATGAACGCGTCGGGAAACCAGGCATCCGGCCACCTTGGACGATGCCAATTCCCGCCCAACCGCTTGCAGGCGTAATCGATGGTGCTGGGCACGCGCGCCGGCCAACCCGGCCACCCAATCGTGCCGGTCGCCAAGCCTTCAGTCCCTTCCACCCGCCAGCGTATGCCGATGTCGGGCTCAACTCCCTCACGGGCGGGACCGGCCCAGACATCGTCGATGGAAGTGGCGCGGGCGCCTGATGGAAATTCAAGGATGTACAAATTGATGCCGTCGGCATGGGTGAAACCGGTTCGCGGGTCCGGGCGCGAGCTGGCCAACACTCGTTCGGGATTTCCCAGCCAATACCTGAAGGTGTCAAGGTGATGGATGCTCATCACATAAGTGGCCAGGGACCTGCCGTCGCGGGCCCAAGGCATCCAGTGCGGGATGGCGCGCATGTCGATGCTGGCCAGGACCGGCTCCCCCAAAAGGCCGCTGTCAAGAAGCGTCTTCAGGGAGGCCACGGAATGGTCGTGGCGCATGTTCTGGTTCACGGCCAGCCGTTTGCCGGCCCTCTCGCAGCACTCCACCAGGTCCCGCGCTGTTACGGGGTCCATCGCCAAGGGCTTTTGGGCCAGGATGCCGCGGATATGCGGGCGCTTGCAGGCCTCCCGAATCAGTTCGGGCTGGGCCATGGGAGGCACGGCGATGTCGAGCACGGCCACCGTTGTGTCATCGAGCACACGACTGAAATCATCGGTCGCCAAGGCGATGCCATGCCTCAAGGCCACCTTTTCGGCCTGCTCCCGCCTTCGCGAGGCCACGGCGCGCACATTCAACCCCGAGGCCCGGTAGGCCACGAGATGGCACTCATCCACAATGAAGCCGGCGCCAAGCACCCCGATGCCAACGCTCGGGTCGGCCGGGAGTGCCACGGGTGGTGGCAACGGGGGCGCTCGCATGGTCAGCGGGCCAGGACGGTCAGTTCGCGAGGGAGCGGAAAGCTGACATTCTCCTCGCGCACGACACGGCTTTCCACCGTGGCGTTGAAGAGGCTCTTCAGCCTTTCGATGCAGGCTTCCACCACATCCTCCGGCGCGCTGGCGCCGGCGGTAACCAGCACGGTTTCATGCCCCTGAAACCAGGCGGGGTCCAGTTCGGCGGCCGTGTCGATAAGACGGGCGGGCTTGCCCTTGGCACACGCCAGTTCCGCCAGCCTGTTGCTGTTGGAACTGTTGCGGCTTCCCAGGACGATGACCGAATCGGCTTCACCCACCAGGGTTTTCACCGCTTCCTGGCGATTCTGCGTGGCATAGCAGATGTCTTCCTTCTTGGGGCCGGCGATATCGGGAAACCGGGCCCTGAGAGCGCCGATGATTTCAGAAGCCTCGTCAACACTCAAGGTGGTTTGGGTCAGGTAGGCCAGCTTGGTGCCGGGCGGAATTTCAAGCCGGGCCACATCCGCGGCATCCTGCACCAGTGTCATGGCCTCCGGAGCTTCGCCCATGGTGCCCAACACTTCGTCGTGGCCCTCATGCCCGATGAGGATGATGTGATACCCCTCGCGAGCGAACTTGATCGCCTCGACATGCACCTTGGTGACCAGGGGACAAGTGGCATCAATGGCGCGAAGGGATCGTTCCTGCGCGGCGTTGCGAATGGCCGGGGAAACGCCATGGGCGCTGTAAAGCACCGTCGCGCCGCGTGGCACCTCATCGATGCTGTCCACGAATTCGACGCCCTTGGCGCTGAACCGTTCCACCACCGGCCTGTTGTGGACGATCTCGTGGTAGACATAAAGCGGCGTGCCGAAGAGTTGCAGGGCGCGCTCCAGGCTTTCGATGGCCATGTTGACGCCGGCGCAAAAACCTCTCGGATTGGCCAGAATGATCTTCATGGCAAGTCCCGTTCCCTGGGTTGGATACAACGATAGGTTTACCAAACAAACCGGGTTCAGCCAAAGGAAGATGGCAACAAAAACGCCACCCGCGTGGCGGGTGGCGTCGGGATCATGCGAAGTCAGTCGTTGTCAATCAGTCGAACTTGACGCCGTCCTTGCCGGGCTTGATGGTGGCCTTGTCACCCTTCTTGGCGACGACGCCGATCACGGAGCCGTTCTTGGAGTCGGTGCAAATTTCCTTGTGGTAGGGAGCCTTGGCGCCAGCGTCGTCGAAGGCGTAGATAACATCCTTGCCGTCTTCCTTGACCTTGATGCCGTTGCTGCACTTGTCGGCAACGCTGAAGCCGCACTTGAGGCATCCGATTTCACCCTTGAGGGTGGTCGGCTTGGCGGCGCCGGGCTTCTTTTCCTGGGCGCCGGCATTGAGAACCATGGCGAAGGCCAAGGCGAGCGAGGCGATAACCGCACCAGCGATACGCATGATCAATATCTCCTTGGGAGTTTGTCAAAATTTGTTGGCGTCCTGGATAAGATCCTTAACGCAACACAACCAATGTTGCAAATACTTCATTATGATACAAGACACAAGGTTGTTTTTGCAAGATTTTTTTTCGCAAGGCGGTTTTACGGTGTTTAACCGCCGCAAGTCCCGGTGAGCCGATGGCATTGCTCCAACCTACCGAAAAGGCCGAGGTCTTGATCGAGGCGCTGGGCTACCTGCGCCGGTTCCGCCACCAGACCGTGGTCATCAAGTTGGGCGGCAGCACCATGGACGCCCCCGAGGCCGTTCGCACGCTGCTTGAGGATGTTGTGTTCCTGCAAACCGCGGGACTCAGGCCCGTTGTTGTCCATGGGGGCGGCAAGGCGATCGACAGGCGGGTGGCTGATTCGGGCCTGCCCACCCGCAAGGTGATGGGACGCAGGTACACCGACGAGTCCACGCTGGCCATCGTCACGGATGTGCTCTGCAACGAGACCAACGCTCAACTGGTCAAGTCGATCCGGGAGTTGGGCGGGCACGCCGTCGGCCTTCATACCGGGCCACTCCAGTCCCTTTTCGGCGACACGCTGAAACTCGTCGACGGGTCGGGCCAAATGGTCGACCTGGGCCGGGTGGGTGCCGTTGACCGCGTGGACAGGTCCCTGATCGGCGATTTTTGCCTCGGCGGCGTGATACCGGTAATTCCCTCGCTGGCGCACGACGAACATGGCCGCTGGCTCAATGTAAATGCCGACACGGCGGCGGCGGCAGTGGCCGCGGCGCTTGAGGCCGTGAAACTGGTTTTCCTGACCGACATTCCCGGCGTCCTTCGCGACAGGGACGACGCTTCAAGCCTGATCCAATCGCTGAGGGGCGCCCAGTGCCGGCAACTGATGGCCGAGGGAGTCATCGTCGGCGGCATGATCCCCAAGGTGGAAGCCTGCCTCGAGGCGCTGGAAAGGGGAGTCAGGAAAACCCACATGGTGGATGGAAGGCGACACCATGCCCTGCTCCTTGAAATCTTCACGGAAGCCGGGATTGGAACGGAAATCCTGCCCGACTGACATCGTGGCGAAAAACGTTTTGCAAGGCACCCCGCGCGGATATAGTGAAATTTTGGTTCCTTGAATCCCGTTCGGGTGAAACGCCAACGATGAACGCAGCCACCGGGGAACTGTTTCGCCAGCATGTGATCCCCAACTACAACCGGTATCCCGTTTGCATTCAAAGGGGAGCCGGGTCCCGCGTGTGGGATGACCAGGGGCGCGAATACATCGATTTTTTCCCCGGCTGGGGCTGCGCCATCGTGGGACATTGCCCCCCTCGGGTGGTGGATGCCGTGAGGGACCAGGTCGGCCGCCTCATCCATGTGCCCAACAGTTGGCACACGGAACCGCAAGGCCGGCTCTCCAAGGCGCTCACCGACCGCACAGGCTGGGGGGGACAGGCTTTCTTCTGCAATAGCGGCGCCGAGGCCATCGAGGCGTCCCTCAAGCTCGCCAGGCTTTGGGGGCATGCCTCGGGGAAACACCGTGTCGTCGCCATGCTCAACAGCTTCCATGGCCGAACCATGGGTGCCCTTTCCGCCACCGGACAACCCAAGTACCACCAGGGCGTTCATCCGCTCGTTCCCGGTTTTTCCCATGCCAGCTACGGCAACCTGGAGGAGGTCGAGGAACTCATCGGAAACGAAACCTGCGCGGTGCTGCTCGAAACCATCCAGGGCGAGGGCGGCATCAACATTCCCCCGGACGGGTATCTCGAGGGATTGCGCGAAATCACGCGTCGGAAAGGCTGCCTGCTGATTCTCGACGAGGTCCAGTCGGGCATGGGCCGGGTCGGATCCTGGTACGCCCACCAGCTTTGGAACATCCAGCCGGACATCATCACGCTCGCCAAGGCGCTTGCCAGCGGGGTGCCGTGCGGCGGGATCATCGCCACTCCCGAGGTCGCCTCATTCCTGAAGCCCGGGACCCACGCTTCCACCTACGGCGGCAATCCGTTGTCCTGCGCGGCGGCGCTGGCCACCATCGCCACCATCGAGGAAGACGGCCTGCTTGAAAGGGCCAAGGTGCTTGAGCGGCGTTTCCGGGAAAGGTTCGAGGCGCTGTCGGCCAGGTGCCCCTGGATCACCCAGGTCAGGGCCCGCGGCGTGATGATCGGGATCGAACTGGCGGTCGACGGCACCCCCGTGGTGGGCAAATGCCTGGAAAAAGGCCTGCTCATCAACTGCACGCACCAGACGGTGATCCGCCTGCTGCCGGCGATGAACCTCACTGATTCCGACTTCGACGCGGGGTGCGCCATTCTCGAGGAGGCCATCGCCGGCCTGATCACCTGACCTCTTTCAACAAGCCGTTTCCCTTTGGAGACCCGGACCATGCGGCATTTCCTGGCGCTCCTGGACCTGACCAGCGCCGAGATTCACAACCTGCTCGACAAGGCCCGCGCCCTGAAGGCCGACCTGATTCGTGGACGCCGCCCGGCCCTTCTGCCCAACCGCGTCCTCGGCCTCATCTTCGAGAAGCCCAGCCTCAGGACCCGCGTCAGCTTCGAGGCCGCCATGGGCCAGCTTGGAGGCTCGAGCGTTTTCCTCAGTTCAACCGATGGCGCCATCGGCCAAAGGGAACCGGTAGCCGATTTCGCCAGGGTTCTCAGCCAACTTTGCGATGCCGTCGTGCTCCGTGTCTTCCGGCACCGCACCATCGAGGAATTCGCCGAGCATTCCAGCGTGCCGGTGATCAACGGCCTGTCCGATTACAACCACCCCTGCCAGGCGCTTGGCGACCTGCTCACCATCCAGGAGGCGTTTGGTTCGCTCGAGGGGCGAACCCTGGTGTTCGTGGGTGACGGCAACAATGTGGCGAGGTCGCTCGTGGTGGCCTGCGCCCGCGCTGGCATGAGGTTCATCCTGGCCGCGCCGGAAGCCTACCGATTTGACGAGTCGTTCCTTTCCACCTGCCGCACCGCCTTTCCCGGCCATCTTCCCGTGCAGGAGTCCGATCCCGCGCGGGCCGTATCCGAGGCCGACATCGTCTACACCGATGTATGGACCAGCATGGGGCAAGAGGCTGAAACGGCCAAACGACTGCGTGATTTCAAGGGATTCGAGGTGAACGAATCGCTCATGGCGCGAGCGCCTTCCCACGCGCGGTTCATGCACTGCCTGCCGGCCCACCGCGGCGAGGAGGTTTCCGCCGGGGTCATGGAAGGCAAGGCCAGCCTGGTGTTCCCCCAGGCTGGCAACCGGATGCACGCCCAAAAGGCGCTGCTCTGCTGGCTGCTTGCCGACCAAATCGCCAAATCCTGAATTATCAAAGGTTTGGCTCAAGTTCCAAACCGGACTGGACGACCGCGGCCGCGTGCGGTTATACGGCCTCCCCAAGATCGCGCCCTGTGCGCCTGGTCCCGGGAGAACCGTGATGGCCCGATTGATCCAACTGTCTTGCGGATGGCTCTTGGCCGCAAGCATCTGCCACGCCCTTGCCGCGCCTTCCAACGGCACCGGCGGCACCATTCCGCCATTGTCACCGGAAGCGGGAAACTGGCTCATTTGCTGCGCCAGCTACACGGGTGCCGATGCGCCCGAGTTGGCCAGGCAGTGCGCCCTCATCATCCGCACGCGCGACAACCTGCCGGCCTATGTCATCAATTACGGCGAACAGGAACGGAAGAAACGGGAGGCGGAGATCGAGCAGGAGTTGAAGCTCAATCCCGATGCCCGGATGCCGCGCAGGGGCGCCAAGATCCCCGACCAGTGCGCCGTTGTCATCGGCGGTTATCAAACCATCGACGCGGCACGCGCCTCGCTTGACAAGGTGAAGAAACTCAATGCCCCCGAGTTGAAAGTCGCCGAAGGCAAGGTCAATTCCGATGTCGTGAGCCTTTATGTTCCGGTTCCCGGCAAGGGCGTTGAGATCAGGCGCGAGATGGTCAATCCCTTCACCCGGAGCTTCGTCACCCGGAATCCGACCATCCCCAACAACCTGCCGCCGCCGCCGAAGTTCGACCCGTTCATCAAGAAACTGAATGCCGAGGAAAGCTATAGCCTGCTTCGAACCAACAAGAAGTGGACGCTTTTGGTGAAGGAATACCGGGGCGCCACCATGGTCCAATCAACCACGGGTAGCGCGAACCAGGCTGGTGGCTTCCTTGAGAAGATCGGCTTCTCCAAGAACAGCGACACCCTCAACGCCTGCGCCCTGCAGGCGCGGGAAACGGCCCGCGTGCTTCGCAGGCTGGAGTTTGAAGCCCATGTCCTTCACACCAAGACCACGAGCATGGTGACCATCGGCAGCTTCGACCGCGAGGATGATCCCAAGATGCAGCAGGTCGTGGCCCACCTGTCAAAGCTCAACCTGAGCCCCCTCGACCTGGCCGCCAAGCCGGTTCCCATGGAAATTCCCCGCTTCGATCGTTGATCCGTCAGGCATTGCGAAAGTCGGGCCGTGGTTCAATCGCCGCGGCCCGCGCCGTTGGCGGGCGCCAACGCGGCCGGCCTGTATACCAGTTCGTCGTCATCGTCGTGGCCGCCGGAATGGCACCCATGCCCAAAGACGATCACCATGGCCAACCCGATGATCATGGCGAAAGGCCAGATCACCAGCCACCGACTCCCTGGGTATTCCATACCCTGAAGAGGAAGGGATTTCGAGTTTCGGTTGGTCAGGGATTCCATGAAGATCAACCTACACAGGGGAACCGCCCTGGTACAGGAGTCGACTGGAGGCCTAGCGCGCAAGTGGGTTGAGCCTCCCGCCGGCATGAACGCCATCCAGTTGGATGCGGTCCTGCAACTACTGCCAGCGCCATTCGAATGCCACGCCGACCAACCGGCCTGGGTAGTCTTGCCCGCCAGCCACCACATCCTTTTCGCGAGGCACCGCCGTGAGGGGAACCTCGCCAGAATCGAGGCTTGGCTGGTCCGCCGCGCCGACTATCTGGCCTGCGAGGCCGACTCTCCTGCCATCATCCGCGCGCTGGAATCGAATCCCATGGCTGAAACGGCGCAATTGCATGAAGTGGCACGCACGGCAGCGGGCGTGCAAAACATCCTCAAGGATGGAGAAGCCCCCACCCTGCTTGGCGCCGCCCAACTGCTTGTGGATGGCGGCAAGTTGCATTGGGCAGTCGAGACTCCGGTTCCCCTTCAACAAATGGCCTCCATCTGGGACCTTCTTCCCACGCGCCAGCGGGCCCTTCTGGGCTGGACCAACTACCTCGATTCAACCCGCCACAAGCTGGCGATCAGCGCGGGAAACCAGCCATTGGACGGAGCCTGGGCTTGGGAGCAGGCCGGTGATTATCCCGAGGGAAACTACGAGCGCGCCCTCCATCAGGCCGCCTTTCAGCGCGACGACGAAACGCTGGCGCGCCTTTTCAACCGCGGCAGCAGGGCCGATGTGCTGCTGCTGGGCCTCATCCTGCTCGCCGTGCTGGTCATCGGCCAACTGATGCTGGCATCCACCGGTTGGAAGCCACCGCCCCTTTTCCGCCCGGCGGCCAAGGAAATCTCGCCATGACCAAGGTCCAGCAAGTGCTTGTCGTGCCGCGGACCCACATGGATTCCCTTGGAAAATTCCAAGGATTCCTGCCCGGAGGCGACGAACTGCTGGACCGATTGCTATCCCCTTCGGCCCTTCGATTTCTCGACCGGCCGGCCGCCGAGGAGGACCCCGGTCACAAGCAGTTGATCCCCTACATGGTGATCAGGCATGCCGGTAGGTTCCTTGGATACACAAGGGGTAAGAAAGGCAGCGAAACCCGCCTTCACGCCCTGCGTTCAATCGGGGTCGGCGGCCATGTCGAGCCATGCGACGGCCCCGCCCACGACTCCCTTTCCGTGGGAATGACCAGGGAACTCAGGGAGGAAATCCATGTCGACGGCGATCTTGGCATCCGCTTCCTCGGACTGATCAACGATGACAGCAATGCCGTCGGTATGGTCCATCTCGGACTCGCCTACCTGGTCGATGTTGCCGCTGAACCCATGGTCGCCGACCTCGCTCTGGCGGATCCGCGCATGGAATCGCTGGGGCAATTGCGCGCCAATGGCGATCGGCACGAAACCTGGTCGAGGATGTTGCTGGATGATCCAAAAGCCCTGGTGGACTAAGGGGTCCGGATCGTCAGGTCGGGCGGTTCGCCACCTTCTTTCGACAGCCAATCCGTCAGGGCAACCAGTTTCTGCGCCGGAGAAGGTTCCCCCGCGACCTCATTCCCAGGAGATCTTCCCCAACGGACCTCACCTCGCGTGGTGTCAACGATCCAGTCCGTTTCCTTCTTTCTCAAAGCTCGCACCTTGCCCGAAAGATTGCCCGAAGCCAATAGGCCTGCCAGTCGGGCCGCCTCCGCGACCATCCGTGATGGCCAAGCCTTGCCGGGCGATTCGGGCCCCCTTTCGGGAACCGAGTCAAGCAGGGGCCAATCCCTGGCGCCTTCCAACCGCGGGAGAAGCACTCCCGACGCGTCGACAAGCCGTTCGACCTTGGCGCTGGCATCGGCAACCCTCAGGACCGGATCGCGAAACTTGAGGTCTACGCGCGCGCCTGTCGCGGGAGAGACGGTGACCGTCCGGACTTCAGCCACCCATGGATGGCTCCTGAACGCGGCGGACAGCCTGGCGGGAAGGTCACGATCGAGAAGGGAAAGCGTTTCAGCCGATCCAGAAAGGAACCGGACTTCGGTCAGGAAAGCCTCCCGACCCATGCCGCGCGGCGAAAGCACCTCCACGCGGTTGAAGGGAATCTGATAGGCGCCGGCCTTGTCCAAGTCGTTCCTGACCCTAATGTCGAGGCCCCAAAGTCCAAGCCAGCACAGGCCACCCAGGCCGACCCCCACAAGGACCAACAAACCGGCCAGCGAGTAGGTTCGCTTGGAGCGACGGCTTCGGACGGAGGTGGAATCATCGCCCTTGGGCGACTTGGCGCGCCGGGGCGGCTTGTCCTCACCAGATGCTGATTTGCCGCTCGACATCAATGTGGAACCGCTCCCGAACGCGTTGACGCATGGCCTCGATCAAGTTGATGATATCTGCCGGATGCGCCGGCGATCGAACCACGATGAAGTTCGGGTTCCTGTCGCTAACCTCGGCGCAACCTTCGGACTTTCGGGCGACATCCGATTTCCGCAACAGGTCGGCGGCGTCATGTCCGCGGAAAATCGGCCCGATCGTGTTGGCCCTCAAAGGTTCGCGTATCCGCCTTTCAATCCAGCAGCGCTTGAGACGCTGCACCACCGGTTCCTGTCCCGTCGCCTCCAGCCGGAATTCAACCTCAACGATGATGGCGCTGGGAAACGGGTCATGCCTGTTCTCTCCCTGGTGCAACATGGCGGCGTCCAGTTCCTCGACCCGACCGGAGGCGGATACCGCCCTGATACGGTCGACATGCTCGACCAAGCCGCCCTCCCCCTCGGGAACACGAAGCCTCAGGGCGCCCGCAACGGTACCGGGTTCACCCACAAGGTGCTCGAGGCCGGAAAGCCCGGCGCGTCCCGCCGCCTCGACAACCGCGGACAGATGGGCGCCCGCCCCGGCGACAACCCGGTCGCCAACGACCGAAACGCGGGTGAATTCCGCGCCGCCCAATGCCAAGACAACGCCCCGCACCGAATCCTTGGAAACAATCACATGCCGGCCGGAACCCAGCACCCGGATCGGTTGTCCGTCGCTCGCCGCGGCGGAGATAACCCTTCCCAACTCCTCCCTGGTCCGGGGCAACGCCAAGTAATCGGCTTTCCCTCCGAGTCCCAAGGACAGGTGGGGGGCCAAGTCCCCGTTTTTGAACACCAGTCCCGAGAGTGAATCGAGTGCCCCCATCTTCCGGCCTCCCCACCGCGTTGCGAACAGGAACTTTTAGTTTATACGGGGAGGGATTGCTCGTCGTTTCTTGTTCCAGCCCGCTAACATGATTTCATGCGACTCGATCCAGAAACCCGATCTCCCGCGCCCGATGCCGCCGTGCTGGTCAGCGGTGGCCTCGACAGCGCCATTCTGGCCGGATTGTGGGCCCGCGACCGCGTTGTCCAGCCGATTTATGTTCGCTGCGGCCTCTGGTGGGAGGACCAGGAATCGGCGCATTGCCGGGATTTCCTGGCGGCCCTTGGCACTCAGCGGATGCTCCCTCTCCTTGAACTGGCCCAGCCGGTCGCCGACATCTATGGAAATCATTGGAGCCTCACGGGCCTCGGGGCTCCATCGGGTGATTCCCCAGACGATGCCGTGTTCCTTCCCGGCCGAAATGTCCTCCTTCTCGCGAAGGCCCTATTGCTTTGCCACATTCTAGGCATACGGACCCTGGGCCTCGCGCCCTTGGGGACGAATCCCTTTCCCGACGCGACACCCGAATTTTTCAAGGCCATGGCCGGCATCGTGAACACCGCTGTCGGCGGGTCGGTCATCGTGGAACTTCCGTTCCTGAGCATGAAAAAACAGCAGGTCATGGAGTTGGGACGCGACATGCCGCTGGCCAAGACCTTTTCATGCATCCGGCCCGAGAAGGGCATGCATTGCGGCGCCTGCAACAAGTGCGCTGAAAGGATCGCGGCATTCCATTCGGCCGGCATGCCCGACCCGACACCCTACGCCACGCCAACCCGGAGCCATCCATGCACGCCGTGACGCGCGAAATCCATTTCTGCTATGGCCATCGGCTCCTTGACTACCCGGGAAAATGCCGGCACTTGCACGGCCATAACGGGATTGCAGTCATCACCATGGAATCTCCGTCCCTGGACACCTTGGGGATGGTTGTCGACTTCGGCAAGCTTAAGGCCGTGGTGGGCTCATGGATCGATAACCACCTCGACCACCGGATGATCATGCACCGTGACGATCCGGCCCTTTCCTACCTGCTATCGCAAGGCGAACCGGTGTTCGTGATGGATTGCAACCCCACCGCCGAGAACATCGCAAAGCTCATTTACGACAAGTCACGGGAAGCGGGCTTTCCCGTCGTTGAAGTGAAACTTTGGGAGACGGAATCCTGCCATGCGACTTACCGGGACTGACGGGGAGCGAATCCGCCCCGCGCGTGGGCTTGGCGGACCAGCCTTATCGCGAATTCCTTGTGGGTCATGAATCGGATGTCCTCGATGGCGCTCGCCAGGCAGGCCAGCGGACTGAAATCAGGATTTGGATTCACTTCAAGAACATGCGGGTTGCCCGAGGCGTCGCATCGGAAATCAACGCGGCCGTAGTCGCGGATTCCGACCGCGGAGCACGACTTGCGGGCCAAATCCGCCAACCTGCCCTGCAGTTCCGCCGGAATGTTCGCGGGGTAGTCGACCGGAGTGGAATTGAAGTCCGCCGATTCGACCAGCCATTTGGCATCGTAGGTGAAGATGGGCCATCTTCCGGGGCCGCGCTCATCAAAGCGGATTTCCGAGGCCGGCATCACCGAGACCTCGGGAGATTCCACCACCACCACGCTGAATTCCCGACCTTCGAGGTAGGGTTCCACAAGCACCGGCGCGCCAAACTTCTCGAGCATGAGTGCCACCCGCCGGGAAAGCGCCTCCTGCGAGGTGACCACGCTTCCGTGGTCCACACCGATGCTCGCGTCCTGGCCGGCCGGTTTCACGATGACGGGCCAATCGAACGGGCAGGCCGGAACACGGGCGTCGTTGATCACCAGGCAATCGGTCACGGGAAGCCCGAGGCCCCTTAGCAGCGCCTTGGTGCGGGGTTTGTTCCTGGCCAGCGCGAGGGTGGTGGATGGAGAACCGGTAAACGGTATTCCGAGCCATTCCAGCAAGCCGGCCACCGTGCTTTCAGTCTCGTAATGGGTCGCAAGGCCTTCGAAGAAGTTGAAGACAACATCAGGTCGCTCATCGGCTAGCTTTTGGAGCAGGACACCCGGTTCGCGCACGCCGAACTTGCTGACCTCGAACCCACCCTCGGAAAGATATTTTTCCACCTCGCCGACGGTGAAGACGATTTCGTGCTCGGACTCGGCCTCCTTGTGGCCGACGGCCAGGACAGGTTCGTTGTAAATGATCCCCACTCGGAGGGATTGCCGACTGGAGGAGGCTGTCATGCGGTCACCCTGGTTTTTCATCCCCTGGAGCGCAATCCATGCCTCTCCGTGGCGGCGCGCAGGACGCGCGCGATCACCCCGGCATGATCGAGTCCGTGACCCTTGGCCAGGATGCAGAGATCTCCGGTGCGTGGATCAAGCCCGGGCAAAGGATTGATCTCAAGGAAGTAGGGCACCCCGTCACGAATCCTGAAGTCCATGCGCGCGATGTCCCGAACTTCGAGGATATCAAGGATTTTCCCGGCCGCCTCGAACAGGGCGGCGTTCACGGAAGCGCCAAGCAGGGCTGGCGCCTCGTAATCAACCTGGTTCTCCCAGTCGCGCTTCACCTCAAGGCTGTAGATGAAAGGCCCCTTTGCCTTGCGCGGCAGGACGCGCATCGCGCCCATCCACCATGGCGCGTTTCCGATCGCCGCCACGGTGACCTCGTCACCGTCGATGAATTCCTCCACAAGCACCGGCTGGCGGTAGGCGCCAAGCATCTCCATGACTCGGGCGCGCAATTCTTCCCTGTCATGAACCAGGCTTGTGGAACGGATTCCCTTGCTGGAGCCTTCCCATGCGGGCTTCACCACCGCCGGCACCGGCAAATCATCAAGGGAGTCGTAAGGGGAGTTGACAGTCCGGCCCAATGGCACGCGGATGCCCCGTTCAGCGACGAGGCATCGGGTCCACCCCTTGTCCATGGCCACGGACAAGGTGGCGGGATCGGACCCGGTGAAGGGAATGCCAAGGGTTTCACAAATGGCGGGGACCCGGGACTCCCGGCTACGGCTGGTACCCCTTCCTTCGGCGATGTTGAAAACGAGATCGGGGGGATTGTCGAGCAAGGCCCGCACCAACTCAGGGCCGTTGCCAAGCCTCTCAACCACATGGCCCAACGAACGCATGGACCCGGCAAGCGCCTCGAGCGTCGCCGGGGAGTCGAATTCTTCCTGCCAGTCATCGGGAGCGCCGGGCGGGGCAGATCCGTCTAGCTTGGCGTCGAAGGTAAGCCCGATCCGCATGCTTTGACCGTCATGGCCCCGCCCCGCACCCTGGGGATCCATTCCCCTCGGATTCGATTCCGCTGCCGGAAGCGGGTTCATCAGGAGTGGTATATCCGGCCGGGGGCGAATCGGAAACCATCCGCAGCGCGCGACGGCGCATGCGCTCGTTGTTTTCCGGCATCAGCATCGACCTGTAGCCATGAAGAAGCGAACTGACGCCGCGCGTCGGGGTTGAGCGGGTTGTCGCCGGCTTGTCCTGGGCCTGATAGCGAACCGACATGCCCTCGTAGTTGCGCAGGACAACGGCATCATCCGAAGCGCTGATGAGGTAATTGGGCATGACGGGGATCTTGCCGCCACCATGCGGGCTGTCGACCACATAGGTGGGTATCGCCAAGCCTGACATGTGGCCGCGGAGGCCTTCCATGATCTCCATGCCCTTCCACACCGAAGTGCGGAAATGGCCGGCTCCAATGACGGGGTCGCAATGGAACAGGTAGTACGGGCGAACCTTGATGCGCAGCAGGGCCCGCAGGAGCGCCCTCATGGTGCCTAGGTCGTCGTTGACACCCTTGAGCAGGACGGAGTGGTTGTTCACCGGAATGCCGCGGGCCAGGAGAGACTTGACTCCCCGGGCGGCCTCCTGGGTGATTTCACGGGGATGATTGAAGTGGGTCTGGACCCAAACCTTGCCCACCTTCTCGATCAGGTCGAGCAACTGCGTGTCGCGCAATCGCATGGGCAGCGTGACAGGCACCCTGGTGCCGATGCGAATCACATCGACATGCGGCATCGCGGCAAGGTTCTCAAGGAAGAACGCCAGCTTGTTCATGTTCAGGGTGAGGGGATCCCCGCCCGACAGGATCACATCCCGGATTTCGGGATGGTTGCGGACATAATCAATCATCCGCTGGTCGTTGCCGGAGATCTTGTCGAACCCGCCATGCACCATCGTCGCGCGCTTCCTGGTGCAGAAGCGGCAGTACATCGTGCAGACATGGGTGGAAACAATCAGGGCGCGGTCGGGATACCTGTGGGTCAACCCGGGCACCGGTGAGTCGAGGTCCTCCTCAAGGGGATCCTCAAGTTCGTATCCGGAGGGATTCTCAGCCTCGAGGGGCGACGGAACCGACTGGGCCCGGATCGGATCGGCGGGATTGTCGGCGTCGATCAGCGAGAAGTAGTAGGGGGGAATGGCGAGCTTGTAATCCCGTTCAAGTTCACCGATCGCCTTGAGTTCGTTCTCAGCGAAGGGGAGAAGGTCACGCAACTGGCGGGCGGTCTTGATGGAGTTCTGGACCTGCCACCGCCAGTCATTCCATTGGCTGTCGGGAACATTTCGCCAGATGGGGTTCCTGCGGGGTTGGCCCGGGGGCTCTTCGTCTTCGTGAGGGGGGCGCTGGGAAGCGGAAGCATTGACGGGTCTCGCGTCGAGATGGCTCACCTGTCGGCCTCATCCATGAGTGGCCGGCGAAGGCCGCTCTCGCGGCTAGGCGACACCAGCTGGGGTGCGCGCCTCCGGCCATGGGCAGGATGTTAACGGGGGTGCCATTAAAAACAAGCCCGTTATGGCCGCCACGGGCGCGAATTCCGGTCCGAAATCCAATAACAGACGGATTAAGTCTTCGAATTGCGGAGGGCGCCCTGAATACACGGATACTTTAAAGGCCTGAAATACCCCGGCCGTCTCCCGCGAACCGGCGCGCCCGGGCTCGCCGGTTCGCGGACTTGCGATCCCGCCGCCATCCCGCACAATGAAGCCGTTCCGTTCGCGATTTTTTTTCCCAGGAGACCATCCGACATGCGCAGATTCCTCTCGCCAGCGCTCGCCGCCATGCTCTTCGGCGGGCTCGCGCTCGCCGCCGATGTGCCCGAGCTGGTCAAGCAACTCAAGAGCCCGAGCGCCGAGGAGAGGCGAACCGCGGCCAAGGAACTCGCGGAAATGAAAGCGGACGCCAAGGCCGCCGTTCCGGCTCTGGTCGGGGCGCTGGCGGATCAGGACAAGTTCGTCCGCAGGTTCGCCGCCCAGGCTTTGGGAGAGATCGGCCCCGATGCCCGCGCCGGCGTCAAGGGACTCTCGGGAGCGCTCGCCAAGCCAAGCGAAGCCCGGGAAGTCCAGCAGGCCGCGGCCATCGCGCTTGGAAGGATCGGGTCAGACAGCCTTCCCGCGCTCACCGGCGCCCTCAAGGACAAGAAACTCGATGGTTCGGTTCGTTCCAAGGCCGCCGAAGGCATCGGCCTTTTGGGCTCGGCGGGTGGCTCCGCGGTTGGCGACCTGACCAAGGCGCTCGGCGATGCTGATGTCCGGATGGCCGCCATCGCCGCTCTCGCCCAGATGGGCCCCGCGGCGAAGGAATCCGAAAAGGCTCTCCGCGCCATGGTCGAGGACAAGAAAAACAAGCGCGACAAGGCCCTCATGGGAGCCGTGAAGGACGCCCTCAAGAAGGTGAAGGGTTGATTCCGGAAAACATGTCAGCCGGTTGGCGGCTCCCCAGGGGCGTCAACCGGCAGACATGGAACCGCGCCTCCGATCCCGGAGCCATCATTCAGGATGAGCGCGCGGCCGCCGAACTGGGAAACGCCGACACGCGATGGGTGTTGGAACATGTCTCCCCGGGTTGCAGGTTCATCGATCTGGGTTGCGGCGGGGGAAGACTGCTGGACACCGTGGCTCCCTCTTGCTCGGCGGCCGTTGGCATCGACATTTCCTGGCCGGGGCTCGGGCGATGCCGAGACCGTTTCGGTACCGGTACCAAGCCATGGCTCATCCGCGCCGACTTGGCCGACCTCGATTGCATTTCAAGCCATCAATTTGATGTGGCCGCCTGCCTGTTCAGCACGCTGGGAATGATTTCACCCCGCCAGGCCAGGGAGTCTTTCCTCAGGCACGCCGCGCGCATCCTCAAGTCGGGCGGACTTTTCCTTGTTCACGCCCACAACAGGTGGTGGCACTTGGGCAGCGCCGCGGGCAGGCAATGGCTTTTCGCGGACGCCTGGTCGGCATGGAAGGGTGCCGACCAGCAAGGGGAATTCCGGCACCCTGATGCCCCGGCATCGGCACCGGCGCTGGCTCATTATTCCCGTGGTGAACTTCGCGAACTGCTTACAAGCTGCGGATTCGAAGTGGAGTCGGTCAGCCCCGCGCACGGCCCCGGCGGAAAAAAGTACCTGGCCTACGGATGGCACGCGGTGGCACGCGCCCGCTGATTCACGAACCCCGGGCCAATTCCCCGGCGGCCATCGCGATGGCCAAGGCACTCTCCTGCAGGCGGTGTCCACCGGAGCGTGAAAGGGCCAGCGACACATCGGGTCCCGCCGCCGCCACGAACGAAACACTGTCCGCGTAAGGAATGACATCATCATCCACGGCGTGGAAAATCCGGACGGGCATGGCGGGATTCAACCTGTGAGCCAAGGTGACCTCGTTGCGCCCCTCGGCCTGCTCATAAAGTTTCCAGCCCAACCTGACGGGCCCGCCCATTCCCTGGTATTCAACGCTTCCCGAGTTTCGCCAAGCTTCCGCCGTGAGTCCCGGCATCCGGCCAAGCATCGTGAAGCCAAACCGGAAGGCTGGCGCCGCGAGCACGAGTCCCTGCACCGCCTCCGGATGTTCCGCCGCGAACCATGATGAGGCGTAGCCACCCATGCTGGATCCCACTAGCACGCGCGGCCCCTGATGCCATCCCGCCGTGAACCTTCTCACCGTTCTCAGGTCGTCAAGAAGCGTTTCGTGGCACAAACCCAGAAGCGCGCCATCGGGATGTGTGGGAGTGGACCTCCCATGTCCCCGGAAATCAGCGGAGACGAAGGCCGCGCCCAAGCCGGATGCCATTTCCATCAGGGCCGTCGACTTGTTTCCGGTGCCATCGGACTGGAATCCATGGACATACCAGAGGAGTGGGCCATCAGGCTTCCCGGGCAGCCAGTGAACGAGAATTTTGCCTCCGTCGGCGGAGTCGATGAAGGTTTGGCGCGCCGCCGGTCGGTGTTCGCTCATGTCTCGCGTTCCTTGGCTTGTGGCTTGGTCAACTCTTCAAGGCGACGCTTGAGCGACTCGAGGGTGGCGCCCTTGCCGGCATCGGGTCGCGGCAGCTTTTCCTTGATCGCGATGGCCTTCTTGGTGACCGATAATGCCCGGCTGTTCTGGCCCTTGGCCAGAAGGGCCTCGGCAAGCGTGTCCAAGGCGTTGGGGTTCTCGTTCAAGGTGAGGCCGCAGGCCCGTTCAGCCAACCCGACAGCCTCGGTCGGGTCGCCTCCGCATTCCCGGGGCGCCTTGGCCAGCATCCAGGCGAGGTTGTTGATCGGTAATGGGTTGAAGGGCAGTCGTTCCACCACCTGGCGCTGCAGTCCGATCGCTTCCTGCCAGCGGTTCACGCGGGCGAGGAGCAAGGCCTTCCTGGAAAGCGAGGGGAGGTGGGTAGGCCTTGCCTTGAGCACCCGGTCGACAAGGGAAATGGCATGGGCATGGTCGCCATCGGCGGCATCCTGGTCGGCAAGCATTTCCAGCATGGCCGGATCGCCTGGAGGCAGATTCATCACTTCATAGAGGGTCGACATCACGCCTTCGCGGTTGCCGCTCATCCGCATCAGGTTGAGCCACTTGGAGGCAAGCCAGTTGGGGTCGACTCCGTCGCCTTGGAGTTTTTCAAGGAATCCAGCCGCTTCCTCGAAGCGTTCGGAACAGATCAGCGCATCCAGAAGCACGGAAACCCAGCCATCGGCCGCCTGCTCTACAGATGGCGGGAAGCATTCCGAAAACACCAGTTCGGGCCTGTCCATCGAGATGTGGATGAAGGCCAACCTCAGGCGAAGGGATTCATCGCCGCGAGCGATGGACAAAGCGGACCTGATGGCGTTCCGGGCCCTTTCCCACTGCCCGGCGGCGGCCAACGCGTCGCCTAAAGCCGTCCACCGGGAAGGGTCGGATGATTTTTTCGCGGTTGCGTTTTCCAGCGACAGGATGGCCTCCGCGTGGCATCCAGCGAGCGCTTGCAATTCGTGTCGCAACTGAAAATCGCCACAACCCTTGAGGGCCTCGGGCAAACGGCCGGCGGCCGCCAGCACCCGCCGCCTCTCCGCCTTCCAAGGCCCCTGCACGCCTTCGGCCAGACAACGGTCCACCTCGGCCAAAGCCTCATCATGGCGCCTCGCCATGACAAGCATTTCCACCAGAAGCTTGCGGATGTGGGCGGGAGGCGGGCTCTGCTCCCTCGCGGCCTCGATGTCGCGGATCACCACCTGCTCAAGTCGTTCCCCCCGGCCATCGCGGACCATCGCGACATTCATCATCGCGCGCATTCGACGGAGGGGCCCGTGATCGGGCCGGCATTCGATCAGGGCGTCGAGCGTGGACAACATGGCTTCGGTGGGGGCCCCCGTGACCGACAACGAGTCCACACCCTCATCCTCCGTAGGCCAGCCTTCGGGCATTTTTAGCAAGGCTGTGAAGGCTTCAAGGGCCTCGTCGAACCGCTTCAGCGAGGCCAACGCCATCACCCGCGCCAAGGCGATCTGCGCGACCAACTGACTCTTTTCCAAGTCCTTGGCAGCCTCCGCGGCTTCGTCCGCCGCCGAAAGGGACTCTTCATGACTGCAAAGCGAGCGCCTGATGATCGACATTTCCAGGAACATCGCCGCGCGCTCATCGGCATCCAAAAGGAACGACAACGGCATGACCGATTGAAGCGTCGCGAGCGCTTCCCGGTAACGCCCGGCCAGGAACAGCGACCGTGAACGGAAAATGCTTGGATAAGGATTGGAGGGCTGCAACTGGGCGGCGCGCGCGAAGCTCTCCTCCGCGCCATCGTGGCGCTCGAGGGCGCGAAGCGTCAGGCCACGCTCCATGTGCAGCGCGAACTCGGAGCCTTGCCTGGCTATGGCCTCGTCCAACAGGGCCAGGGCCTCTGTTTCCCGGTACCTCTGCCGGAGAACACCGACAAGGCTGACAAGGTTGGCGATCCGATCCGGAGAGATTTCCCTGGCCCGCCGGAAATCGGCCTCGGCGAGGTCGGGACGGCGATTGCTGGAATGGCATTGGCCGCGACCGACCCTGGTGGATGAATCGGTGTCATCGATCTCGATGGCGCGGGTGAACGCATCAACCGCCGGCTGCCAAAACTCATTCGCCTGCCAATATCGTCCCAGGCCGCGAAAGGCCTCGGCGTTGGCGGGTTCGGCCAAAGCCATGGATTCGAGTTCAGAACGCTTCCAGGAGTCGGTTTCCGACTCGAGCCTTAAATGGTTTTCCTCACCCAATAATTGAGTGAGTCGAACAACAAGGTCCTCCACCGTGTTGATACGCTTGGCCTGCAACCAGTTACCGGCCTCACCAAGGAAAGACTTCCAATCCTCGGGCAGGCCGCTCAAGGCATCTTCCTTTGGCTTGTCGCTTCCCGTGAGGGCGTAAAGAAGAACGCGCCCGATCCCGAAGACATCCTGGATAGGCCCCTGCCAAACAATACCCTTGGGCCTTCCCTTGGTCTCGGGAGGCAGCCATCGGGCGAATTCAAGCGCCGAGTCCAATGACGCGGAATGGCTTATGACATCATCCATCGCGGCCCAGGCATGCAGGATTGCCCGACGGGGTACCAGGTCGGCGCCAATGATCTTGCAACGCCAGGCTCCCTTGTCACCCCCGGTTTTCCAAACCAAAACCCTTCCCGGCGTGATGCCGCGGTGAATCATGCCGCGCCGGTGAAGCGAAAGCACGCCCTGAACAAGGTGCCAGGCCAAGTCAGCGGCCTCGCCGATGGGAATCGGCCCGCGCAAGGATATCTCGGTTCCGATATCACGCCCTTCCCAATCCTCGGAAACGCGCACCAGCCGTGTCGACTGTTCGGATTTGCCAAGCGAGACAAGGCGCTCGGCGGCCGGATGATCCTTGGCCATCAACGAACTGCCATGGATTTGGAGCAGGAGGTCGGATTGGTCGGTGTGGCTGCTATTGACCAGTTGAACCACCCTGGACAGTCCTGTTGATACCTCGCGAACGCGCCAGCACGCTCCCGTCAGTTCCAGCTTCAGGAATTCAACCACTTCGAACCCGGCGGGGCACACATGAACCGACCATGGCGCCAGGTCCCTCAGACGGTGATGGGACTTCTTCGCCAATTCGGCCTGCCTCGTCTCCATGGCCAGCAGCAGGATCGCTTCCCATACCTGCTGGGACTTCGCCAATGGACCGCCGGTACGCGTGGCGTCGCCAAGCATGTCGAGCGCGTCGTGCCAATCACCGGCATGGCCGGCCAGGAGGCCGGCGGCCAGGAATAGCCCCTGATGCCGCTCCCGCTGGGCCGGCTCGATGGCATGAACCTGGCGTGTGACATCATGGATCGCGGCCAAATCGGAGGGCGCGCGCGGACCCAGCAACGCCGAAGGCACCAGTTCGCCATGGGAAAGGCCATGCTTTCGAGCGAGGGCGCCAACGCGTTCGTAGAGGCGGGAGTGGGAACCACCCGCCATGCGCGACTCTTCGTCAAGATCGGGCAGTTCCATGCGCCTTCCTGTTAAAAAAACATGGGAATGACCACGACATACCATGTCGTGGTCCGATTCCTTGGCCAAAGCGTCTATATTCTAACGGAAACACCTGTGGTACGGGTCGCGCCATGAATACCGCCATTCGATTGCTTGCCTGCCTGCCATGGATCGTCGCCGCGGCGAACGCGGCACCCGGGGACGATGTTCAAATCACCTGGCATGGACAGTCGTTTTTCGAGGTGGTTTCCTCCAAGGGAACCAGGGTGGTGTTTGATCCGCACGGCATCGAGAACTTCGGTAAGAATTCCGTGTCGGCGGACATGGTGCTGTTGAGCCACCCCCATACCGACCACACCCGGGTTGATGTGCTCGCCAACGCGGGCAAGTTCGAGGTGGTCAAGGGGTGGAAGGATCAGAAGGAGAGCGCCCAACGGGTGACATTCAATCCCATCGACCAGCAATTCAAGGATGTCAGGATCGCGAGCGTTCCTTCTTTCCATGACGATCAGGGTGGCCTCCGCCGGGGCATCAACACCATCTGGATCCTGGAAATCGACGGCATTCGGATCGCCCACCTGGGCGACCTGGGCCATGTGCTGACACCCGCCCAGACCCGGCCGCTCAAGTATATTGATGTGCTGATGATCCCCGTGGGTGGCGTCTACACGATCAATGGAGCCGAGGCCCGGGAAGTCGCCAGGCAGGTGAATCCCAGGAGGATGATCCTCCCCATGCACTATGGCTCAAAGGTTTACGAGGACCTGCTTCCTGTCGACGAGTTCCTGGAGGAACAAACCCAAGGCTCGGTGGAGCGCGTGAATGGAAACTCCCTGACGGTATCGTCGAAGATTCCGCCCGCCTGGCGAATCAGGCTTTTGTCACACGAACCCTCCAAGAAACCCTGACACGCCAAGCCCAAGGAGATCACGATGGCTGGAACAAATCCTTACATCGAAAAGGTTGACGCGCCCCCCGCGAAGTGCCACTTCAAGGTGACATTCAAGCCTTGCGGCACGGTGTTTGAAGTGGATCCTTCCCGGATTCCGTACAACCGAACGGGCCTACCTGGAAGCATCCTAGACCTGGCCGAGGGGGCGGGCGTCGAGATCGACCACGCGTGCGGGGGTGTCGCCGCCTGCTCAACCTGCCATGTGATCGTGCACAAGGGATTGGAAAGCTGCAGCAAGGCCACCGACGACGAGCAGGACATGCTCGACGAGGCGCGCGGCGTCACCATGGAATCGCGCCTGGCCTGCCAATGCGTTCCCGACGGTTCAGTCGACCTTGTCGTGGAAATTCCCGCCTGGAGCCGAAACCTCGTGCGCGAGGCGCACTGATACGCGCCGTCAGTCGATTGTTTCGCTGAAAAGTATGGGCAGCACGACCACCTGGGCGAAAGGCGCGCGGTATGGCCCGTAATGTCCGCCGTTGTGGCCCAAGGTCGCGTGGTCCCTTTGCCAGGGATACTGCCTCAGCCTGTTTCGCATGAGTTCGATGTCCGCCGGGTTTTGGGGAACGGGCTGGAAACCGAACCTTCCCGCCGCCCGCGATGTCGAACGGTCGTCACCGCATCCCGAGATTTTCATGACGATGCCGAGCACGAGCCAATCGGACTCGCTGTACCAGACATGAACCCCCAGGCGCGAGGCGCGCAAGGCCCCCTGGATGTCGGCCTTGGTCGAACACGACGGAACCAGCAGGGCTGTTTTTTCAAGGCAATCCGCGGGCAGGTTCGCCGCCGCATGAATCGCCACATGGCAACCGGCGCTGTGCCCCAGGAGCCAAGCCTTGCCGCCTGGATGGGCGTTTTTCCAGTTGGTGATCTGGCTGGCCAGGTCGTGGCCCTTGCGCAGGGCATGCGTCTGGTCCATCTGGTCGGCCAGATAGCGACGGAAACCATGTGACCACAGGTGGGGAATCACCTGCACATCGGGAGCGATGGTGGCTGCGCCGCGCAGGTAGGCATTGGAGCAGGTGAAGAACCCACCGGCACCATCCACCACGAACAAGGCCTTGGGAGGCGCCTGTTCTTGCGCGAACACGGTCCCCAGCATCAACCAAGTCGAGAGAATACCTGGCGCCATGCGGGCTTCCGCTCAAGGTGTCGTCCTGACCCGAAATAGATCGGCATTTGATGTGCGACCCGCCAACAAATCGTTTGGGAAAGTCTTCGCGGGCGAACGCTCCGAATGTTCCGCCATCAATCAGGGCATCCACGCCATTTCCTTGGAATGATGCCTCGTTTTCTTCCGATAGACGAACAGATGCATCCCGGCCGAAAGACGGGAGGAGAACGATTTGGCATTGTTTTGCTTGACGATGCCCAAAATTTTCCATATTATTGAAAGCGCATGAGTGATTTTGGAAGGTTTCAGCCTTAAGCTGTCAAAATCTTCCACCGGAGGTCGCCAAGGTGCTGGTTGAGGAACGCCGCCACAAGGTGCTCGAAATTGTCGGGCAAAGCGGGTTTGCCAGCTTGGCGGACCTCGCGCGGCGCATTCAGGTTTCCGAATCCACCATCCGCCGGGACCTGGAACATCTTCATGGCCAAGGCCACTTGAGGCGCACCCACGGCGGCGCCGTGCTTGCCGGGGAAGGCGCGGCCTTCCCCGCATTGGATGAACGCGCTTCGCATCAACGCGACGAGAAAGCCGCCATTGGCCGCATGGCCGCCAGCCTCATCAGGGATGGCGACACCGTTTTGCTCGATGGTGGAACCACGACCTTGGAAGTGGCGCGCCATCTGGTGGGCCGCCCCGTCCAGATAGTCACCAACAGCCTGCCGATCGCCCAGTTGTTCGCCGCGAGCCAATCGAACGAACTTGTGGTCCTAGGAGGGTTTGTCTACCCGCGCACGGGAGTGGCCATGGGCCCCCTCACCATCCGGATGATCGAGGACCTGCATGTGAGAGTGACGGTCCTCAGCGTGGGTGGCATCACCGAGCAGGGACTTTTCAACAGCAACCTCCTCCTGGTGGAAACCGAGCGGGCGATGATGCGCTCGGCGGACGAGGTCGTGGTTGTGGCCGACCGCACCAAGCTGGGTCGGCCCGCCTTGGCATGGTTGTGCGCGCTGGGGGATGTGGACGCGCTGGTGATGGATGGCGGTCCCGGTTCGGCGTTTCCGGAATGGCTCGACAGATCGGGCGCCCTTCTGCATATAGCCTCGGCTGAGGGAAAAATGGCGGGAGGTGCGGCATGAGCGGCGGCGGACTGGACAGGTCGCGGGTGGAAGCGCTGGTTCGCGACGCCTTGCGCGGCCTTGTGGGAACCAAGCCCACGGGCGTCGCCACTCCCGCGGCGCCCGCGGGTGCGCCCAAGCTGCTCGTGAATGTCTCCGCCCGGCACGCCCATGTCACCCAGGAAGACCTCGAGAGGTTGTTCGGGCCCGGCCACAGGCTCACCCCGATGAAGGCCCTTTACCAGGATGGATTCTTCGCCGCGGAGGAGACCGTCACCATGGTCGGCCCGCGCCAGCGGATCATTCCCGGACTTCGCATCCTCGGCCCCTGCCGAGATCACACCCAGGTGGAACTGGCCTTCACCGACGCGATCATGATGGGCCTCGACATCCCGGTCCGCAAAAGCGGCGACCACCGCGACTCGCCGGGCGCCTACCTCATCGGCCCCAAGGGGATGATCCGCATGGACCACGGCGTCATCCGCCATGAGCGGCATGTGCACATCGGTCCCGCCGACGCCGCGTATTTCGGCGTCAAGGACGGAGACCGGATGAACCTGCGCGTGCGGGGCGACTGTCCAGCGGTGCTGGAAGGTCTGCTGGTCCGGCTGAGCCCGACCTCCAAGCTCGAGGTTCACCTCGACACGGATGAGGGCAACGCCGTGAACCTGGGCCGGGCGACTGGCACGGAACTGTTCGTGTGACCGGACCATCAGGACGGAGACGCCGCGGCGCGGATGCCGCGGGGAAGGATGGAGGAAGGGCCGGTGGGGAAACCACCCCGACCGGCGCCAAGGGCGAGGAAACCACAACAAGGAGCAGGACCATGGCCAATATGGAAGCGTTGGGAATGATCGAGACGAAGGGCCTCACGGCCCTGGTGGAGGCGAGCGACGCGATGCTCAAGTCCGCCAATGTCACCTTGCTGGGCTGGGAACAGATCGGAAGCGGTCTGGTCAGCGCGATGGTGGTGGGCGATGTCGCGGCGGTGAAGGCCGCCATCGACGCCGGCGCCGCCGCGGCCGGGCGGGTGGGTGAGGTTGTCGGGATCCAGGTGATTCCGAGGCCCCATGGCGACATCCAGTCGATCCTGCCCAAGTCGGCCTGATTTCCCAGTCACAATGCAACCCCCAATCAAGGAGCACCAACCATGAGCACCGTCAGCAAGTCCGAAGCGCTCGGCATCGTCGAAACCAAGGGTCTTATCGCCGCCGTCGCCGCCGCCGACGCCATGTGCAAGTCGGCCAATGTGAGCCTCGGCGGACAGAAGCGTATCGGAAACGCGTTCGTCGCCATCTTCGTGCGTGGAGATGTCGGCAGCGTGCGCGCCGCGGTCGACGCGGGAGGCAAGGCCGCCAGCGAGCACGGCGAGTTGATCAGCGCCCATGTCATTCCGCGGCCCGAGGCCGCCGTGCTCGAGAAGTTCCTCGGCAAGTAATTCCCACTGTCGGGGGCCCGGCCTCCGGGCCCCCGTCGGGAGCACTCCGCGCCATGAAGATCCTTGTCGCCAACCTGGGCAGCACCAGCTTCAAGTACCGCCTCTACGCGATGGACGGCGAGAAGTTGCTGGCGCGCGGCGGGTTTGAGCGCATCGGCACTCCGTCATCACCGTTTTTCGTCGAGGCCAACGGCAAGCGGGATGAAGGGGCGATTCCCGCGCCCGACCATGCCGTGGCCGTGAGGGCCTGTCTCTCCCAGCTCACCGAGCGGGGTTGCCTCGCCCAAGGCAACGACCTGGCGGCCATCGGGTTCAAGGCCGTTCACGCCCGCGGCATCAGCGGAGCCCACAGGGTGACGCCTTCGGTCCTTCAGGCGATGGAGGACTACAACACCGTCGCCCCCGCGCACAACCCGCCCTATGTGGCCGCGATGCGGCTCCTCGCCCGTGAATTTCCTTCCTTACCCTTGGTGGCGGCTTTCGAGACGGGCTTCCACCAAAGCATCCCTCCGTCGGAGGGGTTCTACGCCGTGCCCCGGGAATGGATTCAAAAGCATGGAATCAGGCGCTGGGGATTCCATGGCGCCAGCCACCGTTACATCGCCGGCCGCGGCGCCCAGTTGCTGGGGAAGCCGGAAGCCAGGCTTGTCTCCTGCCACCTGGGAGGCTCCAGTTCCCTTTGCGCGGTTTCGGCCGGGAAATCGGTCGCCTGCAGCCTGGGAATGAGCCCCCAGTCGGGCCTGCCCCACAACAACCGCGTCGGCGATTTCGATGTCTTCGCCCTGCCGGCGCTGATGCGGGAAACAGGCAAGTCGCTCGACCAACTGCTCGACGACTTGGCCAACCGGTCCGGACTGGAAGGCCTGTCAGGATACCGGGATGTTCGCGACATCGAAAAGGCGGCGGGCGAGGGCGAACCTCGCGCGCGGGAAGCGCTTGATGTGTTCGTCGGCTCGATTCGCCATTACCTTGGCGCCTACATGGTGGCACTTGGCGGAGCCGATGGAATCTTCTTCACCGGCGGCATCGGGGAAAACTCCTCGCTGATCCGCTCGGAGGTTTGCCGCGGCCTTGAATGGGCCGGCATCGAACTTGATCCCGCGGCCAACGGCAAGGCCCGGGGGGAGGCTCCGATTCACAACGGTTCCAGCAAGGTTCAACTGTGGATCCTGCCGACCAATGAGGAAATCGTCGTGGCGCGGCAGGCGCGTGACCTGCTGGCCGGCGGTGGTTCGGCCTGAACGCGCAAGCGGCGGGCCATGGAGGAACGATTCATGAAGGTCGACATCACCTACTGCACCTCCTGAGGGTACAGGCGATTCGCCACCAGTTTGGTGGATGCGATTCGCGGCGCCCACACCGACATCCAGGTCGAGGCGCACACGGGTTCGGGCGGCGTGTTCGATGTGGTGGCCGATGGTCGGAAAATCTTCAGCAAGTGGGACGCCGGCAGGTTTCCCTCCAACGCGGAGATTCTCAAGACCCTTGGCGAAATGCGGGCCCAGAAGGCCTGAACAGGCAAGGTGAACGATGTTCCTGGCTCGCGTGACGGGCGCCGTGGTCGCCACCCAGAAAGCCGAGACCATGACGGGGCAGAAACTCCTCGTCGTGGAACCGGTGCGGGTGGATCCCCATGACCGCGGACGCCTCGTCAGCGCGGGCCGAACCTTCATCGCGGTCGACCCGCTGGGAGCGGGCATCGGCCAGATGGTGCTCATCGTGCAGGGATCGAGCGCCCGGTTGATGCCGGAAACCGAGAAGTTGCCGGTGGACACCGCGGTGATCGGAATCGTGGACAGCGTCCAGGTCGACAACAGGGAAGTCTTCAGCGTCCGGTCGTGAACCGGCACGCAAACAGCGAGGAAGCATCCATGGCGGGACGGATCCAGGCGACGACGGACGAGGTGGTGCGCCGGGTTGTTGAGCGGGTGGTGTCGCAAGTCCGCGGCACGGCGCCCTCCGCCCCCGCCGCCGGTTCCCGCGAGGGGGGCGAAGGCGTTTTCGCGACCGCGGAGGAGGCGATCGCCGCCGCCTCGGCGGCCCAGAAGCAGTTCGCCCTGCGAGGACTTTCCGATCGGCGCGCGGCCATCGAGACCATCCGGGCGATTTGCCGCGACCAGGCCGAGCCATTGGGTCGCGAGGAGTTCGAGGAAACCAAGATCGGCAGGCTTGAGCACAAGATCGACAAGCTCCGCGTGGTCGCCAACCGCATCCCCGGGGTCGAATGGCTCACCACCCGGGCCTTCAGCGGCGAGGATGGCATCGCCCTCGAGGAATACGCCCCCTTCGGAGTGATCGCGGCGGTGACACCCGTCACCCATTCACTGCCCACATTGGCTTGCAACGCGATCAACATGCTGGCGGGCGGCAACGCCGTCGTGTTCAACGCCCATCCGTCGGGCGCCAGGATCGCCGCCAAGGGCACCCGCCTGTTCAACCGCGCGATCCGCCAGGCGATCGGCATCGACAACCTGCTCGCGATCGTCGAGAAGCCCAGCATCGAGAGCGCGCAGGCCATGTTCGACCACCGCGATGTGAAGCTCGTCTGCGTGACGGGCGGTCCGGCCCTGGCGCGAGCGGCGCTCCGAAGCCCCAAGCGGGCGATCGTCGCCGGCCCGGGCAACCCGCCGGTCGTGGTGGACGCGACGGCGGACCTCGACAACGCTGCCAAGAGCATCGTCATCGGCGCCAGTTACGACAACAACCTCCTCTGCATTGCCGAGAAGGAGGTTTTCGCCGTCACGGAAGTGTTCGATGAGCTCCTCTCATGCCTCCCCAGGCACAAGTCGGTCGCGCTGAATGCGGCCCAGGTGGACAAGCTGGCCGCCGCGGCCTTCAAGCCCGGAGAAGGAGGCAAGCTCGTCGTGAACAAGGACCTGGTGGGTGCCGATGCAGCCACGCTGGCGAGGCATGCCGGGATCGAGGTGCCGCCCGACACCCTCATGCTTCATGCCGAAACTGCGGAGGACAACCCGTTCGTCGGCCATGAGCAGATGATGCCGTTCGTGCCATTCGTCCGCTGCCGGGATGTCGACCAGGCGATCGAGCTGGCCCTCAAGCACGAGCATGGCTACGGCCACACAAGCATCATCCATTCGCGGAATGTCGAGACGATCACCCGCATGGGCAAGGCGATGAACACGACCCTGTTCGTGCAGAACGGCCCATGCACCGCCGGCTTGGGTGCCGGCGGGGAGGGCTATGTGAGCTTCAGCATCGCCACGCCCACAGGCGAGGGCGTCACCACCCCGGCCACCTTCTGCCGCGTCAGGCGCAGCAGCACGGCCCGGGCCATGCGGGTGGTTTGAGGAGCCTGTCATGCAGTTCGGGGCGGTCGTGGGTCATGCGACGGCGACGGTGAAGCACAAGGGCTTCGTCGGCTCCAAGCTGCTGGTTGTCCAGCCGCTCCGCGACACAGGTGAGACTGATGGTGATCCGATCTTGGCGATCGACCGGATCGGATCGGGCCCGGGCATGAAGGTGATCATCAGCAGCGACGGCAAGGCGGCGCGCCAGGCGGTGGGATCCAAGGACTCGCCGGTGCGCTGGCTGGTGGTGGGGGTGGTGGACGGGTGAGCGGCGAATGGCGATATGACGGACGGATCCTGGCCGCGGAGCATCTGCCCCGCCGGTTGCCTGGCGTCACCCGCGTGGTGGTTCGCCCCGGAACCATCGTCACCCAACTGGCGCGGGAAGATCTTTCGCAAAGGGGCATCACGATCGGGCAGGAATCGCCCGCGGCCCCGGCTGTCGCCACGCCTGCCCCCGGCACCGGGATCTGGATTGGAAGCGACCGCGATTACCCCGTGCTCTCGCTGGCCCTGAGCCTTGCCGGAGGGGCGCCCGGACGCACCCACTCCGGCGATTCCGCGGCGCTGGCGGCCGAGGCCGGGCGCTGGCGCCGGGACAATCCCGATGGCGCCGTGGTGATCTTCACGGCGAAGCCCGAACTGGCGGCCTGGGAGGCAGGAAAGGCGTCGGGCTCGCCCGCCGCCGCCGTGTGCGGTGTGCCCCAGGCCAGCCGCGCCATGGCCACCCTGGGAAAGCCGATCCTGGCCGTCGAGATGCCCGGACGCACCGCCTACGAAATCCGCCAGATCCTGCGCCTTGCCGGCGCCTCGGGGAGGCCTTCATGAAGATCGGCGAGGTGTTCGGCCGCGTGACGCTCTCCCGAGTGCATCCGACCCTGGCGGGCATCCGCTGGATCGTCGTCTCGCCTTGCAGCCTCAAGGCCCTGCTGGCCGCGGATGGCCGCGCCGGCGAACCTTGTGCCGTTCGCGGCGATGGAGAGGACCTGGTCGTGGCCGATGCCGTCGGTGCCGGCCACGGACAACTGGTGGGATACAGCGAGGGCGGCGAGGCGGCGATGCCTTACATGCCCCGCAAGGTTCCCGTGGACGCGCATGCCGGCATCCTTCTTGACAACCTGACCTGCCACGAGATCACTTAAAAAGGAGTATTGACATGGCTCAATTGCATGGCGGCAAGACCGAGTACGAACTCAAGGAACTGATCTGCGAGATCGGCCGAAGGGTCTACCACCGCGGCTTCGCCGCCGCCAACGACGGCAACATCACCGTTCGGCTCAACGAGCGTGAATTCCTCTGCACTCCCACGATGGTCTCCAAGGGCTACATGAAGCCCGAGGATATTTGCAGGGTCGATGCCAAGGGGGTTCAACTCGCCGGGCGCAAGAAGCGAACCAGCGAGGTGATGCTGCACCTTTCCGTTTACAACCAGCGGCCCGACATCAACGCCGTGGTCCACTGCCATCCGCCCCACGCGACCGCCTTCGCCGTCGCGCATGAACCGATCCCCAAGTGCGTGCTTCCCGAGGTCGAGGTGTTCCTCGGCGAGGTGCCGATCGCCATTTATGAGACGCCCGGCGGCCAGTCATTCGCCGACACGGTGGTGCCCTACGCCAAGGACTGCAACACGATACTGCTGGCCAACCACGGCACCATCACCTTCGGGCCCGACCTCGAGAACGCCTACTTCAACACCGAGATCATCGACGCCTATTGCCGCATCCTCATCCTTTCCAGGCAACTCGGCCGGGTGAACTACTTCACCGAACAGCAGACCAAGGAACTGCTGGCCCTCAAGAAAAGGCTCGGCTACGACGATGTCCGCTTCCGCGACGAGTCGAACCCCACCTGCGGGGACTCAAGTTTCGACCGCAGGTACTCGAAGTTTGTACCGCGTCCCTACGCGTTCCGGTTCGATGAACCCACCGGCGTTGGCAGCGAGTGCGGCGCCTCGGGCGGACTGCCCGATGCCGACGACCCGGCGCTGGAAAACCTGGTCCGGGCCATCACGGAACAGGTGATGCGCAACCTTTCGGGCGTCTGATCCAACGGTTCGACTCGGCGGACAGGCGGGAGCCTTCGATGTTCAGTTTCCGAAAGGACAAGGTGGGATTCTTCACCACTCTGCTGGTGGTCCCGCTCCTCGTCGGCCTGGGCGTCGTGCCTTTGGCGCTGTTCATCATCGGCTTGGCGCTGGGAAAGCTCGATGACTTCAGCCTGCCCATCAAGATCTTCTTCGGGGTCTGTTGGCCGCTGTTGGTGGTCACGGTGCTCATCCGCGTTTGGATTTTCCGCGTGCAAATGATCAACAAGCGGAAAAGGGAAGGACAGGAACAGTCGGCGGACACGCAGTCGGAGGAACAGTCATGAAGGTGAGCATCATCGGAGGCGGCGGGCTTGTGGGCAGCATGGCGGCCTACGCGCTGCATCTGGGCAAGGTCGCCAGCCACATCTGCATCCTCGACGCCAACCAGCAGGTGGCCGAGGGCGTGGCCCTCGACATCCTGCAGGGAACCAGCCTCGTGGCCGACCAGCGAGTCACCGCCGGCACGATCTCCAAGGACATTCCCGACAGCCACACCGTGGTGATCACGGCGGGCCTGCGCCGCAAGCCCGAAGAAAGCCGCCTTGACCTGATCAACAGGAATGTCGACCTGTTCCTCGACCTGCTGGCCCAGGTGAAGGCGGCGGGCCTCAAGCCAACCACAAACCTCGTCGTGGTCAGCAATCCCGTCGACATCCTCACGCACCTGGCGGTCGAGAAGAGCGGCCTCGACTGGCGCCGCGTCATCGGGCTGGGAACGCAACTCGACACGGCGCGCCTGAACAGCCATCTGGCGCGGCGGCTCAACCTGCCCGCCACCCAAGTCAAGGCCCTGCTTTTGGGCGAGCACGGCGACAGCATGGTTCCCATCTGGTCGAGCGCCACCGTCGCGGGACTGCCCCTGGCCACCTGGCCGGGCTACAGCCCGGCGATGGAGCGTGAGGTTTTCGAGGAAACCAAGACCGCCGGAGCCACGATGATCAAGCTCAAGGGCGGCTCGGGATTCGCGGTGGGAGTCTCCATCCGCGAGGTGGTTGAGTCGCTGCTTCTGGATTCCCGCAAGATCCTTCCCGTCAGCACGCTCCAGCAAGGCCTCTACGGGATCCGCGACATTTGCCTGTCGGTCGCGACGGTGATCGGCTGCGGAGGCGCCCGCGAGCAGATCGAGGTGCCGATCAGCCCCCGCGAACTGGTGGCTCTCCAGAACTCGGCCAAGGTCCTCAAGGACATCCTGGCGCAGGTCCGCGCGCGCCTGGCCGGCAAGCCGGTCGCCGCCACGCCTCCCGCCCAGCCCGCGGCATCCCCGGCCCAGGCGGCCGCCGCCGAGCGCTCCGTGCCCCGCCAGGCTTGGCAGGGCCGATGAATCCAACCGGTTCCGGAGGAACTTCCCATGGATGAGATCGAGATGCTCGCCGCGGTGCTCGCCCACCCCGCGGAGTTCGAGATCACCCTTCCCGGCGGCCTCACGATGTGCCGCCTCGACGAGAACCATTTCACGGTGGAATACGACCATCCCGGCGAGGACGGCGAGCGCGAATGGCGGGAGAAGACCTTCCGCGACCCGCGCGCCGCGGCCAAGTTCTTCGTCGAGAAACGCCACGCCATGAAACTTGGATCCGATTTGTCGCCCTCCGACGCGGACGACGAAGACGATTGACGAAACCACGACCGGAGGCTGGCTCCATGGCCGTTACCAAGTCGCTTGACGAGAAACTCGCCCGCATCCACGCCGACCCCCTCGGCGCCCGCGACTTCATCCTCGCCGACGCCAAGGACGCCGACATGGCGCTCTCCATCGGCGCGCCCGGAAAGTCGCCCGAGCGCTGGCCCGACGGCGAGGTGAAACACCGCACCCTGGCCGAGTTCCGGGACATCATCGAGGAGATCGTGCGGCAAGGACTTGTCGACATCATGCTGATGTCCGCCAGCACGAGCGAGCTTCTCACGATCCAAAAGCGCATCTTCGACGGCAGCCCGGTCACTCCGGCGGCGCGCGCCAACGACACCACCGACATCCACATTGTCCGCGGCGGCCGTTACTCCTCCCAGCCATCGATGCCCTTCCGCACCGCCACGCTCGACCATATCCAGTGCGGCAAGCTCACCTGCACACCAGCCGAACGCGCCCTCGGCGCCAACCTGGGCCTCTACAGCATCACCTTCACCAACGACACCGAACGCGACCGCGCCAACCTCGAGGCGTACAAGGCTTTTCGTCTCGAGGCCGAGGCCAAGGGGTTCCGCCACTTCCTCGAGGTGTTCGACCCGAACATCGATGGCGCCTTGGCACCCGAGCAACTGCCCGGCTACATCAACGACTGCATCGTCCGGGCGTTGGGCGGCGTGACCGCCTCGGGCCGGCCCGACTTCCTGAAAATCGTCTACCACGGCCCCCGGGCCATGGAGGAACTGGTGCGCTACGATCCGCACCTGGTGGTCGGCATCCTGGGCGGCGCCGCGGGCACCACCTACGACGCCTTCAAGCTGCTTGGGGAGGCGAAAAAATACGGGGCGCGCGTGGCCCTGTTCGGCCGGAAGATCAACAACGCCGAGCACCAACTCGCCTTCATCCGTTTCCTGCGACTCATCGCGGATGGGGAGGTCTCGCCCGAGGAGGCGGTGCATGCCTACCATGGCACGCTACAGGCCTTGGGAATCGCGCCGCACCGGCCGATTGAAAAGGACATGGAACTGCACACGGGAGTCATGAACTACGCCGGCACCGGCAAGACCATTTCCGTGCCGCCCCCCGCCGGCGGAGCCAAGCCGTCATCAGCCAAACCGGCCGATTCTTCCTGCGGATGCGCCCCGGCCAAGCCCGGCAAGTGCGATTGCCCCGCGCGGGGAAAGCCTGACTTTTCCAAGATGACGCCGGCGGAGAAGGTCGCCTACCACCGGGAGCGCTGGAACCGGATTCTGGGATAGCGGGAAGCGGCGCGCGCGGGATCCGCCACTCGGTGCCGGAAGACCCTGATGCGGCCCAAATTCACCTTCCGAACAACCGGCCCAGCTCGGCGGATTCGGGAAGCCCCGACGGCGGGCCCTCGAAGGCCACGGTGCCGCCACTGAGCGCGATCACATGGTGGGCATGCCTGCGGACCAGTTCGAGTTCGTGTGAGACCAGGACAACCGTGGTGCCGTCCCGCGCGTTGATGGCCGCGATGTCGTCGTAGTACCTGAGCTTGTCGAGGAAATCGATTCCCGAGGCGGGTTCATCGAGAAGCAATAATTCGGGATGCGGGTCGAGGGCCAAGGCAAGCATCACTCGCTGCAACTCGCCCCCCGAAAGGGTTTCGACCCAGCGGTCGAGAAGATTGGCCGGGGCGCGCACCTCCGCCAGCATGCGCAGGTGTCGCGCCTCGTCGCGACGCGCGCCGAAGAAAAGGGGCCTCCGGCCGAGGGCCAGGCCAAAGAGGTCGCGCACGGTGAGGGGAAGGTTCGCCTCCACGCGCAACCGCTGGGGAACATACCCCACATGCTTGGGCGCCGGACGGGTGTGATCGTGTCCGCAACGGAAGATGACCTTGCCTCGGCATGAAATCTCCCCAATCAGTATCTTCAAAAGCGTGCTCTTGCCGGCGCCGTTGAGCCCGAGCAGGGCGGTGATGCGGGAGCGGGGTATGCTGGCATTGATTCCCCTGAGCACGGGATTGCCGCCCAGGGTGATGCCCACGCCTTTCAGGTTGATGAATGGAGGTGCCGTCGCCGCGCTCACGGCAGGTTGTCCACAAGGGCCTTGAGGTTGGCGGCCATCGTTCGCTCGTACCAACCGGAGTCGAGCGATGACGCCTCGGCGGTTTCCATCGGGTCGATCTCGATCATCCTGGCCTCGATGCCATCGCGCTTGAGCGCCTCGGCCAGCAACCTCGCCGAGGAACTCGTCGAGTACTGAGGCTCGACGGCAAGCACGCGGACGCGCTCGTCCTTGCAGAGCTTGGCCAATTGGGCGATGCGCGCGGCGCTAGGCTCGGTGCCCGGGTTGATCTGCATCGTCGCGGCGATCTGCAGGCTGAAGCTGTCGGCCATGTAGGCCAGGGCGCCATGGAAGCTGATCAGCCGTCGCTCATTCTTTTCCTTCATTTTCGCGCGGGCCTCGCGTTGGAAATCCTTGAGGCGCTTTGCCAGTTCCTCAGCCCGGTTGCGATATTCCGCGGCATTCTCGGGGCAGGTTTCCGCCAACTGCCCGGCCATGCGCTCGGCCATCACCACCGCCTGCGGCACGCCAAGCCAGATGTGCGGGTCCTCATCGCCGTGCGAATGGTCATGGGAATGCCCCGCCTCATGCTGCTGTTCATGTTCGGAGTCACCGGCCAGGCAAAGCTTGCGCGCCTTCACCGTGTCGCCCAAGGCATCGAACCGAGCCTTGCCTCGCTGGCTCGACTGCAGCATTTTCGCGACGAAATGGTCGTCGAGGGTGAGGCCGATGCTGAAGAAGATATCGGCCGTGGAAAGCAGGGCCAAATCGCGGGGATTAAAGCTGTAGTGGTGAGGGCCCGTGCCCACACAGAGGCATTTCACCGCCGCGGTTTCACCGGCAATCAGCTTGGCCATGCTGTAAAGCGGGGGAAAGGTGACGAGAATCCGGGGCTTGCCGGGTTGGTCGCGCCAAGGGTCGGACATCCGGGCGCACCCCGCCGCGCCCGCCGCCAGCATCGCCACTACCGCGTCGCGCCGATTCATGTTCCGATCCTCCCACCCGAAGTGACCCAAGGGGCGCCGTGCGATATCCTGTAGGGAGACGGCAACCCGACTTAGGTCAGTATAACCTTGTAATGCCGTCTCGTCCCGGAGAAAACCACCCATGAACTTCTCGGTGGAACAGGTCCGCGCTCCGGAAGCACCTCCCGGAACCGATGCCTCCCTCGTGGTTCTCAAAGGCTCGGATGGCTCAAGCGCCTCCATTTGGCCGGCGCTCGGCTTCAACTGCCACGACTGGACGGTGCCTCACAACAGGCAACGCCTGAAACTGCTTCACGCCGAGGCCGACCTTTTCCAAACGGGCAAGGCCACCCGAAGCGGGAACCCCGTGTTGTTCCCATTTCCCAACCGCATCCGCGCTGGACATTTCCACCATGCCGGACGAAGTTACAGCCTGCCTCTGACGGGCGACAATGGCGCGACATCGATCCATGGCTTCGCCTGCCGGCACGCATGGCGGGTGATCAGCGCGGGAGCCGAAGCGGACCATGCCCATGTGACGGGTGAATTCCAGGCTCACCGCGACGCTCCCGAGACGGCCCAGCAATGGCCCGCCGACCATACGATTCGACTGACGATCCGGTTGTTCGGGAAAAGGCTGCGGTTCGAGGCGGAAGTCCATAATCCCGACAGCCGAACCCTGCCTTTCGGGCTGGGCTACCACCCTTACTTCGCGACGCCTTTCGCCGGCCCCAAAAGCCAGCAAGGTTGCCGCGCCAGGGTTCCGGCAAGTGAATACTGGGAGCTCGAAAAGTGCCTTCCGACAGGCAAAAGAATCCCGGTTGATCCGTCGCGCGACCTCAACAACTGGGTCGAACTGGAAGGCCGCCAACTCGACGATGTGCTCACCGGCCTGCCGGATCTGCCACCGGATGCCGACGGCCTTGTCGAAATCGGCGCCCTGGCGGGATTGCCGGGTGATCCCGGGGCGGTGCTGCGCGTGCGCTGCGACAAGGCCTACAGCCATGTGGTGGTGTTCACGCCCGGCAACCGGGAAAGCTTCTGCATCGAGCCTTACACCTGCCTCACCGATGCCGCCAACCTCGAGCACAATGGAGTGCCCTCGGGATGGATGGAACTCCGCCCCGGCGCTTCGTGGACCTCCATCATGGAATGGACTATCGGATGACCTCCAGAATTCGCGTCCCGCTCAGCCAGCGTCAGGTTCCCGGTCCCCTCATCGACCATGCCCGTCATCCGCTTGTTGTTGTGATGGGCTCGCCGGCCGAAGTGGTGAATCTGCTCAAGGCCCTGCCTCCAGGGCCGACCACATGTTTCCAGATGGACATGCACCAGGGGCATCAGGTGTTCGCGGCGCTCAAGGAGGCTGGCATCGATGCCGCGGTTGAAGTGCTCGGAGACCTGTGGGACCTTCCTGAAAAGCCGCGCACGGCCGTGTACCTGCCCGCCAGGTCGGGGGAACGAGACCTCAAGATCGACCTCGTTGAGCAAGCGTACCAGGTGCTGCCCAAGGACGGGCAGTTCGTGGTCTGGTCGTCGGAATCGGTGGACAGGCTGTTTCCCGACCTGCTCAAGAAGGTTTTCAAGAAGGTTCACTCGCACGCCACGCCGTCGGGCCATGTGATGTGGGCTGTCCGGGGGGATGACAAGCCGCGCAGGACCCGTGAACTGGCCTACCGGGCCCGCGTGAAGGATGTGCCTTCCCAATTTTATGTCTCGCGGCCCGGGGTGTTCGGCTACGGGAAGTTCGACAACGGCGCTCGGGCCTTGGCGGAAATCGCCGAAATCCGCCCGGGCGACCGCATTCTCGACATGGGATGCGGGAACGGTTCCATCGGCGTCATGGCTGGATTGCAGGCCGGCCCCGGGGGAAGTCTGGTATTCGCCGACAGTTCCCCCCGGGCGTTGGAGTTGGCCCGCCGCAACGCGACGGCGGCGGGACTGACCAACTTCCAGACGGCGCTCACCTGCGACTTCGAGGAGGACCCGAACCTGCCTGAGGACGGCTTTGATGTCGTGCTCGCCAATCCTCCCTATTTCGCCGGAGGCGCCATCAGCCGGATGTTCGTGAATGCCGCGAGTCGATTGCTGCGTTCGGGTGGCCGGTTTTATCTCGTCACGCGCCAACCCGACGAACCGGGCGAGGCCATGGGCGAGGCGTTCGGCGAATTTGACGCCATCATGAACCGCGGATACACCGTTCTCATGGTCGATCCCGAGCAACCGCTCAGGCCGATCCCGCCCGAACCTGATGAAGAACCCACTCCGGAAGAACAACCATGATGAATCGCCGCGCCTTTTCCGCCACCGCGATCGCCGCCACCACGGCCAGCCTTGTCCCGGGTGCCGACACCAAGGCGCCGAAGCTGAAAAAGGCCGTCAAGTTCGGCATGATCGGCATCAAGGGATCGGTTGAGGAGAAATTCAAGCTCGCCATGTCCTGCGGCTTTCCGGGCGTGGAACTCGACAGCCCGTCAAACATCGATCGCGACGAGGTTGTCAAGGCCCGCGACAAAACCGGCATGGTGATCCACGGCGTGGTGGATTCCATCCACTGGAAGGATACCCTTTCAAGTCCCGACGAGGCGACACGGGCGCGCGGCCTTGCCGGGCTGCGAACGGCCATCGCCGATTGCAAGCTTTACGGCGGCACCACGGCGCTCCTGGTGCCGGGCGTCGTCAACAAGGAGGTCGATTTCGACACCTGCTGGAAGCGCTCGACCGAAGAGGTGAGGAAAGCGCTTCCCGACGCGGAGAAGCATGGCGTGAAAATCGCCATCGAGACGGTATGGAACAACTTCATCACCACACCCGAGCAACTCGTCAAGTATGTCGACCAGTTTCAAAGCCCTTTCGTGGGAGCTTATTTCGACATCAGCAACATGATCAAGTACGGCGTGGCCCCCGCCGACTGGATCCGCGCGCTGGGCAAGCGGATGCTCAAGTTCGACTTCAAGGGATACAGCAAATCCAAGCAGTGGGTCGGAATCGGGGAGGGTGATGAAAACTGGCCCGATGTGCTCAAGGCGCTTGCCGAAGTGGGATACACCGGTTGGGCCACGGCCGAGGTGGGAGGGGGTCCCGAGGCCAAGTTGCGCGACATTGCTGCCCGAATGGACAAGGTGCTGGGCTTGGCGGGCTGACCCGCCTTGCTGAATCATCGCGACCCATTCAAAGGCGGGGTAAATTACGCCCTTCAGGGCTAGTTGGCCGGGGTTCCTTTGAACGGACCCCAGGCCGGGTAGTTGGATTTATTACGCCGACAAATCAAAAACAAGTGTGAATCGCTGAATTCAAGGATGGCACCAGCGGAGGTGCAAGAAACCGCAGCAAGCGGATCAATCCAATACACCCCACTTGTTCCGCATTCTTTTCCGTTGAGGATGCTTCTTCTCGGAATCGGGTGTTTATGTTTTGGAATTAACCGAGTGGAAGCCCGATGTTGGCCAATGGCAAGCCCCCCTCAAATAGGGGCCCGCCGCCATCCGGGTGAACCGAATTCGCTTCAAGCCACCGGGGGAGTCGCCTTCTCGCACGCGGTGAACCCCATGGCCTTGTGGGAACCATCGCAGAACGGCCTGTTCTTGGTCGCGCCACAGCGGCACAAGGCCACCACTTCCTTGCCGGGCGGGATGGGGAATGGATTGCCATCGGCGTCCACCACCTGCACCGTTGCCGGCATCACCAGCGGACCGTTGTCCCGACACCTGATCGTGAAAGGCTGCGACATGATCATCACCCCGTTTTTCTCGATGGATTGAATCCATCAATCAGCATAGAAGTCATCGCGTGTCGGATGGGCGGTGAATTTCCATGAAACCCTTCGGCCCAGGTAGTCCATGAACATCTGGCGGAATTCCGAGGGACTCTTGTCCGCCGAGGTCATCTGGATCCGTGATTCCCGGGGATAGCTGCATGTGAAGGCTTGGGGCGGGCGTGAGTCGTCGGGATTCTTCACATCCACGAGCGATATGGTCATGTCCGCCTTGCCCCGGTAGAGCGTTCCGCCCGATCCCTGTTCGTAAAGTCCAAGGCTGTTGACCTCGAGGTAAATCACCCAGTCGGCGCCAAAATGCTTGCCGATGTCGGCCAGTTCCTCGTCCTTCCAGTCCGGATGGGTGGTCTTGTAGTCCTCGATTTTCCGCTGATGGACCAGCGTGATCTTTTCCTTGTTGACCTCGGCCAATTGCTTGATGTGCCTTTCCACCGAATGCGTCAGTTCCCGGTCGCAGTTGGCGAATTCCGGGCGCAGGTCGAGACGGTGGTAAGTGAGGAGGACGACCTTGCGCTCGTCCTTCTTGTTGGGCGCCGCGATCTTCTGGATTTCCGCCTGATGCTTGGGATCTTCCATGCAGAAGAGGAAGTAAGGCACGGCCGCGAGGTTGCAGCCCGTCGTGCCCGTCAAGGCGCAGGCCGCCAACGCGCAGGATGCCAGGTTGCGCCACCATCTTGCCAATGCCATGGCACGATCCTCCACGACCGATCAACCGGCACCGGCCAACTTCCAGGCGACAACCCAGAGCCAGCGCAGGAGCAGGAGCGGCAGGAACAAGGCCACGGAAGCCAGCGCCCACCGTTCCAGCGACCCCACCACCGGAAGCCTTCCCGCGACGGCCCCGAACAAGGCCATGGGAATCGCCCCCGCGCAGTAAAGCGCCATCAGGGTGCCCGCTCCATTGGCTCTCCAGGATCCAGCCAGATCGCCATGCAAGAGCAGCGCGAAACTGGTGGTCATGCCACAGGAGGGACACGGGAGGCCGCTCATGACCAAAAACTGGCACGATGGCAAGCCCAGTTGCCGGTGCGTTCCCATCACCCGCGCCTCTCCGCCGGGCAGGGGTTCTCCAGCGTCGTCGAGATAGGGGTTGAGCGAAAAAGCGACATACAGAACCGCGGCGAGAATCAACGCGCCCACAAGACATGCCAGGCGCTCGGGCCAAGAAATGGCTGGGGGTTTCAGCACGGCTCAACGCCCAAGGGGGCAACGGCCTTGCGGGCGACCCTATCAGGCCGCCCGGCGACCATGGTTTTCTGCCGTGATCTTACCCTCGAGGATACCCTCGGCCATGCGGTTGGCTGTCTCGAGTTCGGTTTCCAGGGTTTGCCTCCAGGCCTCAAGGCCTTCCCGGTCGAGGTTTTCCGGCACCACAATCGCCTGGCCCGTCACCAGCACGACACGGCTGAAGGGCCAAGGAAGCATGAACCTGTCCCATGAACCGAAACGGTGGGCGCAGGAACAGGCAACCCCGAAGGGCACCACCGGTAGACCCGTTTTTGAAGCCAGGAAGGCGGCACCCTGCTGCATCTCGCGACGGGGGCCGCGCGGGCCATCGGGAGTGATTGCCAAATGCGCCACCTTGCCCAAAGACACCATCCCGCGCACCGCCTCGGATCCACCCCGCGTGCTGGATCCGGCAACCGTCTGGAATCCCAACTGCCGGCAGGCGGAGGAGATCATCTGGCCATCGGCATGCTTGCTGATCAAAACCCAGATGTCCGGCCGGGCGTACCGGCTTGCCGGAACCAGGATGTGCTCGTGCCAGAAGGCGTAAATGTATCGCTCGCCATCACGAAGGTTGGCCGGTTCATAATCCGGGCCGGAAGGGGCGTAACGAAACCTGATGGTGCGCATCCAGGTGCGGATGACCTGGGCGATGAACCAGGCGGCGATTGCGACAAGCCACGGATGCCTGATCTTCATGCGGAAGGTTCCGGGATGATTCAGCCCGTCCACTCACCCACGAAAACCTCGGTGGCCGGGCCGGTCATCAAAACATGATTGGTTTCCCGAGACCACTCCAATTGCAGGTTACCCCCCAGCAGGCGCCCCTCGCAGGCGCGATCGAGGCGATGGGTGATGGCCCCGGCCACGGCAACGGCACAGGCCCCGGTGCCACAGGCCAGGGTTTCACCCGATCCGCGCTCCCAGACACGCATCTGGAACGCTGATCGCGACAGCACCTTCACGAACTCGATGTTGGCGCGGCGGGGAAAGGCCGGATGCCGTTCCAGAACCGGCCCGGCCTGATGAACCAGCGCGTCGGTGATCTCATCGACGAAAATCACGGCATGCGGGTTGCCCATCGAAACGCAAGTGGCGAGCAAGACGCCCAGCGGGCTTTCCAAGGGCACTTCGGTCGGCGGGGTTCCGGTGAGCGTGGTGGGAATGGAGGCGCCGTCGAGGATCGGTTCACCCATGTCAACGGTGACGCCATTCACCACTCCGGCCTTGATATGAAGGTCGAGTGTCAGCACGCCGCGGCCTGTCTCAATGGCCAACCGGGGTTTCCTGGCAATGCCATGGTCATAAACCAGCTTGGCGACGCACCTCACACCGTTGCCGCACATCTCCGATTCGCTGCCATCGGCATTGAACATCCGCATGCGGGCATCGCCCTTGTCGGAGGGACAAACGAGGATGAGGCCGTCGCCGCCGATGCCGAAGTGGCGGTCGGAGACCTGGCGCGCCAACGCGGCGGGGTCGGCGGGAACAGGTTGGCGAACGCAGTCGACATACACATAGTCGTTGCCGATGCCGTGCATCTTGATGAATCGCATGTCGGGCTACCCCGTCCTGGTCATTCCCACTCGATGGTGGCGGGAGGCTTGCTGGAAATGTCGTAAACCACGCGGTTGACTCCGCGCACCTCGTTGACAACCCGGGTGGAGACGCGTGACAGAAGCTCGTAAGGCAGCGGGCTGGGCGCGGCGGTCATGAAGTCGTCGGTGTCGACGGCGCGGATGGCGATGGTCTCGTCATAGGTGCGGCCGTCACCCATCACGCCGACGGACCGCACGGGAAGCAGCACGGCGAACGCCTGCGAAGTCTTGCGGTACCAACCCGCCTGCCGGAGTTCCTGGAGGAAGATATCGTCGGCTTTGCTGAGGATGGACAGCCTTTGGGCCGTGACTTCCCCGAGGCAGCGAACCGCCAGGCCCGGCCCGGGAAAAGGATGGCGCCAGACCATGTCCTCGGGCAGGCCGAGTTCCAGGCCTAGCCTTCGAACCTCGTCCTTGAAAAGGTCCCGCAATGGCTCAACGAGCTGAAATCCGAGTTTTTCAGGAAGGCCGCCCACATTGTGATGCGACTTGATCACGACGGCAGGGCCATCCGGCGCGCCGCCGGATTCAATCACATCAGGGTAGAGAGTGCCCTGGGCCAGGAAGCGGGCATCCTTCTCGCGTGAGGCCTCGTCGGCGAAGACATCGATGAACACGTGGCCGATGATCCGCCGCTTTTGCTGGGGATCGGACATGCCGGCCAGAGCCGCGAGGAACCTTGCTGACGCATCGACAACGCGCAACTGTCCGCCGAAATGATTCTCGAACGCGGCCCGCACCGATTCGACCTCACCCTGGCGAAGTAGGCCGTTGTCGACGAAAATGCAGATGGCCTGCCTGCCGATGGCGCGGGCCAGCAGCGCCGCGCACACGGACGAATCCACCCCTCCGGAAAGTCCGCAGATCACCTGCTGGCCGCCGACGGACTCGCGTATCGAGGCGACCGCCGTCTCAAGGTAATCAGTCATGGTCCAGCCGCCCGAACAGCGGCAGATTCCATAAAGGAAATTCTCGAGCACCTGGGCGCCTTGCGCCGTATGCGCCACCTCAGGGTGGAACTGGAGCCCCCAAACAGGAAGCCTCGAGTGGCGGGCGCCGGCCAGCGGGCAGGTGGCGCTGCTGGCGAGCGGCACCCACTCCCCCGCCCCCGGCATGACCTGGTCGCCATGGCTCATCCAGACCACGGTCTTGGGGGAGATTCCCTTGAAAAGCGGATCTTCCCCGGCTGAGACACTCACTTCCGTGCGGCCGAACTCACGGTGGTCGGCGCGCCTCACCTCGGCGCCCAGCGAATGGCAGGCGGCCTGCATGCCGTAGCAGATGCCAAGAACCGGTATGCCGAGCTGGAAAATGCCGGGATCAATCTGGGGTGAGCCGGCGTCGTAAACGCTGGCCGGACCTCCGCTCAGGATGATCCCCTTGGGATTGATCTCACGGATGCGGGCCAGCGGAAGGTTGTGCCGCACCAGTCGGCAGTAGACGCGCCTCTCCCTGACCCTGCGGGCGATCAACTGGGCGTATTGGGAGCCCAAGTCAACCACCAAAATGGATTCTTGCTGAGCGGGCGTGGACATGGGTTTCAGTTCCCGTGGCCAAAAGGCTATTGTACCGGTCGCTTTCCCATGGCAAGGGGATTTCAGCCGCCGAGTTCCCTGGAACGCCGGGTTGCGGCGGCGACGGCATTCATCAGCGAGGCGCGCAGCCCCCCCTGCTCGAGCGCCAGAAGGCCGGCGATGGTGGTGCCCGCGGGACTGGCGACATCGTCCTTCAACTGGCCCGGATGGCGCCCCGTGGCCAGCACCATTTTCGCCGCGCCCAAAACCGTTTGTGCCGCCAGCGCCAAGGCCGTTTCTCGCGGCAGGCCCGACAGCACGCCGCCGTCCGCGAGGGCCTCGATGACCTGGAAAACATAGGCCGGGCCGCTGCCGGAGAGGCCGGTCACCGCGTCCAACTGCCCCTCGGGAACCTCGTGAACCTTGCCGACCGCGCCAAAAAGCGCCTTCACCATGGCCATGTCAGCGGCCGTCGCGGCGGGGCCGGCGCAGATTCCCGTGGCGCTTTCACCCACCAGGCAGGGCGTGTTCGGCATCACCCGAACCACCCGACCGTGGCCGAGCGCCTTCCCGAGCCTTGCCGTGGAGGCGCCCGCCAGGATGGAAATCACCGGTTTGGCCAGCGCGGGATTTCCCCGGAGCGGTTCCATCACCTCCTCGAGCTTCTGGGGCTTGATAGCCAGGACCAGGACATCAGCCTGGGCGGCCACCCCGGCATTGTCATCGGAGACCGTCGCCTGGACGGCCTTGGCGAACGACTCGCGGGCCGGCGCGAAAGGGTCGCTGGCGACGATCCGGCGCGCCAACCCCCGCTCCATCCAGGCAACCGCCAGCGCCGTCGCCATTTTCCCGGCGCCGATCAAGCCGATGGTGTTGATGGTTGACACGATCCACCCTCCCGAATGATTCTCCGCTGGCAACAGGCCCGGACATCCATAGAAAATCCAGATCATACCTCACCCGGACCGGCGGGCCATCGCCATGCAACAGCAAACATCCGAAGATTCGGCGCCCAAGGGGCTCGCCGGCCTCAATGCCTACCAGTGGTTTGTCTTCGCCATGGCGGCCCTGGCCTGGATGTTCGACTGCCTCGACCAGCAGATCTTCCTGATCGCGCGCCAAGGGGCGATGAAAGACCTGCTGCCGGAGGGATGGGACCAGAAACTTTACGGTGGCTACGCCACTTCGATCTTCGTGGCGGGTTGGGCCACCGGCGGACTGATCTTCGGCGCCCTTGGCGACCGAATCGGGCGGGCGCGCACCCTCACCCTCACCGTTTTGCTCTACTCGGTATGCTCGGGCCTCTCGGCGTTTTCAACCGGCTGGGCCGACTTCGCCGTGTACAGGTTCGTGACCGGCCTTGGAGTGGGCGGGGTCTTCGGACTGGCCGTGGCCCTGGTTGCCGACAGCCTGCCGGCGGATTCCCGGCCCATGGCGCTGGGCCTGCTTCAAGCCCTCTCGGCCGTGGGGAACATCACGGCGGGCGTCGTCAGCATCGTGATGGCCGAACTGGGCAAGAACGGCCTCATCAATCCCGCCCACGCGTGGAAGTACATGTTCCTGGTGGGGGCCCTCCCGGCTTTCTTGTGCGTGTTCATCCAGTCCAGGCTCAAGGAACCGGAAAAATGGCTCAAGGCCAAGGAGGCTTCACGCCAAAACGGCCAGAAATTCGGGTCGTATTCCGACCTGTTCAGCACGCCCCGCTGGCAAAGGCACGCCCTCTTGGGAATGCTGCTGTGCATCGCGGGGGTCGTGGGATTGTGGGGCATCGGATTTTTCAGCCCCGAACTGGTGGGCGATGTCATCGGCGCCTCGCTCAAGGCGCAAAACCTGACGGATGCCGAGGTCGCGAGCCAGAAGCAGTTCTGGATCGGCATCAATATGATCATCCAGAACACCGGGTCGTTCTTTGGAATGCTGTCATTCGCCTGGCTGGCGCAGCGGATTGGCCGCAAGGGCGCCTTCTGCATCGGTTTCGTCGCCGCCTTTGCCGCCACCTTCGCCTATTTCCGGTTTTTCGACGGGATGGAAGACCTGTGGATGAGCGCGGTGATGGGCTTTTTCCAACTGGCCCTCTTCGCTGGCTTTGCCATCTACCTCCCTGAACTGTTCCCCCTCAGGCTGCGCAGCACCGGCACCAGTTTTTGCTACAATGTTGGTCGTTTCATCGCGGCGAGCGGCCCGTTCACCATGGGAATTCTCGCGGCGCGGCTATCGGCGGGAGCCACCGACCCCGCCGCCAAGCTCGAGGCCTTCCGCAGCGCCTGCTGCTGGATGAGCGCCGTGTTCCTCGTCGGCTTGGTGGCTGTCGCCTTCCTTCCCGAAACCAAGGGCCAACCGCTTCCCGAGGACTGACGCGCCGCGATCCGCCATGGCGGCGGAAACCAACTGATTTTCAACCGGCGCCGATTCTGGTAAACCAGAATCAAGTCGCTGCGGAGGTCCGTGATGTCAACCCAAGCCGTATCGCCACCCGAGTGGCTCGCAAGCCACAACGGAACCCTCACCCCCAGCAAGGACGGCAAGAGCTGGCTTGTCCATGTCGGTGGCGAACTGGTCTATGTGCTGGCCCTCGTGCCCGTGCAGGGGCGGCATGGCATCAAGCTCATGCAGACGATCAACGGCAAGCTCACCCCCGTGGATGGTGCCCACGGCACCCCGTCGCAGGCGCTCGAAGCGGGACTTTCCGCCCTTCGGGACAAGCTGGGCTGGTGACACTAGGGGCGCACATCGAGCCACTCGCCGGGTTGGAGCACCTTGGGACGACTGGCTGTCCGCGCCGCAACCTGGCGCGCCCACTCCGCTGCGTCCTGCTCGATGAGTCCGAAAGTTCCGTAATGGATGGGAACCACGGCCGCCGGCTTGATCAACCTGACGGCGCGGAGAGCGTCATCCGGGCCCATCGTGTAATTGTCCCCGATGGGCAGGAAGGCCAAGTCGACCCCCTCCTCGCCGATCAGGGCCATGTCGCCGAACAACCCCGTGTCGGCGGCGTCGTAAACCTTGGCCCCATCCTTGAAAAACCAATGAAATCCACATGGATTGCCACCGTTGGAGCCATCCGGAAGCGCCGATCCATGGAAAGCCAGCGTGAGCTTCACCCTTCCAAACGGAAAGCCGAATCCGCCACCGTGCTGCATGCCGTGGGCCTTCACGCCCCGTTCCTCGAGCCATTGGCTGATCTCGTAGTTGCAGATCACGGTCGCCCCGCACTTCTTGGCGATCATGATGGTGTCGCCGACATGGTCACCGTGACCGTGCGAGACAAAAATATAATCAGGGTTCAATTGGTCAGGATCAGCGGCGGCCTTGGGGTTGCCGCTAAGGAAGGGATCCACGAGCAGTTTAAGTCCGTCCGTCTCGATCCACAGGCAGGAATGCCCGAGCCATTGAACGCGCGTCGACATGATCGATCCTCCCCAAGTCGCCGATGGCATTATCGCGTCCGGCACACCCGGATGTCATCCCCGGCGGGCAACCGCGTCAGGATTCGGCCATGAACAAGGCGAGGCGGAGCCTGGCCAGCATGCTGTTTCTCATGGCCATGATGATGGCCCTGGCAAGGCCTCCCTTCCTCCGCGACCTCATTGTTCCCATGGTGGCGGCCCGCCTGGGCGTGGCGGTCAGCCTCGAGGACGCCAGTAGCCAGGGACTGCTCGAGGGAATCCACATCCACCGCCTTTCCGTCGCCTCGCTGGAAACCCCGTCCGACACCTTCCTGAAGGTCGGCACGCTGCGGGTTTTCGCGGGTGGGCAATCACTGTGGAATCCGCGGAGGGTGCTCCTGGAACAAGCCACGCTCTCGTTGCGGTTCAACGAGCAAGGCGTGCTCGAGACGCGCTTGCCGTCGCCTTCATCAGGTTCGGCAAGGCCAGCGATCAGGCTTCGGGATTCCAAACTCGTCATCACCCAGGGAAAGCGCCCCCCTTGGACACTTTCCGGCATCAGCGGCGCCATGGTGCCCGCGGAGGGCGGCTACCACCTCGAGGCGACCGTGGAAGACCCGGCGCTGGGACCATGGAAAGTGAGCGGCCTTCTGTCGGATTCACCCCGTTGCTTGGAACTCACGGCTCAAGCTGAACGGACCAGGCTGCACAGGCCCGATCTGGTGCGAATCCCTTTCATCAAGCCCGTCACCTGGGATCATGTGAGCCTTGAAGGCGAGGCCTCGTGCGCGCTGCGCCTCAAGTCCAGCCCGGCGGAAACCCGGGTGAGCCTGGAACTTTCAAGGCCCGACCTCTTGCTGACCGTCAACATCATCGGCCTCACTTGCCGGGTCACACAGGGCAAGGCGACCATTGAACCGGGCCTTGTGAAGCTGCAAGGGTTGACCGGTGAAGGAGTTGGCGGCAGGCTTGCGGCCCCGTCGGCAACGCTGGACTTTCGCAATCAGGTCCCAAGGCTCGAGTTTTCCATCACGGGCAGCCATCTCGACGGGCCAAGCCTGGCCGGCTTGGCCAAATCACGGGTGGCCCGAAACCTCAGGTTATCGGGGGAGATCCGTTTCAGCGTACTGCTCGCCAACACGGGGCCGGTTTTTGAGGGCAGCGGAGACGGAACCATCCATGCCGGCATCCTGGGCTTGCCATGGCACCTGGCCAGCCGGCAGGGCCACCTTGAGTTCACGGGCCCCTTCGGGCTGAAGTTCTCGACCCGCCGCTGATCGCCCTCGCCTAAAGTATTCCACGATTTGATCTTCTGGACTGATGAAAGACGATTCAGGCTGTTGACGGACCCAAGTGTCCGGCATAAGCTTGTTCCAATGTTTGATGCCAATGGGGCTCTGTGGAGGTACGGTCGGCCATGACCAAGAAGGAAATCGTCAAGCAAATTTCCGAAAAGTTGAGCGTGCCCCAACTCACCATCAAGGAAATTGTCCAACTCACCTTCGACTCGATCATCGAGACGCTCATCCAGCACGGCAGGATCGAATTGCGGAACTTCGGGGTTTTCGAGGTCAAGAAACGCAAGGGGCGTGATGCCCGCAATCCGCGCAGCGGGGAAAAAGTCAAGGTTCCACCCAAGGTTGTCGTGACCTTCAAGCCCGGCAAGGAAATGGAAGAACAGGTCCGCGCCAAGGCCATGGCCGACGAGGCCAGGCAGCCGGAAAACCCCGCGGCGCCGACCCCTTCAGTCCAATCCTGAAAATCGGTTCAAGTCTCAACTCCCCCCCAACCGATACAACCCATGAGACGCTGGAAGCGCCTACCCGGGCGTGACGGTTCCGGCGGGTAAGCGTGGGGGGATTGGTCATGTTGTTCCGCCTGTCAATGGCTTCGCTCGCCTGCCTGGCCCTCAGCAACACCGGCTGCCTGATCAACGCCTACCCGTCCAACCCCAACGACAGGATCAAGGGGTTGCTAAACCAGTCCGAAGACCTTCGCCAGGTCAAGGAGGAGTGGAAGAGGATCTGGTTCCTTGACCATCCTTCCCACCTGACGCCCGACCGCGTGGATGGCGGCATCCAGTAAGAGCTTGTCGACCTCAGTTCCCGCCAACCGGCAGGAATGCCCAATCCCATTTCCTCTTGGCGGGAATCACCCAGGCAACCACCTTGCCCGCTCCCTTGGGCAGCACCGGCAAGGCCTCGGGCTGAAGCGTGCCGTCGACCCATATCCTGACCAGGAAACCACCCTCCAAAATCGGCCTCGCCGGCCCACCCGTGGCTGACTCAACGGTCGCCTCCAGCAGAACTCCCTCGATTGAAGACGGCAGTTCTCCCTTCCAAGGCAACCACGATGGATTTGCAAGATCCCCCTTGAGCATCGCGCTTTCAGCATCCGGGGAAACGGGAACATGACGGACCACAACCGGCATGGCCAGAGCAGGCATTCCCTGTTCCACCAGGGAAACCAAGGCATTGGCTTCATTCCGGTTGAAAACCGTGGCAGCGAGGTCTGGCATGAGGGACCTACCCGAAAGCCTTCGCGATGCCATGTCGGCCGTGGGAACGACACGCACGACGCCATCCTCGCCCGTGATCGATTCCATGCCGCCTTGCCGCGGCCCGGATATGCCCGTGAACTCCTGGCCATTCTTGAGCTTGAACACGGTGCTCTCATAGGCCCGGTCGAAGTGGGCGGACGGATACATGAGCGCCTTGATGGCCTCGGTACGGGGGCGGCCGCGAAGGATCACGGCGGCATCGGGTCCGGCGAGCGGCTTGCCGGCGCCCCATCGATGGCACTGGATGCAGCGGGCGGACTCGCTCAGGAAAACAGTCCGTCCCCGCTCCATCGCCTCCGAGTCGGCGGGCTTGGAAGCCGGCGCCTGACGGCCAAGCCACTGCTGCATCAGGGGCGCCCGGTGGGCGATGTTCTCGGGATCATCCAGAAGTTGCTCAAGGTCGCCATCCGATAGGCGGGCCAGGGGGGCCGCCCTCATGAGCCTTTCAGCCGCGGCCCTGTCCTGCCTGGCGCCTCGGAGAATCACCCGGATCAGCGATGAATCGGTGTAGGCGGGAAGGCGCTTGACGGCCACGGCGACGGCTGTGGCGGCATCCTGGCTGAACAAGCCCTCCCACACCGGTGAAAGCCATTCAGCCGGGATATCCGTCGACGGATCGGTTTCCTCCAGGAAGGCGCGCGCGGCATCCACGGCCGAGGCGTGCCGAACCAGGAGCAGCGAGCGAACCGACGCGGAGCGGACAGCGGCCGGTGCCCCGGTCTTGCGCGCCAGCGCCACCACTTCCGGGTACAGGTCCTTCATGCCTGCGATGCCGGCCGCCATGGCCCCCGAGGCCTGCGCGGCGGGATTGGCGTCGGCCAGCAGGGCCTTGAGAAACGCCCGCCCCTGCTCTCCACGGACCACGCCGGCCTTGGCGAGCATCTCGACCCCGGCGGCCCTGGCCGCGCCCGCTTCCTCCTGATGTTCAACAAGCCAATTGAGCACTTTCTCACTAGCTTTTTCGGGAAACTTGGGCGAGCGCGAACCGCCAACCAGCAGGGCTTGGCGCTGGGACTCATTGAGGTTGGGGTTTTCAAGCCAGCGGGGCAGCGATTCCACCAAGGCCTCGTTCCCGCACTCCGCGGCGACAGCCACCGCCCGCTCCGCCTGCCTTCTCACTCCCGACTCCGCCGCGCCCAAGAGCGCCTCCATGCCCCGGCCACCATAGGTGGCAAGGCTTGCGACGAATGCCGCGCGCATGGCCCCGGCAGACACATCCTCAAGCGTGAGCGTGTTGGCCAACGCCTCGGCCCCGCCGTCGATCCGCAGCGTCGACAAGGTCGCGGCCACCTTGATGCGGACTCCCACATCCCCGTCACCCAAGGCCTTCAGGAGCACGCCGGCGCAGTCCTGGTCTTTCTTCCCGGCACGCCAGCCAAGCACCTCCGCCGCGGCCATCCGGAGGTGTTCGCCCGGTTGTTCCAGCAAGTCGATGACAATGGCCTTCATGGCCGGCTTCCAGTGGGGCTCCAGGATGCGGAGCGCCTCCAACCGCGCGTCGCTTGGCGCCTCCGGGTCGGCCATGAGCCGGCCGATCAGTTCGGCGGCCTCAACGGGCTTTGCAGCCAAGGCTTGAGCCGCCGCGGTTCTTGCCAGCGCGTCCTCCCCCTTGAGCATCTCCACGAGGGCCTCGGGCCGGGCCTTCGCGAGTTCGGAGAAACGGTCAAAAGGATGCGGCTTGAGCGCGGGAGCATCCTCGACTCCGGCCCATGTGAGGCGAAGAATTCTCGGAGCCAGCGCGCTCGCGCCGCGGATATCCAGGGCGTAGACGGCGCCGTCAGGCCCCTCGGTGAGGGAAATGATTTCCATGTCCCTGAAGTCGGCGACAACGAGGTCGATGCCATCGGAAACCGCGTCCGCTCCTTCCCTGGAAACGACGCGGTAGGCCGAAAGCGCCGGACGACCGGGATGCGCCGTCAACCACCAACCTTGGATGATCGGGGGGAACCTGTCTCCCTTGAGCATGGTTCCGTCGATCGGCGCGGTCGTCGAGAGGGCATTACCTGGCGCGATGGGCGGCGCGGCCTTGGATCGCAAGAAATGGGGGTGCAGGCCGGGCATTCCGTTCAGGGGACTCCGGCCCAACTCACCGGGAACCAGCCTGCCGTCCTTCCACGACCAGGGACGCTTGGTTCTCATCAAGGAATGGTCGGTGGCGATCAACCCTTCGGGAACCATGAGCAACCGCGTGGCCCCGATCAGCGCCGGGCCTTCGGCGACCACCTCGACGGCGCACCCTTCCATGACCCGCAGTCCAAGACGCGCCTGGGGCGCGGGAACCAGCTTTTGCCAGGGAGGCGGGGAAGGCGGCTGGGAGAATGCCAGGAGCATAATGATGAGGGAAAGCATTGCCAACTCCGTCAATCCCAGGCCGAAACGGGTCAAATGCCCGGGGCGCCCGCCAACTCGAGCATGACAGCCTTGCCGGACCGTTCCACGACGACCGGCACCTTCTGGCCCGGCCTGATCGCCTCGAGAGCATCGAGCAGGTCGGCGCGCGTGTCGGTCCAGCGCTTGTTGAGAAGGGCGAGGCGGTCTCCGGGCAAAAGGCCACCCTGCTCGGCGGGCCCGCCCTTGGCCACCGTTTCCACCAGAAGCAGCCTTGATCCGTCGCGTGTCTCCTCGCGAACGGTGAAACCGATCACGGCGCCGCCGGAAAGAACCTTCGGCTTGTCGCCGCGGCCCTCGGGAGAAAGCATGGCGCGCATCATCGCCTGCATCACATCGGGCGGATTGTAGGTTCCCGGCGCGAAGGTCAGCGTCTTGGACTGGTAGTCGATGGTCACCGCATAGCGGGCGAAAAACGGAAAGCCAACAATCCCGTCGATGGGCCCGAAATGCTTGCTGAACAGCTCAACGGTGGGATGGTCCATCACCGCCACCTTGATGTCCGAGGCCTTTTGGCCGCCGACCTCGAACTCCTTCACCTTGACCTCGCCCCTGGAACCGAAGGGGGCGAATAGCACGACGGGCCGGTCCTTGAGCAACCCGGCGTCGCGCGCCAAGCGGTTGTTCACGATGCTCATGGGAGCGCCGGTGTCGAATATCAGGGTGTAGGGGCCCTTCCCGTTGAGCTTCACCTGCACCGTCATATGACCGGTGGTCAGCAACTTGAACGGCACGGCGACGCCGGCTTCGGCTTCACCGGGTCCGAACAGGCATGTCGCCAGGGCTACGATCAGGTAGGCCATTTCAATAACCCTCCGCCAGTTCGAGGACCACTTCCAACCGCTTGCCCTCGCGATCCAGGGACAACGGCAGTTTCCGGCCGGCTTCCATCTTCTCAACCTGCCCCAGGGCCTCGGAGGCCTTGGTCACGGTTTTGCCGTCCACCATCACGAGTCGGTCGCCAGGCTTGATGCCGCCGGCTTCCGCGGGCCATCCCTTGAGCACCGAGGCCACCACGGGCCCGGCCGTCTCGTCGCGGAGCACGAGGCCAGCCTGGCCGCGCGCCGTCACCGTCGGGGTGGCCTTGCGTCCCAGCAAACCGCCCAGCCCCTTCATCATCGATCCCATCAGTTCAAGCGAGGTCTGCCCCGCGTCGGATCCGCCACCCTGGTTCCTCACGCCCATCGGGCCGTCGGGCTTCCAATCAAGGGGAGTCCAACGCATGCGGTCGCTCGACAGGTCGATGGTGATGCGGTAGCGGGCGAGGATGTTGTAGCCGATGAGGCCATGAATTTCGGCGCCTCCGATCCCCATTCCATTCATGCCCTCAAGCTGGAAGGGCGTGTCCACCCGGCCCTTGGCCGAAGGCACGACCAGGCCGCCCTCAAGTTCAAATGTCTCGCAGGCGCCCCAGCCCTTTTCATCCGCCTTGACACCGGCCTTGGCGGCGACGGCCTCGGTGAAGAACAGGGCCGGCGCCCCGGTGTCCATGATGAAGTTGAACGGTCCCTTGCCGTTGATCTTGGCCCTGACAAGGATGTGCTTGGGTTGCGTCAGCTTGTAGGGAACCTCGACTGTTTTCTTGCCGGCGGGTTCCGCCGCGATCACGGCGGAGGCCAGCAAGGCCAGAAGCGTCAGGGGTCGCATGTCGCGTTCTCCGGTCGCATGAAAAACTGATACCCCATGTTAAACGAGTTCCAACCCGATGGGATCCTCATAAACGCTCCGGTGCCCGCCGATTTCACGGGCCCTTTCCACAAGGCGCTGGTACCACGGGTTCGATCCAAGGGTGACTGAATCCCCGACGACCACGAGCAGCCTGCGGGCCCGGGTGATGGCGACATGGGTGCGGCGGGTTTCGGCAAGGAAGCCGATCCCGCCCGTCTCGTTCGACCTGACCATGGAAACCACGATCACATCCTTTTCCCTGCCTTGGAACCCGTCAACGGAGTCGATTTCCACACCTTGCCTGCCTAGCCGTTCACGCAGCAGGCGGGCCTGGGCCGCGTAGGGCGTGATCAGGCCGATCGATTGTTCCGGCACGCCCTCGCCCAAAAGGGCGCGGGCCAGATGGACGACATAATCGGCCTCGCCGGGATTCCAACGCGAGGATCCCTCCGCCTCGACCGCTTGCTCCTCCCAGCCGGTGCCGGCCGTGTCCACGAACAGGAAAGGGGGGTCGGCCCAGGCGCTGCCCGCAAGGCGGAACGAGGCGTTGCCCGGAAAGGTGAGCAGTTTTCCGCCGTAGGAATCGGCGGAGGGGAAAGCAGCCAGTTCGCTGTTCATGCGGTACTGGGTATCCAGCATCACCGAGGGAATGGCCGATCCCGCGGCCAGTAGCCGTTCCAGGAGGCTGACTCCCAGGCCGGCCCGCGCGGCCCTATCCGACACCACCGTGGGAGGCAATTGGCACGGGTCGCCCGCCAGCACGGCGCGATCGGCATGGATAAGAGCCGACCAGGCCGCCGGTTCGGTCGCCTGGGCCGCCTCGTCCAGCACCACGAGGTCGAAGCGCCTGCCTCCCAACAGGCCGGCGTCGAGGCCGGTCGCCGTGGCGGCCACGACCTGCGCGTCGCGAAGGATCGACGCCACCACCTGTTCATCAAGCGCTCGGGCGTCGGACAGCATGCGCCGCGCCTCGGCGCGGTCCGCCTGCCGCGCGCCCGCTTCCGGTTTCGCCCTGGTCCATTTTCCCGCCTTGCGGAACAGGGCCCGGGCCTGCTTGGCAAGCCTTCGCGCCTCCCGCGTGTCGGGATGCCTTTCCACCAGCGCGTCGAGGGAATGATCGAGCAAATCCTCGTGCACCCGCGCCGGATGACCGAGGCGGACCACGCGCAAATGCCCATGCGCCAGGCCCGAAAGCAGGTTGTCCACGCCGAGGTTGCTGGGAGCGGCGACGAGAACCCTCTCTCCCCGCCTGACCGCCTGCCGCACCACCTCGAGCAGGGTCGTGGTCTTGCCGGTTCCCGGCGGGCCATGGACAAGGGCGATGTCGCGCGAGCCCAACGCCAGGCGCACGGCGGCTTTCTGGGACTCGTTAAGACCTCGATTGATCCATTCGGGTTCGGCGGGCTCGACGAATTCAGCCGGGGCTTCCCCCGAGGCGACATCCCTGAGGCGCCCGACACGGTCCGCGCCCGCGGAGGCCACCCGCGCCAGGGCGGCGCGCAGCCTGTCCATGGAGACCTCATCGGGGGCGCGCGAGACGCTGACAAGGTCGCCGTCTCCGGGCGGATCATCATCCAGGGCCACCACCAGTCGCCCGGCCAAACGGGATGTCACGACCCCCCTCGCCGGCGCCTCGCCTTCGGTTCGACCCTCGGTGACAAGCACGACGGGCAGGCCCGGGTCCAGGCGCGACCAGGGCAGGTCGCCTCCCCGTTCGGGTGCCAGGGTGACGATGGTTCGCCCCCACAGGCCGGCCGTCTCCTCAACCATCCTGAGCCGGCCGAGCCTGTCACCGGGGCGAAAGGTTCCCTCAAGGCCACGCCTGGTTTCATCCTCGGCTTCCCATGCGAGGCAATCGGAAAGGCGGGCCCATCGCCGGGCATCGGCGGCGGCCTTGCCGGAACCTTGGGAATGGCACTGGATGCGGGCGCCGCCCAACAGCGCCCCGGCTACCCTCTCGGCGACCTTTCCGGCGGCCTCGGGCGCCACCTCCACCAAAACCTGTCCGGCCATGAAGTCGAAGCGGCCGAAGGCCGAGGCCTCCAGCCGCGTCGTTTCACAAAGCCAGCGCAGCATGAACGCCGCCGATGTGCCGGAAGGCACCGGAGACAGGAGCAGGGTCCGCTTATCCACGATCCCCGCTCACCCTCGGCCTCATCACTTGATGGCGGAGTACGGGGTGGCGTTCCACCACTGCACATCCACCTTCATCACGATCTTGCCGTCCTTTTCGGAGGCGTCGCGCGCGGCGATCCAGTCCGGGTCCTTGCGGAAGTCGGCCCAGGCCTTGTCCGCGGCCTCCCGGCTGGAATGCTCCACCAGGTACACGAGCACCTCCTCGGCCTGCTTCGGATCGGCGGGCTTCCAGAATCCCACCAGCTTCATGCCATATTTGCCAAGAAGGCCGATCGTGTGATCCTTGAAGCGCTTCTCAAGGGCGGGCATCCGGCCGGGATGCACATAATAGGTACGCAATTCGAACACCTTGCCGCCCATGGGCTTCTTCTCCTCCGCCCTGCCCGTCGCCAGGCCCACGAGCGCCAAGCCCGCGACCAACATCATCAAACGCGCCATGATGGTTTCTCCCTAAATGGCCTGCAGCCGATCAAGACTTGTCCTTCCGACCCAGGCAAATGACATGCCCGGCCGTGCGGATGAACAACCCGCCGTTGCCAACCGCGGGCGTGGCGATCACCGCCTCGCCCAGTTCGGTCTTGCCCAAAAGCGGATAGCCCTCGCCGGTTCCCAGGCAGGAGAGGCTTCCCTTCTCATCGACCGTGATGAGAACGCCGTCGACCAGCAGCGGTGAAGCGCTGAATCCGGCGCCGAGGCGCCGGCTGGCCAATTCCTTGCCCGAGGCGGCATCGTGAACCAGGAGCAGGCCCTTGTCCGTCACGCCCAGCAGGCGGCCCTTGTCGAAAATGAGGGTGGGAACATAGGGGAAAGCCTTGGTGTTCTCCCAGGCCAGTTCAGCCGATGAACCTTGGGCCGGGCGCACCGCGACGAGGTGGCGGTCACCCTTGCCATCGCCGCTTGAGGCGAGCACGAGGTCGCCGGCCAGAACCGGCGAGGCCACGGTGCGCAGCGGGTTGGCGGTGAATTTCCAGTTGTGTTCCCAAAGCAGCTTGCCGCTCGCCGGTTCGTAGGCGGCGGGCCCGGCGGTGCTGATGACCACCAATTCGGTGCCGGCCTTGCCTTGGCGAAGAAGCGGGGTGGAGTAGCAGGCCCGGAACGCCCTGCGGGGCTGTTCCCAAGCCTTCTTGCCGGTCTCGGCATCGAAGGCCAATAGGGAGGCGGAATCGTCCTGGTCGTTGTTCACGAAGACCTTGCCGCCATGCAGCACGGGAGAATGGCCACAGCCGTGCTGGCTCTTGTGGGGCCCCAGGGGGGTTTTCCATTGCTGCTTGCCCTCAAGGTCGAAGGAGGCGAGTTCCATCGCCTTGCCATCCCAGAAGATCCCGACGACTCGGGCGCTGTCGACCGCGGGAGTGGAGGAAGCGAGGGAATTCTTGGCGTGGATGGGGGCCTTGTCGCCCGAAAGCTTGGTTTCCCAGATCACCTTGCCCGTGGTGGAAGACATGCACACCATCGCCCTGCCACTGCCGGCGGTTCCGGCGGTTTGCAGGTAGAGGCGTTCGCCCCAAAGCACGGGAGATCCGTTGCCGGCACCCGGGGTCGGCACCTTCCAGCGGACATGCTCCTTCGCGTCGATGGGGGAGGGCAATTTCTGTCCGGTGGCAATGCCTGATCCGTTTTCGCCGAAAAACCTTGGCCAGTTGTCGGCCCGGGCCGCCGCCGTCATCACCAGCGCCGCCGCAATGATCCGCCACATGCTTGTGTCTCCGCCTCGGGGTAATTGAGGAGGATGATATAGTCGCATTTTCGCGCGCCGTCCGCAACCGCCGGATTCACGCCGATGCCGCCAGTTGGCCAGAGCCATCCCAGCCTGATCCTTGGCCTGCTGGTCGCGGCGCAGGTGCTGGGCACCTCGGTCTGGTTCGCCCCGCAAGCCACCGACGACTTGGCCGAACTCGCCGGTTCCTCGGGAAAAGCGTCGCTGATTCTGGCCACTCAGGCGGGATTCGTCGCCGGGACCATGATTTTCGCCCTGTCCGGACTGGCTGACCGGTTTGCGGCAAGCCGGGTCTTCGCGCTCTCGGCGGCCATGGCATCCGCCAGCACGGCGGCACTGCTGCTGGCCTCGCAACCATGGCATGCCGGGTGCCTCAGGTTTCTCACGGGAATCAGCCTCGCGGGTGTTTACCCATTGGGAATGAAGCTGGTGGTCTCCTGGTTTCCGGACAAGGCGCCACAGGCCTTGGGCTGGCTGGTCGGCGCGCTGGTGCTGGGCACGGCCAGCCCTTGGCTGCTGAGGGCCGTCACCGGCTCCGGCGGGCGCGCCGGCGCCATCATCCCCTGGGCAAGCACCGCGGCACTTTTGGCAGGCCTGGCTGTCCTGGTTCGCGGCGACGGGCCCCACCTGAAGCGTTCGGCCGGCATCTCGTGGCGGGGCCTCGCCGGAGCGTGGGCAAGCCGGCAGTACCGCTCGGCCCTGGGCGGATACCTTGGACATATGGTGGAACTCTACGCCTTCTGGGCCCTTGTTCCAACGCTGGCCGCCCGGGCCGGGTTTTCGTCACCATGGGCCGTTTTCGGGGTGGTGGCCATGGGCGCGGCGGGGTGCGTGCTGGGCGGACACTTGGCGCGCTGGACAAGTCCTTTGGCTGTGGCCCGTTTTTCCATGGCCTGCTCCGCGGCATGCGGGCTGGCGTGGCCTTGGGCCTCGGAATGGCCGCCGTGGCCGGCCATGGCTCTGCTTGCCCTGTGGGGCAGCACCGTTGTGGCCGATTCCCCGCAGTTTTCGGCCTTGGCTTCGGCGGCGTGCCCCCGGGATGGCGTTGCCGCGGCAACGGCGCTGATGGTGTCGCTGGGCTTCGCTGTCACCATTCCGGCCATCGAGGCCATGGCGGCCCTGGAATCAACCCGGGGTCCGTGGGTGGGATGGGCACTCGCGGCAGGGCCCATCGCCGGGCTGGCGCTCATGGGAACCGGGGCATGCGAACGAGGGAAACGGCCGCCAAATGCCATAGATAATCGGGTATTTTTAAATTCCAACAACTTGAATTCGAGCAAAGCCAGCAACAATCAACGCCAATTATGAAATTTCCTAACAAATTAAAATAACAAAACGCAGTTGAAATCCCCACTTGACCAGTCGAATACTCACAAAGCCCACTTCATTTCTTCATTTCATCCTCACGGAGTTCTCGCCAATGCCACCTCTCCTCCCAAGGTAAACCCACAAATGTTTCACCCTGATCGAACTGCTCGTCGTCATCGCCATCATCGCCGTGCTCATCGGCCTCCTGGTCCCCGCGGTCCAGAAGGTGCGTAAGGCGGCCAACCGAATGAGTTGCACCAACAACCTCGAGCAACTGGGTATCGCCTTGCACAGCTATCACGACACGCGCGGGGCCTTTCCTCCCGGCGGGGCCAGCGACAACGCACCCTATGGAACCGGTGGAGGTTGGGGGTCGTCTTGGAAGGTGTTCATCCTGCCTTTCATCGAACAGGACAGCCTTTACAAGGCGTGGCAATTCACGGCTAATTCCGGATATACCAACGGCACGAACATGTCCACCGCGACGCCGTTGGTTCATAACAAGCTCATCAAGACCTACCGCTGTCCCTCATCATCCATGCCCGATTTTTATGTGGCTTCCAAGAACAACGGCGCGCTCCAGATGCTCACTTCCTATGTGGGCATCGGCGGTTCCTCGACGGACACCGGTGTGGTCAACAACGGAAGTTATGGAATCATCAGCGCCGGTGGAACATTGTTCGCCAACAGCAGCATCAGGTTTGCCGACATCATCGACGGCACCAGCAACTGCATGATCGTAGGCGAGCAGAGCAGGCACCTCACCAGCGCGACCAACCAGCCAGTGCCGGGCGGAAATCTCGCTATTACCAGCCAAGGACCATTCGGTTGGACGATGGGGGTGGGTGGAACCGGTGTGGGCACCGCCTTCGGCGACCGTCACTTCAACTGCTCCACCATCCGGTTCCAAATCAACCAGACAGGCCTTGACGGCGGTAGCGCCACGGGCAGCAGCACCAATGGAACCAACGACAACACCGGCATGAACATTCCGCTTTCCTCCAGCCATTCGGGAGGATGCAATGTTGTGCTTGGAGACGCTTCAGTCCGCTTTGTCAGGGATTCGACTCCCCTGCTGACGCTACAGTACCTGGCCAGCCGCGGTGATGGAAATGTGCTTCCCGATTATTGAGAGCTTGTCTTCACTGGCCATTCATGGTCCGGCGCTTCAACCGCTGGACCAGTCTTTTTGAAGCGAGGATGGGAACATG
>Ga0194133_10000106_pt1 | contig 164721 bp, 221 predicted proteins | sample TA2KigOf40mmetaG_FD_155448 | JGI IMG/M metagenome (GOLD analysis project Ga0194133, IMG submission 155448) | Freshwater microbial communities from Lake Tanganyika, Tanzania - TA2015055 Kigoma Offshore 40m | ecosystem: Environmental > Aquatic > Freshwater > Lake | place: Tanzania: Lake... | reverse complement strand
TTAATTGAGTCAAATAGATGGACACAAAACTACATAGCAAGTTTTAAGTACAATCACGATAATAAATGGTTAAAAGTTTAAAATGGAAGATATAAAAATAATACACCTCAAGAGTAATGCACAACGACTAGAGACGTGGATCGCAATGATTAACGGTGAGATTGTAGGACATATCTATATGGAGCGAGAAGAAACTCAGCGAATAAAATTTTTAGATGCTTGGGTGCATGAAGATCATCGTCGAAGAGGTATTTTTAGAATGTTATGGGATACTCGATGGAACTATGTTCAACAGAAGTTTAAAGGTTATTTGGTGTATGCCTGGTGCAAACCTGCAAGTTTACCTTTATTGATTGAAAAAGGTTTTGATCCAGGAGAAACTTGTACCTATGTTGAAAAAATTGTAGAATGAAAGCATCATTACAAATACGTTATTAATGAAAAAAGAACTATTAAAAAAGGTAGCAAATTGGTTTTACAAAGATAGCCATTTAGTGGTAAAACAAAACCACCACGATCTTCCCGACGGAGGAGTTCACACATACTCAGCAATTAACATGCTCACAATCAAACCATATACTGAGCAGTCTGTAGTATTACGCAAAGATTCTGATATTGCAGAAGCTACTGGTACGTATGGATTAAGTCCATTTGATGTTTTCAATCCGTTCAAGACAAATTCAAATTTGGCTTGGCTACTGTTATATCAAGAAGGTTTGCTAAAAGATGTGTCTGCTGAAATTGATATGCCAGGTTGTGATCCAGTACTAGTCACTGTCAACAATCCGGAAATCGGTACGCCGTATGTAGTATTTTACGACAATCCGGTTTTAGCAGTTATTCCATCTCCGTTTGTTGGAGATAGATTTTATTTATATGAAGGTGAATCTTGTACGTGGGTATCTTCATCGGGGTTAAAGTTGACGGCAGTAAGAAACGGTGATACCGATAATAAGGAATTTGTTATCACAATCTTAGGCATTGAATCTTCTTCATCCACAGTAAACGATCAAATTACAGACTCTGTGACACTTATTAATAACTAAGCAAAGCATGAAACGATAATTAAAGCACCATTATCAAATTAAAAAATATAAGTTATGAAATTAGGAAAACAACCACTCAGTAAAATGTTACCACTGTTAACAGAAATCGCAGATCGTCATGGTTTACGATTGTATATTGCACGTGAATTTCGAATGGCAAGATTGATACTAGTTAATCAGTACATAAACAGTATATGAGAGTTACACTTATTTCAGACACTCACACTAAACACAACCTAGTGAGTAAAGATCTTCCTGGTGGAGACTTACTAATCCATGCAGGTGATTTTATGAACTCAGGTTACAATCCAACGGAGGCGATGATGTTTTTCAAGTGGCTTGATGAGATCAATAGCTACGACACAAAAGTATTCATTGCTGGTAATCACGATCGTTGGATGCAAGATGCGTCTGTAGAGGCTAAAGGCATATTAACTGGTTATAAGTATATAGACTACCTAGAAGATGAGCGTATGGAGTTGTGGTTGAGTGAAGAGCAAGATCATCAAATATCAATATACGGTTCACCTTGGCAGCCTGAGTTTTACAACTGGGCGTACAATTTACCACGTGGTGGTTGGGAGCTTGAACAAAAGTGGAACGATATTCCAAACGACATCGACATACTTATCACACACGGTCCAGCCCAAACTTACTTAGACACATCAGGTGCTCCTTACAATACACCACTACTAGGTTGCGAACTTCTTAAAGAACGTGTCGAGTTGATCAAACCTAAGATTCACGTATGTGGTCATATTCATGGTGGATATGGTCATTACTACAATGGTCACACTCACTTCTTTAATGCCTCTATGCTTAACGAAAGATATGAGTATGCGCATGAACCATTTACATTCGACTGGGATCCGATTACTAATGAAATTACTTGGATTAAACATTTCTAACAGTTGCATAGTTGATACAAATTAGCTATATTCATCAACATGAGAAACAAAGTTACAAAACGAGAACCTTTACCTGGGAACATAGAAGATTACGTAGGGTGCGTTGCTTCAACTAATCTTACAGCTACAATGCGAGCTAAGTTAGTTGCAACTAGTAGAGAGTTGTGCTTATTTGAGACATCACCTACTCCATACGAAGCTTTGAGGGAAAAGGGTTATGATTGTGTAGTCGGTGAGACTTTCACACTACCAACCAGAGACGTTTTGTTTATGTACTTTCCTATTGAAGAGAACCCAAATTTACTAATATATGAAAACAAAAAGGCTAACAAGAAAAGAAAGAGAAGAGCAGACAGTAATTGATGTTATCAACGAAATGTTCAAGATAGCTGGACATGATGTCACGTATGAAGATGTGAAGGGTCGTAAGGATGATTGGTTTAATAACTGGACTATGACTGAAGATCAATATCATGCATGGTTGAAGTGGGGTAAGAAGTATTTGCAAAACAAGCTAAGAATGTATGCTAAGATGGCTGAGCGTGAAATGTCTATGATGGGATTGATGTGGGGACTTAAATTTGACCGCACTCTCGATAATCAATATGATAATTATTGCAACTACGCTAAGAGTTTGACAGAGCCGGATTATAAGTTTCATGTAGATGATCCTAATCAGAATTGTACAAGATTAATGACTAAGGAGGAGTTTGCAGCAAGTAAGTTTTACATTAAATAATGTTAACAATATGAGTAGAGCTAACAAAATTAAATGGGATCCGATTACTTGGCAGGAGATCGAGTGGTGCTTTTCCAATCGTAGAGACTATAAATACGACTATCTGGGTTATACGTTCAACCTCTTTAAAGAGGAAGCTGGAGAACCTTATCAGGTTATTGAGGATGTAATCAAGTTAGTTGATAGCAAAGCCAAACCATGGTGGTGCCCTCGATTTGTATTGAATTTACTTAACTTATATGGTAATGATAATTCACTAGTAAGAGTGCGTAACCAAACGCTGCATAACCTACTTAATAAGATTACAAAAGGTTATAGAATTTACGACATTAAAGAGAAATTTGGTATGCTAAGAATCTATGGTGATTTTGATGACGAAATCGATACTGCCATTACCAAAGCTGAAAAGGTTGTAGATGAATACTTTGCTAGCTACTATCATATATAATGTATGAAAAGATATTGTAAGAATTGTGAGAAAGTAACTCCACACAGACAAAAGGGACTAAGATCACCAGTAGATGTGTGTAATGAATGTGATACCACTAACTCCACATACACTCTAATAAAGAGCAACGGTGAGACACATAGAGCTAGTCAGATGAAATTTGTTGAATGGGAGAGTGAAGAGTTGGGTAGTCGCGGGAAGAAGCTACACGACTTCCCTAAAGCAGGACTCAGCGTATTACTAGATCCTCAGTATGGTGCTAGCTTCACTTGGCTTACTACACCTATTGTTGAAATCGCCGAACTGAAAGAAGAGTATTTGAAGTTCAAGACACAGAATAGTAGTTACGAATTGTTTGGCCCAATCAGCATATATGATGAAGCTCAAGGTAATCCAATATAAAATTAAAAGTAAAGATGTTTGATAGAGTAAGGTTGTGGTGGAAGTTTGACGGACGCTACATGCATAAAGAGTTTGTTAGAGGAGTAAGAAATTTGTGGAGATGGTTTCCAACTATATGGAATGATCGAGACTGGGATCAAGACTTCATCTACAACTTACTAGCTAAAAAACTAGAGTTTCAAGCAAAGTACATTGGCGACAGAGACTTCCACACAGAAGCTAAGCGAGATGCTGAGAGAATAAGATTGGTAGTTAAGCTGATCAAGCTGCAGCAGGAGGAGTTCTATCGGATGGAGTATATGGATTATGAAGAGATTGAACATTGGTTCGAACCTTGTGAAGAGCATGAAGGTTGCAGTGAGTGGAAGAGTAAAACTTTATCCGAAAGACACGCTGAATACTTTGCTAAGTACCCTAGACAATACAAAAGAGTGCTTAATGGTGAGGGTTATCTTACTCGACATAAAGAAGAAGGTTATGTTGTAGATACAACTGACACACATAGACTAGCAATGGAGATTGCTCACTTGAATCAAGATCGTTGTAGAGAGTTGATATTCAAAATTATGAGCGATCACATAGAAAGATGGTGGGATTAGACTATTTATAGCTGTAAGCGGTTACAGGGTTATGTGGGAATTGTTTAATAGTACACGGTAACATTGTAACATGGCAAAAGCAAAAACGCAAACAGCAAAGGTGTGGATCGCCAAACCAAGAAAGAAAAGACCAGGAGTGCATGCAAAGACTAAAGTTAGTAGAAGCAAGAAAAGCAAGAGTTGGGTCAAACCTTACATAGGACAAGGGCATTAAAACACCACAAACAGAGGAGATTGAAAAATCTCCTTTTTTTATGCACAACTGTTGCAAAATCAATACAAAGGTAGTATCTTCAAGTATAATGTTTAGCCACATGAGGAAAGGAGTTATAGCAGGTGCGTTTGATGTAATACATCCAGGTTACATTGATATGCTTAACACGTGCAAAGAGCATTGTGACTACTTAGTTGTTTGTCTACATCAGGATCCTAACGAAGAACGACCAGAAAAGCTTAAACCCATACTAAACTTCCACGATAGATGCAAAATCGTACAATCGCTCAAACAGATTGACTATGTCATACCATATCGACTGGAATCTGATTTATATCGCATACTGGCAGATGGTGACTTTAGTGTTCGCTTCTTAGGTGATGATTACGTAAACAGATCGTTTACTGGGGATGACCTAAACATACCAATTCATTACTTGGATAGGAGTCATGGATGGTCAGCTACAAAGTTTAAACAACTAATTGCAAATAGTATAAATAAAAAGACATGGATCACGATAGATTTCACAAAGTAGTATTAGCAGTTGCTGGAGGGGTAATTGCCTTATACATAGTAGCTATTGCTATACGAGTAACAACTTTTATATTATCGAAATGAGTTTAACACAAAGAGAGATCGACGACATGACAATGATCGTCAACGATGCCAACTTAAACATGAGAGAGCAACAAGCAACGATTGAAAGCCAACAGCAAATCATAAAGCTGCAGGAGGAGATGATTGCATTGCTAAAGGATGAACTACAAGCTAAGTCTAAGTTCATAACAATCCTGGAGAAACAATTAATAGTAGTTGATAATTTTATGTTAAAAGGATAAAAACGATTGGGTGTATGAGAAGGTTTACACCCAACTACCCATAGTACGCTACTCACATCAGTCTATACCTTTAACCATAATACACGGTTAACATCACTATTGTAATAGACATTCAATTTTATAGTACCGTTTACCCACGAAACGATAAGATAGACACTACCACACATAACAAGGGTTTGTTTATTATATATGGGGGGTGGATGGTATACACACATGCCGCGCGATTTGCAAATTTTTTCTATAGAAGTTATACACCCACCCCGGTTCATAACTTGTGCATATCTTTTCATAACTCCTTCCCCCTCCCCCCCCCAGTAACACACATCGGTTCATAACTTTTGAATTTTATTTTTAGTGAGCTGTTGCATATTTGGAAAACCTGGACGACCTTTAGGTATAAAAATTGAAAAATAAAAGATATGAATTATTACGCAATCACAGACAAGAACGGAGTAGAGCTCGAAGTAGGAACAATAGTAAGATACGAAGCCGGATGGGCACGTATCACTAGACTAAACAGTAAGTGGTGTAACTTAGGTGCCATCTGGGGTGGTAAAGTTTACGAGAAGAAGGTTCCCCTCACTGAGATTTATGCTGACGAAGCTGCTTGGTACGAGTATTGGACCCAGACAGATCATTACAGATGTATGTAAAAAAAGTTTTGCACAACTGTTGCAAATTACAAATTAAGTAGTGAAATTTATAATATAAAAAAGAAAGATATGAAATATCCAGTTTTAGCCCAAGTAACAAAAGCCCCTGGGAAAGGCGGTAAAGAAACCACTAGAGCATTTAACGTTGCTACCGGTGAAGACATCACAAGAGAGATTGTGTATGTAACATTGTCTAACGCCATGAAGAATGGTAAATGGTTGTACAAAGAGAATGAGAATTCTTCTTGGACACAAGTTGAGAACACCTCCACTCTTACTGCGGAAGAGCCCGCAAATACAGTAGAAAGTGAGGTTGCAATGTTTTTAAAGACTTGTACTGAGAAACGTCCTAAGGACTTGTTCATGGAGGACTTGACTTGGAAGTTTATCTGTCGTAATGTGTATCGTGGACGTAACATGATGTTGACCGGTCCCACTGGTACTGGTAAGTCACAGACAGCCATTGCAGTTGCAAAGGCCCTAGGTCGTGAGTTGTTTTATGTCAACTTAGGAGCCACACAGGATCCACGAGGTACATTGATTGGTAACACCCACTTCTCCAAGGATGTAGGTACTTTCTTTAATGAGTCTGCTTTCGTTCAAGCCATTAAGACACCAAACACAGTGATACTGTTAGATGAGATATCGAGAGCACACCCTGAGGCTTGGAACATTTTGATGACAGTCTTAGATCCAGGACAAAGATACTTGAGGTTAGATGAGGCTGTAGGAGCTCCAACAGTCAAGGTAGCAGAGGGAGTAAGCTTTATTGCTACTGCGAACTTAGGTGCTGAATATACTGCAGTAAGAGTAATGGACCGAGCGTTAATGGACCGATTCACGATTGCAGAGATACCATATTTAACTGCTGGTCAGGAGGTTAACTTACTAGGTAAGATCTACCCTGAGTTGTTAATGAAAGATGCGCTAGCCCTTGCAGAGATTGCGGAAGCTACACGACGAGAGTTACAAAGTGATATGCCTCAAGTAAGTACAATGATATCCACGAGGTCAGTGATAGAGATGGCCGGGTTAATGGTTGATGGATTCTCGCTTGGAGAAGTAGCTAGTGTAGGTATCTACCCGATGTATAGTGCAGAAGGAGGTCTTCAGTCAGAGAGAACATTCGTGAAACAGATCGTTCAGAAACACATCCCGGATGGTACAGATGAGAAGTTAGTAGATGATGTCAATACAGAAAACACAGCATTCTAATGATAACGTTAGAGCAAAAGGAGTTCCAAAAAGTGAAGCGCTTCGTACAGAAGCGTTTCCCTGGAGCCTACACTATAATGAGATCGAATGGATCGTATGCTGTAGTTGATGGTAATGGTTATAGTATTGTCAGCACAGAGCTAATGCTACCTCCCGCATCAACAGTGAGAGAAGCATGGAATCAGGCAAAGTATGCCGCATGGTTTAGCAACATGATACGTAAGAGTAACGCAGCGTTTTCGGATGAGAAGATCTATAAGAAAATGGCAAAAGAGTGAAATTTTTTTCCCCAAACTGTTGCACTATAAGAAAATAAGGGGGACCTTTAGATATAAGATTAAGAGATATGGCAATTATATTTAACAACAAGAAAGGCAAGACGGCAAAAGCCTCTAACAACCACGTCTATAGTGGATTCTGGTTAGACAAAAATGCTACTAGTTTAGGTGACTTTTATGCAGGTAGGAACAACGATACTGTGAAAGCCCTGAAGTTACGTAAGTATCAGAGAGCTATTGCTAACTTCGTAAAGATTCTATCTCAGAGAGACGTTCCAGTGATATTTAAAGGTACTAACTCTTACACTGATAATCAACACGTTACGATTGCAACAGACATTTCAGATAAGAACTTTGACGTGTATGCTGGTTTAGCTTTGCACGAAGCTAGTCACTTAAAGTACACTAACTTCAATACTCTCAAACACATTAGTGCATTACACGGAGAGCATAGTGAGAAGGGTCAACGAATTAAAGAGATCCTTAACTACGTAGAAGACAGACGGATAGATAACCTAGTGTTTAAGTCTTCTCCAGGTTACAAAGCTTACTACCACAAATTGTATGATCACTACTTCCGTACAGAGGAGATGGGATTAGCGCTTAAAGCTAACAACACAGTAGAGTTCGAATCTTACATGGTTCACTTGATCGGAATGCTTCACCCAGAGTTCAAACCTAATGCACTTCCAGGGTTAATGCAGATTACAAAGACAGTTGACATTAACAATATTGATCGTCTGAAATCCACAGAAGATGCACTTACAGTCGCTGAGGAGATTTACAACATTATAATGTCTAACCTTCCAGCTGGTAGTTCAACACCTCAAGAGTCTGAGGAAGAGGAAGAAGGCAACAGCGCTCCTAATGGAAAATCGCAAGGTGGTTCATCGAGTGAAGAGGGAGAGGGAGAAGAAGATGGAGAAGATGGAGAAGGTGAAGAAGAGCCAGAGATGTCTCCTAGTGATAGAAGAAAAGCTGAGGAAGCTGTACGAGAAGCTAGAAAGCTTATCAATGGTGAGGTTGACAAGAAGGTAGCAAACAGATCACTACAAAACAAAATTGCAAACTTACAAGACGCACCAATCGATTTTACTCCAGTAGGACAAGGGTTCGGTAAGAGAGGTTACGATTGCTTGATCAACGAGACTTACAAATTACAGGGATTAGTTGGTGAGTACTTAGAGTTGTCAAACCTCACATGGAGTACTAGAACACTAGATCAGAGAAATAGATATGAAGAGTTAGCTAACATGATGCCAAAATGCTTCAGCAAATGTTCTCATAAGACTCAAGATCAATACATTCTCGAAGGGGTACAACTAGGAGCGATCCTAGGTCGTAAGTTACTTACACGTAGAGAAGCTAAGTCACTAGAGCAGAACCGTCTTCGAAGTGGTAAGATAGACAGCAAACGAATAGCTCACGCAGGATACGGAATAGAGACAGTGTTCAATCAAATACACATAGACAAGTACAAGCAAGCTAACATCCACCTTACACTAGATGCTAGTGGAAGTATGGCAGGATCGAAATGGTACAACTCAGTTAAACTAGCAGCAGCATTAGGAAAAGCAGTTAGCATGATTGACGGGTTGGAACTTCAAATATCAACAAGAGACACAGAAGGTCACAACCCAGTAGTATCAATTGTATACGACTCACGAGTTAACAAGTTAAACTTCCTTAACACAGTGCTAAGCCTAATGGGTGCTAACTCAATGACACCAGAGGGTTTATGTCTCGAAGCAATGATAAACAAAAAGTTACTAATACCTTCCACGAGTGAGAAAGATAGTTACTTAATCAACATCTGCGACGGGGAGCCAGGCCACGAAGGTTACTACGGACACGCTGCTATAAGACACACAGCTAACCAGGTAAGAAAGATAAACAATGAGCTAGGGATCAAACACATAGGATACTTCTTCGGACAGGAGAACTACGGAAGCTATAGAAACTTTAAACAGATGTACGGAGAGAAGCAAAGCAAATGCTTACCTGATGCATCGAATGCAATGCAGATAGCTGACCACATGAACAAACAGTTAATGAGTAAATAATGAGTAGGGGGTACCATCATAGCACACTGAGTACTAGAGGGGTATCCCCCTATGTAAAGCCCGTGTATATTGAGGGGGGCCCCCTGTGCAAAACCGGTGCATAACGAGGGGATATCCCCCCGAAAATCGGTGCAAAAACGGGGCAAAACACCCCCTATAATTACGTGAAAACCGGGTGGGCATCGCCCTATTTTTTGTAAACTATACGCGTACACATTGCGATGATAATTTTTTTTCCTATAGGACTTTGACACTCGAGTTACACTGCGTGTAGTGTCTATATTTAACCTCCCCTCCCCCGATGGGAGCCATAAAGTATAAAGTGGCACCCCTTATACAAAAGGTAATCCAAAACCGAGCATATTTATATGAAATAACCGGTGGTTAAAAATAAAAAAATTAGTAAATTTACCCCATAAAACACACCTGCTATGATGCAGTATTTACCGCTTATAAGCGGACCAAAAAAGAGACATTTACTAGGTAGTAAGCCAGAGTTTCAGCTGTCACCTATCGACGTAAAAGTAGGCGATTGGGTTGGGTATTACAACACCGATAAAAACCGTGCAAGAGGTGGTGGTCAAGTGATTGAAGTGACACCTAAATACATCATGTTAGACAACACAAAAGGGTTTAAAATCGGTGGTTTGCAATCTAAAGGAAAGCGCATGGGAAGTGGTAAAATCCGCCTTACAGTTGGATCGTATAACGGCAAGTTAAACGGGTGGAAAATCATAACTCAGGATGCAATTGCACACGTAAAACAAAAAGGCTATTAACATGAAACTAACCAAGAAACGCTTAATGGAGCTGGCAGGAGTGATTAAAGAAGTCGCTACGGACCGTGAAACAATTGCACGCTTTATATGGGGTAGAGATCAGTTTATGAATAATTCTGAACAAGAGATTGAAAGGATTATTGATGATGTTGAAGAGGAGTGGACGGCTGTTAAAGGCAACTACTCAGATGTAATGGACTATCTAGACGAGCTTGAGGATACTGGTGGTTTAGAGGGTTATATGAACGAAGGTAAGCGTTATAAGTATAAAGGCCAATAACACAAATGAAACTAACCAAGAAACGTCTAATGGAAAACGCGGGACTAGTGCAAGAAAAAGCACCAGGTCAATACGCTATCATGGTTGGATCTCACGCTGCTAGATTGATGGGTTTTGAGGTGACTATAACCAGCGGTCAAACAATGGACGGCCGTAGTATTAGTGGTGATTTTCTAGTGGTTGGATACGGCAGTATAATTCAGAATGCTAGTGGTGAATTCAACCACGACACTCGTCCGCAAAACATGATACTATTTGTACAACAATCATGGACCGGTGGTACTGGAAAAGCACAAGGAGTGATATATCATCCTAAGATGGAAGGTGATACTATTAAGATAAAAGACAAATGAGACTAAAAGAATTAAGAGCTATTATAAAGGAGGAAGTGCGTAAGGTCTTGCATGAGGAAAACAGTGCTATGTCTTATCCTTTATCGAGCGAAAGTGAAGTTGAAAGAATGATATCTGGCAGGTCGCGTGGAGGTGATCGAGCTAGTAGAATGGTAAGTGGTCTTATAGATGTATTTGGTGATAATATATCAATACTTAGTGGGGATAGCGTTATCGAGTATTTGCAAGTCAATAGTAGTGACAATGGTCTAATCTTTAAAATAGTTAGAAGGGATCTTCAAAAAACTCGAAACTTCTACATACCATCTAAATTCCAAAATACCGATCAATACGATAAGATACAATCCGCATTCTAAAACATATAAAAACACAATGAATCTAACAAGAAAAACATTAATGCAACGTGCCGGTTTAAACGAAGGTTTAGAGGGTACATTGTCTTATTGGAACGGTAAGTGGAAAGTGAGCTACACGACAGATAGTGGGGATGTTAGAGGTGATCAAGCGCCTGACTTAGATCCGTCTCAAGTAGCATACGCTAATAAAATGAAGGCATCAATCATGGCAAATCGTGGAATGGATGTTGACTTTGAACTACGCAATGGCAAAGCATTTTTAACCGATATGCCTAAACTAAATGAAGGGCCAAACGACGTAGACTACGAAAAACTAGTGGACCTTATTGCCGGCGCTGACAACGATAGAAACCTTAAAATTTCATACGACTCATACCACAACGGAATAAAATTTGGCAATATAGGTGGTGGAGTAACATACGACAGAGGAGACCTAGTAAAAAAGTTTAAACAGCCAGTAGGATCGTCGTCAGACATCATGGATTTGTTTCGTGAAGCTAGCAAAGATCCCGAGACTACAAAGAGGGAAGTTGAGCGTATTGCGACTGAAAAATTCGGGTCGAAATACAAGCTTTTTGTGAGTACGGAAGAGGCGTTTGGACCTGAGACTATTGTATATTACAACCCAAGATTTTAACAATGAAAACAAGTGAACTAAGGCGTATCATTAGAGAGGAAGTTCGCAATATGCTTCGCGAAGGCACATACTATGTAACATACAATAAAGGTCGTGGACAAGGGAAAGGTCTTGTTAAAAGTGAAGAATCTAATTACACCCAACCACGCGTGTTTGCGAGCTATGAGGATGCTAAACAATATGTAGAGTTTAGTAATAAAATGCAAATAGGTACTCCAGGTGGTGGTACGTATTACTTGGTATCTGATAAACATATGAATGCTATATAACAAATATATACACGATGAAAACAACAAAAAAACGTTTAATGGAACTAGCGGGAGTGGTTAAAGAAAACTCCGCGGATCGCGATGCGATTGCTCACTTTGTATGGGGTCTAGATGACTTAATGGATGAGCCTGAGGATAAGATTACTAATCTTATTGATGCCCTTGAAAAAGAGTGGATGGGGTCTAAGAGTAACTACCCAAGTGTAGATGAGTATCTCGAGGATCTTGAGGCTTATGGAGCTTATAGAGATTACTTGAAAGAAGGTAAACTTAAAGAGGCAAAATCCAACATAAAAACCACGTGGAGAAACGTGCAAGACCTCGAAGCAGACATGCAAGATTGGATGACTACATTAGACGCTCAACAAGTGCAAGATGTGCTTGATACACTACAAAATTTCGTCGATAATTACGAAGGCGGAATGGATATGGATGACGACTTTTAAACATAAAATACACGATGAAACTGAGTAAACTTAAACAAATTATCAAGGAGGAAACGGCGGCTGTTGTTAAGCAGAAATCGGTGAACGAAAAGATTAATTTTGTACTAGGACCAACCATCCACGGGGATCCTAATAAGCCTATGAAAGATGATTTCAAGATTGCTTTCAAAGAACCAAGAAAAGCGATAATGAAAATCATGCAAGTCAATAAAGATCTTGAGTCAAGAGGGCTAAAACCAATCGACTATGACAACGTAGGCATCGTGTTTCGCAAGCCTAGCAACCAACAAATGCAATTCATACTAAACGCGTTTAATAGTGAAGATGTTGAGTCAGTTGGACGTGTGTTGAAAGAAACAGCAAAGCCAACTCTTAACGAACAATCACAATGGCCAATAGGTTATTTTGAAGTGATAAATGCATTTGAAATTACGCCCGGCGGAGGGTGGACTGTAACGTTTGCTAAAGGCGATATCTTACGAGTTGAAGACGCAACAAAAGACGGATATCCCGGCATTCAAAAGATTGAAAAGTGGGATGCTCTAAAGAACGATTGGGTAGCTAAACGTCCGCCTATTAGTGGCATGGATGTGTTCCCAATTGACAAGTTTGCCGGCTCAAGTGGTTGGGTGCAAAAGTTCACTCAAAACACCAAAGCCATGTCTAAAGGAGCAGCGGATCCGTTTGTTATTAGATCCAAAGCAAAATCCATGACCAAAGAAACCGTCCTTAGTGCACGTGAAGCCATTAAAATGCTTGGTGGTTTATCACCAAATACACAAGTAAAAATCACGTTAATCTAACACCCAACACAGTGAATACAAACAAACAAAGACTACAAGAATTAGCGGGCCTTAGGCTTAATGAAGGCGCGTATAGTCCACAACAAATAGCGGCTACAAAAGCCATGATTACCAAGACTCAAAAGGCAAAAAGTGACATGGAATTAGTGCTTAAAGATTTGCAAAAAATGGCAAAAGAGGATCGACGATTTGAAGGAGATATTGAATATATTAAACAAGCGGTCGATGCTTTACATGCGTATATCGTGGATGCTGATAATTTTGTAATTCAAGGTAAAGTTTAACACAATGGCCAAAGCTAGAAAGGAAGGAAAGCCTAAAAGGAATAGAGGAAACTTGGCTAAGAGGGCCAAAATTCTCGCGCGAAATGAAGTGTTTTTAAAGCAATATGAAGATGAAAAATAACGTAACAAAACAGAGGTTAATGGAGTTGGCTGCTATCAATAACCCATTCAAGAACGAGGCAATGATGGGAGCTCCAGCCGCTGCCTCAGAGGTGTTAAGTATGCTTGCTCATCCGGACTTGAAGAAGGGTATGGAGATGCTTGCTGACATGCTCGATGACGCTGAGTATATGGCGATTAAGAAGTTGTATGATAGTCTGTATAACGAAGTAAAAAAATACGAATAATGAAAAAATCACAACTACAATCAATCATTCGAGAAGAGGTAAAAGTAGTTTTGAGTGAGGCAGCAAATCCCGAGTTGGATAGAACAGTTAAGAATTTTGTTAAAGGTCTAGCAACCAAATATCAGTATGGAGAACAGGATGCTCTTTATGCTATTTTTGAATCACTAAAGCGTCAGCAAATGCTTGGAAAAGACGTAAACTATAGACCATACTAAAGCTCTATCGACTTCTAGATTACCAATTTAATATGAAAAAATCACACTAAACACCCAACGTAATGAAACTTAAAGCACTTATTCGAAAAAAAGTACGCAAAGCACTTATAGAAGTAGACTTTCGTACCAAAAGATTCGCTAATATAAAAGCGGATGAAATCGGGACATTCTACATCGTAACTAACAGGCTAAGTGACGAAGATACATTAGCAGATATCATGTTTGAAACGGACGTGTTCGGGTTTGCAAATCAGGTGAGAGGCGGACTTGCAATGGAAGATGTGTATGGGCTTTATAAGAATAAAAACAAGGCTACACAAGCTGCAAACATGTTGATAGGATATAAGTATGGTAAAGAAATATGAATAACAGTGATCAGATGAGAGCCAAAAAATGAAAAGCATATAATGAAAAAATCACAACTTAAAGGGTTAATTAGAGAGGCTGTTAACGTCAAGTTAAGAAAGGAAGGTGCTATGTCTGAGCTCGACATTCTCATGGATGAATCACGCAATTTTGCAGACTTTTTGAATAAGATCAAATCCGATCCTAAATTTAAAAGTGTCGATGTGAACTCTCCGGAAGTAGAGGATTTTTTACGGACTATGTGGGATGATGTAATGGATAAGGGTAGTGCGTTGGGAGGACCGAGATTGGCAGCGGAAGGGCTAATAAAACGCCTAGTAAGAGAGGAGCTGAAAATCCTAAAAGCAAAAAAGGCCCTTTTTGAAGGTGTTACTCCAGAAGCTACACAATTGCATACTATGGTAAATTGTGGTCAAGATGCCGCTCAAAACTTCTTTGATGAGCACAATATTGACGCTAAGAAGCTTGTTACTTATGTGCAACAAAACAAGCAAACTAACCCAACTTTAGTATACGATGTACGTGATTATATCAGCGGTGCTAAAGGGAGTGTAGGTGGTGAGAAAAACCTGAGAGATCGGTTTATTAAGCAGTTTCAAATCAACGCTCCAATGAGAGAGGGAGTTTCATGGAAACCGTCTTCAAATGCGAATGTGGAAGGTTTTGCTAGTAAGTCTTTTCCTTTAGGAGGAAAGGGTGATGCGCTGCTTCAAAAGCCTGAGTTTATCAAAAAATGGGCACCGAGGATCCAGGCGTGGATTGGTGTTGAACCTAAGCTAGATCAGGTTGATAGCTTCTTTCCTTCGCAGCAAGGAATGGACTTTAAATTCCAGGGTTCTGACGGTAAAACTTATCGAATTTACTCTCCTGGAGAGAGTCCAAGGTCGAAGCAGTATGTAATACAAAAAATGAAATAACATACAATGAAAAAGTCACAATTACGTCAAATTATTAAAAGTGATCAGCCTTCTCAATATTCTTAATGAAGACTTACGTGCCTGGTTTGGATCGGGTGGCAAAGGTGGTGTTGGAGGAGGAGGATGGGATCGCTATAATAGTAGTGGTGATCGTGTTGGTAAGTGTGGTGATGCTAAAGAAGGTGATCCGTACTCAGCGTGTCTTTCTAAGGAGAAGGCTCGTAAGTTGGGTAAGGATGGTAGAGCTGCTTTTGTAAAGCGGAAACGTGCTGCTCAGGGCAAGGCTGGTGATAGTAAGAAAGGTGGTGAAAGATCAAAAGGTCAAAAACCCATTAAGGTAAAAACTGGTGTAAATGAAAACTTCAAAGACGGTGAGAATCCTGGACGTAAGGGTTTATCAAAACGCGTTGGAGTTAGTCAAAAAATGTCCATTTCGCAGTTAGCAAAGATTGCAAAATCAGCTACTGGTGAAAGACGTAGAATGGCACAATGGAACTTAAATATGAAGCGAGGTAGAGCTAAAAATGAGATAATAGAGCATATTAATCTATTGTTAGAAAAGAACGTGCCAACAGATCCGGCAAAGTGGTCTTACTATAAAGGTCAAGCTAAGAAAAAGTTTGATGTTTACCCATCTGCATATGCTAACGCATGGGCAGCAAAGAAGTACAAAGCTGCAGGTGGTGGCTGGAGGAAACAAGGATAACGTATGATTAAACTCAAAAATATACTAGTGGAGATTGGAGAAGGTGTTAGGCCATATAGGTGGGGTATAGATTACGAATCCGATGATGAGGTGCAGTATGGATTTGAAACAGATACTAATTCAGAATATCAAGTATCTTTTGAATCTTTTGGTGAAGGCGAAACGTGGGACGTATCATTTGCAGCAAGAGAGATTGGAGCAAGCAGTGGTGGATTTAGCACAGATGTGATTACAAATAAAGGAGATATGTACAAAGTAATGAGTACGGTGTTTGATATTATTAAAGATTTCACCAACGATCATGAGGAGGTATATCAACTTAAATTTGATTCAGCGCAAACAAGAGACGACTCTACAACGAAAGATAAAAGGACAAAATTATACATGGCGTACTTTAAAAAACAAATGCCGACTAGTAAAATATATCCCGGAGAGCAGGGAGAGTTTGTAATACAGCTATGATTAAACTTAAACATATGCTGACGGAGATTGGTGAAGGGTCTGCCAAACCATTTGAATATAAATGGATGTCTCAAGGATCATATGATAATCAGGTAGCGCGATTCATAACAGATAAAGGTACTGAGTATGAAGTGAATATAGCTGATTTCAGTGAATATCCGAACCCGCGTGATCAGAAGCAAGACTTACCTGCAATCAGCATAGACTTCCTAGCTCAACGTCGGGGTGATCAAGGCTGGTCAACTAAAATTGTTACCAATGAAGGTGATCTATATCGTATCATGGCAACTATTATGCTTATCGTAAAGGATGCAATTGAAAATCGGTTTGAATTTGATGTACAAGCCATCGTATATGAACCATCTAAAAAGACCGGTGAGTTCGGTAGTAACAACAAACGTGATACCTTATATAGACGGTTCATTACACGCACATTTCCGGGCGCACAAGTTATGCGCGATCATGATAATGCAAACGTTGTTATTAAAATTAAATAACATATTTATATTAAATGGAATACATTATGAAATTAACAAAGCTTAAAGATCTGCTTAATTCGTAAGTCAAATGAAGGCTACACTATCAAGTCGTTTGATGATGGGGATTCTGATTTTGCTAATTCAAAGACTGATTTCATTGGAGTTATAGAGCGGGGTAATGATTAAACTTCGAGACATATTAGCGGAATTTGATTATGGCCGAGCTTCAGGTCCTGAAGGTACCCAACGCGGTAAGCTATACTTAGCCTATATACAAAAGCAACTTCCACGATTTGATGGTCAGTGGAATATTAGAACGGGCACGGATAGCTTTATTGTTGATCGTATAGACAATCCTTGATATACTTATAATAAACACAGAGAAATGAAGTTAAAACAACTACTTAAAGAGGCCGAAGAAGCTAAAACTCCAGGCGAGAAAAAAGAAGAAAAAGACGAAAAATCTTTCGCTAAAACGCGTTTAGGAGGTGCGGAAAAAATTGCTGAAAACGCCAAGGAAAAGGGTGGTGACGCCATGCTAACTTACTACCATTTCAACGTGAAATTACCGTACTATGAGAAGGCTAGTAAGGGTGAATTTGACCCGGAAAAAGGCCGTGAAGAGTACAAAACTTTAGTCGATCAACTCGCTAAAGCAACCAGTGAAAAAGGACTAAATATCAGTCAAAATGAGTTCCAAAAATTGGTTGGAAAAATCGAAGTTTTGGGTGAATTATTGATCGAATATAAAGACTAAAAAGACGGCTTAGGACCGTATGGCTATGGCCATTTTTAACCACTTCAAGTGTCGCTACATGGAGTGGTTTTTTTTTGCCTAAACTGTTGCAAAATCGGATTTATGTGGGGATCTTTAGGTATAAAATTAAGAGAGATATGAGAGTAAAATTCACAAACCCGCTAAACAAAAAAGAGGTTTTATTTGGTACTATTGTTGAGTTCCTTAGGCACTTAGAGTTATTTGTTATTCAAGGCGATAAAGGAGGTCGTTACATGATTAATCCAAATTCAGACTACAATTTTAGATTCGTTCCGAATGAGGAAGCGGATCGGAGATATGCAATTGCGCTAGATGTTGTAGCTGAGGAAGTTGAGAGGTTAGATAAAATAGTAAATAAATAAGAGATATGAGCGTAGTAAGATTCATTGCTGATCTACATTTAGGTCACGAAAACATGGCCAAAAAACGTGGATTTTCTAGTGCAGAAGAGCACGATGAACACGTCATAAAAATGTGGAATAGTGTCGTACATAAACGTGTTATATGCAATGCTACGTTATCTCTTCGTATTAAGTTTTGTGGTTATATTCTTTTTGTTTTATTTTTTCCACCGCACAAATTTAAGAAAAAATATTATCATCTGCAATATCCCAAGTTCCATCATTTTCAACGTGTTTTATTTGGTTCGGTTTAAATGTTACATAAACAGTATCAGAATCTTGATAATCCACATCATCAAACCAAGCATCTTTTATATTTATAAAGATAATACCATCATATTTACTTCTATCAACATTTGCTACTACTTCTCTTGTTGATGTGCCGTATTCTGTTTCAATATCATCCCATTTTTTATCTTTACCATCTACAATTAATGGTCTTTTAATACTCAAATAAACTTCATAAACCGTTCCATCACCAGCATATCCATCAGCATTAAAATAATCTGGTGTAAAATATGTATCACCCATAAAACTATCAAACTCTTCTGGTGAGCCGTGATAAACAGGTAGTGGTTTTCCGTTATAAACAACTTTACTATTTCCAAACCATTTCTTAAAGTTATTATTTAAGTTGGTTTCAGTTTCTTGTTGTTCATTCAAATACTCACGTATAGTAGTTGCTATAATTTTTCTTAGTTTCATATTATTAAATAGTTTTATTATATATAAATATTCAAATTTTAATTTTCCTCCCACAAAATAAAACAAAAAGGTTAGGTTCTTCGTATTAACATTTTCTGTTTAAATCCACACTGCATATAACAAGGTGTATAAGAAAGTTTGCTATAAAGTTTGGTGGTAATTTGAAAGTTCATTTAAGCAAACCTTCTCATACACCCAATCGATATGACCTACATTTTAGGAGACGTTACAATGGAGTCTTTTAAACCGTATCCACTGTTGGATCGCTTGAACGGTCGTAAGAAAGTTGTGCTCGGAAACCACGATATGCCCAAGCATATTCCTGAGCTTCTAAAGTATGTTGACCAAGTAGGAGCAATGATGCGATATAAGGGCATTTGGATGTCTCACTGCCCCGTTCATCCAATGGAATTAGACCACCGTGTCAAGCGTATTATTCACGGTCATATTCACGAAAAGTTCGTGGAAAAGTGGTTTACTTTTTTAGGGTTTAACTGGTTTAAACGCGTTGATCGTCGATACTATTGTGTGTCGTGTGAGCATGTAAACTACACTCCTGTCACACTCGCTCAGCTAGGAATCGAACGTTAAAAAACGGTTCATAACTTTATGCAAAAAAGTAAAAAATAAAACACGTTTTTGTTGCAAACTCGACTAATTGTCGTGATCTTTATGTATAAATAATAAAAGATATGAAGTTACAAACACTATTTAAGCGTGCTACCAATGGAAAGGTTTTGGAGCATACAATTGAAGTCGAAGGTAATAGTTATCGTACGATTTCCGGTTATGTTGATGGAGTCAAAACAACTACCGAATGGACATATTGCCAAGGTAAAAACATCGGAAGAAGTAACGAAACAACACCGGAAGGTCAGGCGTTAGCTGAGGCTAATGCTGAGTGGAAAAAGCGTACAGAACGTAATTACTTTGCCAACGTATCCGATATTGATAATGGTACAATGTTCAAACCCATGCTAGCTAATAAGTGGGAAGATTATGCTGACAAGATTCAGTATCCTATCTACTCTCAACCTAAGTTAGATGGTATTAGATGTATTGTACGTAACGATGGAATGTGGACTAGAACTGGAAAACCAATCATCTCAGCTCCACACATTTTCGAAGCACTCAAGCCACTATTTGAACAAGATCAGGATCTTATCTTCGATGGGGAATTGTATGCTGACAAGTATGCTAACGACTTTAATGCTATTGTATCACTAGTGAAGAAATCAAAGCCAACAACTAAGGACCTAGAAGATAGTGCTAAGGTTATTGAGTACCACATTTATGATTTACCTAGTTGCGATGAAGTGTTTACAAAGAGATACACAGCACTGCAACAGATGAAGTTACCACTTTGCTGTGTGTTAGTCGAGACTAACTATGTAGAGTCTGCTGAGAATGTTAATACATTCTACAGTGAGTATGTAAGTCAGGGATATGAAGGTCAGATGCTAAGACTAAACAGTATGTATGAGAACAAACGCTCTAAGTCATTACTCAAGCATAAGTCATTCATTGATGAGGAGTACACAATCGTAGGGTATGAAGAGGGTAATGGAAATCTAGCTGGAATGATCGGAGCATTAATATTCCAAACAACACAAGGAGATAAGTTCACAGCCTCAGTTAATGGTGGATGGGATCACCTTAAGGAGCTGTGGAGTGAAAGAGATACATTAATCGGTCAAGAAGCTACGATCAAGTACTTTAACATTACTCCTGACGGTAAGCCACGCTTTCCAAAAGTAACAGCTATCCGAAATTATGAGTAAAAAAATTTAAAAAAGTTTTGCACAACTGTTGCAAATACAAAAATTAGTTCTGACCTTTAGGTATAAATAAAAAGAGATATGAATACAATTAATTTAACCCCCGCAGAATTGGAAATGATCCAAGCGAAACGTCAACAAGAAGAGTTAGCCGCTAAGAAAGCTGCTGCTCAAAAACAAATTGCAATCGAGAATGAGATTAAACGTGCTCGAGCTCAGATTGAAGGTTATGTCAAAAGAGATGCTCAACAAAACGCAGCTGCTCGTGATTTTGCTGCTACCGTTGCTGGTTGTAAGGTTGTAGTCGAGACAGAGAAGAAAAAGTACAATGTTACTTATGGTGGTGAAGTGGTTAAGGTTTTTAACTATACCGAGACTAATGTCCACTTAACCTTAAACGGATACAAAATCTCAGTGATCGAACACATAGTGTATGGTAAGTGGAATTACCGAGGATCTAGTAGTGGATATAAGATGTATGTCTCAGGTCCTGGTATTGACTACAAAACTTCGAATCGTGGTTACAAAAATGGTAAGAAAGTTGTTGAGTTGATCGAAGAGACAATTGAATCTATAAAAGCTCAAGAGTTGTATAACAACAAACAAAAGAGTGCTATTGAAACAGCTGTTGCTAACTTAAAGGAACAATTCCCTAACGCTAAGATCAACTCCGGACGTGGTTATAAAATTAATCACTACGGTAGTCCTTCTAGTAGATATCAAGAGTATGATAAGATTGATGTCGTTCTTGAAAACGGAGTTCAAGTAGAGTATCGAGTTTATGCTGATGGTCGATTAGAGAGAATGAGTCTCAAGTTTCCAAGCCACAATGCAACAGATTTACTTTCTCAGTTAAATGAGATGAAATTTTCTACCGAAACTGTTGCCTAATTGAAATATAGTCCTGACCTTTAGGTATAAAAGAAAGAGATATGAAAACAATCACAAACAAAGCTCAAAAAACCTTCGAAGCTGCCATTAGAATGGTGATGATTAAGGAAGGTAAAAGTTTCCAAGAAGCTCAAGATATTGTACTTGAGGTAGTGAAGGAGTTTAAGAAACCCAATATCAACAAGAATGATGTGGTTGACCTAGTTAACACTTTGCAATTAACGTTTTTAAAATAAGAGATATGATAATAACAAAACCCATAAAATCAATAATTGAGGTAGATCTTACTGGTCCTCAAGGAAACGCGTTTTACTTGTTAGGACTTGCTAAAAGTTTGAGTGCTAGATATAGCTTAAATGCAGCTCAAGTTCAGAAAGAAATGACTGCCGGAGACTATGAAAACTTGATTCAAGTATTTGATAATTATTTTGGTGGAATAGTAACTTTATTTCGCTAAACTGTTGCATAAATAAAAATTAGAGATATGTCACAAGAAATGATCGGAAAGTTGGTTTATTTGTACTTTATGATTAGTACAATTGCTTTGATGAGATGGGGATTTGAAATCCTAGACAAGTTTTCTAAAAATAGAAACAAATAACATGGGAGAGAATAAAAACACTAGTAACGGATTAGGATTAGGAACTATATTGTTCTTAATATTTTTAACACTCAAGCTTGCCGAGATGGGTCCAGTACAACATTGGTCGTGGTGGTGGGTTACTGCTCCACTTTGGATTCCTTTAAGTATTGTGTTGGTTATATGTGCAATAATTGGAGTCGTAGCGTTAATAGCTTCCAAACGGTAATCCCAACTAGGTACTATTTATAGTAAAGGTTCTTATATCAAGAGCTTTTCTTTTATTTATGATTAAGCTTGGATGTATATTAAAAGAGCTGACAGGCGAGGAAACTACTCGCGAGCAGTTTGTGTTGGCGGTTTCTCGTGATATTGTTAATGCTTTTAAGTCTGGAGAGAGACAATACACTGACTACTTTACTATGTCACGAGCAGGAGAAGAGGCAGAAGTCAATCTTGATGTTAAATTTTACAAACGTCCTAAACAAGATATTGCTTTTTCGATAGCTGCAGGGTTTGGTCCCAACAGAAAGGGAGATAATGATTACCTGGAGATAAATGTAGAATACAATCCCAAGCAATTTCCTCAAGCAATGGCTGCGTTTGTTACTGAGATTAAAGAGACTATCGAACATGAGTTTGAGCATGTTGGCCAGCAGAATTTTGAAGATATGTATATTGTATCTAATAGATACGATGAGCCACTCGCTTATCCTGAGGATGCACCACAAGCACCTAATCATTTCTTATATTTAATTAGTAATACAGAGATTCCAGCCTACGTTAAGGGTCTGTTAAAACGAGCTAAAGTTAACAAAATTACCTTTGATCAAGCTCTTGAAGATTATTATAATGACTATAAGGCTACGTTTGATTTGTATGGAACTAGTTGGCCTACAGTAAAGAAAATCTGGAAGGATTGGGCTTTAGTAAATAAAAACAGACTTAAAAAGTTTGCATGATTAAGATTTTTGCAAAGGTGCTGTGAATCTTACAAAGGAGATATATATGGAAAAGGAGAGTTTGTGATACAGCTATGATTAAACTTAAAGATATACTATTTGGAAGCATAACTCAGGCACAATTAAAATTCCCACTACCAGAAGCCTTTGCTGATACTTACGAAAAGAATAAGTGGATCCAACTACCTAAGGATGTTGTGAAGACTTACGCCGATGAAATCATTGATATTATTGTTAGCGCTTATACTGCCAAAGGAGGAAACTTCGAGTTTAAGAATGCTGACGATATAAAAAAATCAGAACTAGATTTCTGGATTGCAAATGACATAGATGTTGATCCTGAGATAGATGCCATAATTGGTGGAAAGACTACTCCAGCTGGTATTAAGATGACTGTTTTTGGTCAAGATGGTAGTAGTGCGGCTAAGAAAGTTGGTATGATTAAAATGATCGACTATATGAAAAAGCGAGGCTTTTATGCTGAGGTTGATATCGATCTAGCTGCTAAGTTGGGAGTTGATTATATAAAGGATGAGGCTTTGATTCGCAAGGTTCTCAATAAAGATATTAAGATGAATGTTGATGGAAGTTACAGTAGAAAGCTTACCGATGGTCCAGTAAAGACTAAGGTGTTGATTGGTATTCCAAAAGTATGATTGAACTATATACTGGCTATAGCTATTATAACCACTTCAAATATGGCTACCTGAGGTAGTTTCTTTTTAGAACATCTATTTATAAGTGATGAAAGTAAGAGGATATATTCGTCCAGAGTCATGTTTTGCTACAATCTCAGAATGGGAGGATATTGCTCGACTTTTTCTTTTGTTGCAAAAAAGGGGAGTTGATACGAGAGGTGGAATTTTAGATTCAGATCCAAAATTAGCTCAGCTAGTAATGAGGTGGTTTGGACATCAGTTGTTTGTTGAAACCCAACTATTTGATCAACTTACTCAAAAAAACGTATTAGATTTTATTGAAGATTTCGTTAATCATAGAGTGTGGGGATTGCGTAGAGAGTTTGGTTCATATTTTTACCAAGATAGTGCTGATAGTAGTTTTTTAGATGAAGTAAAGATTGCTTACTTTTTTTCACGAGGAGATATAGAGCCTTATGTGCTTTTGGATGATGACTTTGTTGTGTCTGTATACGGATCAACTACCTACAAAGTTGAAACAAAGCATTGGACGACTGAGCAAGGGTTAAAGAATATTGAAGATTCAATCAATAGCAATCATACATATGCGATAAGCACTTTCACTAAACAATGGAAGCCATTCTTTAGAAAAGAGAGTAATATGTTGGTATTGCTAGAAGGGAATCTACGAGCAGCTTTTCGTAGTGATGTGAAATCTTTAGCAACCGATAGAGGTAATCGAGCAGTAAACATGTACAGACTTGCTTATCCAGGAGAAAGGAGTAACTTGTGTATGAAATTAGATACACTAGATATTGGTGGTGCAACATCGTTGTGGAATGAGTTTATCATTAAACCGACTAGAGTAATAAATTATAAAACGATACGGAAACTATAAACTCCGTGATACTTATATAAAAGTAAAGGTTATGGCCATGCAAAAATCTTTATTAAAAATGAAAACAAATTACTATAGCCCAACACCTAAAAAATGGAGAAAGTTGGGTGATGCTTTTTTAGGGGTTAGTACCACTATAACTGGATTTGCCATTTATAACGAGTCAAAATGGGTAGCAATTGCTGCATTATTTACTGGCGTTATTGGTAAATTTTTGACAAACTTTTTCTCCGAAGAATAATATGAGTTTAGATTTATCAAAAATTAAACAGGTTCCATTACGAGAATCTCAGTTTATAAAAGAAGAAACAATAAAAAAGCAAATTGTACTACACCATACAGCCGGCAACTCTTCTGCTCCTGGAACTATAAAGATGTGGGATGCTGATGATAGAGGTCGTATTGCTACTTGTATAGTTATATCGGGTAAAGGGCTCTCTAAAGATACGTTTGATGGTGAAATCTGTCAAGCATTCTCATCTAAGTATTGGGGATACCATCTTGGCATCAAGCCGGATGTTTTTAAATCACGAGGAATTGCTTATCAAAGATTGGATAAAATTGCAATAGGTATTGAAATCTGCAACTGGGGTCCTTTGACTAAAAAGGGAGATAAATTTTATAACTATGTTGACCGTGAAGTGTCACTAGACCAAGTATGCACATTAGCAGCTCCTTACAAAGGATATATTTATTATCACGCATACACGGATGCTCAAATTGAATCAGTAAAGCAGCTGTTACTATATTGGAAAGGTATTTGGGGAATTGATTTGACCTATAGAGAAGCTGATTTGTGGTCAGTTTCAGATAGAGCACTTAAAGGTGAAAACGGACTATATACTCACAACTCTTATCGCAAAGATAAATCGGATATTTCACCTCAACCTAAGATGATACAAATGTTAAAAAGTTTATAAACCATAAAAAACAAAAACCATGAACAAAGAAAAAGTATTAGGAATCGTTCGTCACGTATTGACGTTTGTCGGTGGTATCTTAATTATGAAAGGTATTGTTGATGAGTCAACTGCTAATGAAGTTATTGGTGGAGTTATTGCTCTAGCTGGTACTATTTGGTCTATTATTGCCAAAAACAAAGCATGAATCTAAAACACCTTTTGATAGAAGTGGAAACAAAATGTCCTGCTGCAACGCAGGACATTAATCTTAATTTAGATAATCGTCAAAAGGCTATTGATAAATACCACTACGGACCGGCCAATCCAGAACATCCAGAAAATTATTGGAAAGATGCGGCTAAGAGATGGGGAATATCCGAAGTAACCGCTAAGACTATGAAGTGTGCAAATTGTGCTGCTTTTGATGTTTCGGATAAAATGTGGGCCTGTATGGAAAAAGGTATTCTAGGTAATGAAAAGAATGCCGATGCAATGGCTACTATTGAAAAAGCCGATTTAGGTTACTGCAACTTTTTGCATTTTAAATGTGCAGGATCACGAAGCTGTACAGCATGGGTTACTGGTGGATCTATAGATAATAAAGATCGTACACAGTGATACTTATTATAAAATCGTATGGCAATCCTAAATAAAACCGGCATTACTACTGGTAATACAATTGAAGCAGAACACGTTACTAGAACAATCGATGCATTAACTGGTGTTAGCACGGACACCATAAAAGCAACCGGATCCTTTTCTGGTTCGTTTGTTGGTTCTTTTTCAGGATCATTAGTAGGTGTTATTACATCCGCTTCTTATGCCTTAACGTCATCACATACAGTAACAGCATTAGCTGCTATTGGTGCAAATTCTGCTGTTAGTAGCTCCTTTGCTACCACAGCTGTCACAGCTTCCATTGCACTACACGCTGTTAGTAGTTCCTTTGCCAACACAGCTTCATTTTTATTAGGATCTATTAACTCATCGATAAGCGCATCACATGCTACAAGAGCTTCATCTTCGATTGTAATTAGATCAACCGCGAACTCAACGTTCTATCCAGTATTAGCTAGTACCTCACCGACAACTTTCAATAGTGCTAGCTTATCTACTACATCGACAACAATAACGATCAACCCATCCTTAGGTAGAATTACAGCTACTCAATTCACTGGAAGCTTATTTGGTACAGCTTCTCGAGCCGTCAGCTCTTCTATTGCACAAAAGGGAGGAGATGATCAGGCAACTCTTACATTTATACATCTTCCAGTAGCAGACTTACTAATGGCTAATGCTGATACTATTGGAGGTTATCCTATTCTTCCCGTTAATTCTGGTGAAGCTATAGTTGGTTTGCATATGCCTTTTACTGGATTGATAGTATCTGCTAGTTTTAGTAGCTATTGCGAAAATCCTGGAGATATTGATGAAAAAGTATTTCTTAGGTTACTTATTGATGGTGCCGATGCCGTCGGGTTAGGTTATATCTATGTGGATACGTATCTAGATTCTGGATCTGTGGCTGTAAATACCCAAGCTACAAAAGGTCAACGATTAGCTATCAGATTAGAGCCCACTATAGATGGAAATGCAACGAATTGGGTTACAAATACCATTCTTACTGTCAGAAAATAATAAGTTGCTTTCTTCGTAAAAAAGCAGTATATTGAGTTATACTAAAAAGTTACAAATGGAAGTTGAAAACAAAGTACAGATAATCCTTCAACCAGATCAGTTGGATGATATTGCCTATAACACGGCTCAAGCAATAAACAACCTATATGAAGATCTTGAGATAGAACAAGATATTGTTTTTTGTCCTATCCTCCAAGGTGCTGTTCCATTCTTTGCAGAGATATGTAAGTATCTACTCATAGAACCTTATGTGGATTATATTGGAGTTTCTTCTTATCAAGGAAAACAACAAAAAGAGTTTCTCGTATATAAAATGCCTGATGCTAATCTAGTAAAAGGAAAAACAGTCTGGTTGTTTGATGATATTGCAGATAGTGGTAAAACTCTAAAGTTTCTAAAAACAACTTTACTATCTTTTGGAGCAAAAGAAGTCAAGGCTTGTGTTTTATTAAAAAAACAATCATGTCAATATCCAGTAGACATATATGGATATCCACTAGAAGATGAAATGTGGGTGTGGGGATATGGTATGGATGCACCAAATGGTCGTGGCCGCACCTCTAATATATTAATGGGTGAGAAAAAATAAAACACCATCTATGTTAATTGTTCTTGGATTAAGTTTATTTGTTATAGGGCAATCCTTAGCTTGGTTTCAGATCAATGGGCAGTTTATGTCGGAGTGGTGTAAGTCACATCCTATACTACTATCGCTATTAGGCGTTCCTATTGGATTAGCTTTTATGTATGGTACTAGCTACCTTTATGATGGTTTTTATGGCCAAACATGGCCAGCACGATTACTCACTTTTGCTGTTGGTATTATTGTTTTCATACTATGTACTAATTGGTTTTTAGGAGAATCTCTAACCTGGAAAACTATCATTAGTTTATTGTTAACTTTTATAATTATCTTAATACAAATACTATGACAATTTCTTTTTATATGGAGGCGAATGACCTCTATCAACTCAATTCTTATTTAGAAAACTACGATGAAGAGGAAGAAAACCCCACCTTATATTACTCAAATACACCATCGTCACCTACAACACTACTTGTCACGATTGACTTCTTCTCCTTTAATGAACTTATCGATCTAGAATTAATACAATTGTTTTGATTTATCCAAAAAAGGGCTATACTTATATTATATGGGGTCGACGCTGGATTTGACAGATGACCGTAGTTCTTTGAGATGATGCAAGCAGGGTTAGATTGGAAATCCTTAATTACCTATCAAGCGATAAACGCAAACAAATACAACTCTGAGGATATGATGAGTATCCCAACTTCAATCACTCGCGTGGCTGAAGAGGCTGAACTGCTAGTAGCAGCTTAACCGCTGAGTCGCACTTACTCAGAATAAACAAATGTGCATGCTCGAGCACGCCGGCTGGCTCTTAAAATCCGAGTCGGGAATCATTGGTTGTAGGTTGACGATGATGAAAAACCAACCAACTAGTTGTTAGTTAGAAAACTAAATAAGCTTGTGAATGAGTCCTTAGTATTAGTCGTTATGGACGAGGGTTCGAATCCCTCCGACTCCACCATGTGATAGGATTTTTATATCTGCATATAATTATATGCAAACTATATAAGTAAAAAAATATTAAATTATTTTTATCAAACTGTTGACTTTCTGGTTTTTTTTCGTGATATTAAAAATATATTAACGTTAAATTTTAAATTATGATTTTAATCAGTATTTTATTTGTTATTAGTTTTGCTTTAAATGTTATTTTAAGTTTTAAATTAAAGAAGAGTAATGCTAATGTGAAGGAGTTGGAAGTTAAAGTAAAAGTGTTATCGGATTATGCCGATGGTACTGTTAAGACAGCTTTAACTAAAACTAAAACATCAAAGCCATTAAAAACAGTAGTTGGGTGGACTAAGTCTGAAAAGACAGCTGAAACTACTGAAAACTTGGAAGCCGTTGCTGTTCTTAAAAAACCAAGAAAAACAAGACGTAAGAAAAAACAAAATAACAATAAAGATTAATGAAATGCTTTGAAAGATTAGTTAATTCTAGTTTTTTAGCAAACGCTAAAAAAGAGCTTCTAGCTGCCCAACGCACATTAAAGGCAGAAGAAGCTCTTTTTTTTGAACCTACGCTATTGTTTAACAAACAAGAGGTCAAGGATATCTACAACTTCTATATAGAAGATTACGCATTTTTGTGTGGAATTGAACAGACAGATATTGATTTAAGTAAAGATACAATTTATTATACGCAAGAAGATCATATACTATTTATCTACAGCAAAACTAAAAAACTTATTGATGAAGCAATCACTTATAGCTATAATGTGAATGGTGATATTCCTTTTTATAGAGGACGACATAAAATTAATAACCAAATCATTTTTACAGCGCTTATTGATGTTCGCATTCACTTTCAACCATCTTCACCTAATTAGGTTGTTTTATTAATTTATTTTGCATATAGTTACTTTATATGAGTACTAAAGCAAAAACAACAACAAAAAGATCACAAGAGTACCATACTATTGAATGTAAGTTTTGTGGTTTAGAAAAACAAGCTCCAATTAATGTAACTGGATATACTTGTTGGCAGTGTGTTATTGAGCAATACTGGTCTCCAGAAGATGCACCTAAAAAAAAATCTATTGGATATCCAAAAGGCTGGAAGTTTATGAATCAATTTGTACACGAAGATGGTACAGTATACATCAAAGGTGCAGAGCAGCCAGAACTAAAAGGTACATTACAACCTACTCCACTTACTATTAAAGAACCTAGAGTTAAAAAGAGCAAAGCACAAAAGGCTCAGGAAAAACAAGAAGCATTAGCTAAATTAGGTAAACTCAAAAAAGAACTACAAAAAGAGATTCGAGCTACCTATCGTAGAAAACTAGAAACACAAATTAAAAAGTTACAAAAACAAATTTAATATGAATTTATCTGCAGAACAGTTGCAACAAAACTTTGACGAGTTAATTGGAATTATAGAACAACACATCTCCAATCCTAGAAAGGAAAAATTAATCAAGATGTATAAAGATCACCAAGAAAGATTAATGCTAATGCCAGCTAGTGGAAATATTAATTATCATAACTGCTTTCCTGGAGGGTATATAGATCATATCAACCGTGTAGTTAAGTGTGCATTGGAGTTGTTAAATATCTGGACTACTCTAGGTGCTCAAATTGACTTTACTGTAGAGGAATTAGTGTTTGCGGCAATCAATCACGATCTAGGAAAGATGGGTACTGAGCAAGCAGAGCAATATATTCCTAATCCTTCTGAGTGGCATAGAAAGAATCAGGGAAAGATTTACACTAATAACCCAGCAAACTCATTTATGACTGTACCGGATAGGAGTTTAAAACTTTTAGCAGATAGAGGTATTGTGGTAACTGATAACGAGTGGTTTGGTATTAAGTTGCATGATGGTATGTATGAAGAAGCTAATAAAGCTTATTTTGTTAACTATAATCCGGATAGCGCTCTAAGAACTAATTTACCATACCTGTTGCATCACGCAGATATGCTAGCATCCCGGATCGAAAAAGTAAAGACCAATAAGCCTACTCAAACACAATCAACTCCAACGCCAAAGGGAACAAAACGAGGTGCACAAATTCCTAGCAGTGCTACAGAAGCTGAAAAGGAAGATCTAGCACAACTTTTTAGTAAACTATTCTAATATGCTAATCACTGTTATATTACTTTCAATATTATGCGTAATACTATCCTACTTAGTTTACGTAAACTATAAAAAAGCAGAACAAGCTACTCGATACTGCGAAAGCTACGTACAATTTATATCTACCCTATTCTTCCGATTTACAGCAACTCGAGATCACATTAAAGATGTGGATCGATTAGGTTCTTTCCAAGCAGATGATGAGGTAGGTTTTATTTTCAAAGAGATAGATCAGTCAGTAGATGATTTATATACATTCATAACGCGATATGTTAACACAGACACCCAAGATGAAAAAAACACGAAAGCCAAAGACTAAAAGAATGTACTTTGGACCTGAGGTCGATTTAGAAATAATTAAATACAACGAAACTATTGATGATTTTGAAAGAAGTCGAATATATCAGCAAGGAATACAACCTGCATTTGAAAAACTAGTTGAAAATATTATTCACACGTTTAAGTTTTACTATACAGACGACCAAAGTCTGCAACAAGTTCAACATGAAGTAGTAAGCTTTTTAGTTGAAAAGCTGCCCAAGTTTAAGCAGAATAATGGAAAGGCTTTTAGTTATTTTAGTATTGTAGCTAAAAATTACTGCATTTTAAAAAACAAAAGTAACTATAAAAAACTAACCAGCTACGATAGAATTGATTCGTCTTCGGAGTTAGTCGATCACGTTGTAGACACTGAAGAGTATGAAAACCAATTAAGTAATTTTATATCTAAGTTTGTAGAATATTGGGATCAACACATTGACGTCATTTTTACAAAAAAGAGCGATCAAAGAATAGCATATGCTATTATTGAGCTTTTTCGAAAAAGAGATTCAATTGATTTGTTTAACAAAAAAGCTTTATATATCTATATCAGAGAAATGTCGGATGCCAATACTCAACAGATTACAAAGATGGTGAAGTATATGAAAGAGAAATACAAGATAATGTACAATGATTACTTAACTATAGGATATATGCCGACCAATAAGGTATACTAATGTTAGTGATAATAAACAGAGAAGAATTACTAGAGTTTCTTCAAAGAGATTTGAAGAGTTGGGAATCAATAGCTGGAGGTCCTAACTTTTCGGCTTTTGAGTTTAATCCAAAAAAAATATCACCCGAAGAATTAAGAAGTTTGGGTTACTATGAGAATAGAGATGCATGGGTGGCAGGAGTACAAGTAGCTAAATTACAACAATACATCAAGCAAGTACAAAGCGCAGAGACTTTGCGTATATCTTAGCAATTTATAATTTGTTGCTATTTATTAATAAACAATCTTATGGATAAGGATAGTATTTTATTTGACAATAAATCTTTCTCTGATCTACTTCGAGATGTGTATTTTAATACAAAAAAGAAGGAGAGTCAGATCAATGGATTAATTGACCAACTTAAACCTATGATCAAGAGTATGACAGATGCATCTGTTATGGTGCCGCTAGTAAAAGAGTATCTTGAGGTTTCTGTAAAGAATGATGATAACTTAGTAAGATTAACAGCCATCATACAGCGCTTACTGGTTACTAATGCAAAAACAACTTCTGAAGGTGAGTTAGGCTTAACTGACGCCGAAAGAGCTCAACTAATGTCGGAAGCTCAAGAAATTTTAGATAAAAGTTCTAGATAATGGGTATTTTTGATTTATTTCTCGAACCTACTCCAACACCTGCATTTCCTAGTCAAGGATCCAAGCAGCGAGTATTCCCTGCTGTAGTGTTAGAGGTTTGTCTTAATGATAGTTCGAAGTTATGGGAAACCTCAGCTGATGTTGGAAAGATTAGATTTAAAGATGTCGGTAATGCATTTTTCTTTACACCAAAAGCAGAATCTACAATTGTAACAGTTGCATGGCCACTTAGTAGAGGTATGAATCAATACCCATTGCCAGGTGAGCAAGTTATAATATACGAGGCGTTTGGTGATATAAAATTACCATTTGCTAACGTAGTGCAAAAGTTGCATTTTTATTCTACAGCTATCAGTGCGACCCACAATCCAACATACAACCAGCAACCTTTTGTCATGGCTAGTCAGCTTACAATTGAAAAAGGAACTCGAGTTCCTTTTAGTATAGCTGAAAAGCGCTTTCAAAAACAGCTAACTGATAGGGCAAAGTTTGTAGAAGGAGATGATACAAAAATATACAAGCAGCTTACTCCATATGAAGGTGATTTTATTTTGCAAGGTCGAAACGGAAACACATTCAGACTAAGCGCTACAGGTAAATCAGCAGAAAAGGACAAGGCACCATGGAAGAGTCACGGTTCGACTGGAGATCCTATAACAGTAATAAGAGTAAGTTCTGATAACACAACTGATCCTGAAGACCAGTATACTTTTGAAGACATAAATAAAGATGAAGGTTCAATTTATTTATGTTCTTCTCAAAACGTAGAACTAAACTTGCAATGTACTAAAGCAATGAAGACTTGGTTAGCCACCTACGATATTACTGCAGGTGAAGGAAATAGACTAAATAGAATTGAAAGCACTAGTAAATTGTTTGAAAAAGATGAGCGTTATGCTAAGATTGTTGATATGGCAAAACCGATAGCTTCTGAGTACACACCTACAACGCCTGGAAACCCACAAGGTCCAAACCCAGCAACTAATAATACATAACATAAGATATAATATATATGCCAGGATTATCACCAGCAGAAAAAGCAGCAGAAGATAAACGTAGAAGCAATCCAATATATTGCCCACCAACGTGTGCTCCAGCATTTGAAAAAAGGTGTATTGAAGTTCGAGAGAAGTTAGATGCTGATTACCAAAAAATAGTTACAACAGGCATTAACCGTGCAATAACGGGTGCTGGAGTAACACCAAACATTCGAACGGGCACTTTGGCTGATGTGTGTGAGAGATTTTTAATCCCACAAGTTCAGAAGTTTGAGGGAGCTTGGGGTGATCACCCTAACGACTCCGGAGGTCCAACAATGCGTGGTGTAATTTCAATTACCTTCCAAGGATACTATAAACAGCTTTTTATCGAGTGGCCGCGGTTGGCTGGCCTAACAGCTACAGCTAATTTAGCTGAACAACTAGCAAAAGACTATCCAGGAGTAGTGGGTGGAGGTGGAAGAAACGAGCACGTTAAGGCTGCTTTATATCACTTCAACTCTAGCCACAAAGTAGCTTCTTTATTTATCTGGGGAGGCTTGTGTAGTCCTTCTTCGGGATATCCTATTGTGGTGATGTCAGCAGATGCATGGCTAGGTTATATTCAGTTTGAAATGTGTTGGGGTGGTGGTCCAGGTTCTGTGTTTGGAGCTGGAAAAGCCTCGTTTGATGGAGTTGCTAGAAGGTTTGGGCGCTCAGGGATGGGAGCTAATGGTTGGGCTAAATGGTGTTGCAATACTCTAGATCCAGCAAAAGCACCAGAATTTGCCGCAGCATGTTTTGCATCTCAGGTTGGCTTTTACGATCGAATTAGTGCATCAGGAAAAAATAATGTATTTAGAAAAGGTTGGTTTAATCGCCTTATCAACTGGCCAACGTCAGACCTAAAAATGGCTATCATTATAAATGAGGTTTTTAATAAAAATGGTTTAAGCATGTTCAAGTTTGATCAACAAGAAATGAACTTCTTAAATGCAAAAGCTAAGATTTATGAATCACTAACTATAAACTACCCAACAGGAGGATAAGATGCCATCAATTACGTATGCCGAGATACTAGAAAGGGTTAAGAAAGAGGGTGGTATTGAAGCTGCACTTAAAGGAGCTTCTGGTGCCGGTAGTGGTTTTGGAGGTGAAGGTCTCTCTGGAGAAGGTGGTGGTTTTGATATACAAAGTCTTGTAGGTAAGACTATTGAGATAGAAGTTCAGCAGCTACCTACGATAGACTTCCCAATGGAAGATTTTCAGTATCAATCGGGTGTCACTTCTAACCTTAGAAAAGATGGTGTAAACCCTCTTTTGAGTATAAAAGATGGTAATGGAAGAAAAGTTAACGACTATAAGAAAGGAAGCGGTCAAGTAATCATCAATAGTAATAGGCTTATAATGAATGCCTCAAACGATTATTTGATGATGCTCGGTAAAGCAGGAGTAGCAATTGCTTCGCCAGGTCCAGTAAACGTTGATTCAGAAAACTCTGTGACTCTTTTTGGAGATAAGGGATTGTTTTTAGGTGTTCCAAACAAAGATCCACTTAACATTCCAAAAGAAAGACCTGCACCTAAATCAAAGGGAGACGCAACAAAGGACTTTCCTTATGAACCTCTTGTGTTGGGTATCAAGTTAGCAAATATATTAGAAGACTTTTTGTTGATAGTAAAAAATGCAAACATCATATCACCAATTGGTCAAGCTTATTTTAGAGAGGATACGCAATTTGAGTTGGCCAGCTTACAAGCTCGCATTCCAGAAATGTTAAGTACCTTTGCTTATGTTGATGGATATAGTCACAATGAACCAGACCCACCACCAAAAGCACCAGAAAAATTAACACCATATCCAACTAAATTGGTAGGTACTATTACAGCCATTGGTGGAACAACAAACACAAACACATCAAACAATCAACCAGCTACTGGTCCGATTACATCACCACTAGCTGAGGTACCAGGATTTTTTGAAAGTTTAGATAACCTATTTACATTCTAATGTTATGGCAGATTTAAAAGGAAAAATTGGACAAATACCAACCGGAGCTGTAGTGTTTTCGGAAGCTTATCCTCTTTGGGTAAGAATGGTAGAAGATTTAAAAAAAGAAAAAGCTCTGGAATTAAAAGCAGTACAAGGCTACTTGTCAAAATTTGACATTGTAGATCAACTACGAAAGATAGCAAAAGATAAGGCACCATCAGCAAAGCCAGAGCTAGCAGCTTTACTTGATCCAAAAGCTAAAATTGAAGATATACTTGGTGTAAAACCAAAAGTATCAGGTTCTGCATCAGGATCTGCAGTAACAGGATCTGCAGTAACAGGATCAATAACCCCTGCCCCTGCCTTTCCATCAGGGTCTTATGAGAAGTTGGAAACTTATATTAAACAACTAACTCCAGCAGACTACGAACCACCGTTAAGTATCAAGCAAAAAAGCCCAACGCAAACCTTCAATGTTACACCATTCCCTGGAAACTTAAATGAAGATCCAAGGCGTACTGGAAAGTTATTTGTAGTAGATCCAGAAACCTTAAAGAATAAAGATTTATTGACCTGGATATATAATAACAGCTTGCTATATGGATTTTTGCCATATGGTTCTCCCGAACCAAAAGCGTTTTATTATGTGGGAAAGGAAAAACTAAAAGAACTTGTAAAAACTGCTAACAATGTTAGCAACATAGTATCGTCGTTTTTACAAGCAACCCTACCAAAAGATATCATAACGATTACGGTTGATAAAGTGCTTACGCATAGTTTGGATCCACCAGGAGGCGTTGAATTTGCGGATCCAGGCAACTTAGATGAAGTTATAGGGACAAATCTGGGAGGACCGGAAATGATACAAAACAACGCAAAGAAACAAATAAAGCTATACTTTATCCCAGGTGATGGTACGCAAACCGTTCGAGCAGACGCAGCGTTTGCTTATGCAGCTATGAAAAAAGCGGCCATGGCCGATGGTGTTAATATACAACTAGGATCAGGATTTCGTCCTGCTTTTGGTGAATTTTCAAAAATTAAAACTAAGTCTGGAAAAGAACTATCAGTAACTTCGCAATATTCTATAAGGAAAAGTCGAGCCCCAAGCAAAGGAGAGTCACATTGGCTTGGAGCACCATCCTCAGCATACAGCCCGCAGGTAGCACCTCCAGGAAAGTCTAATCACGGTAACGGTATTGCGCTAGACTTAAACACAGGAGGATATCCATCATATCCAGGAAATCCATTTAATCAAGGAGGAAAGATAATGCAATGGTTAACTTTTAATGCACATCGATTTGGATTTTTAAGATCAGTATCTTCAGAGGCATGGCACTGGGAGTATTATCCGCCAAATAAACCTTACCCAAGTAAAAATCCCGTGAGTTCAAAAGATGGACCATACGCAATAGTTCCAAAAGGGCACTCAACCTGGGGACCCTACGGAAACGTGGACTGGCAAAAGCAAGGAGGCTTTGCAGGTACAATTCAAGCAGCACCAGCACCAGCTGGCAATGGAGGTACTCAAACACCACCAGTAGTCGTAGACGAAATAGGAGAGTCAGATGGAATAGAAGGAGTGGATATTGGTGCTAATGACGCATCAAATGAACAGCCGGTGCCTTTAAATCAGGTGGGTCTTGGTGAATTTTTCGAAGATACAGAAGAAACAAATACGGAAGAAAATCCATAACCATGCCTTACGATTTTGAAACAATGTTTGTTCAGCCACTATTAGCTGATATTGACGCAGGAGCAGTTACTGGAGCAGAGGATTGGTCTAGGTTGATAGTTGAATATTACTCAAATACAGTAAAAGCAGGACTACCTCAAGGAACACCCCCATCACTACCAGCTCCGGGATTGAACCCAACTGCTCCACCACCATACTCAATCGGCGTTAGTGGGATTTCAAATAATCCAAACGAAACAATGATGAAAGAAATCATCAAAGCTTATTTTTTGGCAAAAGAAATTACAAACGACAAAGCAGCTGTTCGTGGTTTAATTAATACGGTTGAACAGTTGGTTAATAAGGCAAAGGTAAAACGTCAAGAAGTATTAGAATTAATTGAAAAAATTAAGACACTAACCAAAGAGGTTGGTATGTTACCTGAGTACATTAAAGAAGTTATTGCTGCTATTAAGGATGTTATTGAAGAGGATAAAAAAAGAATTAAGGATTTATTAAATTTGGTTGATAATTTGAGAGACGAAATAGCTGAACAGATTGACGTAGAAGATTTTAATAGAATTTTTAAAGAAGAGATTGACTTAATTAACACGCTGCGTGATTTTAAAATTCAAAGCTTTGAAGATCTAAAGTCGACACTTACTCTTATTAATAAGATTAAGCGTAAAATTGAAGTCTTTAAAAAGACTAGTGGTAACGCAGTAGGATCAGCTAATAGAGGTATCTTTTTTGATGAAAATCCAACAAACACAACTTTTGATATAAAAGTGTATCTGTATTCTAGAATAAGCGAGTTTTTAACTTCATTTGAGCAGATTGCAAACATAGCTGTTGATCCAGCACAGTACTTAGCCTACCTTAATAGAGTACGTTCAAAGTCACCAAAATTCAACAGATTGTATAACGCTCTTAGTAAACTAGATGCAGTTGAGCGATACATTAAGCCAGAGCTAAAAAAGCTTGAAATACAAAAAGATGAAAAAATAAAAGAAATCAAGGAGTATATTCAACCAAAGATTGATTTTATTAAAAAAAAGGCAGAGGAAAAAGTAAAAGAGCTTTTTAGTAAGCGCAAGGACGGTTTGAAGAGTAATTTGTATACCAAGACAAAAAAGCGAGTAGATGAGTTTAAGAAAACCCATGCTAAAAAGATTGAAAGAACTCAAAAAGAAATCAAACAAATTGAAAAAGCCCTAAAGCAGCTAAACTTAATTATTGAAAAAGTCAAAACACTAAAAAAGTCTTTAGAGATTGAGTTTGATATTATTAAGAGCGAATTAATTTTGATTCGCGAAAATATAAAAAATGGAACCTATCTAGAAAAGTTTAAAGATGTTAAAGATGATTTAAAAAAAGCACTAGCATCAAAACCAAAAATACCATTTGTACCAACGCTAGAACAATATCAACCTAATTTTAGAGATCCAAACAATCCACCACTACTTACCAACCTACAGATTAAGCAAGATTATTTAAAAGACGTAGAAAGAAAAATTAGTGGACCTGGAGATTTGGAGCAAACTAGAGCGTTAAGAAACAAGTTAAAAACTGACTTATTAGAAGAGCCCACCAGTGCCGATGCCGTATTTGCATATATGGACGATTTAGGATTGGGTGAATATTCACAAATAGTGCAAAATATTGTTGCACAATCTAAAACAACATTTGAGACCTTTAAAATACTATTCGAAAGACGATTAGAAAAATACAAAATATATATTGAACAGATATCATCATTGATAGATGATATTGATAATCTATTTGATATTATACAAGAGATTCGAGAAGGAAGAAAAAAGGCCCAAGAAACAAAAAAACCAGACAGTAAGGAAAAATCAATGGTTCAAAATGCCGGTAAATGGTTAGAAAAGCAGGCAGTTTCCTTAAAGAAACTTTTTATGGACTTAGCAACAGAAGTTAAACCGTTAATTGATAAGGCGCTATCATTTCTAAGAAAACAATACAAAAAAGCAAAAGAATTTATAGAGGAAAAATCTGTAAAGTTTCAAAAAGAAATCGAATGGTATTTATTAAAACTAGTACCGCTAGGAAGTGATAAGAAAGACTTTGAAACAAAACAAATTGAAATTGAAGCTAAAAAGCGAAAGATACAGGATTATAAGAATAAAATAAAGTATTACTCAAAACTTAGTCAAGCAATAGGTAAAGCAGCTCGAGGGGGAGCTGATCTACAAAAAAACATATTTAAAGAAAACCAATATAGTTTAGCAGCAAATGAAACTCATATAAAGAACATTGCAGAGGGTATTTGTGATTATAAAAAGTTAAGAGTAAATAATGACCCAGCAAAGTGTGAAACATTAGAAAAAGAAAAAAAAGAGTTTTTAGCACAAATGGCTGATATCACTGTTATAGAGATGACAGTGTATGGGTTGATTGAGTTTTTTAAAGCTATTACAAACGGTAAGGAATACATAGAAGATTGGAACCGTTTTGTAGCAAGCATAGAAAACACATCCTTATTACCAGCACTCGAATCATTAACAGCAGTTTTTAAAGACCCACCAAAAGATCCTGAACAAATCATCAGCTTGGTGCAAGATACTACGAATGCGTCAAACTTATTTCAGCTCTTAACTAATGTAGAGGTTATAGATGGTTTAATTCAACTAGAAGCAAAGCATCTCGGCCGAGTGCGTGAGCTTTTAAAATCACTAACGAGTACGCGTCTAAAAGAGGCTGTAGAAAATCAAGAACTAAAAGTGTCCACTAAGGGTGCGTTTGAATTCATAGAAGATATGAGCAAAGTGTTAAACGCAAAAAAGTCTTTTGTAAAGTTCCTTTTGGAAAAACTAGAGGTTTATTTTAAAAAGCTCGTTAACTTTATTGCAAAGGAAGTAAATAAAGTAATTGATGATGTTAAGGAGTATGTTAGCAAAAAACTAAAAGAATTAAAAGAGCGTCACGAAGTTGATCTGGAAAAGATTAAAGAAAAAGCTATTAATTTGGATGCAAAAATAATAAGCATCACATTTGGTCTTGCAGCAAGAGCTTTTTGGACTGGAGCAAGATGGGCTGGACCTACCGGAACACAGCATGTGGTTTTTAATATAGGTCAGTTTACTCCAATGAAAGCGTTAACTAAGGATGGTGCCTCTGGCTTTGTAAGAGAGATGGCTAAAGGATTTGAGGCACAACTAAAATTAACACAAGGCCTAGTAATCCCACCACCAAATACCGGAATTGCACCAATTCCGTTTACTGGATACAAATAATTTTCCCCAACTATTTATATTAAAATACACTATGAAAGCATCTGAATTTATTAATTTAATGCGAAAGGTTATACGCGAAGAAGTGCGAACTATTATTAAAGAAGAATTAAAAGATATTAGAAAGCCAGTGATTCGAGAGTCAACAAAGACGCAAACACAACCAGCAGCAATAACACAAGTAAAACAAAAACCACTACAAAAAAGAACCATACCTCCAGTAATGTTTGAGGGACCTCTTGGTGGGTTACTTAACGAAACGTACGAATCTATGATAGCACAACCACACGAAGAGGAGGAATGGCCAGATATGAATGGTGGCCAACTAATGACAAGTCAAATGTTTGCAGGAATGCAAGGGGGAGATGGAATGAGTTTAAATTCGCTAATGAGCGATGACTCTCCATTGCCAGAAATGGGTGGAGGTTATGGTGACCCAACGTCACAATTTATAAAAGACTATTCCGGTGTAATGAAAGCAGCGGATCAACATCAAGGTAAATTATAATGGCATACCAAGTAAAAATACATCCACTTGATTTTGAACCTAATGTTGCAATTGGGATTGGATTGCCTTTGTTTGGATCTGATAATCGATTCAAATTAAACTATCTGACACTCGATCAAGCAATTGCTAATGCCAAAAACTTATTACTCACAAATACTAGAGAACGAGTAATGCAACCTCTTTTTGGTTGTGACATTCGTAAAACTTTATTTGACAACCTCACAGAGGAAACTATAGAAACTTTAGATGATAGAATAAGAGAAGCTTTTGGGTATTGGCTTCCTTACATATTTATAAACGAGCTAATACTAACACCCAATTACGATTATAACAAGTTAGGCATTAAATTATCAATCAGCTTGGATGGCAATAAATTTGATACAAGATCAGTGCAATTAGAAGTAAACTTAGATTAAAATGGCTAACATATCAAAAACAACATCAAAAGATATTAAGTATTTAGGACGGGATTTTGATTCCCTAAAGAAAGGCCTTATTGAATTTACAAAGACCTACTATCCAAATACTTATAGCGATTTCAATGAAGCATCACCTGGTATGATGTTTGTTGAGATGGCGGCATATGTGGGTGATGTGCTAAACTACTATATTGATTCTCAATTCAAAGAATCACTACTATTACACGCTACGGAAAAGCGCAATGTAATGGCTATTGCAGCTGCAATGGGATATAAACCAAAACTAAAAATACCATCGCAAGTCGACATAGACGTATACCAACTAGTACCTGCTTCTGGAAGTTTTGAAGATACTGCTCCAAACCCAGCATACCTATTACGTATTCCATCAGGAATGAGAGTACGAAGTACAACCACCGTTGCAACATACACTGGAACACCACAGCAAGTTGAGTTCTTAATTCAAGAAGATGTCGACTTTTCAGTAAACAACATATACTCTCCAACAGAATATACCGTATATACTATTGACAACAATGGAGCAGCTAATTATTTTTTAGCAAAAAAGACCGTAAAAGCAATATCCGCTACACCAAAAACCGCACAAATAGTAGTTGACGAAGTAAAAAAGTTTTTTAAATTTCAAATACAAGATCCGGATCTAATTGCTATTGAAAGTATTATAGATGCAGATGGTAATGATTGGTATGAGGTACCTTACTTAGCTCAGGACACTATCTTTGAAAAAGTAGAAAACACAGCATTTAATGATCCCGATGCTGCAGTATATAGCGAAGACACTCCTTGTCTTTTGAAGCTTAAAAAGACTCCACGTCGATATATTACAAGAGTAAACGATAATGGTATTGAAGTACAATTTGGATCAGGTATTAGTTCGTCACCAGATGAAGAACTATTAGCAACTCCGGAAAATATTGGCTTAAAGTTGCCAACAGGAAAGGATGATATTGATGGATCTATTGATCCACAATCGCCAATCTTTACTGGCGCTTATGGAATTGCACCATCAAACACAACCCTAACAGTTACCTATCTCGTAGGAGGTGGAGTTAGCTCTAATGTATCAAGCAATACTATTACGCAAATTACTGCAACAGAGGTGAGTACTGATGGACTACCAACCAGTACTGCAGATCTTAACGCAAATATTATAAACTCTATAGCTGTAAACAATCCTACCCCTGCAGTAGGTGGTCGAGATGAAGAAACTTTGGATGAGGTTAGGCAAAACACTTTAGCTCAATTTAACTCACAGAATAGAGCTGTAACTAAGGAGGATTATATCCTTAGAGCATACGCAATGCCAAACGTCTATGGTAGTGTTGCTAAAGTATTTATCACACCAGACGAACAAAATAATATCAATACGATAGATGTAAACAACACAGTTGCAAATCCGCTTGCACTTAATATGTACATACTAGGATACAATGAAAACAAGCAGTGTACGATAGTTAATAGAGCAGTAAAGGAAAACCTAAAAACTTATCTATCTCAATATAGAATGTTAACCGACAGCATTAACATACGAGACGCATATATTGTAAATATTGGAATTGATTTTGACGTCATTCCTATTTCTGGATTTAATTCAAATGAAGTTATTCTTAACTGCATTACTTTAATAAAAGATTTTTTTAATATAGATAAGTGGCAAATAAATCAACCAATTTTAATTGGCGACATCTACAATATACTACTGAAAGCAAAAGGAGTACAAACAGTCACAGCTGTTAGAATCAAAAACCTCAACAACGAGCTGTCAGGATATAGTGATGTTTATTATGATATTGAAACTGCTACTAAAAATGGAATAATTTATCCAAGCTTAGATCCAGCAATTTTTGAAGTAAGATATCCTAACAATGATATTAAAGGACGCATAGCAACATTCTAATATGATACTACGATTTTATCCTAAAAAAGACGCTACAATATATGAACGCTACCCAAATAAAAATACAGGGTTAGATGCTGTATTAGATATTTCTAAAACTTTAGATGGATCAACACCATATAATTCTAGAGTGTTAGTTGATTTTGATCTAAACAATATCTCAGATGAAATAACTAACATGGGACATACCTTGGCACAATGTAATTGGAATTTAAAGCTGTTTGTGACAGAGGAAGAAGAGGTACCGTTAGAATACAACATAGAGTGTTATGCTGTTTCGCAGAGTTGGAATATGGGTATTGGACGATATGGAAACATACCAGAAACAACTGAGGGTGTTAGTTGGCGATATAGAAACGCACTAACAGATACGACAACCAAGTGGACTACATCCTCGTTTGCTGCAAACTCTACTGGATCATACATAACTACAGCAGGAGGTGGAACATGGTACACCTCAGCATCAGCAACACAATCGTTTGACTACAAAGTTGGCGACCTTAACATAAACGTATCTAGCATAGTTGATAAAGCTTTTTCTGGATCAATAGATTTTTATGGATTCTTACTGAAGAAGACAGCAGCAGACGAAGCATCTGCTTCTACGTTTAAGAGTATTAAATTTTTTAGCAAAGATACCCATACAGTATATGCACCAATACTTGAAGTTAGCATTGACGATTCGTCATATCAGACATCTATTCCACAACTAGACGTACACAATCCATTTACTATTGCAATTACAAACTTGCAAGAAAAATACTCCGAATCATCTGTAATTCGATTTAATGTATCTGCATATTCTAATTATGTAACACCAACGTTTGTCACAGCTTCCGGAATATTAAATAATCATGTCTTACCTTCAGGATCTCAATATGCAGTATATAGTGCACATACAGACGATGCAATAATCAATTTTAGCGACTACACAAAAATAAGTGCAACTGAGAGTGGTAACTATTTTGTTTTACCATTCCAATCATTTCAACCAGAAAGATATTATAGATTTTTAATTAGAGTTCCCAATACAGAATGTTCGGGTTATCAAATTTATGATAATTCCTGGATATTCAAAGTTTCACGTAATCAATGAGAAATTTAGATGGTACACTAGATGGCAACTTAAACGATAACCTTTCCGCAAAAACATCGGGAAGCGTTACGTTTGTACAAACTAGCAGCATCAACGAAAATTTAACTGAGTATGATTTATTGCCCGTCGTAGTCAATAGACCGCCTATTATTACCATACCGGTTTGGGAAGCTTCCCGACCGCAGATAGTATCAGCAAATACAGCTAATGCAACCGGAAACAACTTGTACAAGTTTGAAGATGGTGTTATTAAGGTTTACATCGGATCAACCTTTACTCTGAATGTAGGTGCAATTCAACCAGATACCTATAATGTAGAAAATGGTATTCCAACAATCAAAGCTCCTAATCAAGATATGTACTATCTCTGGCGTCAGGATGATAGAATTATTCGCACTTACGAAACACCGTCTTTACAGAGTAAAGTACTGGTAAGCGGCAGTAGTATACGATTTGAAAGAATTCAACCAGAATCAGCTGGCACATGGGTTTGTGAAATATCCAACGACATAGGTTCTGTTTTTTCAGAGCCAGTCACAATTGAAGTTTATAATCCAGATTTAGACGCTTACTTTTATCGAAATCTAGTTCAGAATGGAAGTGCTACAAATGGGATAGAAAACTGGACATCAAATAATAGCGAGTTTGTAAATCGTGATTTTACAAATATCAAAACCACAGATTTAAAAAAACCAAATCGTGTGGATTTATTTGGATACAACATGGATATGATGCATCCAAGACCTTATCAAATAGAAACGGGTATATTAAAAAATATAGGATACGAGAAAGCTTTTTATAGTCCGGATAGCCAAATCAGAGGAGGATACTTTTCCCGAGATGTGTATAAGTTTGAAAAGGCAGGAGGTTCGTTTTACGTAAAAGCTTATCAAGACATAGACGTTACAGAAATCCAAGATTTTATTAGAGGTAGCATCTATGGTATCAATGGAGTTCGTGCTATATTTAGTTGCTATATTGGTAATGCAATTTTAAACTGGACTCCTACAAGAGAATTAGTACTACCTGACACAAAAATAAATCCTGAAAATTACTTTTTAGGTGCACCTCGAATCAGTTTAGAGAACTTTTTGACAGCAGGTCCAGGCAAACCTATGGACGAGGTATATGTTACTTTAGAAGAGTACGATATGGAGGCACGATTAACGTCTACTATTTTAAATTCAAATGGAACTAAATCAACTCTACCTAAATCCATAACTCTCAAAGATCCATGGACAAAGGCAATGGCAAATAATTTACAGAAAAAGTATTACACACAAGATATTTACAATCTTAACACAACCTCAAAAGGAAATTGGGTTGACGCAGTTTTGTGGGCTGCAGATGAACTTTATCCAGACAAGAGCGAAAGACCAACTCATGGTCAATACATGGAATTTAATAGAGTAGTGGTTGAGAGACTTAATCCAAAAACAAATAAAATAAGAATAGCACTTAATTTTTGGACTAATGATTGGAAAATGTTTGAGCATCTTGATTACGAGCTTACTAATAGTACGCGCATATTCGAATTAATAGGATGGGAAAAAAATTATATAAAAAACAGTTTTGATAAAATTGGAAGCTCTTCAGAGGTTGACTTCATAAGATCCATAATTGATAACGATCCTAAATACAAAGACAAAGAATATACAGAAAAGTGGGGACTATGTCCGTCACCCCGAACAGCAGTAACTGGAATAACTTTATCTTTGATTCCATTAGAGCAAACAAATATGGTATCAACAGAGACATATACAAGATCAGCATTATCAATCAACAACAAACCTAAGACAAATGTGCCATCCTCACTGCTACCAAATATAAAATTTGATCCGTTTGGATTGCTGAAACGTTTATTAGTTGTTAAGTTTAAAAACAAACAATCCACACCTAAGATAGTCGATGGAGTACTTACGGTAGATCGTACACTAACAATAATTCTCAAAGATAGAAAACTCGATACAACCGGCCCACTTCAAAAAATATCAAACACGTCAGATTCGGTATTTCCTTTTATCAAAGGATCACCAGCATATGCCTACGCTGAAAATCTTCTTGAGTTTACCTCAAACATGGAAAACACTCCAGCCAGCCTACGTGAGTTTGCAAAAGTGATCAGTACCCGTCCAATAATAGATTTAGGATCTAGCAAAAGAAAGAATCTTATACAAACAATCAAAGACATAAAACCAACGTTTACATCTATAACAAATTTTGTTCCAGACAAGCTTAAAAGAAGGAAAGCAGATTGGAATAATGTATTTAGATTTATTTTGTATTATACAGCAATACCATCCAATGAAGAGACAGGAAAACAAAAATCCACAACAAACAGCTATTATTTAAAAGTAGATCCAGAATCTGAAACACCAGTATTGATTTATCGTGATGAAAATCTACCAAGCGGAGCAGGGGAAGTTGCTTTTAATATAAAGGATTATCAAATTAACTTAGACGGAACAATGACCATTGAATTACCAATAGAGTTAATAACCCGACCAGTTGAGCAAGGTGGCTTGGGTGTTCCCAAAAAACCAATCCAAATAATAAAAGTAACACCAGCAGAAGCTTTGGATATTGTAAAAAAACTCAAAAAAACTAACACAACAACAGCAACAGTCAATATTATTTTTGAAGAATGGTGGAAATCTCAGTCGCCAGATGCACCTACCTTAGGAGCTTCTAGTTTCAACGATGCTGGACTTGAAAATTTACAAGAAGCTAACGAAAAATTAGCTGCAAAGCGTTTATTCGATGACGCTATAAAAGATTACTTTGAAGATAAAAAAACAATAAACGCGTTGAGCGTTGAGTGGGGCTTTCCAAAAATACCAGACGTGCAGATTAAAATAGAGCAAGAAATGGCAGATCCAAATTGGACAGTGTCATTATATGCAGTTCGAACAGCACCACAATTAGGGACAATCCTCACCGGATCACCTGTATTTGGGTTTGGATTAAACGGAGAGCAATACACAGTGACATATGATTACATTAATGATGGTTTAACAAATCAACTGCAGTTGATTAAATCAACCGACTAATCTATGAAAAAACTAACGACAAAACTCACTACCTATCAACAAGATGTAGCATTGCGTGTAGGCAATTTCTTTTTAATGCCCGAAGCCCCGTTCCCACCTGCAATTGCATCCGATCTTCCAAACAACGTAACACAAAAAACGTTTATTAAGGAGTTTGTAGATGGTACACCAATCTACGAGGATATGGTTCTACGCAATAGTACTTATTCCATAACTGCAGGTACGGAGTTGGAGATGATTATTGTTGCACAAGATCCATCACTTATTGATTTAAACTATGCAGGTAACGAAAGCAACTTAATCTATCAGTGGTTTAAGGATGGAGCCCCACTCGTACCTGCTAACTCATTGCGTAACGGAAGGGGTTTTCGAGGTGTAAGATTACCGGCAGAGGAAGTTACGCTTGAGTCCTCAGGAGAGTATTATTGTGAAATATCAAATGCATACGGAACAACCACAACGACTTCTGTATTCATAAGTGTGGTAGACCCTCGTCGCCACCCACTCATGTACAAAAACCTAATAACAAACGGATCAGCAAATGGCGGAACGGATGGTTGGGTAGTAGATGATGGTATTATTTCTCGAGCGTTTTTAGATGAAGTATTTGTAACCTACCATCACGGAAGCTTACCACCATTTGGATATTATGACGACGATTTAGAAAAGACAGCACCAGCAACAATCCCGCACGATTTTAGGTTTAGCCAATCTGGAGCTAGTGCTCTTTTGTGGCCGGCATTTAAGAATCTGTTAATTAAAAATCCAAATGCATTTAAGCAAGGATCAAAAAGCAATATAAATGATTCACTACCCGACTGGATGGCCTGGACATTGAGAAGTATGCCACCTAATATAGTAGCCAATGAAGACATTTCCTTAGGCTCCACAGAGCGTGCAGGTTTTTTTCCCGGAATAAAGTGGATGGACTTGTATAACAATAACAACAATCCATCTCTAATAGGTTTAGATGGTGAATGTGTCGATCGAGCTTTAAACTATTTCACACGAGATAAATTAAAATTTGAGAGAGCAGGAGGAAGATCTGTAGCATCGCTATCTCAAATTATAGATGTAGAGAGTGCATCGGCACTAATAGACAATACTGTACTAGGTGTTCCACCTATATTTGGTCAATTTTTTTCATACGTAGGAGCAGGAATCACAGGATACAAGATTAAAGTGACTACTGAAGCTGGTGAAGAGGAGTTTAACTGGTATATCCTAGATCCGAGTGAATTCTTTGAAAGACTAAAAACCAGTACTGATAATAGAATTGCTATTCAAGAGGGTTCTGTCATAGAAATAATTCCACTCGTAGAAGATCAGACTACAGTTACGATCACAATGAGGGATTCACAACTATCGTCACTTTCGCAAGTAAAGTTTGAAGGTCCAGACGCTACAGACGTATTTGCAATAAAAGAAAAGTCATACTTTCCACTCACATGGTATCCTATATTTGATTTACTTGTAACAAACAATAATCCAATAAAGATATTTGGAAAAACATACTCAACTACAAAGGCACTCCAACCCTTAATGTCACCCAATCCAGCAATTCCTGAGAAAGAAATTGTAGATGTGATATTTGAGCTTGAGATAAACGATTTATATTCAAAACCAGCAAAAAACATAGGTATTATTGGCAGAAACAAAGTAAAGGATTTGATTCTAGATTACATGGGAGCAGTCCTCAAAGGAAGCTTTATGGGGGGATATATAGATAAAAATAATATGAGCCAATCACAGCGAACACAGATTCAAACTAAAGGATCATTAAGATTGGAAAATCGAAAGGATGTAGAAAGCCTACTATTAAGGGCAACAATAAAAAAATGGACTATTGAGGATTTAATAGATGATCGTAAAACTAAGGGTGAGTTTTATAAATACAACTCGCCAAATGGTCATCCAAAAGGATCTAAAGAATATGATATAGAAAGACAAAGATCTATTTACAAAAATGTTGCCGATATTATAATGGCACAAGATAAGAAAAAAAGAATAAAAGTTAAGGTAGTCGAAACACCAGTATATCAGGTTGTTAATGTAAACAACGAATCAACTCCTATTTACGAATGCAATACATCCGGAATGGATAGGAATGCGGCATTTTATTTGAATAACTTTCCTTTTAAAGAGGGTGGTCGTTTTATACCAACAGAGGCTGCAGAATGGGATCCATACAAGAGAACGGCAGTTAGTAGCAAAAGAACCTATAAAGCTATGCAAGAGCAGGGTGCTGCTGCTATGTTTGGTATAGGAGGTAATTTTCGTATTCCAGAAAAAACAACAACAATAGAAATAACAATAACCTTTACCAATACATCTCCAGCATTTAGTGACGGGCAACCAGAATTGAAGGGTTGGATGAGTGATTTTATGTATTGTAATGAATTTGGAGACCGTGCAGCCAATGCTACTAGATTCAGAGAATATGGATATCCACGCTGTGGTATAACGATGGCTAAGTTTTTATTACTACCACAAGACGCTACTCCAGAAAGCAATTATACAAGCTACTATATACCATCACAAGGCAATCAAGTATGGGGATTGCAAAAAAGAATGATATACGACGAATCTTTTACTGATACTTCTAAACCAGGTGATTTTATATATCACTTCGTTATGCCAGAAAATCCTGGGATTTTCAATCCAGTTGACATTTATGAGCTTGGTAAGGCTTACGAAACCTACGAAAAAGGTAGAGGATATGAAGCTTCTAAACTTAACCCGGGATGGGACGAAACTGAGTTAGAGCAATTCCAGCAAGGAGTTGAGATACGAGAAGATGCCAGTACGGATCGCATAGAGAATGATAGTGTAATACAAAACGAAGAGGAAGGTTTATCGGGATTAGAGCAAGAAGTTGGTGTAAAACCAAACTTAAACACCGACAACCTTATTCCTTAATAAATTTACTCTTCCCTATTTATATTAAAATTAAGTGGCTAAAAAACCATCAACACCAGTAAACACAATCAAGCTAGAAGGTTCAAAGTATGAACCTATACGAGCAGGTGAGTCGCTAACAGGACCAAAAGGTAGACTAGAACCACTTTCGCAAGGATTACTAAACAATCCCGATTTTTTTCCTAAAACACCTGCATCAGCCACTCCACCACCACCACCTAAACCAGCCGATAAGCCTATTGTGGATCCGTTTGGAATTAAATCAGACAGCATTGCCAACTATCCAAACGATGCTTTAATTGTAGACGTAAACAATGCAATTGGAACTTATTTAGAATCTAATTTCAGAGTAAAAACCTATACCAAAAATGGTTTAGAGTTTACAATGGATGTTGAAAGTGATCTAAAACAACTTGGATATATTTCAGGCAAGTACAAGATCTTATATAAATTTCATAGAAATTATCTAGGTTCAGCAGACGGTCATAAGCTCGAAATCCATGAAATTAGTTCAGATGGACTTGAGATACGAGTTACTCCTACTAGAAGCGACGTCTACGATAACGTAGCATGGCTCAATTTCTTTGCGGAGGGATTTTGGCAAATACCAAAATCACAAACACTAACCAATCTATTTTTATTAAAGCAAACCGAACTAGGAACTGAAGCATACAAAATTTTTGACTACGTTCAAGACAAATTTACATTCAGTCAGTTTCCACATAGCATTGTATTAAAATTAACTGCTCCGCTACCTACTAGTGTTGTATTGGGTGATGCCGTATGGATCTCGCAACAAGTAGGCGATCCTATTGGAGATAGTATTACACTAGTACCACCTGCTTCAACAAGAAGACAAACAAAAATTAGTGGACCAAATTGGGATGTGCTCAGTAAGCAACAAACGACAATATCAACAGCCTACAGAGATTGGGATGATGTTTTATCAGCAAACAGCTTAACAACAGAAGGAATCATAAATCAGCTACTTAGTAGCTCTTTTGTAGAAGGTGTAAAACTAAATGTCGATTATAGATCTTTTGACAACCACATAACATTTGGATCAGCAGCAGAGCGATTAGAGAATTTTAAATACAAAATGACTCTAGTTGAAAGTTACGATGGTAGAATTGCCGAACTTACAACAAACCTCAATGGACTACCTAGTAGTAGTGTATCTAGTAGTTTAGCCTTTCAAACAAACGTAATCAATACAAAAACAAAAAGAGCAGCCTTACTTGGTAGTTTTGATTCTTACGAAAAATATTTGTACTACCAGTCAGCAAGCTACGAGTCAAGTAGTTATGGTGAGTTTTATCCTTCAACATGGCCAAAACAAAATTCAACAAAGCCATATGTAAATTATTCTGTTACTTCGTCTGAAGCTGAAGCATGGTATGAAGGGATTATAAGCTCAGCAAGTTTATACGACAACAACAACGATAAGGCGTTATATAGACTTATTCCTGCACATATATTAGAGGATGTATCAAATGATGAGTATGTCCTATTCACTAACATGATAGGACACTACTTCGATATACTGATGCTTTATGTTAAGCAGATAACCTCGACCTACGATAGACAGGAATCTATTTACGAAGGATTTAGCCGTGATCTAATATATAATGTTGCACAAACATTAGGAATTGATTTTGACAATGGTAACTCCCTAGAAGAGTTGTGGGCATACACACTAGGCACAGACATCTCAGGATCAACACAACCTCAGTGGGATACAACTAGTGAGGATAGAACTAGAGAAATATGGAAGCGTATAGTTAATAACCTTCCATTCCTACTCAAAACAAAAGGAACAGAGAGAAGTATTCGAGCGTTAATTAACTGTTATGGTATTCCTCAAACAATATTAAGGATTCGAGAGTACGGTGGCGCTGAACCAGATTTTAATACAAAAACAGACTTGCAATATGAGCGGTTTAATTATGCTCTTAATGTAGGCTATCATGGTTTAAGTAGTTCTTCTTTTGGTTATTACGGATATAGTCTTTATGGTTCCGCATCTTACTATACAAGCAATCCTAGCGAGCTTATTCGCATTCCATGGAAAACTTTATCTGAGAATAACCTCATGCCTATGAGTACTCAGCTAAGGTTTAGAATGGCTAAAAACCAGACTTTGGAACAGCGAATCATGGAAGTTCCAGACAAGTGGCAAATCAAAGCACACAAAAATGGAAGTAGTGAATATTTAGGCTTTTATCTAAGCGGTAGTGCTGGATGGGCAACAGCGAGTGTTAGCTCTTCAATATACGATGGAGCATTTTGGAGCTTAACTTTGCGGAGAGAAAACAAGACCGATACCATTACAGACAATCAAACATACACGCTCATTGCCAAGCGTATAAATCACGATAAAATAACATGTACTCATACTGCTAGTTTGTATATTGACGGAAATACTAGTAGCTCATACAACACCTCTTTTGTCACTTCAGGAGACTTATGGGTACCAGGTTCTGGATCATACACATATGCTCAGTCGGCATCTATGACTTTACTAACTGGTAGCATACAAGAGTTTAGATATTGGACTGATACACTTCAAGATGCAATACTAGATAACCATGCTCTAGCGCCAACAAGCTTTCAAGGAAACACAAATGATGTTTCAACAGGAAGTACATCTAGTTACTATGATCTTGCTTTTAGGTTATGTCTTGGCTCAGACAATAAGCGTATTAATTATAATTTAACTACAAGCTTTGCATCTCAACATCCTAATCAGTTTAATACAGCTTTTGCTGATTCTAGTACCAAGGAGGCTTCATTTTTTCATTTTATACCACCACTATATTCACCAATTGTAGAACGTCATTCCTTAGAGTGGCCTGACTTAGGAGGTAACCGAAGCGTAGGTACAAAAATTAGAATCGAAGATACTTTCACAGCTGGAAGCAATATAATAGGGGGTAATCGACAGTTGTATAGAGATAATAGCGTTCAAAGAAGTTTAGCAGACAGTCAACCACCAGATAGTTCACGATTAGGAATTTATCTTTCTCCACAAAATGAATTAAATCAAGACATTGCTGAACATTTTGGTGGAATAAGCATCGATGACTATATTGGAAATCCTAGTCATTTATCATTAGATGAATATCCAGACTTACAAGAATTAAAGTGGGAGTGGAGTAGAAAGTTTATTTTTGGAAGAAACAACACACAAAATTATATAAGATTAATTCGATACTACGATTCCTCATTATTCCAGTTGATAAAAAAATTCGTACCATACAGAGCAAATACACAAGTTGGTTTGGTTATTGAGCCTACAATTATTGAACGAGCAAAAGTACGAACTACTGTACCAACGAGAGAAGAATTACACTACGACACAGAATTACAAGTAGGTCCAGAAGCTTTATGGACACCAGGAGGTGCTATACAGGATGGTGATGGAGAGCCTTTTAGAAATCAGCCTTATTGGGCAAATAATGGTTATGTTAATGAGGGCACTATAGGCGGAGATGAAAGCGACTACATAACATTAAGCGGAGAACAACATAAAGTATCGGAGTACAACGACCTTATACAATATCCAACTTACGATTTTGAATCTATAAGGCACGGAGTCAAGCTGTGTCCCGTACTTGACGAAATAGAGTATGATTATGTTGTAGTTGATGGAACAGATGTGTCAGTTTGTCCGACCTTTGATGAAAGTTTTGCAAACGAGTATAACAGACTCGGAGTTGCTAATAATCCAAGCACCAGCGGCAGTACAAATACAACTATAGATCTTGGAATATCACAATATGGTCGAGATACAAGAGTTGAAGGATCTCAATATGAGTTTAAGACTTGGCAGCGTTATGGTACAGGATCAGGTGTATCAGCACCATATATGATTACATCTAGTAGATATGACTACCACGAAGCAATTAATCCAACAATCTTAGATAGTGCATATAGTGAAATTGCTAACAATTCAGATAGCATTTACAATGAAGATATATATGGAAGAAGGGCTTTTTCTGGTCCATTGGCATTTACACAATCTGTTAGTTTGTCATCGTCACTAGGAGAAGCACAAAGTTTGTGGACATCGCAATACGGATTAAGAATACAAAGCAGCTATACAGGATCAACACCAACTTCATCATTCAACTCAATCTATCATTGGAAAATTGATCCTACACTTGGATTAGTTTTTACTAATTCATTCACTACTGCCTTTTTGCAACTAGCTAATGTCACGGGATCTGCATTGTTAGATGCTTTCTTTTACAAATCGACTGATAGATATTCACAGGAATATTTGTATGAGGTCCAGGTAAGAGTGAAAGAATTTGCTACAGTAGGACAAAGGGTTGATTTGTATTTTGGAAGTTTCACATCAGCATATTCTGCATCAATAGTGACATCAACAACTTCAACATCATATACATATATAACTAAGGCGGACGGTCCATGGTTAGGTATTGTTGCACGGTCACATAATTTTTTCTCCACCCAATATATTGCAATTGAAAATGTGTCTGTTCGAGCTTTAAATTACAGAGCTCAAGTTCAAGATTTTCATTTACAAGATAGTTATGGTATGGTAAACGCTCGCTATAACGGATGTAAAATGACTTCCCCAGACTATAATATAGATAGTCCAGACACAATAGATGGTGGACCGGTAATTGAAGTAACAGTAGGAACTGGAGTGGAGTATTCATCAAAACCAACAAATAGAGGTAATTTTGAAATCAGATAAGTTTTTAGAATTAGAACATATTTATAATAAACAAAACACAATATGGGGTATTTAGATAATACAACGGTAACAGTAGACGCTATTCTTACCAACAAAGGACGTCAAATTTTAGCATCAGGCGGAAAACTAAACATTGTAAAATTTGCTCTCTCAGATGACGAGATTGATTATGACTTGTACAATCCCGCACACACTTTGGGTACAAACTACTATGGAGCTGTAATTGAAAACATGCCTGTATTAGAAGCACTACCAGACGAAACACAAATGCTAAGATACAAGCTAATCACACTACCAAAAGATGTAATTGGTATTCCAGTTATTAGTGTTCAACCATCAAGCATAACACTTACATCATTAAAGCAAGCAGTAACTGTAACACCAAGTACACTCAATTTGGCAGGTGGAAACGACTCAGCAGGATATACAGCTATTTTGAGTGATGACACGGTCGCTTCCTTAGAAGTGGCTCCAGATGGCACAATTGCTGGATCAAGCCCTGCAGGTACTGATACTAGAATCAATCAATATAATACGCAAGGAGCAATGGCAGTAACAAGCTTCTTAGATGATGAGGTAACTGGAGCTACAACAGCTGGAAAAACTATCACAAAAACTGGTACTAAATTCATTATCAAAGCTAAACCACAAGAAAACACTAACGCATTTGGAAGCATTACAACAAAACGTGCTCTACTTACCCTTGTTGGTAATGAGACTGGTGGATTCAAAACAGTATCTATTACGGTTGATCCTTCACAATTCTTACAACTTGATATTCAAAGCGCAACACCATTGAAATAAAAAATAAAACATGGCTGAAATTTATAAATTTTTTACAGAAGACGACATAGTAGCAGGAGATATTCAGACAATCTCACAACCAATTTGGTCAGAGAATATGAACCCATACTCCCGAAGCTACGCTGAGGGTATTGGCTTCTTTACTTCGTCTGCACAAATGTCGCAGTCTGGAGATTACTACATGAATATATTTCATCGTAATCCACAATCTTCACCAAACGCTGCAATTCAATTTGCTATTGCATATGGTCACAAGGATGGAAGTGGTTCTTTTGGTGATCCTAATACAACTGGCCAGAATATAAACGACACACCAACCAGAGCAATCTATGCTCAGTATAGAAACATGTTACTACCACCAACAGATAGAACATTTACTTTTAGTAATGGTTCGGGTGGTACCGATAATCCTGCTGACATTTTTGTTATTAATGTAGCACGTTCACGTTTTCGTCAAAAAGTAGATCCGGGAAACTGGGAGCTTAGATTAGGAAGTGGATCGACAGCAGCAAACTGGGGTACAGTATTCTCAACATTCATAGATGCAAGCGGTCAAGGTGATTCACCTACCATAAACGAAGCAGGTCGAGTATTTGGTATATATAGTGGATCGGGAGGTGTCACGCAGTCTGCAGTTCAATTTGGATTATTTTATCCAGACCAAGGTGTATTTGTTTTTAATGCTACTCGATTAAGCTCAAGTTTAGGACTTGCAGTTGATAAGCGTAATCCAAATACATTAGACTCTCTCGTTCCCCCATTACAACCAAGGAACCACTTACTATTATACGCGCGGGTTTCTGGATCATCTAACTTCTTGGCTAGAAGCGAAGAGAAGGTAACTTCAACGCATTACTTTTGTAGAATTACAAACAGGCAGTTTAACTTTTCTAACAATCCAACATTCGTAACAGGGTCTAGCGGACAATTTTTACATGCTAGTATGATTAGAAATCCAAGCGTTTACATTACCACAATTGGAATGTACGATACACTAAACAGACTGGTAGCAGTAGCAAAACTAAGTCGGCCACTATTGAAGAGCTTTAACCGAGAAGCACTTGTAAAAGTAAAATTAGATTACTAATATTGTATGTCAATTAGCAGACCCTTTACCAAAAGTAAAGGGTTTGTTTTTTAGTCATATTTATACTAAATGGCAGGAATTTTCAAAAGTCTCGATCAGAGTGATGTAAGAGTCACTCCATTTAGAACCTACAAGTTGTGGGCAGATCACCTTAACTATTGCGATTATAGTTATCAATTGGCAAACAACGCCTTATCTATACCACAGCAAGTAGTCACCCTTACAGATAACCCGCAATATATCTACACCGTCGACCGACCCAACGGAACAATAGCTAAGTTGGATATTAGAGATGATTATACAGTACTCGATACTGACACCGGAGACCCAATTACCGCAATAAAAACCTCATTAGACCTTAATCACGAATATATAGTATCGGCCGATAGTACAACGCTCACAAGAGTGCTTGACCAAAATCTTAATGTTGTTTCTAGTGCGTTTGTAGTCCACTGCCTTACAGTAAACGATCTATCAGCAGACATAGCAAACAGTCAATTGTACTATTGCGGAAACGGAGGGGTTGGTCAAATTCATATGGCATCAGGAGTTCTTGGTTCAGAATTAGGACTAACAGCTCCAGGTTACTCAGAAAACTATACCCATATAAACATGGAAGGGGTGAGTGTTTGTACAAGTGGTGTAACCTTTCATACTGGAAGTAATGGAGCCTATCTTATAGACCTTCCATATGCTGGAAATGATACACAAGTTAGCGTAAACGCACCATGCAAAAAAATAGTTTATGGTGTATCGTCTTACTATTACGTATTGTTTGAAAATAATGAATTATATAGGTTTGATCCAACTACGGGCGGATTGGTGTTGGTTTTAGATGGAGTGGCTGATATTCTAGAAGATAAAAACACCTTTAGCACCGGATCAGTCTCAGTTGACAATACTAGAAATTTACATGTAATATGTGTTAGTGGTGAAATCTATCCAAACTTTACAACAACAACTACTGGTGGAATTGTAATGGGAGAGCCAATAGATACTCGAAGATGGATTAGCTTAGGAAGGACTTTGCAGGCAAGTATTAATAAAAATAGTACTGGTCGGATTGGAATTGTAGGATACAACACAAGCAGCTTGATTGATACTGTGTTTTACACGGTAGATCCTTACACGGGAGAAATTGGTGATCCTAAGCATTTCGGAGCAATTAACGATCTTTTTATTGAGGGCGATAATTTAACAACCTTTATTGGTTTGTCTCAGACTGGAAGTGTAAATCTTATTGATTTAGATTGTGAATATACCCCGGTGTATTCAGTATACAAGGCAGATTATGAACCAACATCTAATCATGCAAGAACAAACCCTCTAGAAGTTTTATTTGATCAAGGTAATCGGCATTATCAGTATACAGAACCACTAACATCTAACGGAAAGTATCAGAGAGTAGTTCATCGCTCATTAGATAATTTATTTTACGATAAGTTTTATACAAACACAAGAGCTACCTTCGGATCAGGAAACATAAATACGCAGTTTAGGTTTTTGGAAGATCAAGCTCAAATCATAAGTCTACCACAGTCTAAGTTTGGAGAATCACTTTTACCGGAATCAGTTAAATTAGAGGTCACTTACTACGATAGCCAAGGAACTCAAAACTTCTTATTAGTAGATGATTTATATGGAAACTTACACATATCAGGCGCCTATACTTCGAGTTACGGCAATGTTATCTCAGGATCTGTAGACGCAACTCCAGTTGGTATGTGGCCTTTCGATAACTTATATCGATATTATCAAAAAGGACCAATATCTATAACCTCTAGTTTTAATAGAGGTACTTGGAGTATGCAAACCGCTTATAGTAACGTTGAGTTTGTAAAATTAACTGGATCATCAGCTCCAGCGGCTGCACCCAAAGATCTTCTAGGAATTGTACCTAAGTTTTCATCAGCGCAAAGTTCGAGTTTAATAGTTTCATCAACCGAAGTTGCTGAGTATGATTATATGTACAACTTTGAGAATGGCAATTTTGCAATTACCATGATGGTGTGTCCACAAGGAACACCAAACATATCTGGCAGCATTCTCATAACAAAAGAAGGACCAGCTATAGACTTGCGTACTGATGAGAATGCAAATGTGTATACAATTCCAGCAAACCAACGCTCACCTTATAGATTGTCCCTAACGCCCGACCTTCGTATCAAGTTTGAAAGAGATACAAACATAGAAGTTGCTGCTGTGAGTAGTAGTATTCTTACATTAAACCAACTATACCACGTTGCTGCAATTAAAAGTGGATCAATGATACAATTGTACATTGATGGAGCGCTAATTTCGTCAGAATCTGACGTTCCTATTCCATCTTTTTGTAGCAATAAAGCAAATATTTATATTGGCAATGACTGGAAAAAGCAACGAGCTTTTGATGGAGTAATTGATAATATCAAAGTGTACAACGGAACACTTGCCAATTCAGAAATTACATTACTAAAAGAAACCCTCAATGTAGGTAATGGATTTGTTGGCAACGTATTCCACAACCACGGAATGATAACTCTAACCTCTATCCCAGCAAGATATATGGATGTTATAGATATTCAAGCAAGAGGAACCCATACAATATGGGAGACTGAGATATCATGCACAATTAATCCCGGAGAGTTTACTAGAAGCAACAATCCAACAATGCAGGTATACAGCCCAGAATACAATCAATACATATTTAGACCATTTGTGACTGGTTCAAGCTTTAAGCCGTATGTTACCACTGTTGGCTTATATGACAACTACCATTGTTTGGTGGCAATTGCAAAGCTTAACACACCAATCCAACTACCAGACAACACCGATACAACAATCATAGTAAGATTTGATAGATAATATGGCAAAAAAAAGGTTTACAAAAAGGCAGGCAGCTGTCAAACATGGCTACAGAAGTGGTTTAGAGGAGGACATCGACAATGCACTCAAACAGCAAAGTATTGATGGGGAATATGAACAGCATAAAGTATTGTACACTAAACCGGTAACTTATCACGAATACACTCCGGATTTCAGGTTACCTAATGGAATTTTTATAGAAACAAAAGGTAGATTTGTGTTGCAAGATAGAAAAAAACACATACTAATAAAGCAACAACATCCTGATTTAGATATCCGTTTTGTGTTTCAAAATTCAAAAGCTAAAATACGAAAAGGATCAAAAACAACATATGCAGATTGGTGTAACAAACATGGGTTTGTTTATGCAGACAAAGAAATTCCAACCAAATGGTTAGATTAGTTTGCTAATTGCAAAAAACTTTGTATAGTTGTTTAATATGACGTTAAGTGTATCTCAAGCAAGAAACATATTGGATCCGTTTTTAGGATCACCAACCAATCATAGAAAGACTGGAGAGGTTAGTTACCATTGTCCCTTCTGTAACCATTACAAGAAGAAACTTCAAGTCAACTTAGTGACACAAAAGTGGCATTGTTGGGTTTGTGATGCAAAAGGACAGACAATATCTTCATTGCTTAAAAAGAGCAATGCACCCTTTGAAATAGTAAAAAAAGCGCGAGACTTGTATGGAGATAGTGGTAGAGCATCAACCAAGATGCAAGATGTATCACGTCAGTTGGTATCACTACCAGAAGGATACAAACCACTACACGTCAATGCAGGAACTCCAGACTATAGAAACGCATTACACTATGCGTTGAATATAAGAAAATTAACAGCAATAGATATACTAAGATATCAAGTAGGTTACTGTGAAAAAGGACCGTATGCTGGTATGGTAATAATACCAAGCTACAATGAAGACAACTCCCTTAATTACTATGTTGGTAGAAGTTATTATTCACAAGCTACAATTCCACACAAAAATCCACCCGTATCTAAAGATATTGTAGGTTTTGAGAATCAGATAAATTGGCGAGAGCCTATTACAATAGTGGAAGGAGCGTTTGATGCAATAGCAGTTAAACGCAATGCCATTCCATTGTTTGGTAAGAGAATCTTAAACAATCTAAGATCAAAAATAATAAAAGAAAAAGTCAAGCAAATTTACTTAGCACTAGACCAGGATGCATTCAAAACTAGCGTACAAGAAATAGAATACTTTATTAATCACGGAATACAAGTTAGCATGATAACCCTACCAGGAAAGGATCCAAGCGAAGTTGGCTATGAGGGTATGATTGAAGTGATAACCGGTTCAAAACCGGTAGATTTTTTCGACTTGATTAAATTAAAAATGCAACTATGATAAACAAGATCAAATGTAAGTTAAACAGGGTAGATCACATATTGCACATAGCAGACGTCCATCTGCGCAACTGGAAACGACATAAGGAGTTTAAAGAAATTTTTAATAAACTATTCGCAGCAGTTGATAGTTTACCGCCAAACAGCATTGTTACTGTAGGTGGCGATATTGTTCACGCTAAGACAGATATGAGTCCAGAGCTCATTGCTATGGTAACGTATTTGTTTAACGGATTAGCTGATAGACGTCCAACTATTGTTATCACAGGAAACCATGATGCTAACCTAAACAATCCACACAGACTCGACGCACTTACACCAATTGTAGAAAGCAACAATCACCCTAACTTGTTTTATCTACGCAACTCAGGTTTTTATGAGATAGGAGATATTGGTATCAGTTTATTCTCACTGCTAGATGAACCTGATAAGTACATTACTTACGATCAAATCAAACAACCAGAAAAATATAGAAAGTTAGTTGCACTATATCACGGAACTATTGCTAATAGTAGCGTTGATAGTGGATTAGTATTAGAACGTGGATTAAGTTGGGATTTGTTTGCAGGATTTGATGTAGCTCCACTTGGTGATATACATAAGCGACAAGTACTCAACGAAAACGAGCCAGCCATATTCTATCCAGGATCTCTCGTACAACAAAACTTTGGAGAAGTATATGAAGGACATGGATATGCACTAATTAATTTAACACCAGACAAAGGTGTTGCGTGCACTTTCCATGACATACCAAACGAATACGGATACTATACCCTAGAAATTACAGATGGAGTTTTGCCCGACAACCTACCAATCACAGCAAAAACAAATTTAAGAATACGAACACGCAATACAGACTCTGCACAGATAAAAAGAGTCTTAGCAACAATTCGCAGGCAATATAAGAATAAAGACGCAGTTGTTATTAGATTAGATAAGAGTATTGGTGGTTTGGGTTCTGATTTGACGGATGCAAGCCTTAATCAAGGCGATGTACGAAGTGTACAATATCAAAATGCATTACTACAAGAATACCTTACAAATACAAATACTGACGAAGAAACTATTACAAAGGTTTTAGAGATTAACAAAAAACTAAATCAAGAATTACAGCTTCCAGAGATAGCTCGCAACGTAGTGTGGAAACCTAAGAAGTTTGTTTTTAGTAATATGTTTAGTTACGGATTAAATAACACAGTAGACTTTGGTACAAAAGTTGGAACATGTGGCTTATTTGCACCAAACCATGCTGGAAAGTCAGCAATACTAGATGCTTTGTGCTTTTGTTTATTTGATCAATCCTTCAGAGCAAAATCAGCCGACCAGGTACTAAACAGAAGATGTGAGAACTTTGATTGCCAATTTAATTTTGAACTTGAGGGTGTTGATTATTTTATACAAAAACGTGCATTTAAGTATAAGCATGGTGCTTTGAAGGGGAGACTGCGAGTAGAGATTGACTTTTGGTACATAAACGAGGATGGTGAAAAAGTATCACTTAACGGTGAACAGAGGCGAGATACAGATAAAATCATTCAGTCGTATGTTGGTACGTTTGATGACTTTATTTTAACAGCACTATCACTTCAACAGAATAACTCTAACTTTATAGATAAGACACAGAGTGAGCGAAAGGATTTACTAGCAAACTTTTTGGATGTTACTATTTTTGACTCGCTATATGAGTTAGCAAATAAAAACAATCGTAAGGCAACTATAACATTAGAAGAGTACCAAAAGCAAGATTTTGAAACAAAATTAGGAGATGCGGAGAGAGCTAAAGAGCTATATGAAGACAAGTATGAAATGGCTCATAGCGAGTTAGAGGTAGTCAACGAAGAGATACAGCAAATTAACGATAAACTATTAGAACTAAACAAAGAACTTCAACCATGCAAGGGTGACGGTCTAAATTTAGAAAATTTAGAAGCTGACTTGCATCAATCCCAACAATCGTTAGTAGAGTGGGAAGATAAGTGTAAAACAAGTAAGCAAACCTATCAAGAGTTTGAACGAGATCACTCACTAAAATGTTATGAGATTGAGAACAAAAAGAAGGTATTTAACACCAACTTGTACAACGACTATCAAAGCGAGTTAGCAGCCAAAGTGATGTTAGATAAGGAGCTTGACACACTAAAGCTTACAACTAAAAATAAGCTAGAAAAGCTGTCAAAACTCAACGAGCATCAGTACGATCCAAATTGTCAATATTGTGTCTCTAATGTTTTTGTCCAAGATGCTATGCAGACAAAAAAAGAGTTAGAAGAGGATAAGCAAACTGTAGCGGAGTTTCTTCAAAAACGCAAAGAGTGTGTTGATTTTCTCGAACAAAACGCGTTTATTGATCAAGAAGCCAAAGAACTCGAAGCAATGCTAAAAGAGAGAGAAGCACTAGACCTCAACCGTACAACAGCCAGCGTTGGCTTGGAAAGAGCAAAAGCTCATCGTGATAAGCTTAAAACATATATCAAAGAGATTCAAGCTGACGTTAAACTATACCACGAAAGTGTTGCAATCTTGGATAACAACAAAGCAATCCAAGACGAGATTAGTAAGCTCAACAAAGAGAAGAATGTTAAAGCGGTTAATCAATCCAAGCTTAATAACACCGTAAAAGACTACCATGGCAAGGTTCAAGTCGCTATTCAAACTATTACTGACTGCAACAAGACAATAGCACGCATGAAAGAGTTGCTGGAGGAGCAAGACGCATACGATGTATATTGCAAAGCAATGTACAAAGATGGTATTCCATACCAGTTAATTAGCAAAGCTGTACCATTCATTCAGCACCACACTAACCAGATTCTAAACCAGATCACAGACTTTGAAGTTAGATTAGAGACGGATGGTAAGAACATTAACGCATTCATTTGCTATGAGGATGATAAGTGGCCATTAGAGCTTAGTTCGGGTATGGAACGCTTCCTATCATCTATAGCAATTCGTATTGCACTGATTAAGATTACAAATCTACCAAAACCAGACTTTATTGCAATTGATGAGGGGTTAGGTGTGTTGGATAGTAGCAACCTAAACTCCATGCACACACTGTTTACTAACATAAAAGATATCTTCCGATTTAGTTTAGTTATCTCACATATTGACGTAGTGCGCGACATGGTTGACAATATACTTACGGTTGATAGAAAAGATGATTTTAGTTACATATCTTGTTAGGATATATTTATAAGAAAAGATGTATCTTTCTGTCTACAAGAAACCACAACCAAAAAAATACAACACAGGTCAGTATTATATAGAAGATGCAAGTGCCTCATCTCCTTTGTATTTTAATTTGGTTACGTTTCCTCCTAGTATTGGAGGAGGTCGTAGTCTTATTGTGTTAAAGGGTAATGGTGATAATCTGAGACTCAACTCTACAATCGACGTCGAGATGATAGACGCTAACGGAAACAATATGTATATTGACTTTACTAGCTACATCGACCGCTTTAACAGCTACTATCTTACAATTGAAGTATACGATTTTGTAGCTAAAGGATTGGCTACCGTGTATCTTGTTGGTGAGGCATTAGTTGACCTACAAGGAAACCCAATACCTAAAGAGTTTCAGGGCAAATACAACGTAAGATGGTCGGGACAGGTGGAGGTACTGCCCTTTGAGCGAAACAATGCCGACTTGCAATTCGATAAGGCTCCACGTATTTCTGTTTCGCAAATAGCTATACCAGCAAAAATACAAAATCAAACAACGGGAAGTGAAGGTTATGTATATAGTATTACTACATCTAGTACAGCTCAACACACTATTATCAATTCATTTTTTCAAGGGTATGATCGAGACTTTAGTACAAGTAATGAAATTCTAGATCCACGACTGCAGCAGATACTAATCAACCCAAAGCAAGTATCAGCAACAGCTAACTTAGTCAATACAGCACAAAGAAGCGTTGATACTGATATTGAAAACGGTTATAAGCTTAACCTAACAAGTCGATTCGGAACTACAGTAACATCAACATCATCATTCTTCCGTAAGGAGTTTTTAGGAGGTATATATTCCTTTTTTGATCCAGCCACTACAGGTCCTACAACAAGATCTCTTCAACCAGTAATACCATCCCAATTGTATACTATATCTGGCAGTTTGGCAGATCAACTAACCACATACGGAAGCAATATTGTAGAAGTAATTAATGACACTCAAATTGTTATAGATAAGCCGGTTACTATTAAAGCAATACCATTAAACGCAATTAACAAAAACACAACAACAACTTTCACCTACAAAAAAATACAACCACAGTTTACAGCGAGTATAACCTATGGCGCAAGTCAGATGGCACATTCAACTAGTACTACAGTTACGCAGTCGTTTTTGGAGTTTACTTTTCAAGATTTAAAGCCAATTAGCGGAGACATTTATCGAATTAAGACTTTTGTAAAATTACAATCGCTTACGGGAGAATATAAACTACTTAACGATCAGATAATAACACCACCAGAGTATTTAGCGGACGCAACGTATCCAAACATAACTACATACGGTAAGAGCGAATCCGAATACCTCCTAATAGGACACTTTACTTCTGGATCATTAACCATTGGCGATACACCTATACCAGTTTCAATACTAGAAAATTATTGGGATACACTAACAGAAGATCCATTAGGTGGGTTTAACTCAGTAGCTTCTACTCAAGACAGCTCTGTACTCATAGAGTCAACCAAACTACAAGCAAACTATACACAATCTAGATGTTTTACTACCAAGACCTATCAGAACTATACTTTGGATCAAAGATATACTTTAGGTTTTTATTGTACACTAGATCCACACACAGAGTTGGAGGTTTATATGGGCAGCGATCCGCTTAATTTAAACATATCACCACCAGTAGTATTTACACGTGCATTTAATAAGTCACCAAACACAGAACGCACAAGGACTAGTGAAGCTCGTAATAGATTTGGAAAATATATAGGTAAAGTTGTAAATAACCAAAATATTAGAAAATACTATAGTAAACTGCTGTTTGATTTTGAAACTGATGGAAACGGCTTAGGACGACCAATTTTTAGATCTAGAGCAGTTGATGAAGCGTTAGGAACATCCGGAAGCGCCTATATATCGGAAATAAGTATTAAACCATTTCAACTCAACGGGTTTACACCACAGCTTGTACAATTTCCGGTACAACTAAATACAGAATTGGCGGATGCACTTGAGGTATCACAATCAATGAATATTAAAATAGAATACTTTGATTTTACAGGAAGACAATCGGAGTATGTTACATATTTAGATAATATTGTTGTTAATGTTAAAGCTGAAGTGGCAGGCATTGGATGTCAAACTGAAGTATTTCACAATGCAGGATTTTGGAGTGGGATAGATGAATTCAGAAATATTCCATCTGCCCTCGGCGACGGATACTATTAATATTTAATTTATGTTTTTTACAAAACCATTTGGATACTATTATAAGCATTTTCCATCAACGTCATATGCTAATACCCCATTGCAGAATGGAGCTTTTACTAACGATATATCATTTAACTGGACGTCTGGCGGAACTTTGGGCTGGTACCATAGTGAGTCTACGTACTCTCCTTTTCTACACATAATTAGGGTATCTCATTCTTTTTTTAATTTTCCAAAAGATGCAAGTCTTCTTGACTCATTCAGATCATTTAACACCACCGGTTCCGCGGTATCAGTGGGAGGAGTCCCAACTGCCAGTTATAGAGCCTTACCATGGGGCTCCGCAGCTAGCGACTTTCTTTGGAACATACAAACAGCCTACTGGAGTTTTAATGAGGCAACATTTGGTACGGGTAACACATCAAATGGCTACTGGTATGCGGCATTTACGTCGGAAAGTTTTTTAGAAAAATACTATCCAGCAGCATCTGGGTCTTTGGGATCTCAAAAATATAACATAACGAGTAGTTGGATTGCCTATGATAAGAAAATATATCCAAGAGCTGATGGAAATCGAAATTTTTCTCTATTCAGAAGTCCAATTCCACCACCCCCAAATGCATATGCAAACTACGTTGTAGTTGGTACACCAGAGACTCCAAACACAACACCACCAACCTTCAACTCAAAAGTTTACGCAACGATGAGCTATCAAATAGGTAGACCTTCTGGATCTTCTGGATTAGGAGCTTACATGGAGTCTAGCTCAATCGACTTACAACCATTTTACAGAGCTGGTGGTGCAGCAATCACAAGACAAGCAGTATCATCATCTCTTGTTACGGGATCATTATATTCAACCTCAACTTCTGGAGGAAACTTGGAGTTATTTAGAAGATCGCTAAAACATCGTCGTTTATTCTTTCCAACTAATGTGAGCGCTAGTGGTACTACTAAGAGTCAAGATTTTTGGCTAAAAACCTTTACTGGCTTTAGAGCAAATCAAGTTTTTACCGAGAATGGTGGAATTTATCAAGTAAATTTTACTCTAAAAAGAGACTTGACGGGAGATATGTATCCAGATACTGGATCCTTTTTGTCAGTATTTATAAGCGACTGTCAAACCCAAGCTCCTGTACCTGCTAATAGAGTAGCAGGACAGTCGGGATGGTATCCTCCCGAATCAAATGTAGTTAAAATATTCAACGGAACAGCTACTACACCCGTGATATCCTTTTACGATGCACAAACAGGGTACTTGCATGAAAAGTTCTCAATCACGCTAGTACAATATGGGTATCCAGCACAGTTGTGTTTCGAGGCTTCAGGATCGGCTATTAGTAACAAATACTTTGGTTGTATTATTGATGATGTTGAGTTTTGCAAGGTAGGAGTTACTACAGATCCAAACTTCATTAAACCAGAATCTGCAGGAGCTGGAGGGGGTGGATACCAACCAGCGGTGGCTTTCAAATAATCTACGGATAGGTATGATAAACAGTAGCACTATAAAAAATTGCACAATACCTTTTCCAGTAGTAGAAGGATTGACAAGCTATAATCCAAGTGTTTTAGGTAAGATAAAGATTAAAAATATCTACCACCAATGGACTGGGCAAAATATGCCAACAATAAAGCAGAACCATATTGACAATCCATACATGCTTCGTATTGGAAAACCGTCTGTTGACGAAACTTTAAAAAATGACCCTGCTTATTTTATACTCCACTACCTTTCCTACAACCAAGTTACTAAAGACGTAGAGCGAAGAGAGCTTATACCACTTCGTAATATGGAAAGGATTTATGTTGGCCAATCCTTAGATGAAGTTAAGTACAAAGATTATCGAGCGTTTGTAGATGGTAACATTATTGCTGACGATATAATCCTAAAGAAGTACGAAGCATTGGAAGACCAGCCACTAGGCAAACTGCTAGTACATCTAGTAGAAACTGTGGAAAAATTAAAAATAGAAGTAGCTCAACTCAAACGAAACACAAAAACAAGCACTATTTATAAGCAATGAACACTTTAGCTAACTATCTAGTCGAGCAAATACTTACCGAATTATCGCAAGGAGTAATTGTTATGCTTCCAGGCGGTTTTAAACCACCACATATAGGTCACATTGAACTAGCAAAGCGATATGCATCACAACCTAATGTATCCGAGGTTCGTATATTAATTGGACCAAAGGAACGCGATGGCATAACAATGCAACAATCCATGGAGATTTGGAAGTTGTTACTTGGAGGTGTATCAAACATTAAAGTGGAACAAGCACCAAACGACAATCCAATGCGAGCTGCTTACGAGTATATTGAAACAGCAGAGCCTGGAACTTATACATTAGGATCTAGCTCAAAAGGTAAGGATTACGATAGGGTTAAGATGTTTGTAGCAGGTCATGCTCCAGAAACAGGAAAATATCACAGACCTGAAGTTGGTGTTGTAGAACTACCAATTAATGTATCTCCTATATTATACAAAGGTCGTAAGGATAACTTAAATGGTCAAGGAATAAGCGCTAGTGTTTTGAGAGCCGACTTAGCTGCAAACAACTACGAAAACTTCAAAACAAACTATCCAGGAGTGAGTGACAACACTGTTAAGTCTATTTTTGATATTTTATCAAAAAAAAAAGTAGCCGAGAACCGTTCCCGATCTACATTAGATGAATTAGAGGTACCAAACGTACTACGCAATCAGTTTGAAAAATTAAAAAACAAATTTGGAGCTTTTTTAGATAAACTAAAACAAGAAAATCGAGAAACTAAACAAGCGTTTGCAAAGTTAGTTGATTCTGTTAAGTCAGGTAAACGCTTAACCGTGCAAGAGCGTCAACAGATCGGAGATCAAATGAAAGACGTTTTAAAATTAACAGGATATACAGCAGCAGCAGTTTTACCAGGAGGTGTAGTTTATATGCTATTAGCAAACATACCTGCTTTAAAAAAACATATGATACCATCCGCATTCTTAGCCGAAAGCAAAAAGCTCCTTAAAGAAGGAGGAGCAGCAGGACACATGGCTCATCCATACGAAGACTTGGATCTTACATTTGTCGACGCGCGTAATATGATTGACGCGGCTTTGAGTGGTAAAGTGGAGTTTGCTCAAGAGAAGTTGGATGGCCAAAATCTAATGGTCACTTACAAGGATGGCAAAGTAAGAGCAGCTCGCAACAAAGGACAACTCAAAAACTATGCCGAAAACTCAATCACTGCTGATCAGTTAGATCAGATGATGGTAGGAAAGGGGGCAGTTCAAACTGCGTTTGTTGAGGCTATGCGAGATATGGAGTCAGCAATTAACAAGTTGGATCCAACACAAAAAGAACAATTCTTTCAAAACGGAAAACGATTCATAAACTTTGAAGTACTGTTTCCTGGAACTACAAACGTAGTACCTTACGGAGCAACACAACTAAGACTCCACGGATTTAAAGAATATGATCAGGATGGTAATGTAGCGGATGAGGATTCAAAAGGAGCGGTACAGCTTCAGGCTGCTATTGATAAGGTTCAAGCCTCGGATCAAAAAACTTTTCAAATTCGCCATACAGATCCTATTACACTATCTAAGACAAAGGATTACAAAAAACAAAAAGAAGAGTTGCTTAAGCAATTAGAGACTATCCGTAAGACTTACAATCTCAAAGAGGGTGATAAGACATCTATGTACTTCCAAGCTTGGTGGAAAAATTATATCGAGCAAAAAGCTAAAGAGCTTGGATATGCTATAGATGATAACACACTACAACAGTTAATTAATCGTTGGGGATTTGGAAACAAAGAGGTTAATATCAAGAACATTCGCGGAATGATTAAAAACGCAGAGTTTTTAAGATGGGTAGATTACTTCGATAAGAATGGTGTCGCGGCTCAACAAAAAGAAGCAAAGCGACCATTAGAAAACTTGTTCCTTAAACTAGGAGTGTACGTTCTACAAAACATTCAACAACTAGTATCAATAAACCCTAATGATACTGTGCAGAAGATGCGTGACGAATTAGCATACACTATAAAGGGTATTCATGCAGCAGCGGCATCACCAGAAATGCAAGACGACGATAAGGGTTTGAAGTTTCTTAAACGAGAATTACAACGATTACAAGACTTAGGAGGCTTTAAGGCTATTGTTCCTTTGGAAGGAGTCGTGTTTAAGTACAACAAAAAAATATATAAACTAACTGGCGCATTCGCTCCAATCAACCAGATCATTGGATATCTAAAATTTCAACGATGAAAGATTTATACAAACAACTACAAGAGGCTGCAATCAAGCAAGCACTTCTCGAAAAGAAAGAAGCCATTGCGACTTCTGAACATACAAACATGACACTACACTATGATTCTGACTTTGTAGAAGTTGGGGAGGGAGGTAGTCCTGAGTTCAGTTTTAAAATCAGTGTATCGTCTACTGGAGGAAAGGAATACTATAGAGGTGTTGCTGATAGTGACGAGAGTGATAAGATTTCAGAAGCAGCACGACTAGAATTACGTAGAGCAATACGTAAATTTGACAAACACGTAGAATTAATTTTACAAAAATATAAGTTACAATCAAGATGAGTTTATTTGTTACAACGGGAAATTTTAAAAAAACCTACAAAGAGGGTGATGTATGGTCAGAGTCAGGAAAAACTTGGACAATTAAAAATGGCATTAAACGTACTTTTACTAAGATGGACGAAGCACGTAAGGACATGCTAACACCACTATGCTGTCCAAGATGTGGAAACGCTATGAAACATCACTTAGATGCAAAAATGTGGACAATTCACAAAACCTGCTTTCAGTGTGTAATCGACATGGAACACGAGATCATAAAGGCAGGAAAGTGGAAAGAATACGAAACAACTAAAATTACAGCAAACGCAAATGCATTTGTAAAAGATGTGGAGTCAGCATTAAAAGAGTATGTTGACGAATCTGTGACACAATCGCATGTTACTGAAAAAGGGATGGTAGAGCGGTGGAAGGACGCTGGTAGAGATTTTATCCAATCTGTTGTAGACGATGAACTTAATCAATTAAAAACTAAAGTCGAAGACTATAAGAGCAAGAGATGAGCATGACAGTACCTATTTTAGTAGCATTTATCACTGGTGTTATTGGACCAGTTATAGTCTTAATACTGAAAGATTATCAAGACAAAAGAAAAAAAGGAGATATGATGTTAGACACACTCCATGTGAGCGAGCGTGTAACTGCTAAACTTGATCACATTCGAGAACAAATTCATGCAGATCGAGTGTGGCTTATTCAATTTCACAATGGCGGTAATTTCTATCCAACTGGTAAAAGTATCGCTAAGTTTAGTATGACATATGAAGCTGTATCAAGTGGAACTACCTCAATGCAGAATAGCTTCCAAAATATTCCAGTAACGCTTTTTAGCAAGCCTATTAATTTTCTATTAGAAAACGATGAAATATTAATATCAGACTATAAAGACGAATCTATAGCAACCTACGGATTAAAGTATATTGCCGATGAGTATAATTGTAAGTCTAGCTACTTTTTTGCAATTAAAACTATGGACGACAAATTGGTAGGTGTAATAGGTATTGACTTTACAAAAAAGAAACTTAAACTAAACGAAGACCAATTAACAGAGCTGTCCAGAAATGCAGCTACTATTGGTGGTGTATTAGTACCAACGCCATAACAATATGAAAGAAGAGTCAGAAGGTTTATGGGCAAACATAAGAGCCAAGAGAGCTCGAGGTGAAAAACCAGCAAAAAAAGGCTCTGAGGCTTATAAAAAAACAGTAGCAGCAGCCAAGAAGATTAATGCCGAGGAGGGCGTTTACGAAGTGACTATCTGCGACGGTTGTGCATTAGCTTTGATGGAAGATATTAAGGCCGGAAACATAGAACTAAACGAAGCTGAATATCAAGGACGCACTGTTAAGTTGGGCAAACCAATGCAAGGTGATGTGAAGAAGTTTAAAGTATACGTCAAGAATCCTGCAGGAAACGTAGTTAAAGTAAACTTTGGACAAAAGGGAATGAGCATTAAAAAGAGTGATCCAGCTCGACGAAGATCATTTAGAGCTCGACATAATTGCGATAACCCAGGACCAAGAACAAAAGCAAGATACTGGTCATGTAGAAAGTGGTGATATGTAGAATCAACAAACCGTCTCAACAACTGGTTAAAAGAGAGTATCAAAAAAGGAAGCATCTAATGCCATATTCAGTAAAAAAACAAGGAGATCAGTACTGTGTGTATAAAAAGGATACAGGAAAGAAAGTAGGATGTACAGACGGAAACAAAGAGGCGCTGAGAAAGTACTTAGGTGCACTCCACTCTAATGAAACAGTTTATGAATTAAAGATGTCTTCATACGGAGTAAAGGAAATATTGCATGCTGTACTTAATAATATTCACTTACTTCCAAAACTAGGCTTTCAAACCTTTAAGCAAGTTATAAGATATATAAAATTTGGAGATATAGAAGAACAAAATGAATTAGAGAGAAGATTAAAAAGTCTAGGAGTTAATGTTGTGTACGAGTCTAAGCAGACAAAGACAAATAAAAAGAAAATTAAATAGTATTAATCAGAGTAATTAACATGGATAGTGATAGTCAAAAAAAACAAGAAGAAGGAGATCCTTCCAAGCCTGACCCTGATCTTAGCAACATTTTTCAACCCACTTGGATTCGACGCGCTTTTCAAGATGGTAATGGACTGGACAGGTTCTTATTGGATTACGGATTTAATTTTTTACTGCGCTTCGGCGTTCTTCTTCATATTGTACTATTTATTAAAGAAACGCTCTAACAATGAAGCTTATTAATCTTATACCCCTACGGGAAGTAGATCAAGCTAGCAATCCTGAATTGATCGCTGTACCATTCTTCCGTGAATTTCAAACAAAGCATGGCTACAAACCTCTATTTAAGTTTCTTGGCACAAAAAATGAAGAACACATTTTCATAGCCGATCTTGAGGATCTTGGTGCGTTAGAGCTAATATTCACCGATGCGCAGATCATGGCCAAAGTAACGGAGAAAGAGGCTGTGTTTGGCCTGATCTACACTTCGACCGGACTTGAAAAGACAGATGCTGCTGTTTGCAAAATGAAGATGAAAGATGGCGCAGTTGAAGTAGTGTACTTTGATCCAAAAGATAAAAAAACTTTTGATGCTAAAACTACTAAATTTCTTGGACTAATTGACAACAATGAATAAGAATTTAGAAAAATTAATATCATATTTACTGCACTCAAGAACTCAAGTGCATGTATTTCACCTACAAACAAGGTCGTATGCAGAGCATATAGCTTATAGCGTGTATTACAATAATATTGTAGATTTAATTGATAAACTAGTAGAAGCATACCAAGGAAAATACGACATTATATCATCTTATGAGTGTCCAGGACTTCAGACATACAAAAGTGGAGATCAAGTTGTTACTTATTTGAAGGCGTTAGGCAAGAAAGTTGAAGAAGTACACTCTACTGTCAAGGATACGTATATCCAAAATCAATTAGATACAATCAACGAGTTAATTAACTCAACAATATATAAACTAAGATTTTTAAAATAATGAAGAAAACTAAGTTGACTAAAGAAAGAGCATTGCGAGAAGCAGTTCGCATTCTTGTAAGAAAGATGATCAAAGAAGCTGAAGAGGATGCTGTGGACGCAGCTACGCCTAATACCGCTGCAACACCAGAACCACCAAAAGAAGAACCAAAACAGAAACCAGCACAACCAGAGCCAGCTCCCGAAGAGGAAGAGGGTCTGAATCCGGACTTTCAAGCGGCAACAGATATGTTTATCCGCAAGTTGACTCAATCCACTGGAACACCAAGTACAGATGACTTGGTTGATATAATATCACAAATAGTAGAGCGTTTTACTACTACAAGTGAAGAGAGATTGAATCTATTAAAAGGAATCCGAAATAATACAGTCAACTAATGAAAACTTCACACATCATAAAAAAACTAAAGGAAGACACTGCATATCAGGAGTTTTTCCAAAAAACAATGAAAAAATTTGATATTTCTTCTCCTGCAGATCTTAAAGATCCAGTTAGAAAGAAAGAGTTTTTCAACTACGTAGACAAAAACTACTCAGCTAAAACTGAAGCACTTTCTATGGGACATGGTGGTACTTCCTACTTTCCAATACACAGTGCTGATAGCGCAGAAGTAAAAAAAGCTAAACAAGCGTTGGCTGACTGGTTTAAGAATATAAGAAAAAACGTACCTGGAATATTTCCGCAAGTGTTAGATGATTTGTCGGATCTTATAGACGACTATGCGCTGGCGTACGCTCAAGATGAAATCGAAGCTGCTGAAAAAGTAATGTCACGCAACCTCGGTAATGAGATGAATAAGCGAAGTATAAACATTAAGTAATTATATGAAAATAGAGGTTACAAAAACAAATTTAATATTAGCTGCAATAGCGATCATATTGATTGGTTACATTTTAATTACACGCAACTTTTCTAAAACAGTAGTAGACAATTCAGCTTACATTCATAAAATTGACAGTCTGAATAGCGTGATAATCGATTATAAAACCAAACAGCTTGATCTAGATAAAAAGATTGCAAACTATGAGCTGGACATTAGAAGACTGGATTTGCAAATAGATTCAGCAGAAAATAAAATAATCGAAATCAGAAACTATTATGACAAGAAAATTAAAAATGCTGGTCGTTACTCTGCTAGTGAGCTTGACGACTTTTTCTCAAAACGCTACAAATAACGAACCACAAGTTTGCATGCCCATCAGCAAGGCTCGCAAAGTGGCTCAGGATTTAATTCGATTAGACTCACTCGTGGCTGAGCACAATAAAACTCTATTTGTGCTGGAAAGAACACAAACAAAGCTAACAATAAAGGATAGCATTATAAATTCAAACGAAGAAAAAATAACAACCTATCTTAAAGAAATTGGTACTCACGAGGAGAAGTATAAAACAGCTTCTACTAGAGTTTTGGAATTACAAAACGACGTAAACACTTTGCAAAAGAAGAATGAAAATTTGCAAGGTTGGGTTAAAGGCTTAGGAGGTGGTTTAATTGCAACAATGACAACGCTGATAACGGTAATCCTTGTCAAATAATATGTCGGATCAACAAAAAACGCTAAAGGAGATAATCAAAGAGGAGTACATAAAGTGTGCTCGCTCTGCATCTTACTTTATGAAAAAGTATTGTGTGATCCAGCACCCCACTCGAGGTAAAATTCTATTCCACCTATATCCGTATCAGGAAGGAGCATTACAAGACTTTCAAGAAAATGATAGAACAATTATATTAAAGTCTAGGCAGCTTGGTATTTCAACACTGATTGCCGGTTATGCACTTTGGATGATTTTATTTCAAAATGACAAAAACGTACTTGTAGTTGCAATTGACCAAAATACATCTAAAAACCTCGTAACAAAGGTGCGAGTAATGTTCGACAACTTACCTAGCTGGTTAAAGTTGAAGGCGGTTGAGAGTAACAAACTCTCAATGAGGTTGTCAAATGGATCACAAATCAAAGCCGTATCTAGTACTGGAACGTCGGGTCGATCTGAAGCGTTATCGCTTGTGATCATAGATGAGGCAGCTTTCGTTGATGGTGCAGAGGAGCTCTGGGCTTCACTACAGCAAACGCTATCAACGGGTGGTCAAGGTGTATTACTATCAACTCCAAATGGAACTGGTAACTTTTTTCACAAAATGTGGGCAAAAGCTGAGGCTGGAGATAACAAATTTAAAACATTAAGACTACCATGGACCGTCCATCCGGAAAGAGATCAAGCATGGCGAGATAGGCAAGAGGCAGAGTTAGGAGCAAGATTAGCAGCACAGGAGTGTGACTGTGATTTTAGTACTTCTGGAAATACAGTCGTTTCTCCAGACTTAATAACTCACTACACGAATACCTTTGCAAAAGAGCCTATTGAAAAAAGAGGATTTGATGGTAATTTATGGGTGTGGGAGGTTCCTGACTACACTAGAAGCTATTTGGTAGCAGCTGACGTTGCAAGAGGTGATGGATCGGATTACTCTGCATTCCATGTGATTGATATAGAATCATGCACTCAAGTTGCCGAATACAAAGGTCAGATATCGACCAAAGACTTTGGTAATATGCTAGTTGCTGTTGGAACGGAGTACAACGACGCTTTGCTAGTAGTTGAAAATGCGAACGTAGGTTGGGCAACACTACAACAGATCATAGAACGTGGATATAAAAACCTATATTATACACCAAAAGATAGTGGATTAGATTCAGATAAGTTTCTTATAAAGGGATATGATCTAACAGACAAAAAAGATATGGTTGCTGGTTTCACCAACTCACATAAAGTAAGACCTTTGACAATATCTAAGATGGAGTTGTATATTCGAGAGAATAGTTGTATAATAAGAAGTAAGCGTTTATTAGACGAATTATTTGTATTTATATACAAAGCCGGTAGACCAGAAGCTGCCTCCGGCTACAATGATGACTTGGTTATGAGTTTCTGCCAAGGATTGTGGGTTCGAGACACGGCTTTAAGATTAAAGCAGGCAGGAATTGAGCTAAACCGAATGGCAGTAAACAACATAAAATCTACAGTATCAATATACAAGCCTACTTTTGGTAATCGTAGCTACAAAGTAAGAACTGCACAAGGCAATGATGAGGACATTAACTGGTTGTTATGACTATTTATTTAAAAAAGACATTGAATGGCTGAAAATCAACAATCACAGTCAATATTTGGCAGACTAAGACGTCTATTTAGTACTGATGTAATTATTCGAAATGTAGGAGGTAACCAGCTTAAGGTTATCGACACAAATAAAATACAATCAGACGGCAACTTAAAAACTAACAGAAGAGTTGACCGATACTCCAGATTACATTCAACAATGCCGGGTAGCATGTCAATGCATGCCGGTCAACTGCAACTCTACACTCGACTAGAGCTGTTCCGTGACTATGAATCAATGGACACAGATAGCATCATTGCATCTGCTCTTGATATATACGCTGACGAATGTACAGCTAAAAATGAGTTTGGAGATGTATTAACGGTACAATCTTCAAATGAAAAAGTACAAAGAGTATTACACAACTTATTCTATGACATCCTAAACATTGAATTTAATTTGTGGCCATGGATCCGTAACACTGTAAAATATGGTGATTTCTTTTTAAAGCTAAATATAGCTGAGCAGTATGGTGTAATTGGAGTAGAACCAATTTCAGCATATGAGATGATTCGAGAAGAAGGAATGAATCCAGAAGATCCAAATGAAATAAAGTTCAAACGCGACTTTACAGCACTTTCTTCAGCATATTCAGTCTCTTCAGCTAAAAACAGTGAAGAGTTTGATAATTATGAGATTGCACATTTTAGGCTGCTCACTGATACTAATTTTTTACCTTATGGTCGATCTATAATTGAACCATCAAGAAAGGTATGGAAGCAGATAACTTTAATGGAAGATGCAATGTTGATCCATCGTATTATGCGTGCACCAGATAAGCGTATATTTAAGATTGATATAGGCAACATCCCTCCAGCCGAAGTTGACGCATTTATGGAGTCAATGACTAGTAAAATGCAAAAAGTACCGTATGTAGATCCGGAATCTGGAGAGTACAACCTAAAGTATAATATGCAAAACTTACTAGAAGATTTTTACCTTCCAGTTCGTGGTGCAGAAAGCGGTACTGCAATCGAATCACTTGCAGGCATTCAGTATGACTCTATTGCGGATATTGACTACCTAAAAAATAGATTGTTAGGATCTCTAAAAATTCCCAAAGCATACTTAGGTTATGAGGAAGATACGACCGGAAAAGCTACTTTAGCTTCTCAAGATTTTAGATTTGCCAGAACAATCGAAAGAGTACAAAAGATTGTAGTATCTGAATTATATAAAATTGCTTTGGTGCATTTATACGCTCAGGGCTTTCAAGACGAGGACCTAGTTGACTTTACCCTTAACCTAACAGCTCCGTCATCTATCTACGAAAAAGAAAAAATAGAACTATGGACATCTAAAGTAACTTTAGCTGGCGATATGGTGGAGAAGAAACTATTCAGTAGGTATTGGGTGTATGAAAATTTATTCAATTTGAGCGAGCAGCAGTGGATGGAAGAACAAGATAGAATTGTGCGAGATACTAAAGAACAGTTTAGAATAGAACAAATTAAGACAGAAGGAAACGATCCATCTAAAACTGGTCAGTCATTTGGAACGCCACACGACTTGGCATCGTTATACAAAGGTAATGGAGGAGTTCCAAAAGGATACGATGAAAAGATGCCTGAAGGCGGATGGCCAGGTGCTGGACGTCCCGAAGAACCTGGATCATATGCAACACACAAACATCCGCTAGGATGGGATCCTCTAGGTAACAAAAGTATCCGAAAGGTTTATGAACAAGAAAAACGAATAGAATCTAATCGCACGTTGCTCAGCTCTCTGGAAAAGTATATGGGAGGTAAAGGGCAAGCATTGAAAGAAACCTACGATCTTAAAAACGAAAATGCTGCAAAAGATCCGGATTTGTTAAGCGAAGACAATCTATTACAAGAGGAATAAACTTTTAGGGCATATTTATTACTAGATGAAAAAGTCAACACACTCTAAGATTAAAAATACCGCTATTTTGTTTGAACTACTAACAAGACAAGTAGCAGCCGACACTATAAAGGGTGTAGACAAGTCTCCCGCTCTTACACTGATTCGAGAACATTTTAAACCTAATACATTACTCACAAAAGAGTTGATGCTTTATCAAACACTGTTGAGTGAAAAATATTCATCACAAGACAAAGCAAATTATTTAATTAATACAGTAGTTAAGCTGAGAAATAAACTTAACACAAAAGCATTAGGCGAATCGAAATACATACTAATCAAGGAGATTAAAAAGCATTACAATCTCTCAGATTTCTTCAAAACCAATTTAAACGAATACAAGCTGTATGCATCTATTTATCGGATATTTGAGGGTGCAATAATCACAAAAGCTGCAGATGTGGTGAGAAGCCGCTTTACTTTGTTAGAACATCTTACCAAGAAAAGGAGTAAGATACTTAACGAGAGTAGCTCTTTTGCAGAAGATTACATTAAGCAAGATGAGGAAGTAAGGTTACTAGCTTATAAGTTGATGATTGACAAGTTCAATGAAAAATATGCAGGCTTATCGTTAAAACAAAGAGCAATACTCAAAGAATACATTAACAATGTGTCTAATACGGTGTCTTTAAAAAACTTCTTAATCAAAGAAGCAGACCTACTAAAGGCTAGTATTAAAAAATACATCCCAACTATTACAGACAAAGTAACAAAAATCAAACTTAACGAAGTTAGCAATATGCTTTCCTCTTTTTCTAAGGTTAAAACAGTAAAAGAAGAAAATGTTTTATGTTTGTTATTGTATCACGAACTCCTAAAAGAACTTAAAAATGTCAAGTAAAAAAAAACTTACAAGAGAGGAGATAGACGAGGTTCGTTCTTATATTAAGAAATTACGCAAAGAGGGTAGTACAACAGCCAATATTCCAGGATTTTTGACTGCAGCAGCTTGGACTGGAGAAGAGGGTGGAGATGGAACAAAGGCAATCGATGTAAAAGATGATCAATACTCATTTTCTATCAAACCATCTTCTGAGAAAAAGCACAGTATTAAATTGTACGAATTAAACTACAAAACCTTCAAAGAAGACAGCACTAATACTCAAGTGCAAAAAATTAATCGAAGAGTATTAGAGGTGAATAAAATGTTAAGAGAAATCTCACAAGCACTAGACCACAGCATAAAATTAAAACAAGAGTCAGCTGTAGATAATTCAAAGTATTGGAAAAAGACAACAGAAGCGATTCTTAAAATGAAATCAAAGCTATCTGAAGTTAACAAAAAAGTAGGACAGCTAGCAAACCTAAAAGAACTAGCAGCCAACGTAGTCAAAGATAGATTGGCACAAGTTTTTACTAAAGCTGGAATACCCATTAAATCAATGGACATTGATCATAATCAGCTTGGAGTCGATTGGTATGAATTTGACATTATGATTGAAGGCGAACCATACGCTGTAGATTATCGCAATGGTGAGGTGCTCTATCAAGCCTACGATGAGGAGATTAGACTTGGAACCATGAATCAAGAACAAGAGTTAATTCAAACTATAGCCAAAGAATTTAAACCATGAATAAAGCAGTATTAGTAGACTATATTGGATCTATCCAAATAACTCCGGAACAAATCACGGAGTCAATGGCCAAAAATGAAGGTAAGGTCGTTGTAGTAGGTGTTATGCAGCGTGGTAGTAATGGCAGCGAGCAGAACTTCAATCAAAATGGTAGAAGCTATCCATTACCCATACTAAAGCGTGAATGCGAAAAATATAAAAACGTTTTTATTAAAGAGCGAAGAGCTTTAGGAGAATTAGATCATCCAGAATCACAAGTAGTTAATCTTGCCAATGTTTCGCACAACGTATTAGATCTGTGGTGGCAAGGAACCGATTTAATGGGTAAAATTGAAATTCTAGCAACACCATCAGGAAACATTGCAAAAGAGTTGCTACGAGCAGGAATTCGTTTAGGCATTTCATCTCGAGGAATGGGATCGGTAAAAAACCTAGGAGAGGGTAAGGTGGAAGTTCAAGATGACTTCGAAATCGTATGCTGGGACTTAGTAAGTAATCCATCAACTCAAGGAGCATTTATGTCTCCATCATTAAACGAAGGTACAAACCAAGAAAAATCAAACAAGTATTCAAAAATTAACTCACTAATCAGTGATATAATCTCAGTAATGTAATATGAAACTCAAGAAAATAAAAGAAAGCATCGACCAAAAAACTACCTTAAATGAGAAAGCAGCATTCTTACAAGAAGTTTCTCAGTTTAGTGAGTATGGTAAGATTATCTACCGTACAGAAGGCATGCGCGAAGCAGCTGAAAAAATTAGTAAGATTGTTGAGAACGCTGAGCGTATTGCTTTACAAGAAACCGAGGAATGGTTTGATGAAGTCACTGTGAAACGAAATATGAAGTCTCTTCGTTCCAACAACGAGGCATTTAAAAAGACTGTGGGTGAAATTGCCAAACTACAACAAAGACTAGAGGCTTTGTACGAAGAGATGGGAGGTACTTTAGGTAGATACTACGAAATTCACTAACATGAATAGAGCACATAAATTAACATTAAAGCTCATCAACGAAGTACTAGACGAGTACATCTTTGAGGCAGAGGAAGAAGGCAATCCTTTTGCAGCCGCCAATGCAGGAGGTGGAGATAAGGAAGCTGAGGCTGATCCAAAAGCTGGTGCTGACGCTGGTGGTGAAGAGGAGAAAGACAAAGAGAAGAAAGCAGCACCTGCAGAAGATGCATTAAGCTTCAAGTTTGATATATCAGCTGCTAAAAAGTATAATACAGCTAACTTCAGAAACAACACTGCAGTAGCTAAGAAGATAACAAAAAACGGAATATTAGCAACTGTAAAGCCAGATGATGTAGATATTCTTATAGGTTTTGATGACATTACAGAACAAGCAAAATCTTTTTTTAAAAAAAGTGAGAGCAGATGCAATAAAACTTAGTTTTTTAGTAGAATCAATTCTAAGGGAGGAGGAAAATAAAAAACAAATAGCAGCGATGGACGCTGCTATGGGTGGCGCATTCAAAACACTAGGAGCTGAATTTGAAGCTAATAAAGATGAGATACAGCAAGACGTTGAGCAATCGCAAGGTGAGGTAAATGAAGCACTAGGTATTATTGGTATTCTTGGTATCATACTAGCAGCGCCAAAAGTCGTGCAAGTTTTTGTAAAAGGTATTGGTAAGATAGTGTCTGTATGGAAGAGTTTAGTGAAGCCTGGACAAGCCAAAGGTAGTGAGGAGGAGTTTGCTCACAACATTATTGAATTTACTCACAGATGGCACAAGGCATATGTTATGGGTATTAAGTGGATTTTAAAAGTATCTGGGGTGTTCAAAAAAGCAAACATAACAGACGATGCTGCTCAACTCAAAGCAGCAACGGCATTATACTATACAATTATTGCGGCACTAGCTGTTTATAGTGGAGTCGGAGCAATTAGTGCATTTAAAGGTGCTATAACCGGCGCTGCCCATGGTGGAAGCTTTTCTCTTGGAGCATTAGAAGCAGCAATGGCTACTGTTAAAACAGGAGAGGTAGCTGATTTTGTCGGAAAGATGGGAATAAAAGCAGTATAAACATCTTTTTTTTGAGAAAATCTACCTAAAAATGGGTTTTTCTTTTTTTACGTAATACTTATTTGCAAATACACTATCCGTATTATAGTGTCCTAATCTTATGATCTATATTGCTGGCTTCCAATAGCCTCAGGACAAACAAAAAAGCAAAATGAACAAATTGTTAAAAGACGCAATCGCAGATGCTAAAGCTGTTCGTGAGACTGCATTAGCAAACGCAAAAGCTGCACTTGAAGAAGCATTTGCTCCCAAACTACAATCCATGCTATCTCACAAAATTAAAGAAGAGATGGAAGGTGACGAAGAAGAAGCACCTGCAGAAGATGAAGCAGCTATGGAATCAAGAATGCGCTCAAACGCTGGAATCTATGAAGAAGATGATATCTTTGGAGATGAGGAAGGTGAAGGTGCATCAAACGATGCTGGTGAAGATCCAGAGGCTCTAGCTGAAGAAGGTGACGAAGAAGAAGCACCTGCTGAAGAAGAAGCACCTGCTGAAGAAGAAGCGCCTGCTGAAGAAGAGGGTGACATTTCTGACGAAGAGTTAGAAGAGTTGATCCGCGAACTTGAGGGTGAAGAGGAAGAAGGTTCAGACGAAGAAGAATCACTTGAAGAAGGTGAGGACGAAGAGTATGAAGAAGCCCCTAAATCTGAAGGTAAGAAAAAGAAAATGAAGATGATGGAAGAGGAAGACGACGAAGACGACGACGATGACGACGAAGCCCCTAAATCTGAAGGTAAGAAAAAGAAAATGAAGATGATGGAAGATGATGAGGAAGGCGAAGACGAGGAAGTTGACCTAGAAGAAATCATCCGTGCATTGCGTGAAGAAGATGAAGAAGGTAGTGAAGATTCAGAAAGAGCTGAAAAAGCTGAGGAAGAATTGGAAGAAGCTTATAAAGTAATCAGATTCTTACGTAGTAAATTGAACGAAGTAAACCTATTAAATGCTAAATTACTTTATGTAAATAAATTAATCAAGCGTGAAGGTCTTACTGAAGGTCAAAAAGTGAAAATCATTGAAACTTTTGATCGTGCTAAAAATGTACGTGAAGCTAAATTGATATACACTACACTTGCTGAATCGGTAGCTAAAAAGGCTATGAAATCTACTCCAGTTTCTAAAAAGAAAATGGTAGAAGGTTTTGCATCTAAAGCTCAAAAGCCTACTAAAATTCTTCAAGAAAACAAAATCTACGATCGTTTCAAAACGTTAGTAAACTTTAATAAATAATTAATCTAAAAAGCAAAAAAATGAACTTGTTTGAAAACATTCATAACGAGAACAGAGGTGAAGCAACAAAACCTCTTATCTCTAAGTGGTCTCGTACGGGATTACTTGAGGGCTTGAAAGGTAAAAATGAGAAGTCAGCTGTGGCTGTACTCCTTGAAAACCAAGCTCGTCAATTAGTAAAAGAAGGATCTGGAACAACTGCAGGTATAGGTGGATCAGGATTCGAGCAGTGGACTGGTGTAGCTCTTCCGTTAGTACGAAGAGTATTCGCTGAAATCGCTGCTAAAGAATTCGTTTCTGTACAGCCAATGAACTTGCCTTCTGGTCTAGTATTCTACTTAGACTTTAAATATGGTAACAATAAGAAGCCTTTTGGATTTGCTCCAACTGGACAAAACCAAACTGGTACTCTTCAAGGTGTTACTAATGCAGCTGGAGATCCTACAGACGGTCTTTATGGTGCTGGTCGTTTTGGTTACTCAGTAAATACTGTAGTAGCATCAAACGCAGCAACAACTGGATCAGTTGGTGACACTGACGTGAACTTTGATGGTGACTTTACAGCATCATTGTCTAGCTACAGAACCCTTAGCTATACAAACTTCTTTACATCTAACACAACAGCTGATGAGTATGCAGTACGTTCCTTTGTTCCAGTATCTGGATCAACTACGTTAGCAGTTACTGACTTCTATCCTGCATTTACACGTAAAAGTGGAAACAACCTTGTATTTGTAGTAAACGCATCTGCATTGACTGCCGGACCAAGTATCGGCACAGCTGCAGTATCGTTCTCTATCCAACCTACAAACAATAACAGAAATGACTTCGAATCAACTGGAGTAGATGCTAACAACCGTTCATTAGACACAGACTTGAATATTCCAGAAATTGAATTGCAAATGCGTTCAATTCCAGTAACTGCTAAGACTCGTAAGTTGAAAGCAAGCTGGACACCTGAGTTTGCTCAAGACCTTAACGCATACCACTCAGTAGATGCTGAAGGAGAATTGACAGCTATGTTGTCAGAATATGTATCAATGGAAATCGATTTAGAGATCCTAGACATGCTTATCTCTGCAGCAGCTACAACTGAGTACTGGTCAGCTAAAGTAGGTGAAGCGTATGAAGGTTCTTCATTCACTACATCTCAATTTACTGGTCAAGCTTATATCCAAGGTACTTGGTTTGCAACTTTAGGTACTAAACTACAAAAAGTATCTAACCAGATCCACGCTAAAACTCTTCGTGGTGGTGCAAACTTCCTAGTGTGTTCTCCAGACGTTTCTACAATCCTCGAATCAATCCCAGGATATGCAGCAGATGGAGACGGAACTAAGTCCAAGTATGCAATGGGCGTACAAAAAGTAGGTGCTTTGACTAGCCGTTATGAAGTGTACAAAAACCCTTATATGCAAGAAAACACCATCTTGATGGGATTCAGAGGTGGCCAATTCTTGGAAACTGGTGCTGTTTATGCTCCATACATTCCATTAATGTTGACTCCACTTGTGTACGATCCTAAGAACTTCATTCCAAGACGTGGTGTAATGACTCGCTATGCGAAAGTTGTTACTCGTCCTGAGTTCTACGGAAAAGTATACGTAGCTAATTTGGGTCTTGTTTAATCAAATACAAACCTAACTGAGAACCCCTCCTAGTGAGGGGTTTTTTGTTTTGCAAAGCTATTTATATAAAACAAAAGTTACTGGTTCATGGAAGATCATAAGCAACCGCAGGCACGAAAGTTGAGTAATCTTGAAAAAAGAAAACCAAAAGGCCAAATCAAATTTAAGATAGAGTTAAACGAAGAGCAAAAAGCAGCCAAAGCTGTTATCTACGATAATTCAATAGTTCTACTTAAAGGAATGGCTGGAAGCGGTAAAACATTAGTAGCTTGTCAAATAGCACTAGATATGTTTTTCAAGCGAGAAATTGAAAAAATAGTTATAACAAGACCTACTGTAGCAAAAGAGGATATTGGCTTTTTACCAGGCGACATGAAGGAAAAAATGGATCCATGGTTAGCTCCAATATACGCTAATCTTTATATGCTGTACAACAAAGAAGCCATTGATAAAATGGTATCTGAAAATTACATTGAGATTGTTCCATTTGCATTTATGCGAGGTCGTACGTTTCCAAACACAATGGTATTAGTTGATGAGTGTCAAAACATTACACATACTCAGACTGAGATGATGTTAGGTCGTCTAGGCAAAGGAGGCAAGATGGTATTCTGTGGTGACTTAGCTCAGATTGATTTAAAATCAAAGAAAGATTCTGGAATTAGTTTCTTTGTAAGACTGGAAGAGCAAGTACCGGGAGTGCGAATCATATCGCTTAGAACTAATCACAGACACGAAATTGTAGAGAAAATTCTATCAGTTTATACTGACTATAGGGATTAATCAAACTACGCTACTATTTATAACAAAATACGTAGTGGCAAGCGATTTACTTATTACAATACAAGAGTCAATTACACTTCCAAATGGAAACAAGGAGACTCTTCAAAATACCAAGACCATATCAGGTATTACACAAACTCTACGTAGAGTTGACACTATTGCTACTACACCTAGTGGATCTGGTATTGAAATTTTACGATTTACAGACAGTGAAGCGCAACAAACGGCTGGCTCTTTTGTTAAGAGTAATGTTAAATATGTAAGAATAACCAACCTTGATACTACTAATTCAGTAAACATATCAATTGTTAATGAAGATCAAACAGAGGGTGAGTTTGTAATATTTACGTTAGAAGCAGGAAAATCACTAATGTTTAACAATGCCAATCTAGGAGCTAGTCAGCCAGCTGATTATGTCTTACCTGGAATTTGGGATGAAATGTATTATGGATATCTTGAACAAGCAGACGTAATAAAAGCAAGAGCTACAACAGCAGCCGTGCAATTAGAATACTTTGTCGCATCAACTTAATTACTTGATATTTATTTAAAAACTACAAAATGGCAATAACTTATAGAGCAGATTTAACTCGTCCTCTTGATACAACAGAGATAGATAATAATTTCCGACACTTTACTGGATCTCATGCAGTAACTGGCTCCCTAACAGCTTCTCAAGGATTTGTTGGAAGCTTAACTGGTACAGCATCGTACGCATCCATTGCAGTAACCTCTTCCGTAACGACTGGTTCATTTACCTTTCTCCAAAGCTATCACCCACTACCTACAACAGTAAACGGTGCTTTAATATTATCTTCTAGTGGCGATTTGTATTTCGGCAAGTCTTCAACTTGGAAATTAATTAATTTAACCTAAGAGTTATTTTGACTAGCATTGAAAAGGCTCCATTGGAGTCTTTTTGCGTTTTTACGATATTTATTAGAAACTTATCACTATGAACATAGCAATTTGGCCAGGATCCAGTTCCTTTGCTCCAGGCAATACACCCTTTGGATATTACGACTTGGATTTGAGGTTTCAGTCGGATGCTGATCGTGTAGCAGATTGGTGTGCAAAGCGATTAGGATATCCTATATTAGAAGTTGAATTGCAAGATGTAAACTTCTATGCAGCTTTTGAGGAAGCAGTAACTGAGTTTTCTACTCAAGTAAACATGAATAACGCAGCAGATTATATGCATACGTTAATTGGAGCTTCTAATATAACAGACTTAAACGGAAAAGTAATAGCACCAAGCCTAAATAGAACAATCCAGCTTGCTAAAGAGTACGGTACTGAAGCAGGAAGTGGTGGAACTGTAAACTGGAAAAAGGGATATGTTGATCTTGTAGCAGGCCAAACCCTATATGACTTAGATACACTATGGGCTGACGTCAATGAATCCGGAAGCAAGATTGAAGTAAAAAGAGTTTACCACGATTTCTCACCAGCCATTGTACGGTATTTTGACCCATACGTAGGTACTGGAGCAGGTACACAGCAGCTACTAGACAGCTTTGGTTGGGGATCATACTCACCAGCTGTTTCTTTTTTAGTAATGCCACTGTATGCTGACTTACTTAGAATACAAGCTATTGAAATGAATGATAAGATTCGTAAGTCAAATTATAGTTTTGAACTACGAAATAATCAACTACGAATATTCCCTATCCCAACTTATACTACAAAGTTGTGGTTTGAGTATATTGTTGAAGCTGATAGAATCAACCCACTAAAAGGAAACGCAAGCGGTAGTTTGATTACAGATTTAAGTAGCATTCCTTTCAACAGAAATCAATATAATACAATTAAAGATATAGGAGTTCAGTGGATATACAAGTACACTTTAGCAGTCACAAAAGAGATGCTAGGATTGATTCGCGGAAAGTATAGTACAGTACCTATTCCAGGATCTGAACTTACCCTCAATGGTACAGATCTAATAGCTCAGGGAAGAGAGGATAAAGCAACACTTATCACAGAGCTTAACACGTTACTGTTGACTATGGGTAGAAAAACACAACTAGAGAATGAGGCACTAATTGCTACTTCAATTCAGCAGCAATTAGCCAAAGTACCTCTACAAATATACATAAAGTAATGGCACTTTTTGGTAGCAGCAGAGACATTAGCTTCATCTTAAAGGTGAACAATGAATTACTAGACAACGTAATTCAGCAGGAAGTGGATTACTATAAGCTATATATTCCAGACGTAAGTAGCACTGACGCCGCTACAAAGTTATATGGAGAAGGGTCATCTCAAAAAGCGTATCACAAACCAGTTAGAGTAACTTGCCTAGTAGATAGAACTCAAGGATTTCAAGCACAACAAGATGACCAGTTTGGCATCGATGTTACTTCTGCTTATCTTTTTAGATTCTTACGACCAAAATTGGAAGAAATAGGATTATCGCCAGTGATAGGCGATATTATTGAAGACCGAGGCAACTTTTACGAAGTAGACAATGTCAATCAGATACAGTTTTTTGCAGGGAAGGATAGGGATTACGGAAAGAGTGTTGGAGTTGAGTTTGGTCGCAATATGTCATTAGAGTGTAGTACTCACTTGACGCGGGTAACAAGACTACAAATAGTAAAGTTTAGATAATGTATACAAAGAAAAACTTACCAAAATCACAATACGAGCTTTCAAAGGGAGTTGAAGATACTCGATTCACTAGAGCAAATGATGTGAGAAGAGATGATGACACTCTTAAAGAATTGCGCATTGGTTTGTTTGATCTAGATTATTGTATTAAATGGTATTTTGATAACGTAATTAGACCACAAGTTACTGAATTCGGAAAACAAGTTCCAGTTCCAGTCATGCACGGCGCTCCAGAAAAGTGGAAAAACATGCAAGCTGATGGTTACTTTAGAGATAAGAATGGAAAAATACAAACACCACTAATATCATTTAGAAGGACTAGTGTAACTAAAAATAAAACTTTAGGCTCTAAAGTAGATGCAAATTTTCCACAACTCTATTTTACGGAGGAGATTAAGTATGGCAAGCAAAACAAATACGATCAGTTTAGTGTATTAACAAACTCAAAACCAATCAAAAGCTTTGTAACAACAGTAATACCAGAATTTGTAGATGTTACGTATGATGTTATTATTTGGACAGAGTTTGAGGATCAAATGAATAACTTAGTGGAACCGGTCATATATACAGAAGGTTCTTTTTGGGGTGATCCAGAAAGGTTTAAGTTTAGGACTAAGATTGATAGCTTTACAAACACAACAGACTTACTACAAGATCAAGATCGGGTAGTAAGAACGGCTTTTACAATTACAATGTTTGGATATATTATTCCAGACACACTAGCTAAAAACCTAAGCAAAAAACAATCTTCCAAAGCATTCGACTCAAGACAAATTACTATTGATGCAACAGTAGATGTAGATGGAGCAACAATTGATACACTAACAACTGGAATACCTACAACAATTTCACAACCTACTATTACACAAACACCAAATCCAGGAAATCTAGTGAGCGCTACACTTACAGCATACTTAAATACAAATATAGCTAAATTAGCTACAACCGTATCGGTACCGGATACTGCACTGTTTACCGCATCATTCCTACAAGCACCAACTGGAATATTACCAACAAGTGTTTCAAACTTTATGTTCTTTGTAAATGGGCAACACGTTGAACCAAATGCCATTACTAGCTTTGTTGATAACGGAAATGGAACGTGTACTTTGGTTTTAGATATAAGTGAATTAGGATTTAACTTAATAGCAGCCGATGAAGTAGTAGCTGTAGGTAAATTCGCATAACATGGCATTAATAAGAGGGAATCAAGTATCAGGCTCAGTTGCAACAGCAAGTTATGCATTAACGGCATCTTTTGCGCTCAATGGAGGAGGTGCTTTTCCGTTCTCAGGTAGTGCAATAATTACTGGCTCTTTGGAGATAAAGAGCAATATCAACGACATATTCATAATTAAGAATTTTAACAATCAACCAATATTGACTGTATCTCAAAGTGGAGTGCTAGTATTAGCGACGCAGAGCGCAAATCCAACGGGCACAGCTCCAAATGGAGGAGTAATTTTTACAGCAAACAACTTGTTTATTGGATTGGATTAGATATCCACAGACTATTTATATGCAAAGCCTAATTATACACAACACACAAAAATAATATAACATGCCAACTTGGAAAAAGGTACTCGTATCCGGCTCAGCGATTGAAGTGAGTCAGTTGAATGTAGAAGCAAATCAGCAAATAACGCCAACACAAGCTACTACATTTTTAACCGGATCTTTTACTGGATCTTTTACTGGAAACGGAGCAAATTTAACGGGTGTAACAGCAACGGCTGTGTTTCCTACAACCCAACTAACACCGTTAACATCTACAACACAGCTATTTGCCAATGATGGTTCAAACAAGTATGTAACAGTAGGACAAGTCACAGCATCAGCTTATGCGGGTGTGTCAGGAGATATTACAATTAGTAATGCTGGAGTAGCTGCCATTGGTTCCGGAGTTATTGTCGATGCAGATATTGATAATTCCGCAGCAATAGCAGCATCAAAAATTAACTTTGCAGGAACAAATATTGTTTCTGGTTCATCTATTGCATCAAGCGCACAAGGCGAAGTAACACTGACTACAAACGGAGTTGCTGCTTCGGCTGTTGACTTAGGATTACAAACATCTGATTCACCTACATTTGTAGGATTAACATTAACTAGTGATTTAGCTGTAAACGGTGCTGACATAACAACTACATCTACTGGTACTGCTACACTATTCAACACCAATGCAACCACAGTTAACATTGCAGGTGCAGGTACTACAGTAAACATAGGTAATGCTTCTGGTACAACTACAATTGCAGGTAACGGTATTGTACAAGGTGACTTCACAGTAAACGGTACTCTAACCTATCTCAATGTTCAAGACCTTTATGTAGAAGATAAGTTTATCGTATTAGCATCTGGATCTGCAACAGCAGGAGATGGTGGTATCATGATTGATAGAGGTTCAGATGCTGCTGGAAACATTGGATATGGATTTGACTCAATAACCGATCGTTGGGGATTCCAATCAGGTCTGACAGATACAACTAATACATTTGATCCAACATCAGCATCTGGTGTTAGTGGTTCATTTGTTCCATATTTATTTACTGAAGCTTCTCACGGTGCTATTAAACCAGTTACTGGAGAGTTTGCAGTACTTGGATCACAATACATGGATGCAGCAGGAAATTTCTGGGTCTATACAGCGTAAGTCTGAATAAAATTTTGTATATATAGGTTATGGGTATTGTCAATAAAATAGTTGGAGCAAAGGTTCCTAATCACAATCCAAATGAGCTTAATGCTCAAGAGTTGGAGTTCATCTTGAATTGCATGAAATCGGTAAGCATTACTGGAGAGCAGGTTGAGGTTTTTTACAACATGATTATCAAACTACAGAATCAATACACCGAGCAGATTACAAAACAAGATAAGTAGTTATGGATATTTTTTCAATTCATCTAACAGTAGGTGATATTACCCTACTGAGACACTCGCTAGACGCTATTACGATAAGTGGTAAAGACGCTAAGTTAGTAGCAAACCTTCAACATAAACTTGAACACGAACTTGCACACATTAAACAAATGCAAGCACAAGCAGAAGTTCAAAAAGCAGCTGAACTAGAAAGAGCTGTAAAAGCTGAGGCAAGAAGAGCGGCTAAAGCCGTGGAAGACTAATTACGACATATTTATACTAAATAAATGTTGTTGGCCGAAAGGAAGTAGGCATATACACGGCATAAGTGTATGTATTTAACCACAACACAAAAACATTGATATGCCAAATTGGAAAAAAGTCATAGTATCTGGCTCTAGTGCAGCCCTTACATCTGTAACTGCTACATCAGGTTTTACAGGTTCATTACTTGGAACTGCTTCATTTGCTACTACATCTCAAACGGCATCTTATGTGCTGCAAGCTGTAAGTGCATCATTTGCTACTACATCCTTAACCTCAAGTTTAGCTTTAAGAGCATCTGGTTCATTAACTGGTTCACTTTTAGGTACCGCTTCATTTGCAACAACTGCTTCAATTGCTACATCAGCTTCTTATGTAACAACTTTAAGAGCTGCTGGATCAACCAATAATGTACAATATAATAGCAGTGGAGTTTTAGGTGGTAGTTCTAGATTCACATTTGATGGTTCAACTGTCTCTATTGCAGCAAGCATATTCGCATCTGGGTCTATAGGTGGTATCGACACATTAGGTACAATTGGTGGTGGTAAACCAGTTTTATTTGATCAAAATGGTACGGTTCGAGTTCAATGGGTAAATGGTGTATTGGGCGATATTAGTGGAGTTACAGCAATATATTGGGACGCTAGAGAAGCTTACGATACTGCTGGAAACACATCAATAAATTGGGACGCTAGAGCAGCTCTCGATAGCGCTGGAAATGGATCAATAGATTGGGAAGGCAGAAGAGCTTTTGATAGCGCTGGAAACACATCAATAAGTTGGGAAAACAGAGCAGCTCTTGATAGTGCTGGAAATGGATCAATAGATTGGGAAGGCAGAAGAGCTTTTGATAGCGCTGGAAACACATCACTAGATTGGGAAAATGCACAATTTTATGGTACCGCTTCACTTGCTTCAACAGCCTCATATGTTAATCCACTTATACAAGATGTAATAATCACAGGCTCATTTATTGTTACCGGATCAACAGTATTATCAGGGTCATTGCGAGGCAATGTATCATCAGTATCAATAGCATCACAAACAGCATCCATTAACTTAGGCACTGGCAATTTTTTTACATTAACATTAGCAAATGCTACAACTACACATATTGCATTTACAAACATCCGTCCTGGAAAAACTGCAAACATTAGAGTAACTCAAGGTTCGGGTGGAAACGGTGTTGTATCCTTTCCGTCTGTAGTAAAACAACCATCAGGATCAGCATACACAGGTTCGCAAGTTGCTAACGCTATAGATATTATATCTTTAGTTACTTTTGATTCTACCGATGTTTATGTAAATTCTGTAAGGAGATTAATATAAGCTATGTTTACACCTTTTGCATTTTAACTGATACCCAACCTGTGTTTATTCCAACACCAATACCAGCATCGATACAATATATACTACTTGGAGGAGGATTTACTCAATATAATGCCCCTACCCTTAACCGAATTGCTAAAATAGATGGAAATGGTAATCTAGTTCTAGACTCAACTTTTAATCCCGGAGCAGGATTTAATAATACGGTACATGATATACAACAACAACCCGATGGCAAATATGTTACAGTAGGTGTATTTACTAACTATAGTGGTTCTACTGTTAACCGAATAGTTCGAATGAACCAAAATGGTACTCGTGATACTACGTTTAATGTAGGCACTGGACTAGCCGGCTCAGGACTTTCACTAGCCCTTCAATCCGATGGAAAAATAATATGTGCTAATGCAAGTCAAACATATAGTGGATCTACTGCTAGATATCTAATTAGAATTAACCCTAGTGGTACTTTAGATGATACTTTCAATGCTAATGTAATTCCTACCGACTTATCTTTGGCTTCATCTACTCCAAACGGTTTAGCAATTGATAGTAATGGTTCAATATATTGGGGAAATGCATTTACAACATATAGTGGATCATTTATACCAAACCGTATAGTAAGATTAAACACTAATGGATCAGTAGATGAAACGTTTAATCAAGCTTTTCCAAATTATATAAATAATACAGGAAAAGGAGCAAATAATACAGTAAACGCATTATTACTAATATAAACTTTAATAAAGGAAAAATTATGACACTTAAAGAATTCTTACAAGACAAAACTTTAGAAGCAGTTGAATTAATCGACTTTGATTACAACCAAATTATTAACGTTTATGTTGATGGAGCCGGCTATGGTTTAGCCATAGATACTTCAAATGTTCCATGTGGAACCCCATTAACATACACAACAGATTTTACCTTAGATGGAGATGTCCTTTCTGTAAGTGACTTCTCTATCAATACAAATGATGTTAACATGCTAGGCATGTCATAAACAACTTTACAAAAAATCAAGCATATTCATTAATACAAAAACACACGTTATGAGTACAATGAAGTTTACGCAAGAAGAATTAATTGCTCAAAAAGAAGCAGAACTTTTAGCAATGTATGAAGAATTACAAAAACTAAAAGAAAATCAATAAATATTAATTTATTTGTAACATAGTTTTGAATGGAGTATCTTGGAATGCTTTTTATTAATTTAGAAAATTACCACCATATTTATATAAAAGAAGTTATATGGAAAAAAAAGTTTTCTCAACAGAAGAAATAACTCAAATCAAAGAGTTACAAGATAAGTACAACACTTTAGGTGCTCAATTGGTGCAACTAAAGCTTGCACAAAAAAACACTAGAGAGTATTTAGAAACATTAGATGCACAAGAAGCGCTAATAGAAGAAGAAATTTTTGAAGCTAACAAAGCAGAAAAAGCACTAGCAGCAGAGTTAGATGTAAAGTATGGTGAAGGGTCTTTAGACCTAGAATCTGGTGAATTTACACCAAATTCATAACAAAAGTAAGGTTTCGAGTTACGTTGTGATATTTATATTAAAAATTAACAACAAAACATAACAATGGCCGAAAGAATAGTATCACCAGGTGTTTTTACAAACGAAAAAGACCTATCTTTCTTACCTGCAGGAATTGCAGCAATTGGAGCAGCAATTATAGGACCCACCCTTAAAGGACCTGCATTTGTACCTACTCAAGTAGAAAACTTTGACGATTTTATTGCAAAGTTTGGTGGCTTGAGTGAAGAGACTTATGTACCGTATGCGGTTAAGAGTTATTTAAACAGCGCAGCAACAGTAACAGTTGTGCGTGTTCTTCAAGCAGGAGGATATAGTGCAACAGCAGTACACATCTTGCACACTACTGGATCTGACACTAGATTGGTTGGTGTTATCATGCCAACTACCGCTCTTGGTTTTTCAACCGGTAATACCTATGACAATTCAAACTTCCACACTTCAGGTTTCCATGGAGGTAGTGCAACTGGTTCATTTGGATTTACATTATCTGGATCAGGAGTTACTGCACAGAACCTAACTGGATCCCTTTTACCGTCTAGTCCAAACTCACTAGCTAACGTGCTTGGCCAATCAGTAAAAGGTGCTAAAAAAGGATATCTTCACAGCTGGTTTGGTGATTTTTTAGCTACTAATCCAGGTAAGTCAGGTTCTATAACTTTCAATTCATCATCAACTGCTTTAGTAGATTACTCAAGTTCAGTCTACGGTGAGTATGCACCAGCACAAACACCATATATTACTTCTCAAATTATTGGAGGTTCAAAACTTCAATTGTTCCAAGTGTATTCTTTGGCTGATGGTTCTAATACAAATACAACTTTCAAGATAAGCATTATTAATAGCATCTTACCAGGAGCAGATCCAGGTTCAGATTATGGTTCGTTTACTTTGCTAGTTCGCGAATATGATGATACAGACCAGCGACCAATAGTTCTTGAGTCTTATTCAAACCTTAATCTAGATCCAGATTCACCTAACTACATCGCTAGAAGAATTGGAGATCGCAACTACACTGTAAGCGACGAAGGCGTTGTGAATCGTTTAGGTGATTACAATAACGTATCTAAATATATCCGAGTAGAGTGTGTTGATGATGTAAAAAACAAAGCAATTAGCGCAAACGTAAAACCGTTTGGATTCGAACCACTGGTTCAACCAATATCATCTAGCTACGAATTCCCATCTTACGTCCTCGAAACATCAACTCCAGAAATCAACTCAGCTTTCAGCAAAAAAGCATACTATGGATGGGATTTTACATCTTTAGACAATGATAACTGGTTAAGACCTTTAGCTAAAGGAACAGCACAAAAAGGAACAGGATTTAACCTTGATGAGTGTTTTATACACCCTAATGCTTCTAAAGTAAACGACAACTCAACGTTTGTAGGAGGTTCAAGCATCTCAGGTTCAACATTTGTTGGACTAGATGTAGCTGGTGTTCTTAAATTTACCATTCCACTTCAAGGTGGATTCGATGGAACAGATCCAGCAGTTATTAAAAAAGTAGGTTCAGCTGCTACAGCAACTAATTTGTTCGGTATGAACTGTAGCACTGCAACAGCAGCAGGAGGTCAGGCATATATTAAAGGACTTAGTGTAATCAGTAACGCTGATGAGTTTGATATCAACTTAATTGTAACACCAGGAGCAACAATAGCAGATCACTCAGCTATCATTAACAAGGCAATTGAAGTTGCTGAGGATAGAGGAGATTGTTTTGTGCTAGCTGATCCGGTAACTCAAGGCAGTACAGTAGCAGCCGCTGTTGCAGCAGTAACTGATAGTGGAATTGATACTAACTACGCAGGAACTTACTGGCCTTGGGTTAAAATTATTGATACAGACAAAAACAAACCAGTATGGGTTCCACCTTCAGTGGTAGTACCACGTGTAATAGCATTTAATGATTCAGTAGCATATGAATGGTTTGCACCAGCAGGTCTTAATCGTGGAGGCATCTCAGAAGCGGTTGATGTAGAATTAAGATTAAACCAGGCGCAAAGAAACGACCTTTACGAAAATAAAATTAATGCAATTGCAACCTTCCCTGGACAAGGAATTTGTATCTGGGGTCAGAAGACACTTCAAGCTAAGCCTTCTGCATTAGATAGAATTAATGTTCGTCGATTGTTAATTACATTGAAGAAATTTATTGCCTCTTCAAGCCGTTACTTAGTGTTTGAGAACAACACAACTACAACACGTCAGCGATTCTTAAACATTGTAACTCCTTACTTAGAAACAGTAAAAGCTCGTCAAGGATTGTTTGCTTTCCGAGTTGTTATGGACGAAACAAATAACACTCCAGACATTATCGATAGAAACATCATGTATGGACAGATATTTATTCAACCAGCAAAAGCAGCAGAATTTATTATACTCGACTTTAACATACTTCCTACTGGAGCAAGTTTTGAAAACGCTTAATACTTATTAATAAAGACGCATGGCAAATTTAATTGAAAACAACGAAATATTCTACACACCCTACGAACCCAAGGTACAGAATAGATTCATCCTATCGATAGAAGGCATCCCAGCTTTCTTGTGTAAGAAAGTGTCTCGCCCAGGTATTGAGTGTGGTGAGGTGGTATTAGATCACATTAACATTATCCGTAAGATGAAAGGAAAATGTAAGTGGAATGATATTACCATCACAATGTACGATGCGATTGTTCCTTCTGGAGCTCAAGCAGTAATGGAATGGGTACGTGTATCTCACGAATCAGTAACAGGCCGTGATGGATATGCAGATTTCTACAAAAGAGATTTTGATATATTTGTACTAGGACCGGTTGGTGATAAAATCGAGAACTGGAAAGTTAAAGGATCTTACATCAAAACAGCAACATTCGGTGACATGGACTGGTCAACTGAAACCCCAGTTGAAGTATCTTTAACACTAGGAGTTGATTACTGTGTATTAGAATACTAAGATCAAAAATAATAACAATAAAGAGTCTCACTAACAAAGTGGGACTTTTTTATTTTAGCGACATATTTATAAGAAAGTTACTAATTAATTTTATCTATGAGCAAAGTTGTGAACGATGAGTACCCAAAAGGAAAGCAGGTACTAACTGACGAAGAAATCAAAGCCAAATTTTTAGAGGGAGCATTCAACACCGGAACAGTTGAAACTGTTTCTGCAACTCCATCTATTGTACCTACCGAAGTAATTGACCTACCATCCAAGGGATTCTTTTATCCAGAAGGACATCCATTGGCTAATGGAAAGATTGAGATGAAGTATATGACAGCTAAGGAAGAAGACATCTTAGCATCTCAGAATTTAATTAAGCAAGGTGTAGTAATTGATAAACTATTACAATCCTTAATCGTAACTAAGATCAATTATAATGATTTGCTTACAGTAGATAAAAATGCAATCTTTATTGCATCACGTATTTTAGCTTATGGAAAAGATTACGAAGTTGAAATTACTTGTCCTAACTGTGGTGAGAAGTCTAAGCATGTTATTGACTTGGGTGAGTTTGAATCAAAAGAAGTCAACTGGGATCGATTCACTCCAGGGCAAACAACACATACTTTTGATCTTCCAATTGCAAAAAACAAACTTTCTCTTAAATTTTTAACTCATGGTGATGAAAAGAAAATTGAAGAAGCTATTAAAGGATATAAAAAACTAAGTAAAGTTTCTGGAGTTGATCCAGAATTAAGTACACGATTAAAGCATCTAATTGTTGCAGTTGATGATAATGAAGACCGAGCGTTTATCAACAAGTATGTAGACAATATGCTATCTCGTGATAGTTTAGCTCTCAGAGCTTACCTAAAGGAAGTGACACCGGACATCGATACAACATTCAGCTTTGAGTGTCCACACTGTCAATTTGAGCAAGAAAAGATGGCTATGCCCATCAATGTTAACTTTTTTTGGCCTGGGGTCTGATTACAGGCCCATGATGCAGGATCAGATCTTTGATCTGATGTATTACGGAAAAATGGGATGGACTTACACTGAGTTGTACAACTTACCCGTACACCTACGAAGATACTATTATCTAAAGTTAGTAAATATTCGTAAAAAAGAAAACGAAGCAGAACAAGCTCAAGTAAATAAGATAAAATCACAATCAAGAAGATAAGCCAACTAAGCGTTGGCTTTTCCTTTACATTGATATTTATATTAAACTAAACACATGAAATCTGACAGCCAAAGACTTCGTGAAGCAATCCGCAACTATGCTCGAAAACTTCAAAAAGAAAACAAGCAAGCGGACGCTAACTGGATCGTAGATAAGATCGCAGCAGCTCTTGACGCAGCCACAAATGACAAAAAAGATTATCAAGTTGCAGCAGCAACTCAAAGCGACGCATTTAAAGATTTAGCAAAAGATCTCAAATCCAGAATGGATAGCGACTCTGACAAGCAAGATGAGGTGTTGAAAGAAACCTTCTTTGACTGGTTAGCAAGTGGAGCTAGAAACTATGTGCACGGAATACTAGATAAAAGAGCTGGATACTTACAAAGCGCAATGAAAAACGATGCTAAACTTCAGCGTATGGCTAAGGATGCAGGATTGAGCGGAAAGGATTTTGAAAACAGAATTTACTCGTTGATGCAGAAAGACACTGGCTTTCTCAAAGCATTAGCATCAGGACAACTTAGAGCACGAGGTGCTGGTAGATTTTAATGGCGGCAAACGACAATATAGGGCAAGGTTCTCAAGAAGCAAGGGATGCGATAAAGGAGTTATTTGCGGAGATAACCAAAAATAAACCTACTCTTAATGCTATGGTCATAGATATAAGCTCTATGACTGCAGGGTTTAATAAGATGTCCAAGGAGATGCAACTCTCTGGAAATCTAGCTAAGGAGATGGAGAGAACTTACAAAAACTCTAATACACTAGTAGCGTCTATCCAAACAAAGTTGAAAGAAACAAACGCAACTCAAGCGGAAGCTGCAGCTGCGGCAGAGCGAATAAAAAACATTAACCAAAACGCACTCGACATTGCAGGTGACATGGAGCAAGCGGTTAGTAGTCTGTATAAATTTGAAGTAGCTCGAGCCACAGGTCTTACAGGAATTTACGCATCTCAGGCTGCTGAATACAAGTTAATGGTAGATAAGGGTCTTCTTACTAATGAGCAATATCAAAACCATATTAAGGATCTAAAAACTCAAGCACAGATGCAAAAGCATCTTGAGGAGAATTTAGCACTAAACGAAGAAATAGCAGCGCAGATAGTTGAAATACGAGAAGAGACTGAGTCCTATAAAAAGAGTTTTGAAAAATTAAACGCCACAGCTCGAGCAATCGCAAACGACCCTAAAACATTAGCATTCTTTGCTTTCAATGAAGGAGTGAAAGGTCTTGAAAAGATGCATCACACCTTCCATGAAATGCATGAAATGGGATTATCTGCAGGGCAGGCAATGGAAGGTACATTCAAGGCAATGGATCTTACGAGTTTGGATTATTTGTTAGGACTTTCTGACACCAAAGGTGTTGTGAAGGGAATAGTTGACGAGTACGGTAATGTAAATGCACTAAGTAAAGATACTGTCAGTCAGCTAGGAAAGATGGCAACTTCTTTTGGAATCTCAGGAGAAGAGGCAGCCAAACTCAACGCATCATTATCACAAATACCAGGTGAAACGTCTGAATCAGCTGCAAACGCTATGGAGCATGTAGGCGCCATGGCAAAAATGCAAGGAATCGCCCCAGGCAAGATAATGAAGGATATGGCCAAGAACTCAGGAGCCATGGCACTATATAGTAAAGGCGGTGCTGAGGCTTTTGGTAAATCAGCAATTGCTCTTCACAAGATGGGAGTCGAGATTGCTACTGCTGCTAAGATGGCTGATGGTTTATTGGATTTTGAAAATAGTATCAACAAGCAGATGGAAGCATCTGTATTACTGGGTAAAGAAATAAACCTAGACAAAGCACGTGAGTTAGCTTTGAATGGTGATCTTGAGGGATCAACAGCAGAGGTTCTTAAAAACATAGGAGGTTCTGCTGAGTTTGATAAGATGAATGTTCTTCAAAAGAAAGCATTGGCCGAAGCCGCTGGAATGACAGTAGAGGAGTTGGCTAAATCTATTGATGCTCAAGAAGAACAAAACAAGTATTTTGGAGAAGGATCCAGCCTAGCAATGAATGCAATGGGCTATATGATGCAGTACGGCGGTGCTGCTGTTGGTTTCTTCAAGGAGAATGGTATGTTGTTGATGACATCGATTCAGTTCATGTCTCAATTTGGAATACTGCAAAAACTGCAAAATGGATTAGCAATGGCATATAAAGGAGTGTTAGCCTTTATTAACACTTTAATGAACTCAAAACTACTTGCAAACATTAAAGACTTTGTAATAGAGCAGGGTAAAAATGCATTAGCGTTAGTTGGACTTGGAATAACGCAAGCTCGTTTGTTTCTAGAAAATACACTAGGTCAAACTAAGATGGGATTGTGGATTAAAGAAAAAGCTCAGTGGGCTGCTGAAAAAGCTCACATGCTATGGAAAAAAGCACAATCAGCATTAGGAATGGGAGGAGGTGTTGCTGGAGCAGCAGCAGGAGCAGCTTCCAAAGGAGCAGAGGCTATGTCAGGAGCAGCAGGAGCTGCCTCAAAAGTTCCAGCAGGTGCAGGTAAAAGTACGGGTGGATTGACAAAAGCAATCGAGAAGATCAATCCAGGAAAACTACTTGCCGGAGCGGCGGCATTGGTACTAGTGGCAGCAGCCGTGTTTGTATTTGCAAAAGCAGCGCAAGAGTTTATGTCTGTATCGTGGGGAGCTATTGGTAAAGCAATTGTAGCAATGCTAGCCTTAGTGGGTGCCTTAGCGTTGATTGGTCTGATTATGATGAGTGGAGTTGGAGCGTTAGCTATTCTGGCAGGAGCAGCTGCTATGCTAATCATGGCTGCAGCTTTATATGTATTAGGATTAGCTATTCAAGAAATTGCAAAAGGGTTTGCATTATTTGTACCAACCCTAGTAGAGTTGGTGCCAATGGCACTAGATCTAGTAGTACTTGGAGCTAGCTTAGTAGTACTTGGGCTTGGAATGATCTCATTAGGAGTCTCATCACTTATTGCAGCTCCTGGCATCTTATTAGGAGGCGCCGCATTAATTGTACTAGGGGCAGGTTTGGCAGTGGTAGCAGCAGCTGGTATGTTGGCAACTCCTCACGTTGAAGTACTAATTGCACTAGCATCAATGGCTCCAATGTTCTGGGAACTAGCGGCAGCCTTTAGTGCAATGGGAGCTGGACTTATAGCATTTGCTACAGCAGGTTTATTTACACTACCAACAATAGCAGGATTGATTGCACTATCGTTGGTAGCACCAATATTGATAGCACTAGGTGAATCTATTAGCTATGATTTAGGTGGTGGTAGTAGTGTAGAGAGAGAACAAAGCGAAAAGATAGACAAGGTTGTAGAAAGGTTAGATGCACTCATTGCAGTTGCTTCATCGGGTGGTGAAGTTAAGCTGGATGGCAAAAAAGTTGGCGAAGTGCTTCGTCTGGGAATGAATACATCAAATGTGAGATAGCATGAAGCCATTCAAAACTATAAGTTTGGTTGATAGACTTAAAGCTAGCACATACGACGAGGTATCAGAGCTCAAAGGAAAGGCAGTACCAGGAGCTCCAAGTGGAACAGATTTGCCGCATCCACCAAAAGCAGCTCAAGCCGAAGAATTAAAACTATCAACACCAACCCCACCGCCTCAGATAGTTGAACTAAAAAAGCTTCAAGATCAGGTAAAACGTAATATAGAAATTCTCAAAATAATTAGAGGGCCTCGATCAAACCAAAAACTAATAGAACCAAGTGCGTTTGCAACAAAGCCGTTGGTATCGTTTTTATTACCCAAGCCTAATGAAAACTTTGCATCAGTTATAAATCTTGAAAATAGATTAGCACAACCAAATATTGCAAAGTCAACTAGACACTTACCTCATTTTTTCTTATCCGACTTTTATACAGACTACATTACAATAACCAAATTTGGGATATTTAATCATACCTCTATAACAAAAGTTAATAAGTTTATAACTAATTCAAATCGGGACGGTCAAAATATACTGCCTTACAATTTTGATCCAATCATATTTCATGGTGTAAAACTAACAAATGGTCAATTTATATCTTTAATTGACCCCAAGACTCCAACACAAAACGTCCTAACATTACAAGGAACATTTTTTACAAACGGAGCGTTCATATCTCAAACGCAAACTCAAGAGGCAACAGGACAGTCAATTATACTCACACTACAAGGAACGTTTTTTAGAAACGGGGAGTTTATATCACAAACAAATATAGAAGATGCAGTTGAAGTAGTTGCTCAAGGTGGACAAAAGGCATTTGCAGCTAAGTCTTCAAACGTAATAACCCTAATGCAGGGGGTATTAATTAACAACGCAGGTACCGCTGTCAGCATTACAACCATAACATTACCAGGAATCGTATCAAAGCCAACTCAAGAACCAAATAAAGCACAATATTTTAGTGATCGTTCATTATCAATATTACTACCAAGAGTTAAGCACGGCACTGTATTTTTACAGAGACCAGACTTTGGTCAAATAATATTTAACCACGGCACAATCAACATTCAGCGCACTAATTTTGGTGACAATAGCTTTGTACAGTTTATTCAAGGATTGCAAGGAATTAGTCCAGAAGGTACTGAAAGCAGTCAAATTTTACCAATAAAGAACTTTCAGAATAAAAATTTTGATGGTCAGAAGTTGGAGACAGTGCAAGGTGAAAATTACTTTCAACAAAACCAACCACCAGCAACACGGTTTCCAACTACAGAAGAGTTACTAAGAAGTATTCAGAGTTTTCAATACCAGAGAGCAGGTAGACGACAAGGTACTGGGGTTTCCGGAAACACAAGACCGTCACCAACAACGGGTAGAATTAGGCGTGCTGGTAGCTTTAGAGAATCAGGACAACCGCCAACACCACACTATAATATTGGAAGAGATTTTATCGAACTAAAAATCAGTGGTGTTACCTTTCCAGCATTACTCACATCATTGAGCGATAGCTGGAGTCCAAGTTGGAGCGATCAAAACTTTATAGGTCGTCAAGATACGTTTAAAAACTTTAAAGGAGTAACCAGAAGTGTTAGTATGGGATTTAAGGTTGTAGCTTGGAGTGGAGGAGCACAAGGTATGTGGACAAAACTTGATAAGCTTATTAAGGTAACCGCAGTAGGTGAGCCAGCTGGAAATTATGTAAAAGGTCCAATAGTAAAACTAACAGTTGGTGGCTTGTTTAGGAACGTAACATGCGTATGTACATCGCTTAAGATAGATACTAATCCAGCAGAGTATACCTGGGATCTCTCAGGACACCCAATGATAGCAGATATATCGTTAGACCTTGCAATGCTAACAGATAACAAAGGGCAGCTATTCAATGCAAAGTCAAATACTTATTACGGATAATAACGGTCGCAAATATAACCAGTGCTACCACAAAAGTTTGATTGGAACACTAATGTAGTATTTATATATAAAGTAAAATATGAATAGATACGAAAACATACCACAAAAAAAGTCAGAAGACGGAAAACGAGTTATTAGGTCAGTACTTTATCCACCTATTCCAAGAAAAGAATCTGATATTTACATTAGAACTGCTCCGCAAGACCGCGTCGAACTAATAGCACATCAATACTATGGGGATGTTAGTTTATGGTGGCTAATAGCAGAAGCAAATGGAATTGGTAAGGGTACCTTTGCCATCCCTCCAGGAACACTACTTAGAATACCTCAGGATTATTCTAACATTTTATCAGAGTATCAACTATTAAATGAATAAGTTATGGCTGGCGAGAACCCATTCGGAGCTAAAAACGTTCCAGGAACTGTATCAGCAGAACTTCAAGCGAGAAGTACAAATAAGGGAGCTGAATGGGCAGCAAAACGCTTCCCATGGGTGCATTTGAGTGCTTTTGCTAGTAGTTGTGGAGAATACTCACAACTATCTAGTAAGCTCACGGACCCAAGATATGAAGCTGGTTTTGTGCGAACAAAGCCTGTAATCACAGAAGTTCAAGTCAAAAAACAAGGGGAATTAGGAACCACAAGATCAGCCACAGTGAGCCTGAGAGCATTTACTGATAGTCAGCTTGTAGAGTTACAAAAGTGCTACTTTATATCAGGAATGACTGTTCGAGTTCAGTTTGGTTGGTCAGTATCGGCCACTGGAGCAACTGCACCGTCACCGGTAACTGGCCCAATGGATGATGGTAAGGCTATATGTTTGATTCAAAAACGGGCAGCAAGTTTTCCATGTATGGATGGGCTACAAGGGTTAGTAACTAATTTTGGATATAAACTTGCTAATGATGGTTATTGGGATTGTAGTATAGAAATTGTAGCTGCTACTGAGTCTGTAGGTGATCGTGAGGTTGCTGTGACAGGAGATTGCAACTGTGCTCGGGTGTTTGAAGACAATGAAGGTGAAGAAGTAACAGCAAAAAGAAGTTTACTATATACTTGGTTATTTGATATAAATTCACAAGCACAAGCTGAAGAGGATTGCGTATATTTAGGAGGTCAAGTGTCAGGAGGAAGCGAAAGAGATATTATTGTTTCAGCTGCAAGTTATGAAGGAGAAGACCGAAACCAGGATGGTGGGTCAAGCCAAAGTTCTATGAATCCAAACTACGATGCGCATGAAGGTTATGTTTCGTGGAGTGCGTTGGAAGCAGCAATAAACACACTTTCTATACCATCTAATGGTGGAAAATATACAATTGGAAGGGTAATGAGTACTGATGTGTATGTACCATCGCACCCCGACCTAGAGTCAGGTGATCCGCGGATATGTATTATTCCAGGATCTCCAAGATTAGAAGCAGCTATTAGTGAAGGTGATTTTGTATGGGATCAAAACGATCCAGGATCAATGTGGGATGCGACTGAGATTGAATTCGGAAGTTCTATTCTATTGAATTGTATATTTTTAATGGTAGAGCTTAAGGCTGTAGAGGATGGTGATAATAAGATAAGTACATTTTTAAGAAACGTACTTAAAAAAGTAAATAATGCGTGTGGAGGTTATTGGGACGGAATGCTTGAGATTGTATCAACAACAGAAGACTGCGAGAATCCAAACAGTGTACCAACCATATCGCTAATTGATGTTAGAAAGTATGAACCCGGATCGACCTTTAAGGTTCCGAGTCTCGCCAACAACTCAGTAATTCGCGACCTCAAACTAGACATGAAACTGACTGGAGCAATGAAATCCCAAGCTCTATATGCAAACGGAGCAAAAGGAGTAGGAAAGGGTACTAAATGTAAGGGAATACCATTTAGGGCTTTTGGCACTGGTGCATCTGTCACAGATGCTTGCAGGCCCAAAGCTGAGACTCCGCCTCCATGTAAATGTAAGGAAGCACCATCGTCAGTGGAAAGTGAAGAAAAAAGTATGGATGAAATCTTTGAAGAAATGTATGGTGTTGTGGATAATTCAACCACAGCAGCAGCAATCACAGCTATTACCGAGGCAGTAAATGGTGTTGAGGAAGACAAATGTAAAGGATTGCCGTTGCCTTTTGATTTCGGTTTCACTGTAGATGGTATAGGTGGCTTTGCGTTTGGGCAAATAATTTCCTCGGACAGAATACCATCGTCTGTTGCAAATAGTTTTGATTTTCAAATCACAGCGGTAGAGCATAGTGTTACAGCTCAAGACTGGTCAACATCTGTAAATACAGTGGCACGATATAAAAAATCGCAGTAATGGGTAAGAGGTTAAAAAAAAAGAATCGTAAAGGTAGCATAAGTGGTTATTCACCACGAAGCAGGACACAAACACATAAGTACACAAAAGGTGGTGAATTTACTTTAGATGGTAAGGATTATATAGGAGAGTACCATTTAAAGGACGGATTAGCTTGGACTGGTCCAACACCACTCAAGCCACAAGATAACATTAATACCATTGGAGATCCCACTATTATAACAGGACAAAAAATTTACTCAGAAAAATTTTACAATACAAACAAAGTACTACGAAGAGTATATCCTATCAAAAGTCAATACGATTATGAGTTTATTAAAAAGTTTGAAATCAAACAACTTCAATACTCAGAACCAAGATTGTATAATTACAAACCTAAGGATGCAGCATTTGATGTTGGAGAAGATGAAAGGTATTTTGTTGAAAAACGAAACACAATCGAAAGCTATCCAATTGAAATAGATGGTAGTCAGTGGGAGTTGATAGGTCAGGTTACAGGAATAGACCCATTGATATATTCTTATGCAAAAGTAACATGGAAACTAGTTGGACCTTACGACTACATAGCCCAACAAAACGAACTAGCGTTGTTCAAAGCTCAAGCAAAAATTCCTGGCATATTGTTTGCAGTTAAAAGTTTTACAGAGTTTGGTCGATTTGCTGGATTTAATGGGCTTTAAAATCTAAATAAATTTTGTATATTAGATGTATGGTTATAGATAACATACATCAACTTGAGTCTTTGTCTGGAAAAACTTTATTCGTTTATCCAGTATTGCAAGATAGTCGTAGACATCGAGTAGTGAGTGAGGTTGTAGCGTTAGTTATGGTCGATGTTAATACACACAAAACTTATTCTATAAGCAGGACACATCCAGATGGTGTTTTCAAAGTTAATAACTTTAACTTTTTATATAAATGCAACGTATACAGCTATGATACCATATTACTAAAGTATGCAGGTTATGATACATCTAATTTTGTAGATGCTCAGTTGCAGTATTATTTGAAACTTAATCAACCGTGTAATTTTGAAACACCAGGAATACTTAACCACTATGCTCGATATATATCAGATTGTAGTGTTCTTGGATCGTTAGTCAGTTTACCTAAGCATGAGCATATTGCCTATGAGCTGTTTCAGAGAATTTATCTAGCAGACAAGCAGCCCGGTCTGGATTTTTATCAAAACCAACTTCTTTCCTTATTCTACAACATAGAAAAAAATGGATTGCAAATTAACATAGACTATTTTACTAAAGCTTTTGGTCAGTCGTTTTCGGTCAATAATACCAAAAGCTACACACAATATAATTACTACACAACTACAGGCCGACCTAGTAATAGGTTTGGTGGAATCAACTTTGCAGCTCTCAATAAGGATGATGGTTCACGAGATTGCTTTGTTAGTAGATTTGATGATGGTTGTTTAGTAGAATTAGATTTTAACTCCTACCACCCTAGACTTATTGCATCTTTAATGGGTTATGATTTTGGAAAGGAAGATGTATACGAACATCTAGCAAAGCATTACCACAACACACCAGCACCTACAAAAACTCAAATCATACAAGCAAAAGAATCTACGTTTAGACAAATATATGGAGGTATTAGTAAGCAATATCTGCATGTGCCTTTTTTCAAAGCAGCAAAAGATTTAGCAGAGCAGCTATGGTCTTATGCTACGCAGTATGGATACGTTGAAAGCCCCATATCAGGTAGAAAACTTATGATAGCAAACTATCAAGATATAAGTTTATACACTCTTTTCAATTATTTTTTGCAGATGTATGAAACTGAATTTAATGTGATTACGCTACAACCTATCTTGGATTGTTTACAAACAAAAAAAGCTGTCCCAATATTATACACATACGATAGTATATTATTTGATGTACCGTCTAATGAGTTAGATTATCTATTGCAAGAGGTAATTCCGCAAAACATAGACCTGGATAAATTCCCAGTAAAGTTAAAGAAGGGATCAAATTACTCAGAAATGAAACTTTGTTAATAAGTAGACTATTTATAATAAACTTATCCGTACAATGGGACTAAAACAATTTATTAGAGCAGAGATCGAATCTTATTTACGTGAGAATAAAATTAAATTTAAACGTAGAAAAACTTTAAAAGAGCTTGAATCAACAGCAAATGCTCAAGATGATCAAAAGGCATCAGCACTGAAGCAGCAAAAGGCAGATAAAGAAAAACAAGCAGCTAAGATGGATGGGGACATTGCCAAACTAAAACAGCAGATTGACGCAATAGAGAAGAAGTAGTATGAAGCCACAGCTACTATGCACATTTACTTATTTAGACAAATTAGCCTTATGTATAGGTGAAGTTTATAAAACCTACACAACAGATAATATATCTAACATGAAGTGTTATTCATACACTGAGACACCCAGTAATGTAGTGTGCATTTACAATGTATCTGGTGATGGTAGAAGAATGAAAGATACAATCTCTATTAATAGAAAAAAAGAAACAAATACGTTTTATAGTATTAATGCTCTCAACAGCTTAATACAATCCCTTAACAATGGAGTTCTGGATAAGACTTTTAGGGTTGATTGGAGTAACTACCAAGATACGCTTTTATTGTCAGATTCAGAATTTAACTGCAGGTTAATAAAAATACAAGAGCTGTCGCGATAAGCGTTGCCAACAGAAGAAAAAAGTAGTATAGTAAGAGTAAGGCCAGTCAAGGATATAATCCACATAGGGCCAGTATTTAATGTTTAACTTAAAAAAGAGCAAAGATGGCGATTAATTTAGACGCGATTAAAGCAAAGTTGCAAGCAATGCAACAATCAACAGGAGGTGGTAACAAGTCAAGTGACTTTATCTGGAAACCACCAGTAGGAAAATCTCAAGTACGTATTGTACCCTACGCATTTGACAAAAACAATCCATTCTTAGAAATGTACTTCCACTATGAGATTGGAAAACGTACAATGATATCTCCGATATCTTTTGGACGTCCCGATCCAATAGTAGAGTTTGCTGAAAAGCTTAAAAAGTCAGGAGACAAGGATGATTGGAAACTAGGAAAGAAAATCGAACCAAAGTTTCGAGTTTATGCTCCAATTATTGTAAGAGGTGCAGAACACGAAGGGGTTAAGTTTTGGGCTTTTGGTAAGCAAATTTATACAGAACTTTTAAGTGTAATTGCAGATCCAGACTATGGTGACATCACAGATTTAATGAATGGACGCGACATTACTGTAGAGCATATTGCTGCAGAAAAAGAAGGTGCATTTCCATCATTTACAGTGAGAGTAAAACCTAACACAAATCCTGCAACAACTGACAAAGAGATTGCTGAGATGATTGTAAATAATCAAAAAAACATCACTGAGCTGTTTACAGAGCCGACTTATGAAGACATGACAGAAGTATTGCAAAAGTGGTTAGATCCTGAAACAGAAACTGATGAGCAAGGTACAAAGCCTGCAATAACCCCAATCACAGGAGCAACTACAGCAACAAATACTGATGACATTTCGTCTGCATTTGATTCACTATTTAATTCTTAATAGTTATGGCAAAGTCGACGAAGACGCCCGATGAGATTTCGGGAAGGGACGAGCTCGCTTCAATGTTAGCGGACAGTCTAAATAAGAAATTCAAAGACTTCAAAGCAGCTCACTTTTTAAATGGTGAAGAGGATACTCCAACAGATTTAACCGAATGGGTATCAACTGGATCATCTTTGTTAGACTTGGCTATCTCAAATCGACCGAACGGAGGATTCCCAGTAGGTCGAATTGTTGAACTCCAAGGAATGGAAGCATCTGGTAAGAGTTTAATTGTAGCACACACACTAGCTAATACTCAGAAAAAAGGTGGACTTGCAGTTTATATTGATACTGAAAATGCATTAAGTGAGGAGTTCTTGAGAGCAGTAGGTGTTGATGTTAGTAATATGCTATACGTTCCACTAGAAACAATAGAGGATTCGTTTGATGCTATTGAAAACATTATTGAGACCGTTCGTAAGAGTAGTAAAAATAGACTAGTTACAATTGCACTTGATTCAGTATCGGCAGCAACAACTAAGATTGAACAAGACGCAGACTACGAGAAGGATGGATGGGCCACTTCTAAGGCTATCCTAATGTCAAAAGCAATGCGTAAGATTACGAATATTATTGGAAAGCAGCGAGTACTTTTACTTTGTACATCTCAGTTACGTGAAAAAATGGGTGTGATGTTTGGAGATAAATACACTACTTCCGGAGGTAAGGCTCTAGGATTTCATGCAAGCTGCCGAATTCGATTGAAGGGAGTGGGTAAATTGAAAAGCGGATCAGGAAAGACTGAACAGATTATCGGAGTACAGACAGAAGCTCAGATTATCAAGAACCGGATGGGTCCTCCATTCAAGAAAGCAACCTTTGACATTTATTTCAATTCAGGAATTGATGACTATAATAGCTGGCTGACTCTTATGAAAGACTACGGAACGATTAAAGGCTCAGGAGCTTGGTACGCAATGGTGAACGAGGAGACTGGTGAAGAGATTAAGTTCCAGTCAAAAGATTGGAGAGGAATGCTCGAGCAAGATGAGGAGTTGAAGAATTATTGTTACAAGAAAATCTGCGACATCTATGTTATGAAATATCGAGATCAAAACTTAGTTGATCCGGATGAAATATTGGTAGATGAAGGAGAGTTAGAAGATTAAGGTTATGATCAACAAAAAGTATCTAGCATACTTTAATGAGGTAAAACTCAGGGGCGAAGGGGCTAGTCAACAAGACACGAAGAATTCTCGAGTGTTAATTGTTGACGGCCTCAACACCTTTATTAGAGCTTATGCAGCAAGTCCTACTACAAATACTAATGGAGAGCATGTAGGCGGTATTTCTGGATTTCTATTAAGCGTTGGGCATGCAATCAAGGCAATCAACCCTACAAGGGTTATTATTGTGTTTGATGGTAAGGATGGATCGGCAAAGCGCAAAAAACTCTTTCCTGAGTATAAAGCTAATCGTACATTTAAGATAAGACTGAATCGAGCTGAAACTGTGGATAAAGAGGATAATCAACGAGAGCAGTTAATGAGGCTTGTCGAGTACATCGAGGTAATGCCTTTCACTACTGTTGTTTCTGATGGAGTTGAAGCCGACGACGTGATAGCGTACGTCTCAGAAGACTACCTCAAAGAGCGAGACTCTCAGGTGTTTATCATGTCTTCCGATAAGGATTTTATGCAACTTGTTAATGACCGTATTCATATTTGGAGTCCAATCAAAAAGCAGTTATTTTATACAACCGATGTGTATGAGACGTATGGTATTATGCCATATAACTTTGCTCTTTATAGAGCATTGCTAGGTGATGATAGTGATAACATTCCAGGAGTGTCAGGGTTAGGAGTAAAGACAATAGCAAGTAGGTTTCCAAAGCTGACACGGTCAGAGTATATGAGTGTTGATGGTTTTATAGAATATGCAAAAGAACTAGCTGCTGAGCATCCTAAAGTTAAGTTATACGAAAAAGTAGTTCAAGCAGAATCTAACATTCGCTTGTTTCATCAAATCATGCAACTTTCTGAAAGCGGAATACCAACAAGCACAAGACTTAAAATTATAACCACACTTGAAACTCCTGTCGTAAAGCTGAGTAAGATAAAGTTTCATCAAATGATTTTTGAAGATGGAATGACAAACGCCATCAGGAACGTGGAAGTGTGGATAAGAGAAGTCACTCAGAAATTAGATCAATATACCTTGCTAGATTAAAATGAATTAAGTATAGTTAATCAATATGCAAGAACAAGACACATTACAGTTTTACGGAACAGCGTTTCAGAATAAGGTGCTTACAATCCTTATTAAGGATAGAATCTTTTTACAACAGATACATGATATCATAGATCCTAAATACTTCTCCTCAGACTCATCGCAGTGGATAGCTCAAACTCTTTTAGAGTACTTTGATAAGTACAAAACTCCACCAACACTGGAGGTATTGAAAATACACATAGACGAAGAAAAGGAACCAGTATTAAGAACGGCTATTATAGAAACTTTAAAGGAGGTAGTTAGATATACTGAATCAACTGATTTAGATTTCATTAAAGATCGTACCCTAGAGTTCTGTAAAAATCAAAAGATCAAAGAAGCTATCTTACGATCAGTTCAGTTATTGCAGTCAGGAAAGTATGATGACATTAAGACTGCTATTGATGAAGCTATGAAGGCTGGGACCGATCGAAACATAGGTCACGAATACGTAGATGATATAGGTGCAAGATTTGTTGAAAATAAGAGGAATACAATTCCAACGCCATGGGATGTGATCAACGAAATCATGGATGGTGGTTTAGGTAGCGGTGAGATGGGAGTATTTGTAGCACCAGCTGGTATTGGTAAGTCAATGGCTTTAGTTAATATAGCAGCAGCTGCAGTTAAAAGTGGACTTAACGTAGTTTACTATACTCTTGAACTTTCGGAGACCTACGTAGGTGCTCGGTTCGATTCACATTATACAGGTATTCCTTCACAAGACTTGAAGTTTCATCAAGACGAAGTTGTGGATAAACTCAAAAAGCTTAAAGGAAAGTTAATTATAAAATACTATCCAACCAAAGCTGCTACAGTAACAATGCTGTCAGCACATCTTGATAAATGCATCATGCAAGGATTTCAACCAGATCTAATACTAGTAGACTACGCAGACTTGCTAAGAGATACTAGTTCAAAAGGTGCTGTTCGAAATGATATCATGTTAGGAAACATCTACGAAGATTTGCGAGGAATGGCTGGTACATATCAAATACCAATCTACACCGCATCGCAAGCAAATAGATCAGCTCTTGAGGAAGATATCATTGAAGCAGACAAGATTGCAGAATCATACTCAAAGGTGATGGTAGCTGATTTTGTCGTATCACTATCAAGAAAGGTAACAGATAAGTTAGCAGGTACTGGTAGATGGCACGTTATTAAGAATCGATTTGGTCCGGATGGACTGACCTTTCCGAGCCGAATGAATATGTCGGCTTCAAAGATAGAAATTTTTGCTGAAAGCACTGTAATGGGTAAAGAAGCAAAAGCAATGATGCAAAGTGATTCTGAGGTTGTAAGAAAAGCACTTGCAAATAAATTTTCAGAATTACAAAATTTAACAAAATAATCGTGAGCTTATAAACTATTTATAGTTACAGCCTCAAAACAATTTACAAACTTATTAAAAATTTAGCTACATGACACTTTCGAATGAAATCCTAAGCGAGATCACTGTCTTTATGAAGTACGCAAAGTACTTACCCAAACTGCAAAGAAGAGAAACTTGGCAGGAATTAGTTATAAGAAACAAAGAAATGCACATTCGAAAGTATCCACAATTGGCAAAAGAAATCGAAGACGTCTACCAGTTTGTGTATGGTAAGAAGGTTTTACCTTCAATGCGCAGTATGCAGTTTGCTGGAAAGCCAGTCGAGATCTCACCTAATAGAATTTACAACTGTGCTTACCTACCAATCGACGATGTTCGTGCTTTTGGCGAAGCTATGTTTTTATTGTTAGGAGGAACAGGAGTTGGTTACTCAGTGCAAACACATCACGTAGAAAGATTACCTGAGATCCGTAAACCGGTCTCAAAAAGAAAAAGACGCTACTTGATAGCGGACTCTATTGAAGGATGGGCAGATGCAGTTAAGTATTGTATTAAGTCTTACTTCACTGGAGGATCTCGATTAGAGTTTGATTTTAGTGACATTCGACCAAAAGGTGCACGTCTAGTGACGTCAGGAGGGAAAGCACCAGGTCCTCAGCCACTAAAAGAATGTTTAATAAAATTACAAGGAATTTTAGACTCAAAAGAAGATGGAGATAAACTATCATCAATTGAAGTACACGACATGGTATGTCATATTGCGGATGCAGTATTGGCCGGTGGTATTCGCAGAGCAGCTCTTATTAGCTTGTTTAGTGCTGACGATGAGGAGATGATTTCTTGTAAGTCAGGTAACTGGTGGGAGCAAAACGCACAAAGAGGTAGAGCAAATAACTCAGCTGTGTTAATGAGACACAAACTTACCAAGGAGTTCTTCATGGATCTTTGGAAGCGTGTTGAATTATCAGGAGCAGGTGAACCAGGAATCTACCTAACAAACGATAAAGATTGGGGAACTAATCCATGCTGTGAGATTGCACTACGACCTTTCCAGTTCTGTAACCTCTGCGAGGTTAATGTGTCGGACATTGTAGATCAACAAGACTTCGAAAGTAGAGTACGTGCTGCTGCGTTCATTGGAACACTTCAAGCAGGTTATACAGATTTCCATTACTTGAGAGATGTGTGGAAAAGAACAACTGAAAAAGATGCTTTGATTGGAGTTTCAATGACTGGTATCGGATCAGGTACAGTGTTGGGATATGATATGAAAGCAGCCGCGAAGGTTGTTAAGGATGAAAATGCTAGAGTGGCTGAGCTTATTGGTATCAACAAGTCTGCAAGAGCTACGACTGTTAAGCCGGCAGGAACAACATCACTTACATTGGGCACTTCGTCAGGTATCCACGCTTGGCATAACGATTTCTACATTCGTAGAATCCGAGTAGGAAAGAATGAAGCAATCTACACATACCTATCAATTAATCACCCTGAGCTTGTTGAGGATGAGTACTTCCGTCCACACGATACTGCAGTAATCTCTATTCCACAGAAAGCACCCGAAGGCGCGATCTTACGTACAGAATCTCCTTTTGCTTTATTAGAGCGAATCAAGAGAGTACACTTGGAGTGGGTTAAACCAGGACATAGGTCGGGTAACAACTCACACAACGTATCAGCTACAGTATCTCTGAAAGAGGATGAGTGGGATCTAGCTGGTGAGTGGATGTGGAATAACCGCGAACACTACAACGGTTTGTCTGTACTACCATATAACGGAGGAACCTACATTCAAGCACCATTTGAAGACATTGACGAAGATACTTATAATAGAATGATGGACTCTTTGAAGGACGTAGATTTGAGTAAAGTTGTTGAACTTGATGACACTACCAACCTTAAAGGAGAAGCAGCTTGTGCAGGTGGTGCATGTGAAATAGTATAACTATGATCAGAAACCCATCACAGGATTGGATATTTCAACAGTATGTGAAGGAGGTTAGTAAACCTAAGCTTCTTCCTACTGACTTTTACTACGAAGATGGTAAGTTAGTTTTCACTGAATCTTACCATAAACGTAGAGGTCAGTGTTGCGGAAATGGTTGTAGGCATTGTCCTTACGAACCAAAGCACACAAAGGGAGCTAATAGTATTGATTAAATTTAAAGTATGGTACGAAATTACACAGACAAAGAGTTATTAGACAAGGTAAAGAGCTTGCCTAGTTTCAAAGAAATTCCAAAAGGCAGATGGCACATTGGAGTAAGATCAAAAGAAGATCAACCAAATCTATTCGACGACAAGATTTATCAGTTTGAGAGTGAGAAATTTCTTACAGTCGTTTCAGCAACAACCCATCCAGGACTTACAATACTTAAAGGAGGTTACAAGTCTTTCAACTCAGTAGGCGCTGCAGTTGTTGCAGCCGATAAGTGGTATTATAATGTTTGGCAGTTTGGTTCTCATAGAGGAAAAATGCCAGCACTATTACAAACTGGTGCAACAATAGACGTATATCGAGACGGAGATAATGACGGTAAGAGTGAAGAATTAGGAAAGCCAATCGCAGGTTGGTATGGTATCAACTATCACACCAACACTTATGACTTTTCGGATGCAAGTTTGAAAATGAAAAAGGCAACTATTGATGCGTGGAGTGCTGGATGTCAGGTAGTAAATGACAGAGCAAAGTATATGGAGCAAATGAAATGGTACCGCAAAGCAGCAAAGGATAAGACACAAACCCACGTGACTTATTGTTTAATTAATGAATTTTAATAAAAACATACAACATGAAATTAGAATTTGGACAAAAAAGCAAACAGATCAAAGCAGTACAGTTGGCATTGGGATTGCATCCGGACGGATGGTTTGATCAGCAAACATATCATGCAGTATTATCGTGGCAAATGAGCCGAGGACTTCCTAACACAGGATACGTCGATCAGGCAATGTGGGACGAGCTAGGTTGTATAGAATCAACAGAGCAACCTAAGATCACGTTTAAAGAAGACGCAAGGGATGGTGATGGCGATGGTAAAGTACAAGACGGTACACCATTTGAGCGTCCAAAATCAGGTAAGTAATGAATTGGGATGAAATAGTAGTAGAGTGGTCGTACAGACTACCAAAAGGCTATCCTACAATGAAGGATGGTAAGTTCACTAACAAGAAAGAGCTAAAAGTTCTTCAAGAGGTTATGGCTGAGTATGGATTTGATGAACCACTTAATCTCGAAGCGAAGAAGAAAGTAGAACCTGAGGAGGTGTCACAAGTTGTACAAATGACAAAAGAGCAACTAATAGCTGCTCTGTCAGATCCTAAAGTTGTAATGTCTCCAAAAACTATTACAAAAATTCAGAAACTCATTCGTCGAAATGCAAACTTTGAAGTACCTATCGAGCAGGCGGTGGCGGAACATCTTGGTAACGACAAAAGTCACACAGATGAGGTTGTGGACATCCTACTTGCTGAAGATACTGATCAAATGAAGCTACATACCTATCTCTTAGATCCAACGGTAGATGTTGCAGTATTTCAAGGAAGTCCTGTTAAGTTATCGGATGCGTTTAAAGATACCGGATTATCTGCAAGCACCCTAGGAGACTTGGCATTGTATCGTTGGAGTGCAACACCACAACTAGGTACAATCGAGGTGTTATTAGCAGTCCTCCTAAAAGGGGGTCAACGACCTACAAAGTCCGGAGACTTGGTTGTAGGTGGTCAGCCGTTTGAGGTGGGTGGGTTCAACAAACGTCTTCGCTCCCAAAAAGGGTTAGGAAGCTCTGGAGAAGCTCAGGCAGGATTTAAACGTGGCTACGAGGAATTGGCTAAGAGTAAGGGGCTCATCGTGAAGGGAGTATCATTATCTGGTGGCGCCAAGCCTCTGGGAGGTGATGAAGTGGGTGTTTTTAATGTGATTGAGGACGATGCACGTTATGGATCTGACTGGAATAAAGGTTGGATGTCGGCGTTGGAGGAGATGAATAGGCAACTAATCGAGAAGACAAAAGAAGACTCCGAACCGGTAACACAGGAGGAGTTGATAGGAGCTATGGCAGTGGGTTTTGGTAGTGCGCTGTCAAATTGGAAGTCACCGAGTAATTGGATGTGGATTGCTAACCATCTAAAAAAAGACGGAACATTAAATCGAAAGAACTTCTTAGCAGAGTTTGCTGGTAAGTATTTAGATTACTATATGAGTATGGAAGCAGATGCAGGTAAAATGTTTATCGTCACAGATGCTTCAGTAGCCGACGAAGCACCCAGTAAGGGTGACTTTAGCGCACTAGTCTTTCCAGCAACTTCAGAAGGACTTATGCCACATATTTTTACAAACATAGGATTAACAATTCCATCTTATCGCGAAAAGGCAGGTATTCAGGGTGTAGCTTTTGCTCTTAAATTAGGCAGAATGTCTGGGTTAGTCTCGGAAGAAGAGGAGTATTAAATTTCTAAAAGGCTTGCAAATGTAAGCCTTTTTTAGTATATTTAATTTATGTCATTTAGAGAGAAACAAATAGTTACATTTCGAGGCAACCTATTCATAGTATATCGAACATTTAGAGATCACCCAAACTTTCCAACTGAGGAAGCAAAGGAATACTATATGTGTGATACGGTATTAAGAAAAGATGGGCTTTTGTATCTTTGTCGAATAATAGAAGACGCACAAGTTATAGAATAATATGAGTAAATTCAATTGGTGGAGACGTTATCGTCCCAAAGCTAGGTTACAACGTAAGAATGCTAAGAAAGGCATTCCCTTTTTACTTCAACAAATAGATCACGGAGACTTCGATCACTCAGACTACAAAAGACAAGCTGAGGAAGAATTAAATCGTTGCGAGAAAGAGCTACAGCAGTTCACTAAAAACTACAAAGGAAGTGATCCACAAAACGATGAGCGATATCTAGAGATTGAACGTAAGTACCGTAAGCGCTACAATAGGCTGATGGAGGATTACTATAATGAGGAAGCTTCACGTCTAATGGAATTAAGATTCTGTTTAATTCGAGAGTTTGGTATTGACGTTTGGGAAGAGACTTTTCAAGAGGCAATAAAAAAGGACATTCCTGGTGCTAGAGAGTTTTATTTTTTGTATAGTACAGTAAGTGAAAAACAATTACAAAGCACATGAAAGACAGTTGTATTATAGATTGGGAATTACATCAAAAAGTTATGGCAAAAAAAAGTACAATTACAGTCTGTACGGGAGTAGGTTTAAATATGTTCTTTCCGGAATATGTTACAATACAACTTCCTACTAAAATAGATACAGAGATTAAAACATCTAAAAAATCAAAGAAAAATGGGTAGATACATTTCAACAAAGTTATTTGACAATTACTCAGTTGCAATCCGTCAATGGAAAGCATCACACTCACATTGTGAATTGCTACACGGATATGCTCTAAAGTTTAAAGTTTGGTTTGCATCCAACGAACCACTAGAAGAAAATCAACTAGATGATATGAATTGGATTGTGGACTATGGAGGTTTCAAAGATGCTCCAGTAGGCAACGGCTTAAAGTCGTGGATGGATCATATGTGGGATCACACTTTACTAATTCAAAAGGATGATCCGTATGCAGATATATTTGAACAGCTAGGCCAGATGGGACTTGCTAAAGTTCACTTCATGGAGAAGATGGGAGCAGAGTCTTGTGCAAAGCTAGTGTACGATAAATTCAACGACGTGTTGTCTAAAACAGATGCAGGACGTTGCAAGTGCATTAAAGTTGAATGTTTTGAAAACGATAAAAACTCAAGTATCTATGAAGAATAATTACTGGACTACTACAAGCACAGTAGGAGATGTTAAAATAATTTACACAATCACAAAATAAGGTTACATGGAAAACTATTTATCACTGTACGAGTACCTTGGCAAACCTGCTGGTTCCAAACTAGGAAAAGAAGTTTATGCCGCTGCAAAAGCTAAGGGAATAAGGGCAACATCACACGAAGTTGAGAATCCAAATTACTCAGGTTTAGTTTTAAAGTATCCAGCAACTTTTTTGGATGAGTACTTTAAAAAACCAAATCAAACAGTTCAAGAAATCTTAGACGACGATTTACCTTTTTAATATGAAACCAGGAAGAGTTACAGATTACAATAAAATACTACCGATAGTTGAACTCTATCGATGTGTACAATCAGAAGGGTCAAGATTTGGCCGACCAACAATCGCAGTACGAACAACCGGATGCACTCACAGATGCTTCTTTGGAGAAGGAGGATGGTGCGACAGCTGGTACACTAGTATTCATCCAGAGAAGGGGACCTTCACGTTTAATGATATCATAAGGATATATGACGAGAATCCACACGTTAAGGAGATGATGCTTACTGGTGGATCACCTACAATGCATCCAGCATTAGTAAACGAGCTAACCCATTTTGCACATGAAAAAGACATTCTTATCACAATTGAAACTGAGGGCTCGCATTTTATTGCTACCGATTATCCTATTGGGCTTATCAGTCTTAGTCCTAAGTTTAGCAATAGCGTTCCCGTTGTGGGTACTCCTACGCCGCAAGGCACGATTACGGATGAAAGGATGGTTGCGCAGCATAACAAGTTTAGGTTAAACATATCAGCAATAAAAGAAACATTGACCTACCATTCAGATTATCACTACAAGCCGGTATGGGATGGTACAGAATCCAATCTTAAAGAAATAGAAAATTTTAGACTAGAGCTTTTGATTCCAAAAGAAAAGACGTATATTATGCCAGCTGGCGATACAAGAGAAGAGCTTATCAAGATGTATCCTATTGTTTTTGAGATGTGTGCTGAAAAGGGTTACAACATGACTGGACGAGATCATATTATTGCTTACGATACAAAGAGAGGAGTTTAGCATGCACGAACTGTTACATATTATAGGCCTATGCCCAGACAATGTAGGCCACCTAGACTTACTAGATTTAGTAGTTGCAAATTACGAAAGCTTATCATATATTAATTTAAAATCAATCAGAAGTTATGTTATTAAACGCAGATCAAGTAGCCGAGTTGCTACAGACAAATAACAAAGGAGCAAAAGCTCAAGTAGGTTACGACCTCACACTAAAAGCAGTCAATAGGGTTTATGGAGGCATGGTCCTCAAAGACAAAACCGTCGTAGAAGATTACGAGCTAGTTCAACCAACCCTATCACCAACCGGTAAATATATCTTTACACTCGAGCCGGGAGTATATTCGTTGACGTTCGATCAAGGCTGCAAGCTTCCTGAGAATAGGACGGCATTTATTCGACACAGATCATCCATTCTACGCTGTGGAGCAATCATCACATCTGGAGTTTATGATCCAGGATTTGAAGTAGATGAGATGGGTGGAGTTATGTTTGTTAACAATAAAATGCACATTGAGAAAGGAGCACGAGTAGCTCAGATAATCATGCTAGAGAATACTCCAGCGGATTTGTACGATGGTCAATGGCAAAAAGATAAAGATAAGAAGTAATGAAGAAGTTTGTAGAAATAAGAATAGATGTAGAAGGATTGCATCACTGGCCAGATTGCAACTTGCCACACGTAGATTATTTAGCACATCTACATAGACACACCTTTCAGATTGTTTGTAGAGCAGAGGTAAGTCATGGTGATCGTGATATTGAGTTCATTGACTTCAAGCACAAGATCAAGAAATATATTGCAAGCACTTGGTACGATCCAGCCTACGGTTGCTGCAACTTTGGAGCTATGTCTTGTGAAATGATAGCAGAAGATTTATTAAATTACTTTGGACTTTGTCGATGCTCAGTGTCGGAAGATGGAGAATTTTTTGGTATAGTAGAGTTATGAAAAAATCAGATATACTTTTTTTGTTTGGACGAATATGTAGCGGAAAGTCGTCCTTTAATGACACTACTAGCTATCGTATAGTGGTATCTAATATTGTTCGCGATTTAATACAAAGCAAAGATCGCAACAAACTACAACAAACAATGCATTTGGATGAGCGAATTGCTGAAGAGATTATTAGCTGCTTAGATGCATTAACAACAGCAATAGAAAAAAATCTCATTGAAAGAAAAACAATTATTGTTGACGGGATCCGACAAGCTAGTATTGTTGAAAAAGTGCTGGAGTATTATCCAAAAAGCGAACTAATATGGATAGAAGTTCCTACCGAAACACGTAAACGACGATACGAAACACGCAATGCAGAAAAAGACGTTGAGCCTTTCGATTTAGCAGACAATATGCCAATCGAGTTGGAATGTCAAAAGATTTTTAATATATTCGAAGAAAGGTTACAAATTATACACAACTATTAATAAAGCAAAAAAACAACTATGGCAGGAAACTACGAGTGGTTGGGAGACGATTGCGGTATCCCATACAAAGACAATCCTAATTCACTTTCTAACAAACTAGACAGATCGTATGATAAGGATTTCAAATCCAATGAAGAGTATGTGTGTACATTGCACGATTTACAAAATGGACCATCCTCTAACATACAAGGTTCGCATGTAAAAATACAACAAGTAGGTATTCATAATTTCAGACTTCCTATTAAGTATAAATTAAAGGAAGGCGGAGAGATCGAGTTAGAGACTTCTGTAACGGGAACTGTATCATTAGAGGCTGAGAAGAAGGGCATTAACATGTCAAGAATTATGAGAACATTCTATGAATACAAAGATAATACGTTCTCGATTGATTTACTAGAGACTGTATTAAAATCGTACAAAGAGAAATTAGGATCATATGATGCACACATTATATTAAACTTCTCATTTCCAATAATCCAAAACTCACTGAGAAGTGGTCTATCTGGTTACCAATACTATAACGTATCGTTAGAAGCTCATCACAAACAAAACGGTGATCTCAAGAAATACCTACACTTCGATTTTGTATATTCATCAGCATGTCCTTGCAGCTTTGAGCTGGCTATGCAAGCGATGGAGGAGCGCAATAAGGCAGTTGTATCACACTCTCAACGATCAAAAACACGAATTACAATAGAGTTTGACGATATGATTTGGATTGAGGATGTGAGAGACCTATGTATTGAAGCTTTACAGACAGAAACACAAGTAATGGTTAAACGTGAGGATGAGCAGGCTTTTGCTGAACTAAATGGTGCAAATCTGAAGTTTGTTGAGGATGCTGCTAGACTGTTACATCAGAGATTAGATGAACACTCAAGGGTTTTAGACTTTAAAGTGATATGTTCACATTTGGAATCGCTACACTCACACGATGCTATATCGGTTATTGTGAAGGGAGTTGAGGGTGGCTTAACATCTGATGTTCCTGTAGAAGTTTATAGAAGTTTAGTTTGTTAAAAAAATACACAATAAGTAATGGATTTTTACGTTATATCACCAGTTAGCAACTTAGAGCCAATGAAGCTGGGAGATCGAATCTTTGCATTGGCTCACTTATGGGTGCAGTTTCCTGAGTACCGAGAGTTCATTAAAGCTCGCAAAGAAGAGGGTTATTGGATCACATTAGATAACTCAGCAGCAGAAAGAGCTTTGGTTACTGAGGACGTTTTAATAGATATCTGCAAGGAGTTGTTACCTGATGAAGTAATTGCACCAGATGTTTTATTTGATAAGGACGCTACAATTGCTAACGCCATCTCTTTTAGAGAAAGACTGCGAGCAGAAGGGTTGTCTGATCTTTTTCACATAGACCTCTTTTTCTGTCCTCAAGGTAAAACTAAGGAGGATTGGTTGGAAGCCTATGAGTGGGGTATTAATCAAGATTGGATTGATGTAATCGGATTCTCTAAGATTGCAATTCCGAGTGCATGGATGTCAGATGATCACTTCAGCAACCTTAGAACTTATCAAGATGATCAATACATTAAAGAAGCTCGTCATGCAGCATATGATTATTTGAAGGAAAGAGACATGCTCAAGAAGCCAATCCACTGCCTAGGTCAAGGAGATCCAACTGAATTTGCATACTACGATCATCCAATGATACGAAGCACTGACTCAGTGTTCCCAGTACTAGCAGCTGCACATGGACAGGACTTTAGTGTAGACCATACTACTCGTATCCCAACTCCACATAGCTTTTTGGAGACTTACGACATGAGCAATATTGATATGGATCTTGTAAAGAGCAATGTTGCCTTTCTCAGCTCACAATGCCATCGACCAATAACAATTATATAAACACGCCTCCCAGACAATAAGAGCCAACTAAAAAAAGTTGGCTTTTTTTTTTACTAAACTGTTGCAAATACGAAATATAGTCACGACCTTTAGGTATAAATAAAAAAAGAGAGATATGAGTTACCAAATTATTAATGGAGAGTACGTTAAGATGAGACATGAAAGTGAATTACCACAAGACATGACTGAACAGTCGATTGAGAATGCTTTAGTAGAATTGGGAGTTGATCGCGAAGACCTGGAGTTTTCAGGTGGTTATGGTCACACACGTCGATATATTCGATATAGATACTGGAGATCCTTACCAATATCGTTTGACGACATGGTTGAGTTGGATCTTGAAGAATATGCGGACTACGATGATGACTGTGGTTACAGATATATATATTTCATCTAAAAGTTTTGCACAACTGTTGCATAAATGGAATTAAGTACGTACCTTTAGATATAAAATTAAGAGAGATATGAATAATACAATCAACAAAGCAATCGACATTAACGATTACGAAACAAGGATGGCTCTAGGAGCTATGACGACAGAGGAATTAAGAGCTATCAACAGTTACGTTGTTGGAATCCTAAAAACTAGGAAAGCTTCAAAACTTGCTCAAGCTAAACAAGAACTGAGAGAAGGATCTCCAGTGTTTGTTAATCACCCTCAACTATCTTTCAGAAAGAACCTAGTACTAACCAAGATTAACAAGACTCGTGGAGTTGTTCAAGTACAAGGTGCTACCAGTCGATTTGACCAAGGATGGAATGTTCCACTACAGTTTATTGAAATGCAATAAGATATGAATAAAGTAACAATCAACGTGAAAGATGATCACGGAAAAATCATCAAGACCTACGACATGGAGCTTGTAGAGTCAGAAACTACACAAGAGTTCTATGAGGAAGCTCGAAGAGTGTGGGCTGAGTATTATGTAGAGTTAGTATCGGACACAACAACTCTATCTACAGAGTTCACCTATGAACAAGAAATGATCATGCTTACAGAGCATGAGCAATATAAACAATTCTTAATGATGAGTCCTAATTAGTTTGAAACTTGAAAACAATGAATAACACAGAAATTTTAACTGCTTTGGTAGTACCAGTCGTTTTGGTTGGTATTGTAATGTTTACTTATTTATCATATAAAATTAATAAAAAATGAATAAAGATCAAATACAAGCAGCTGCATTAATGCTGCACGAAAACTATCAAGATGAGTATAAGCAGTGGGTTAAGGAAACCGGTGGAATAATGCACGGAGCTACTATGAAGGCTGACGTAATGAAGAAAGCCTCCTTCTGCGAGAATGAAGAGGAGCTGTTAGCTATGAGGACATGCTACGATGTTTGCTTGCGAAGTGCGGAAGGTCCGAACGGATGGAGATTCAGTCGCGATGCAATGGATATATTAATAGAGTTACTACGCGAAGAAGTAAAACAACAACTAGAACAAGAATTAATTTAGTAACAAATAAAGCAAAAGCATTTGGTAGCGTGAGAGATTCTTCTTATATTTAGATATTAGTTAATGAAAAAATATAAAATCATAACCGACGAAGCTGGTGTCGTAGAGCTGGCCAACTATATTAAGAACGGAAACATTATCGCATACGATACTGAGACGACTAGTGTTAATCCAAGAAATGGAATGATCATTGGTTTTTCTGTTTCTGCAGATATTGGAGAAGGTTATTACTTTCCAACTAGATATTGGGATGTTGATAGTCAATCGCTTATAGATTCTTATATTGGTGGCAAGAAGTGCGACGACATTGCACGCCAACTTATCAACATGCTAAAAGGCAAAAAGCTAGTAATGCATAACGCCTCGTTTGACGTCCGGTACACTAAAAACTTTTATGGTGTTGATTTGCGAGATGATCTGTATTGTGATACGATGTTACTACGCCATACTCTACAAGAGGATGGTCCTTTTGGTTTGAAAGACATTGCTATTGAGATTCAAAATGAATTAGGACTAGATGCTGAGAAAGAAGCTAACGAAGAGCAAGTAAAACTAAAAGAGTCTATTCAAAGGAATGGTGGTAGTATTACAAAGACCAACTTTGAAATTTTTAAAGCAAATATGAGCTTGTTAGGAGAGTACGCAGCAGCAGATACCGATTTGACACTTCGAGTTATGACATACTACCTGCCAGTACTTAAAGAGCAGGGATTGTGGGATTTCTTTTTCAACGATGAGGTGATGCCACTCTACAAGACGGTAACTATACAAATGGAAGAGACCGGTACAGAGTTAGATATTCCACTAATCGAGAAAACAAAGAAAGACATCAACGCAAATATTCTAAGACTTGAGCAAGAAATCATTTCGGACTTAATGAAGAATGGTCAAGTGCAACAGTGGGTTGTAGCTAAGGCATTAACAAACCATCCTCCAAAGAAAAGAGGACATTACGGAAAGCTAATTGAAGAGAAGCTACCACAGCTTATTGATCCAGCTGCTGGACAGAAGTTTTTGCAGACAGGAGATGATAAGGACCTTAATGATCAAGATAAGATTGCTATTAGTCTTGAGCTCCTTAAGCAAAAAGAAGGTGCATTCATCAATATTAGTAGTAAGCAACAGCTTTCTGAGATGTGTTTTAAATATATGGGCATAAAGCCTATTAGCCAAACAAAGAAAGGAACAGATCAGTTTGACGATGACTTCATCGAACATATACATAAAGACCATGCTTGGGCTGCTAAACTAAGAGACTACAACAAACTCAACAAGATACAATCTGCATACGTCGATCGTTTCCTAGACGGAAATGAAGACGGAAGATATTACTGGTACTTCAAACAACATGGAACTACCTCAGGTCGTTTTAGCTCCGACTGCCAACAGCTACCTCGTGTGTTGGAAGAAGGAGAGCAAAGTGAGTTAGTACTTAGATACAACAACATTATTCGTAGCTTTTTGAAAGCTGAGGATGGTAGAAAGTTTATTATCTGTGATCAGTCGTCTTTGGAGCCTCGAGTGTTCGCATCAGTAAGTAATGACCCAAATTTGATTAACGTATTTATCAACAATGAGGATTTATATTGTAGAGTGGCTATTCAAGCGTTTAAGCTTAGAGGCATGTCGGCAAAAAAAAGTGATGACAACTATGTTAAGAACTTGCGACCAGAGCTTAGACAAAGAGCAAAAAGTATTGCACTTGCTATTCCTTATGGAGCAGGTGCGTGGCAAATTGGTCAATCGCTCAATATCGAGATTAGAGAAGCACAGAAGATGATCGATGGATACTTAGAAGGTTTCCCTGAATTGGCAAAGTGGATGAGCGATAGTCATCTTAAAGCTCAGACGTTTGGATATGTTAAAAACCAAACTGGACGTATTCGTCACTTAGATCGAGTAAAGAGAATCTACGAGAAGTTTGAGAACAGTCTTATTGAACCAGGTCCGTTTTCTCAAATGAAGCGAATGGCCAAGACACCCGAACAAACTCAACAGCTAATGAAGCTTCGTATGGAGTACAAGAATGGTCTTAACAACTGTAAGAACTTTCAAATACAATCTCTAGCAGCATCCATTATGAATAGATCAGCAATACAAATTCACAAGCGCTTTAAGGAAGAAGGACTAGATGCATGTATCATGTTGCAGATTCACGACGAGTTTGTGATTAACGCCAAAGCAGAACATGCACAGAGAGCTTGTGCTATCACAAAAGAATGTATGGAGAATACTGTACAAATAGCAACTGGACTAGTAGCAGAGCCAAACATTGCGGATAATTTTGGAGAAGGACATCAATAATTATAATTAACATGAATAATTTAAAACTTAAACAGATACTTAATGAAGCAGGATATGCTCGTGTAGTTAATATTATGCGCGGACTAGTTCCTACTGTACAAACACTAGCTTTCCTCACAGCAGAAAACCCAAACGGACAAGCCGCAGACACAGCTACAAATAAACAAGCAAACAATGAGCTAGAAAAGCGATTACGTGTAATGAATTTGGGCTTTAAGAAGGTAAAAGGACACTATGGTGGTCCAGAAAATTCTTTTTTTATTCCAAATATAACCAAAAAAGAAGCTCTAGAATTAGGAAAACAATTTAGTCAAGAGTCTATAATCTTTGGTGAAAAGCTTACAGATACTAAAGGTGGCAAAACATATGATGGTATGACTTTCAGTTTAATATACACAGACAATCGATATGGGCAGGTTTTAGCGCAAAGAGACGTTTTTATTAATATGAATAATGCTGACGACTATTATACTAAAGTAAAAGGACGCAAGTTTCAAATTCCATTCTTTGATGATGAGCATACGTCTACTCAGTTTGCTCCATCTAGTGGCGTAATAAAGGAACAAGGACTGCCAGACACTACAATACAAGCTCTTCAAGCACAGTCAAATATAATCACAGAAGCCAACAGAACCGCAAAATCTAGATGGATTAATCGCGGTGCTTTATTAAAGTTGCTTAAGCAAGCGTAGTTTAATCAAAAACAGATATATTTATATACAGACCCTAGGGCAACCTAGTTATATTTTTTATTAATTATTAACCATCTAAGGAGGTAAATTATGAACAAACTATCACACTTTGATGTGCTGTTCCGAAATGTATTCGACAGCCATTCCGACTTCAATATTCTACGAGAAGTCAAAATACCCCACCCAGTAGACATCTATGAACATTCAGACGGCCTAGTCCTTGAGATCGCATGCACCGGTCTAACTAAGGATGAAGTTGATATTGATATTGAAATGGATGTGATTCGTATCTCATACGATAAACCTAAATCAAACGAAGGAGACGAAGAAGCTCGCACATACCAATGTCGCGGAGTAGCTCGACGCTCATTTGATCTTGCTTATAAGATTGCATCTAAGTATAATTTAGCAAACTGCAGTGCTACAATGGAAAACGGTTTGTTAATCATTACGGTGCCGTTTGCTGAAGAAGCAAAACCAAAAAAGTTACAAATTAAATAGCTTTAGCGGTTGTTCTTGGGTCTTTTTTTCTTATATTAAATAAAACAGTTATAAAATTATGAGCAACAATTTATTTAGTCCAATCAGCGATAAGCTGATTTGTCTTCCGGTAGAGCAAGACGAAATGAGTGAAGGAGGTATTATACTTCCTGAAATTAGTGAACAAAAACTACTTAAAGCAAAAGTACAGTATGTAGGGAAGGGTTTTTGGGCAGCACCTGGATTGTTTATTGAAACAACAGTTAAGCCTGGAGATATAATTCTTTATCAACGCTTTGCCGCACAAACATTTGAATACGAGGGTGTAGAGTATCACTCGGTACAGGAACGAGATGTAATAACAAAAATTAACAAGTAACATGAGCAATAAGTCAAGAATTATCAGTTATGATGTGGAAGCACGAGATAGAGTGCGCAACGGAATAAACAAACTATCTTCTGCAGTTAAGTCCACATTAGGCCCTAAGGGTCGCAATGTATTAATCGAAAAAGAGAATGGCGCACCAATATCTACAAAAGATGGTGTAACTGTTGCAAAGGAGATTTATCTTACAGACCCAATTGAGAATATGGGAGCACAAGCTATCAAAGAAGTTTCTATGAAGGCAGCTAAGATGGCTGGAGATGGTACAACTACGGCAACAGTATTAGCCTCCGTCATGTATAACGAGGGATTGAAAGCTATTAATGCAGGAGTTAATCCAGTAGAGTTAAAGCGTGGAATGGACAAAGCTACTACTCATGTTATCGAGTCTTTGCGTGAAATTAGCCGTGATGTAAAGTCTATTGACGAAATTCGTCAAGTAGCAACTATTTCTGCAAACAATGATACAAGCGTAGGAAACATAATCGCTGAGGCCATGGATAGCGTTGGTAAGGATGGTGTAATCCAAGTTGATGAAAGTAAGACCTCTGAGACAACTTTAGAGATCGTTGAAGGTATGCAAGTTGATCGTGGATTTATTTCACCATACTTTGTATCAAATCAAAGTACAATGAGTACAACTTTGGAGAATCCGCTAATCCTATTCTACGATAAAAAAATCAGTAGCATTAAGGAAGTACTAGCTTTATTAGAGAGTTGTAGCAAGCAAGGTAAGCCACTTTTAATTGTAGCAGATGATGTTGATGGGGAAGCGCTTGCAACTATGGTTGTAAACAAAGCTCGAGGCATCTTGAACATCTGTGCAATTAAGTCACCAGGATTTGGTGATCGTAAAATTCACATGCTAGAGGATATGGCTATTCTAACCGGAGGCGAAGTGATAGCAACTCAAAAAGGAATGAAGTTAGAGAAACTTGCAGCTAACCAGTTAGGAACAGCAAGAATGGTTACAGTAAATAAGGATGAGACTGTAATAGTTGATGGAGCTGGAGACTCTGAGGCAATCAAAGAGCGCATCCAATATATCAAAGATCAATACGAAGCAGCTGATAGCGACTACGAGAAGCAATTCCTAAAAGAGCGCTTAAGCAAACTTATCGGTGGAGTTGCAGTACTGAATATTGGTGCGGCTACTGAGATCGAATTAAAAGAAAAAAAAGATAGAGTTGATGATGCTCTACATGCAACCCGCGCTGCTGTTGAAGAGGGTATTGTTGCAGGAGGTGGGATGGCACTACTACATGCTAGTGAAAACTTGGAAGTTGAGACAGAAAATGACGACCAAGCATTAGGAGTAAAGATTATCAAAAAGGCCTGCGCAGCGCCATTTGGTGCTATCGTAGAAAATGCTGGACAAAGTCCTAATACAGTTGCTCACTTGATTGAGCATACTATTAAGGATAAGAAAGAGGATACAGCATTTGTCGGTTACGACGCTAGACAAAACACTGTATGTAATATGTTTGAGGCTGGAATTGTGGATCCAACCAAAGTCACACGTACAGCATTAGAGCTAGCAAACTCAGTAGCTGGAACACTGCTTACCACAGAGTGCGTTATCAGTTTTGATCCTGAAGAAAAAGAAGAAAAAGAATCCTCAGTTCCAAGCTACTACTAGTTACGTTAAGGGGAGTTCGCTCCCCTTTTTTTTTAATCCTTTAGATATGAATCAAAAACCAATACAACAAGAAGTTGACTTTTCTATGGCAACTAACTATACTTGCGAAGAGTGTGGACACGATCGCTTCGTAGTAAATTACCAAATTAAAAAATTTTCTGCATTAGTATCGCCTACCGGCAATGAAATGCTCACACCAATCCAAGCATTTGCGTGTGCAAAATGCGGACATATTAATGCAGATTTTTTACCAGAAAATCAGTAATCAAGTTGCATATTTGATTAAAGTTGAGTACCTTTAGGTTATGAGTGAGATAAAGCAAAAAACAGTTTCGTATTCTCAGTTTTCACTATATGCCAAGTGTCCATTAAGATGGAAGCTTGACTATATTGATAACTTACGTACATACGAAGATAATATTAATACTTTATTTGGAACAGCGTTTCATAACACAGTTCAGCATTACCTACAAGTACTATATTCCGAGTCCGCTAAGAAAGCAGATTTAATCGATCTACATTTGTATCTACAAGAGCAGATGTATGCTGAATATAAAAAAGCTGTTAATAAAAGGGATGGACAACATTTCAGCACTCCTAAAGAGCTAGCTGAGTTTTTGCACGATGGAATCGAGATATTAAAATATCTTAAAAGACATAGGAGGGTTTATTTTCCTAGCAAGCAACACAAACTAATGGGTGTCGAGATTCCATTGAGCATTGACCTCAAAAATAACATTCGCTTTGTTGGATTTATTGATATTGTTATACTTGATGAGCGTACTAATCGTATCAAGGTGTGGGATATCAAAACGTCCACTAGTGGATGGAATAAATATCAAAAAACAGATCAAAGTAAAACAGCCCAGTTGATACTCTACAAGGAGTTTTATGCAAAGCAGTTTAATTGGGATCCAGAGATGATCGATGTTGAGTATTTAATAGTGAGACGTAGGATAAATGAAAACGCAGAGTTTATTCCGAAACGCATACAGCTGTTTGCTCCTGCTAGTGGTAAGGTGACTAGAAACAAAATAGGAAGAATGTTTCAAGATTTTTTAGATACATGCTTTACAGAGGATGGTCAATATAACATAGAAGCTACTTATCCTGCTATTGAGACTAGTGCATGCAGGTATTGTCCATTTAACGGAACCGATAAGTGTAACAAAAAAGACAGACTTAAAGGATGATAGAGTTTGTAGATGTTTCTATGAGTAGAATAGCTACTCTCAATTCTATACATGTTGCATCTGCAACAAACGCTTTTCAAAAATGTATTTCTCAAAGAATACCAATCTATATTACGTGGGGTAGTAGAACGATGCAAGAGCAAGAACTGTTGTATCGTTTTGGCAGATCCTTGCCAGGACCTATTGTAACCCATCGTAGACCAGGATACAGTCCACACAACTATGGACTAGCTTTAGACTTCTGCTTGCTTGATGGTAAAAAACTACTATCATGGGAAGACTGCTATCCAGTTGAGTCTTTGCACGAAAAGTGGATGAGAGTAGTTAAAGTATTTGAAGCAGAAGGTTGGACAGCAGGCTGGAGATGGCCTAGCTTTGAACCAGGACATTTAGAGAATCTTATGGGACTTACCATTGGAGACTTACACAAAAAGTATACGTCAGATGAAGATAGGAATTACAGGAACTAAAACTTTTGAAAATAAGACTAAGATCAAAAGCTTTATGTTCAAGCTAAAAGAATATAGCGACGACGTTACGGTTATAGGTCTAGGAGAGAAGGATGGTGCAGACAAGTACATTAAGAGATATGCATTAGAGTTTGGCTATACATACAAAGAAGCCAACCCACCCCATACACCACAAAACCTATACAGCTTACTATCTGAGCAGCACTACAACAAACCCTACAGTCCAAAAAACTTTTTCACAAGAAACAAGATATATGCTCAGTATGTAGAGAAATGCGTAGTGTTTGATGATACAAACCTTAAAGACTCTAAGATAGTTGCTATTGTAAATGCAATGACAAAAGCCCGAAAGCGTACAGTTCTCATTAATTAGTACTATTTATAAGTATGAAAGAGATGAAACAGTGTATGGCTGAGTTGGTGGAGTGCATGTCAGATCAGGGATGGTCAACATATCCACTTCCGGGAGTTAAGTTAAACAACGATCCGCAGATGACAAACGGAATACTTACTCCAACCGGTCATTACGATCCTCAGAACAAGGTTATAGTACTCTATGTGGCTAACAGACACCCTAAAGATATACTAAGAAGTTTCTCTCACGAGATGAGACACCATCACCAAAACTTAACTGGAATGTTGAATATGGATGAGGTAGAAAACGCTACAGATCCAAACTACGCACAGAACAACGAACATTTACGAAAGCTAGAGGAAGATGCCTTCAAAGAAGGTAATATGCTATTTCGTGATTGGGCAGATAAAAGAAAAACAAAATGAAGTTAAAGAATATCTTTGAGGACCTTAGTAACAAGCTATTGAATGTAGGTGATGATCACGAAGCATCAATGGCGCTTACTGACTTACGATCGATAGCTCACAGAGCATCTGAACTAGCAAAGTACATGGAGGAAAATAATGTACAAGAGTTAGAAGGGTGGGTTCAAGCTAAGATTACAAAATCAGCAGACTATATCAATGCTGTATATGATAACTATATGTTTGATAGCGAGTGCGATAGTTGTGGTGATGGATTAAATGAAGAAAAGAGTACTTGCTGCGGTAAGTGTGGACACTTCCATGTTAAGGGAACTTCATGTCCAAAACCATATCTTACAGGAAAAAGTCATTGCAGAAACAGACCTAGATAGTAGGAATTGTTAATAAGATTTAGTATAATAAGTTATAACATAAACAAAACAAATGAAAGAAGGTTACATTCCAAAAGACAAGAGAAAGACTATACTTTTTCTAGCAGACGATTTAAGACTTCCATCTGGAATAGGAACAATGACTCGAGAGCTCGTATTAGGCAGCGCTCATCGATATAATTTTGTTCACGTAGCAGCAGCAATTAATCACCCTGAGCTTGGTCAGATATACGACCTTAGTGCTGATATCAATAGAGAGGTTGGTATAGAGGATGCCAGCGTACTATTGTATCCAAATAACGGCTACGGAGATCCAGACTTGATTAGACTACTAATGACACGCCATAAGATAGATGGCATTGTTCACTTTACGGATCCAAGATACTGGATTTGGCTCTACCAAATGTCTGCCGAGATTAGACAGAATATTCCGATCTTCTATTACCATATCTGGGATGATCTTCCAGCACCACATTATAACAAACCGTATTATGAGTCTTGTGACTTGTTAATGGGAATTAGTAAGCAATCTAATAACATTGCTAAGTTGGTACTTGGTAAAGGCAATTACTTAGACCTTGATAGCGAGAATTGGGATACTACTTCTAATCTACCTAAGGTATGTTATGTACCTCATGGAATCAACGAAAAGTACTTTTTTCCAATCGATAGACAAGACGAAGAAGTGCAACAGATTAGAAAATCAATGTTTGGTGATGCCAATCCTGATTTAGTATTACTCTACAATAACCGAAACATTCGCAGAAAAATGACGTCTGACGTTATACTAGCATTCAAGCTATTCTGTGATAAACTTAAAGCTTCTGGAGATATTGGTGATGTAAGGTTAGTACTGAAAACACAACTAGTAGATGAAAATGGAACCGACTTACCAGCAGTGATTGATGCGTTATGTCCTGAGTTAGTTAATAAAATTCATTTCAACGATCATAGATATGATTCAAAAGGTATGAACTTACTATACAATGCCTGTGACGTTGTTATCAACATTGCATCTAACGAAGGTTGGGGATTGAGTAGTACAGAGGCCATGCTATCCGGTCGAGTTCTAATCAACAATGTTACTGGTGGTCTTCAAGATCAATGTCGTTTTGAGGATGAGAAAGGTAACTGGATTGAGTTTGATGAGGAATTTGCGTCAAACCATGCCGGTCGATATAAAAAACATGGCGAATGGGTACGTCCAGTATTCCCAGCTGCGATCAACTTGCAAGGCTCTATTCCAACTCCTTACATTTTTGACGATCGATGTGATGTTTGTGATGTTGCAGCAGCTATCTACTATTGGTATGATGCTGGTTCACAAGTACGAGCATACTGTGGTGGTTTAGGTCGTGAATGGGCTTTATCCGAAGAGGCAGGATTTACAGCGCAAAAGATGGCTGATAGATTTATCAACGCAATTGATAACACTATATCTACATTTGTTGCTCCAAAAAGATTTGCTTTGTACAATGTTGCAGAGGAAGTTGCTAGAGTTAAAGATAGAAAAACAGGAATAACATTATAATAAGTTACATATGTCAAAACCAACATTACTATTAATGGCACCAGTTGCAACCGTATCAGGTTACGGAGCTCGATCTCGAGACATTGCAACTAGCCTAATTAAGTCAGATAAATACGAGATTTTAATATGGAATACGCGTTGGGGTTCGACTCCAATGAATGCATTAAGTCCAGAAAACCCAGAACACAAAGCTATCTTGGATAGACTTTTACCGGAACCTAAATTACAAGCTCAACCTGACATTTTTATCCAAATTACAGTACCCAACGAGTTCCAACGAATTGGTAAGTATAATATTGGAGTCACTGCAGGAATTGAAACAACAATTGCAGCAGCTCCATGGATAGAAGGTTGTAACCGAATGGACTTAGTGTTGACGTCATCTGAGCACTCTAAGAAGGTGCTTCAAGAGTCGGCTTGGATGCAACACGACCAAAACACAAAGCAACCAATTGGTGAGATTAAACTTAACAAGCCTATTGAAGTGTTGTTTGAAGGCGTAGATGTAGAAAAATATTTTGCTACAAAAACAATCAACAAGTCTATTATAGATGAGCTACAAGGAATTAAAGAGAGCTTTGCATTTTTGTTTGTTGGCCATTGGTTGAATGGAGATTTTGGTGAGGATCGAAAAAATGTAGGTGCACTTATTCGTACCTTCTTAGAAGCCTTTAAAAATAAGTCAGTACAAAATCAGCCAGCACTAATATTGAAATCATCTCGTGCAGACTTTAGTCCACTTGATAAGCAAGAAATGATTAGACGTATTGACTTAATTAGAAAGTCTGTTAGTGGTGGTAAGCGATTACCTAGCGTTTACTTGTTGCATGGCGACTTGACTGATGAGGAGATGAACTCTCTTTATAATCACCCAAAAATTAAAGCACATATTACCTTGACAAAAGGTGAAGGATACGGTCGACCGTTAGCTGAGGCTGGTACATCACGCAAACCTATTATTGCACCAAACTGGTCTGGTCATGTAGACTTCCTCAAAGAGGCAGTACTACTTCCAGGTCAGCTTACAAACGTACACCCAACGGCCGCTGCTGAAAATATGATACTAACTGAGTCTCAGTGGTTTTCTGTAGACTATGGATATGCAGCTAGCATAATGAAAGATGTTGCTGACAACTATAAAAACTACGAAGAAATGGGTCGTAAGCAGGCTAAGGTTATTCAGAAATACTATACTCTTGATCATATGAGTGATAAGTTGGTTCAACTTCTAGATCAATACGTTCCGGAATTTCCAAAGCAAGTGCAGCTCAAATTACCTCAACTAAAGAAGGTTGAGCTACCTAAATTAAAAAAAATAGAATTACCTAAACTTAAAAAAGTATAACAATGGAAAATCCAACAATGAGATTTTATGCACAAACGCATACACACTTTAGCCACAACTACTTAATAGCTCTTTTATCATCTCGAGGTATAGCATACCGTTTTGAAATGGTTGAGTCGGAAGAAGTACATAGTAGGTTTGAAATTACCAGTCTGAGAGAAAACTACGAATGGCTGAGGGAAGCGTCTAAAGACAATAACGGAGCATCATTTACTTTAGAATATGGAACATACTGAACCAAATAAGATAACATGCCCACACTGTGGTGGGGAGCAATGCTTTGAAGAAAATCAATCAATATCAGGAACAGGAGATACAGATCAGCTCGTTACTAGTTGGATGTGTATTGATTGTGGATACACGTCAACAACCTTAAACAAGGATGGATCCGATATTATTGCTGGGTACGAAGAAACTACAGCAGAGATCATTAAAGATCTAAAGTGGATTGATCCTGAAACCAATTTAGTTTGGTATCCAATTGTTCTTAACTTTCCTAGCTTTGGTATCATCTTTCCAGATGGTACAAGTAAGGATGATTGGAATTGGACTGCAGCTCCTGCTGTTGAGATTCCTCAAGAAGAGCAAAACAACTATCCAATTCCTGGCCAGAAGGATCAATACTATACTCGTAGAATCGATATGTCACTTGGACGAAAGTTTGACTCTAAGGACTTCTACACCGCCTGCCACTTTATTGGGTTTATTCAAACAACTTAATTTATGAAAATCAGTTACGCTATTACAGTCTGCAATGAGTTTGTGGAGATACAAAGGTTGGTTAATTTTTTGCTGAAGAACAAAAGACAGCAAGATAATATTGTCATACTCTACGACTCTAAAAACGGTGATCCCGAAATCGAAGCGTATCTGCGGTCGCATTCTCTCTATGGTGAGTTTAGTTGGCATAAAGCTGAATTTGATGGCCACTTTGCAAACTGGAAAAACAAATTAACTTCACTCTGTACTGGAGATTACATCTTCCAAATAGATGCCGATGAACTGCCATGTACTCCTGTGATAGAATCACTACCCGCTATATTAGAGCATAATTCTGCAGTTGATTTATATGCAGTGCCTAGAGTAAACACAGTCGATGGCTTGACTCCGGAACACGTAGCGAAGTGGAGATGGAATGTAAATTCAGAAGGATGGGTGAATTGGCCTGATTATCAAACTCGAATTTATAGAAACATTCCTGAGATTAAGTGGGTAAATAAGGTGCACGAGCGGCTTGAAGGGCACAAACAGTTTGCATATCTACCAATGGAAGAAGACTACTCGTTGTACCATCCAAAAACAATACAAAAACAAGAAAAGCAAAACGCATACTATAGTACTCTATGAAAATAGCTTTCCTAACCGAGATGCCGTTTGTAGGTAAGATACCTGCTAATCATCCCAACATGCGTACAGAGTTTGCGTGGATGCACGCTCTTGATGCCAATCACCACAACCTACACGATGCAAACAACATTAAGGACTACGATGTAGTTATGATTATTTTTCCAAAAGGAAAAACATTTCTAAGCGCTGAAGGGTCTAAATTAGTTGATCAACCCAATCCAGTATCTGGTTTAATGAGTAGCGAGATGGTAGTACGTCTTAAACAAAACAACAAAAAGGTATTCTTTATTCAAGAAGGTCCTTGTTGGTGGTTTAATGATTACGAACTAGCAGATCAAATTAACTTTATTAACATGATACGAGAGTCAGATGGTATGTTTGCTCACAATCATGCTGATGTTAAGTTTTGGAGTGGCTTCTTGGATCACAACAAAGTTCATGTAATTCCAACTCTAATGATTGCAGATTCTATAGAGGGCTTGCAATGGAATCCACAAGACAAAGCAATCGTAGGAGGAAACTTTAGTAGATGGTATGGAGGCATGCAATCATGGATAGTAGCTCAGGAGTTTGATGTTGATATTTGGACAATGACTTCGCACTCAAAAAGAGACCACGAAGAGCAGCTAATTAATCACCTACCAAGAGTTACTTGGGTAGAGTGGATGCATCAACTATCACAATTCAAATATGCCGTTCATTTAATGCCTACAGTAGCAGCTGGAACTTTTAGTCTTAATTGTGCCTACTTAGGTATTCCATGTATCGGTAATGCTAAAGTTGATACTCAATCAATATGTCACCCACACTTATCTGTAGACGTAGATGATGTGCATCAAGCAAAGCAATTAGCCAAAAAGCTAGCTACAGATCCTGACTTCTACCAAATGACAAGCGAATACGCTAATCGTGAATACCAAAAGCACTACCATAAGGAGTTGTTTGTTGATAAAATGATTAGTATATTAGGAGTATGAAAAACGTAAAAGTAGGTAAAAATGCAACTATATCACACTACACTAACCTATATGGATGTGAGCTAGGTGATGATGTTTTTATAGGTCCTTTTGTTGAAATACAATCAAACGTACGAATTGGCAACCGATCTAGAGTATCATCACATTCCTTTATTTGTTCAAGTGTAGAAATAGGTGATGATTGTTTCATAGCTCATGGAGTTATGTTTACAAATGATAAATTCACTGAAGATAGAGATAGTTGGGTTGAAAGAATGACAATCATAGGTAACAATGTTCGAATAGGATCAAATGCAACAATACTACCAGTTAGAATAGGGAACAACGTAACTATAGGAGCTGGTGCAGTAGTCACTAAAGATGTGCCTGATAACGCAACTGTAAAAGGAAACCCAGCAAGATGAAGATAACAGTAATTCACAATACATTTAGAGACAATCCATATATTCGAGAATCTGTGGCTTTAAATCTCAAAGCTTTGCAAGAAGCAAATGCCGATTACCAGTATATTGTTTTTAATGATAATGGTGACTTAAACATAAAAAGTCAAGTTGAGGGATTAGATGTTGAATACTATTATAGTGATGTAAACTACGGACATCGAATGTGTAGTGGTGGTTGGATTGGGGCTATTCCTCTTATCAAAGGAGATTTAATACACAACACAGGACAGGACGATGTATTTAGCACTTTGTTCTATAAACGCACACTTGAAGCTTTTCACAATACCGATTGTGATCTCGTATACTCAAATGGTATGAAAGTGGGAAGTGATTTAACTGCTAACGGAGAGTTAATGGGACCACTTCAGCAAGTTTGGGATTATTCGAATCCTCGAGGAGTTTTTAACGAATGGTTTGGTGTAAAAAACAAACAAATCACAAGAAGCAACAACTACATCCCAGCCCCAGGAACCGTATACAAGACTAAGCTACACGATGAGATAGGAACTCCAGATGTAGATACTTTTAGAGGTGTTTGTGATTTTGAATATTGGGCAAGAGTTTTATTCTATAATAAGAAAGTAACCTATCTACCCAATCCAACTTGGTTGTATCGCTTATCTGAATACACGACCACCTTAGAGGTTATTGATGGAAAGGTTAATGAAAGAGATTTAGCAGAGCATTACCACAGCTTAATGAGACAAAAATACCAAAAACTAATAGACAATGAGTAGCGCAGTAATTACAGGTGGAGCGGGTTTTATAGCAAGCCATTTAGCAGAGGCGATCTGCGAAAAGTATGACAAGATTTATCTAATAGATAATCTAGTTCGAACTGGCAATCTTCGAAACATAAAACATTTATTAGATAATCCAAAATACGAATTTATACAAGCTGAGTTGTCAACGTTTGACTTTAGCACTTTACAAAATGTGTCGGCCGTCTACCATTTAGCTGCTACTAGAATTAACCGCTGCGCGAAGTTTCCTCAAGAAGGACATACAATGCTCGCAACTGCTGGACTTGAAGTAGTTAAGTTCTGTGCAGAAAACGATATAAAGCTGTTTTTTGCATCTACTGCATCTGTGTATAATAATCCAAAAAGGTTTCCTATTGAAGAAACTGATCCCTGCGAACCGCATACATTATATGGTGCTGCAAAGTACTATACAGAAGGACTGATGCGCACTTTTGCAAAATCCCACGGACTCAAATATTCTATATGTAGATTTTTCTCTGTATATGGTGTGCGAATGGATTGCGAAGGAGCATATACCGAAATCGTATATAACTGGTTAAACAACGTCAGTGATGGTAATAACAACATCACCGTTTACGGAAATCCGGATGAAAAAATATTAGATCTTGTCTATGTGGAAGATGTTGTGTCTGCAATATTGAAAGCAACGGAAGACTGGAATAACGAAATGTATAACGTATCAACGGAAACTGGGATATCAATTACTCAGCTGATTAGAGTTATTGAAGATGAGTTGGATGTTAAGTTAGAAGTTAGTATATTACCCGAAAACAGAACTGATATAGAGAAGAAGAGAGTAGGTTCAGTTGAAAAATTAAAAAGCATTGGTTGGAAACCTAAAAATACAATCAATCAAGGTATACTAAAAACTTACAAATGGATACAAGCACTACAACCCTCCCAGACTGGAAGCTACTAAAAAACGAAATAGGAAGTCAGTATAATGACTTTTGCATTCTAAGAGGAAAAGATTTTATTGAGTTAGGTGATGATGTTTGGATAGGGTATTTTTGTCTACTAGACGGTAGTGGTGGACTAAAGATTGGAAGTCAGGTGTCTATTAGCTCAGGAGTACATATATATACTCACGACTCTAGCAATTATCGATTGCAAAATACCCAAAAAGATACCAAAAACGGCACACACATTGATAGAGCTCCAGTAACTATTGGAGACAATGTGCAGATAGGCGCAAATAGTGTTGTGCTAAAAGGGGTTAGCATAGGTAGTAATGTAATCATTGGAGCGTTGTCTCTTGTTAACTCGGACATTCCTGATAACTGCATTGCTGTGGGTAATCCATGTAAAGTTATAAAAAGGTTATGATAATTAGTAAATGCCCTTTGAGAGTATCCTTAGCAGGAGGGTCTACGGATCTAAAAGCCTACTTAGACAAGTACAGAAGAGGAGCTGTGATTACTTTTACCTCTAATTTATACACATACATCACTATAAAACCTAGCAGCACTAAGTACTATAGAATAATATACTCAAGCATAGATAATTGCTTAGATCCAGATGAGATTAAAAACGACATAGCTAGAGAGGTCATAAAACATTTTAACCTACCACCAGTTGAGGTTATATTTACGTCCGACATACCATCCACCGGATCTGGACTTGCTTCCTCCTCCTCCTATCTAATTGCAATGATTAATGCAGCGCTAGCTTTTAAGGGTGAAAAACTAGAAGCACTTGAGCTAGCTAAGTTGGCAATAAGTCTTGAACATACGTTTAATCCGTTAACTGGGTATCAGGATATCTACGGTTGTGTGTTTAATGGCTTTAAAAAACTTGAGTTTAATTCTGCAGGATTGGATGGTGTACATTACTACGATCCTTTGTTATTTGATCAATATAGTATGTATTTAGTTTCTACGGGAGTTACTAGATCATCAACTAACGTACTATCATCGCTAGATGTAGATAAGATTCACAATCTAATTAAACCTTTGCAAAACATGGACGACTATCTGCATCGGAATGAGTTTGGATTGGTTTTTGATGAAATAAACAGAGGGTGGGAGCTCAAAAAGCAAACGTCATCTGAAATACTCAATACCAAGATACTCACTTTAGAAGGCAAACTAAGTGACGTATTAGCTAAGAGATTGATAGGAGCAGGTGCTGGAGGTTATTTCTTAGTTGTAGTGGAGAAGGATAAAAAAATAAAAAATGGTATTCCAATAAGTATTGGACAGGGTTTTAGTGTAATAGAGTTTTGATATGAATAAGATATTGTTGATCGGTTGTGGTTACTGGGGAAAGAATTGGTATAAAACAATTAAAACATCACTCTACGAGTTAGTAGGAGTGGTTGATCCCAACCCAGTAATACAAGTTGATGTTCCTTTATATAGTGATTTAAGTGAAGTAGATGTAGAATATACGCACGCTATTATAGCTACAAATGCAGAACTTCACCTAGACTTAAAGAACCAGCTACCTATACCCGACTCTAACATTCTTGTAGAAAAACCTTGTGGAATTGACTCTAATAAATTAGAGTTTGCTCACTGCTTTCCTGGATATATCTTTTTAAGCTCTCCACAATATAAGTTCATTAAAGAACGACTTAATCAACATTTTCTGGGTGATATAATTTATAGTCGATTTGAGAGAGCATCAATGGGTCCTAGAATTAGGACAGACGTTTCTATTATAGAAGATTACGCAATTCATGACTTGTATTTGTATCAAGCACTCTTCGAGCCTAATGACGTAAATATAGTTGGAGGCCAGCTTATATCTTCCTTTGGATACCCTATCCAGCCAGACACTTTGTTTTTAAACGTAAGTAGTCAACATCACACCACAACATTTTTTAGTTCGTGGAGACACCCAAATAGAGTACGAAAAATTGAAATCATTGGAGATAAGGGTAGTCTAATTTGGGAAGACGATGACATATACTTGAACGGATCCCGCTACGCTTCTATAGAAGGATTGGATGATTATAGAAATGTGGGATATCGACTAATCACGGACGATATAAAAAAAGCAACAATGTCGCTTACCTCTTCTAATCTACATTTGCAGCTAGATGACTTTATTAATAAGGTTAATAGAAGAGAAATATTCACAAACACTAACCAATTCATTTGGGATATTAAAGAAAAGTTACTATATTGAAAATAAAAACATGCAGAACAAATCAATACCGTTAGGTCGTCCTTTTCTAAATAAGGAAGCAATTTTAGATGAAATATCAAAAGTACTCGATACTCGCTGGATTTCTGGTGGTCCAACAATCGCTAAGTTTGAGGAAGCAATTAAAGACTACAACGAAGATCCGGAAGGACACTACGTTGCTGTTTCAGATGGTACTTGTGCTATTGAGATGTCTCTAGCATGTCTTAATGGTGGAAAGCGCTACGACAAGAGCGACTTGATAATATGTCCATCCTGGTCTTGGGTTGCAACTGGATTTGCTCCAATACTCGTTGGTGCTACGCCACTATGGTGTGATGTGAATGAATTTGGAGTACCCGAAGCTCACGAAATCGAACGACTCATCCAATCTAATCCAAACTCAGTAAAAGCTATTATTGTAGTCCATCAAATGGGAGTCCCATGTGATATGGATGCAATTAACGTCATATCAGAAAAATATGGTATTCCAGTTGTTGAAGATTCAGCGTGCGCATTAGGTACCGAATATAAAGGGAATAAGATTGGCAAAGGAAGAAATCTAGTTACATACTCCTTTCAAGCTAGAAAATGTTTAACTACTGGGGAAGGTGGTATGATTGTAACACGTGACGCTAAACAAGCAGAGTGGTTACGGTCGTATAGAGCTTTTGGAACCACAATCAGTCCACTTGAAAGAGATAAAGCAACTTATTTGTTAAAAGAGTCCTTTGATAAGATCAGTGGCAACTACAAGATTTCAGATATTACTGCAGCAGTTGGAATTGCTCAGCTGACTGTTTTTAATGAAGAGGTTGAACTACGAAGTGTAGCAGGTAGATATTATAATCATTTAGTTAGTTTTTGTTTAGGCGACTATGCTCAAGCATCCAATTTAATACCAGACTATTGCACAAGATATAATTGGCAAAACTACCACCTAATCTTAAATGATAAATTTGATAGAGATCAAGTTGTAGACGCACTCAGAAAGAGAGGCATTGGATGTAAGTGGGATATTCAAGCAATTCACATGGAGCCCGTATTTGAAAACGAATTTAGTGGTATAGATTTGCCCCAAACTATGAAATTTCACAACCAAGGGTTGTGGCTACCATTCTTTGCAGAGATTACCCCAGCAGAGCAAGAATATATTATTGACACTCTAAAAGATGTTTTAAATGAACTTAGCTAAGCTATCAAACATAATTAACAGCATACCTTCAGATGATGTAGAATCGCTGCGGCAGCTAATATTAAATGCTTCTGAGGTCATACTAATAGGGAATGGAGGGAGTAATGCTATAGCATCTCATATGGCTGTTGATTATGCAAAGTTTTTTGGCAAAAAATGTCATGTGCCAAATGCATCTGATCTAATGACCATGATAGTCAACGATTACGGAGCAAACAATATGTACTCCAAATTCATAGAGTATAACTATGCTCCTAACCAATTAGCTATTCTAATATCATCATCAGGCAATAGTGCAAACATTATAAACGCAGCTTATAAATGTGATGAGTTGCAAATACCAACTGTAGTGTTAAGTGGTTTTAGTCCTATGAATGATCTTAACTTACTAGAGACTAGAAATATTAAAATGAGCTATTGGGTAGATTCTACAAACTATGGTGAAGTTGAAATGGCTCATCATGTATTTTTACACTCGGTAGTATGAGCAAGAAGTTTACAATCATAGAGTCTTTCAATCATTTTATTCCTACAGGATTTGGATGGATAGAAGGTTTAACTGAACTAGGACATGAAGTGTATACAATTCCAACTGGTCAGCATGATTATAGCACTATGAGTTTAGTTAACATAGATTGGGCTGTGTTTATGGGCATGCCTGATGTACAAAAGCTGCTACTATTTAAACAACTAAATCCAAGCACCAAAATCGCAGTTGTATGTTTTGGTTTTTCTAAAGACTACCTTCTGATTAAGGATTGTGTAGATATATGGCTAGAACATACATATAAACACGATCTAGTAGCAAGTCTATTTGAACACCACGGTATGAACTTGCACTTCTTACCCTTGGCAGCGAGCACCACTTTATTTAAACCAATTCAAGCAGATACTACATATGATTTGAGTTTTATAGGACAGTTTGGATCAAACGGACATGGATATAGGCATGAGGATCGCTATCTCTATCCATTAATGCAAAAAGGTTATAAAGGCTTTTATAGTGGATTTGGAAACCATCAATATATTCAGCATTCGGACATTCCATCAATTTATTCAACTACAAAAATCAACTTAAATTTTCATTATCAAAACCAAAAGCAGCAATCCACGGATCAAGAAGATAGGCTCGACTTTAATGGTAGAGTTTTTGAAATAGCTATGTGTGGTGGATTTCAGCTATGTGATCATCCTAACGTATTAGAATACTTTGGAGAAGGGATAGTTTATAGTTCGATGCAAGATTGGGAAGATATGTTTGAGTATTACTTGAATAATGATCGGATCAGAATTGAGTTAGCAGAAGTTGCACAAAAAACGGTTTTAGAAAAACATTCCTGGAAGGTTCGTATGAATCAGTTTTTAAATATTATTCGATGAAAAAAATAGTTTGGTTATTTAAAGAGTATGAAAACAACTATGGTCAGGTAGAGTATAGTCCTGCGGTTAATTTTTGGTATGGGACTCTTGAGGGTTTAGGTTATGATGTTATATATTATCCTTATGAGAATTATAATGCAGAAAGCTTTTACCAGGATATGAAAGCTTATAAACCCGACTTCATACTACATGCATGCTACGAGGCTTTGCATCCCGAATTTTTAAGACTTCGAGAGTTTACTCAAGTCTATGTCATACAGTCGGATGACGACTGGAGATATGATTCGTTTGCACGACATTGGATTCCGTTTGTAGATGGAGTTATCACTTTACAGGGTGATAAGGAAGCAGCAGTAGGTACTCGATGTCGAGATCTAATAGACTGGTACAAGAGAGATGGCTTGAGCGAGAACCAGATACACACAATGCGATGTGCTTTTAATCCAAACACAATGCTCGTAGATTCCTACGCTGAGAAAGACATACTCATAAGTCATGGAGGAAGTTTATACGGAGAGCGGCCAGCACTTATTCAACAGTTTTGTGATCAGGGAGTGCAGGTGAGTATAGCAAATAGAGTAATGTATGCGCAACTTTTAGAACTATGGAACCGATCTAAATTTTCACTTTCGTTTACTAAAGCCTCTGACGGTCAGTTTAGGCAAAAAAAAGGTCGTATTGCTGAAATTGGATATTACTCGGTCATAGTGGGTGAGCCTTTTCCCAATATAGAGGAATACTACGAACCTGACAAGGAGTTTATTCAGTTTAATACCACTGAAGAGGCTGTTGATAAAATAAAATTCTACAACACAAATACACAAGCCTATCAGCAGATGAAGTTACGAGCTCAACGTAGGTTATGGAATACTAATACCAACTACCATCAGTGGGATAAGCTCATGCAGGAGATTGATGAAGATTATAAGCCTGCTGATGTGGCTACTATACTAAAACAATTCCAGCAACCACTATGAGACAGCAGTTTTCAAAAATTGAACCTACAAAGCTACTATACTCAGTTATTCGCCGAGAAGACATAACGAGCTACAGAACAGATGCAAGTCCAGATACGGAGTACTTGCAGCTAAGTGCTAGGAGTATTGCTAACAACACAACAATAAAAGCACATAAACATATACCCTTTTTGCGGGAGACAAAAATTACCCAAGAGGCATGGATTATCTTGCAAGGTAGCGTAGAGGGCTGCTTTTACGATCTAGATGATCGACTTATTGAACGAGTAATTTTCAATCAAGGTGATAGTGTTGTTTTGTTTCGAGGTGGACATAAGCTAACTACGCTAAAAGAAGATACAATCTTATATGAAATCAAAACAGGACCATACTATGGACAAGAAACCGACAAGCAGCACATCGAGTGAAACACGTCGATGCTTAATAAGCAACAAACCGGTAACCAAGATTTTAGATCTAGGCATGCATCCTTATGCAGATACTTTTATACCTAAACAAATGCTTGGGTTAACTGAGCCAGTTTTTCCATTACAATGTTATCTTAATAGTGATTCAGGGCAAGTTCAGTTGGGATACATGACGCATGATTATGATAGATACAATTTGTACACTTATTCTTATACTTCATCAAATTCAAAATTTGCAAAAGCACATTGGGACGCCTACTATAAGCAACTAAAGCAGACTTTAGGAGTGTCTGACTCTTTGGTAGTTGAAATTGGATCAAACGACGGTTACTTAGCATATCAGTTTTTACAAGACGGTAACACCGTAGTAGGAGTTGATTCGTCAGCTCTTATGTGTAAAATTGCTGAGGAGAAGGGACTTACCACGGTTAATAGCGTTTTTAATAGTGATACAGCTGCGGAGTTGTTAGAAGGTTATGGCAAGGCAAGTCTTATCATAGCAAACAATGTGTTTAATCACTCAAACAATCCAGTTGACTTTGCTGTTGGTATTGCAAACCTATTAGATGATAATGGTGTGTTTGTTTTTGAATTACCATACTGGAAGTGTTCTGTGGAATCTGGCAAATTTGATCAAGTGTATCATGAGCATGTTAGTTACTTTACCATTAAATCATCTTTTAATTTGCTCGCAAAAGCTGGTCTAAACTTGGTTGATTTTGAAGTGGTGGATTATCATGGAGGATCTATTCGCGTATTTGCTAAAAAAGCAAAACAAGATATCGTTATGGTTGATAAAGTACAACGTACTATCAAAGAGGAGACTAGCATGGGTTTATTTGATCCAGACACCTATCGTCAATGGCAAGCTGATTTAGTAAGATCGCGTGATAAGTTTTTAGGTAAACTCTATACAATAAAGTACCTCGAACCAGAAGTCCCTATTATAGGAGTAGGTGCTGCTGCAAAGGCTAATACCTTCTTGAACTTCTACAATCTAGATAGTTCAGTGTTAGACTATGTTACTGATAGTTCGGAGCATAAACAAGGAAAGTATACACCACTTACAAGAATACCAATTGTTGGTGATGAAGTATTTGCTCAATACCCAAAAGCGTATGCGCTTATACTGTCATGGAATATTTCAAACGACCTCAAAGACATACTACTCAATATAAACCCTAATATTAAATTTCTTACTCTATGAAAGTAATTAACATTTACACTCAACAAAACCCGCCTTTAGAAGTCCATGCAGATGATCGTGGAGTGATTGCAGATGTATTTTATGGCACAACAATCAACCACGTAGCAATCATCAACTCAGAGCCCAACGCAGTGAGGGGTAATCACTATCATAAAGAAACAACTCAGCACATTCTAATAACAAAGGGATCTTTAGAATATTGGTACAAGCAAGTTGATTCAGATGAACCGGCTCAAATGTATCTTGCAACTGTTGGCGATCTAGTATCTACACCTCCTTTAGAAATTCATGCGCTAAAGATAACTCAGGAAGGTAATGAGTTTATTGTGTTTTCGGAGGGTGTACGCGGAGGTATGGATTATGAGTCAGATACTTTCCGAGTACCTAGCATCATTAGAGAATGAGCCGTACTATTTTAGTCTTTGGTTCTTCTGGTGGTATAGGTTCCGCTATTGTCCAATCCTTTCCTGAAGATCGTGTAGTAGAATTACCAAGATCCGTACTCGATCTATCTTCTGAAGATCCAGCGACCATAGTAGCACAAAATGATCCTGATATAGTGATTAATGCCGCTGGCTACTTTGGTGATAATACTTCTGAGTTTGATTTAATGTTCAATGTTAATGTAAGATCAAACTGGAATATAATTAGATTCTACAAAAACAACCCACCTACTAAAGTGGTAAAGTTTATAATGATCGGATCTAGTGCATATAGGAGTGGAAGACGCGATTACATTCTATACGCTGCATCAAAAGCTGCTTTACACAATATGTTTGAAGGTGCAGCTGAATCAACAGCAGACACTAACCTGATACTAGGCCTAGTACATCCTAGTAAGGTGAATACACCTATGCTAGATGGAGTAGTAGTTAATCGGAAGGAGTGCTTGGATCCAAACCAAGTAGCTCAATCTATAAAAAGTTTTGTTGAAAATATGCAAAAATCTTGCTATATTGAATTAAATAACCAAACAATATTAAATGAAAAATAACAAAAAAAAGGCTTTTATAACTGGAATAGCGGGACAAGATGGAAGCTACTTAGCAGAGTACCTACTGTCGTTGGGTTATGAAGTTTCCGGAATCATTAGAAGAAACTCAACTGTAGAGCATCAAAGAAGCAGAATTGATCAGTTGGAGGGAGTTAATCTTGTGTATGGAGATTTATTAGATCAATCATCAATTGAAAGAGCACTTAGAGAATTTCAACCTGACGAGGTTTACAACCTAGCAGCTCAATCTCATGTGAGGATTAGTTACGATATTCCACAATTCACAGTACAAACTAACTCAATAGGAGTTCTCAACCTTCTTGAAGCGTGTAGAATAGTCTGCCCAGATGCAAAGATATATCAGGCATCGTCTTCTGAAATGTTTGGTAGTTCTGTAGATGAGGATGGATATCAGAGAGAGACAACAAAGATGAGTCCCGTATCACCGTACGGATGCGCAAAGGTTTTTGGGTTCAATATTATTCGTAACTATAGAAATGCCTATAAGCTTCATGCCTCAAATGGAATACTCTTTAATCACGAGTCACCAAGGCGAGGTTCGAATTTTGTAACCAACAAAGTAGTAAAGACTGCGGTTGAGATAAAGTTAGGACTCAAAGATAAACTCGAGTTAGGTAACATGGACTCATATCGCGATTGGGGTCATTCCTACGATTACGTTCGAGCTATGCACTTGATTTTACAGCAAGAAGAACCAGGTGATTGGGTTGTAGCAACTGGTGAGACACGATCAGTAAGAGATATGTGTGAATACGTATTTACTAAGTTGGGATTAGACTACAACCAATACGTCGTACAAAATAACAAATTTTTACGTCCCGAAGAACTTCCATATCTCAAAGGAGATTCTACAAGAATCCGAACTGAGTTGGGTTGGACACCTACCTATACATTTGAAAGTATGATGGACGAAATGATAGAACACTGGACAAACCTATTAACTAAATAAACACAGCTATGAGTCAATTTGAAAAAATAAAAAATCTACTACACGGTTCTTTGGATCTTTACGAGAACTTTGATCACTTGCAGTATGAAAATACACTATCACCAGGATCCATGCCTGCTAATGAACTGCTTCAAAGCATTGTCAGTCAAGTTAAACCCTCCCTCATTGTTGAGGTAGGATCTTTTCTAGGATGGAGTGCGTGGGGAATGTCATCTAAAATGAAAGAACTAAATCCAGATGGTGTAACAATTTGTGTCGATAGTTGGATGGGTGGTGCTGATCATTGGCAAGAAGCAACTTTTGATCCTAAAAGTCGGATTAAAAGAAAAAACGGATATCCTACATTTTATTACAACTTTTTAGCTAATATGTGTTATGCTCAGATGGATAAGACTATCGTTCCATTTGCTTATCCATCAGTAACAGCAGCGTCAATCCTACAAAGAGTTTTTGAAAGCAATCAACTTGAGGCTGATATGATCTATATTGATGGTAGCCATGAATATTGGGATGTGATATTAGACTTAACAAACTTCTATCCGTTAGCTAGAAAGGGTGGTATAATCTTCGGAGACGATTGGACTTGTACAGGAGTTAAAGATGCTGTTCAAGATTTTACAAAACAACATGAATTGAATTTAGAAGTGCATCCAAACGGAGTGCATTGGTTTATAACAAAATAAATATGCGAATAAGTTTTATCATTCCTTCACGAAACAATCTAAAGTATCTACACCAGGCTGTAAACTCAATTCACGATTGTTATCATACTAATCACGACATTGTTCTACTTGACGATGCATCAGATGATGGCACATGGGAATGGATACAGTCACTGCAAGGTGATCATATTATCAAATACAGAAATGAAGGACCTGAGAGGGTAGGACATACAATACTGTATGACAAGGGAGTAGAGTTGAGTCGTACAGAAGTGTTTACAATCTTTCATGCAGATATGATTACAACTCCTAATCATATACCTAACCTACTCAAACACCTAACAAAGAAGTCAGTAGTAGCAGCTACTAGAATAGAACCACCATTACATCCGCCAGGTCCAGAGAAGCACGTTAGAGCTTATGGATTTGAACCTGAAGAGTTTAAAAAGGATGAGTTTGCAGCGGAGGTAGCTGTACTTGAAGATCTTGATGAGGGTAAGACTACTAATGGTATATTTGCTCCGTGGTGTATGTACAAAGAAGACTTCCAAGCCATAGGAGGACATGATCCACTATTTGCACCAATGGAACTAGAAGACTCGGACATATTCAACAGAATGCATTTAGCTGGATACTCACTCATTCAGTCTCGAGATTCCTTTGTATATCATATGACTTGTAGAGGAAGTAGATTCAAAGATGGCATTGAGATTGAAGCTGAAATACCTCTACCTGATGGAACTATTTGGTACAAGCCAAAAGACTCAGAAGAGTATAAAGCACTACGAGCCATCAAGTTTCGTGAGTGGTGGAGAAAGTGGGGTTGTAATGTACTGCATGATAATCTACTAATGCCTATTGTACCACCAAAGTATAACATTGCATTTGTTGTACACAATTGTAATTTACATATGTTAAGCGTTCTAGAACCTTGGTGTGATAGAATATATATAGAAGATGATATGGGTGTGCTAACTACTAGCTATCTAGAACAAGAGCAACCTAATACTAAGTTTGATCTTACAAAAAGGGTATTTTGCATAGGCCATAACGATCCGCATGGAGAAAACGATATAGTAGTAGAGTTCGATGCAAGGCAAATAGGAAACCACAATAGCTCGTATATAGAACAACTCTCTCAGATCATAAAGGATAATGGGGAGATTGGTCAGTTCACTTTAGATGCTTTTAACGTCCATATTTATAGCATGGAAGAGTATCAACAAAACTTGACTATATGCAATTCTTTTTGATGATGCCAGGTGATACAGAAGAGGATACGCTTAATGAAGCGAATCTACTTGGAGAAACTTCTTTTGGAACTTTTTGGGCGGGTACTGCACTGACTACTTTAATGAAGATTGTGGACAGAGAACCAGAACTATTGTCACTCGTTAAGATTGCTACAGATATGTCAAAAGCTACATTCACGGTGGAAGAGTTCCTTACCGCGATACAAAAACTTAAAGTAAGAATAAAATGAAAAGCTATTACTTCTACTCGAGAAATGACAAAACAAAAGAACCAATTAGCAAACTGGTAGCATTATCTCGATTAGCAGCTGCAAAGCAGTTTGCTACCACGAAGAGTATGGATCTTAAAACCTTCCTCACAATTTATGCTGTGAGCCGCTAGTATGTGACTATTTATTGTAAACAGATGATAATGAAAATAGTAGTGACCAAATCTGCAACCAAAAAGCAATTCTATGTAATTGCTGTTGTGGACAGTGGCAACTGTATTCATAAAGAGTCTGTTGACGGTGTTGCAAAGCGTGATGAGGTTGTATGGAAGCTAGCTGATCTATACAATGCACTAGATATTGAGATCATTGAACCAAGTATAGAAGAGTTCAAGTTTTCAGAGATTCCTGTGATACCAGTACTAGATGAAGAAGAAGCTGTAAAATACTTCGAAGATAATAAGGACTTTGTTTACGATAGAATCCTACAAGCTGTAAAAGAGGGTGTTCACATTAATCGAGGTGAAATTCGATTATTTGAGTTGAATGGCACTGGTGTGTATATGACTTCTAAAAAAGTACATTGGAAGAGTGGACTAGAACAGGCATTGCAACACTTTATTGACATAGAAGCATACGAAAAATGTATCAGCATTAAGCAGTTGATTACAAAATTATAGTTATGAAAAAGTTTAGAACAACAATGTTGCTTCAATCTCAGATAGAAGCAGCGATGAAGGTTACACGATCAAATAGGGCAGCTGCCGAGTACTTGCGTGTTAGCTTTAATATGTACAAGAGATATGCTAAAGCCTATAAAAATGGGTTTGGTGTATCGCTTTTTGACGCTCACAAGAATCAAGCTGGAGTTGGAGTAACCAAAAATAGAGTAGCAGATTCTCGACACAAAGTTGATGATATAGTTCTTGGAAAGCATCCAAACTATCCAGCTCACAAACTATTCAAAAGGTTACTGCAGAGTGGATACATTGAAGAGAAATGTAAGAGTTGTGGATTTCACCAAAAAAGACCCACAGACTTAAAGACTCCACTAGTATTGAATCATGTAGATGGAGATAAGACTAATCACAAATTTGATAATTTAGAAGTGCTATGTTATAATTGCTACTTTATTCACGTAGGTGATTTAAAGAAAACACTACTAAGAGATTCTACAGAAAGACCAGAACAATATACCTCTGAGCTATTTGAAGGAAAGCAAGAAACTTTAGATGCTCTATCAGACTTGGATCTGTTGTCGGATGAAGAAAAAAAGGCTATATTAGATAATCTAAACAATCTATAATATGGGTGTTCGAACATATTTTTTAAAAGGCGTTCGTAATGTAGAAAAGATACTTAATATACGAAAAGCTCGACGTAAAAAAGGATATCAGACCTTTAAGTTTTGGTTTTTGTTACCAGCAATGTTAATTGTAGCGGCTTTAGAGTGGCTTGAGATTAAGGGCCAGAGTATATCAAAATACTTTAGACGAAAACAAAAAAAGAAGTCGGAAAAAAATCCTGAATATAAAATAAAGATTACAAACATTATTGACGGCTTTGCTGGATTGGCCTTTCCAAACAAGCAAACAGAAGAGATGGCTACTAAGCGTGCTGAAATTTGTGCTGGCTGTTCGCATGCTAAGTCGTTTGGTGCATATAGCGTGATTGTAGATAACAAGACTAAAAGCATTCAAGGTATGAAGTGTAATCTATGTGGCTGTTCTTTAAGTGCTAAGGTTCGAAGTAAAAACGATAGCTGTCCAGATGGGAAGTGGTAAGAGATTAGGTATTCTCGTATATAACGATGAGGTTAATCATATAAAGTTTGTAGTTGAATTGCTATCTACAACTTTTGGATATCATTTAACTCAAGCTCACCAGTGTGCTGAGATGATACACAACAAAGGCAAGTACATCGTTAAAAGTCTTCCAGCAAAAGATAGAGAAAAACTAGAAGCATATAGAAATCTACTTTTGACAAACGGATTAGTAGCAAAAATAATTCCACTATAACTGTTGCAAAATCGATTGCATTGTAGTATCTTTAGGCATAACAAAAAGATATGACACAACCTAATTTAGGATACGCATGCATTAATATGCAGCTCCGCAAGAAAGACATCTTTGCTGGTAGAACTTGTCGAAAAGCTACATTCCTTGAGAAAGGATTACCTTACGTAGGAGAGTTAGGATTACAAAACATCAAAGATCTACTTACTATTGTCAAGTGGAATAGTGCTAACGGAATCAAACTCTATCGTATAGGTTCAGATATCTTTCCATGGCAAAGCGAATATAAGTTAGAGCAACTACCTCAGTATACAGAGATATTGTCAGTGCTTAGTGAGATTGGAGACTTTGTTACTCAAGATGGTCAACGTCTTAGCTTTCATCCAGGTCCGTTTAACATCTTAGGATCAACTAAGCCGGAAGTAGTAGAACGTACTATTGTGGACTTGCAAAACCACTCAGAGATATTTGACCTTATGGGATTCGAACCTAGCCCATACAACAAGATTAACATACACGTAGGTGCTACGTATGGTGATAAGGAGGGTACAGTTGATAGATGGATACAGAACTTTCAACGACTTAACGATAATACTCGCAAGCGCATTACACTAGAGAACGATGACAAAGAGAGTATGTATAGTATTGCTGATTTGCAATATATTCACGAACGTACGGGAGTTCCATTAGTATTTGACTTTCATCACCACTCTTGCCATCCTGATGGAATGTTACACAAGACTGCGTTAGAATGGGCTATTGCTACATGGCCAGCAGGAATCAAACCAGTAGTGCATTACTCCTCTTCTCGAAGACTTAATGAGGATGTAAAAGTTAAAATACAAGCACATGCTGATTACATCTACGAGGATATTGAAACCTTTGGATTCGATGTAGATATTATGTTAGAGTGTAAAGCAAAAGAACTAGCTTTGTTGCAATATAGAAAAAAACAGAGTATATTAGTATAGTAATCAATAAAACAAATAATATGTATTTTACAGTTTCAGTAAAAATGTCTCACGAGGATGACAAAGGAAAGATCAAAAAAACAACTCAGCGCTACTTGGTAGATGCAATGTCTGTAACAGAAGCAGAGGCTAGAATTATCAAAGCTCTTGAAGATTGTCCTAGTGAATTTGAGATCGTGTCTGCAAGCACTTCTCGAATCGTTGAAGTAGTAGCTCCTGATACAACGCCAGAAGTTTATGGTAACTAATCAAGAGGATTTTAAACCAGACTCAGTCGTACAAGCCGTTATAGAACGGTTTGTCGACCGAGCAAAATTCGGTAAACATAAGTACGGAACAGACTTAGACCGAAATGATCTATCAATGGAGGAGTGGATTCGACATGCACAAGATGAGTTGCATGACGGTATCCTATACTTAGAGAAGATTAAACAGATAATACAGAGAGCTAATACTTATAGATAATAAACGCACAAGATATGAGATACTGTAAAGTTTGCGGGATTGAGATACCTGAAGCAAGATTAAAAGCGTTACCGACAGCGGTAACTTGCGTAAACCATTCCACTGTATCGAAGTTTGCAGCTAACGTAGTAAACTTTGGAAACGCGGAAGCAGGAGATCTGACTGCTAAGATTGAGATATTACGTGATGAGGCTATGATTAAAAAGTGTGACGAATATGGTAAGCAAATAGGATCATACAAATAATGGAAGACCGCTTTGTAGCTTTTCGCGAAATGAATGAAAGATATCAACTGCAAAAAGCGTTGTCAGATGTTGGACCAGAACCAACATTGCTTCAACTACTTTTCATACAAAACTGCATAGAACAGGCGAAGCGAGATCCAGAAAAACTAACATTAAAAATAATACAAGATGTTCGAACAACACTCACAACAAGATACTCAGACACGAGTAACTAGTGTCATTCCGGAATATGAACCAGGAGTGCTAGATGGTTATTTTAATATAACCTTTGACAAGACTCGTGACACTGTATTCCGACTATCATTCAGTGCATTCCTTAAGCATAGGTTTACACAAGACGTAAAGCTTAAGCAGTATATAAGGAAGATAGATAAAGACGATATATTCACTGCCTCGACTATTGTAGCTCATCTATATGATATAGGGTTGCCAATGGAGGAGTGGGTTTGTGAATATATGGAAGTAGTGAAAGCTCGAATATCGACTTTTGATACTTTAATTAAATTAGTTCATTTTATAAAAACATTTGGAGATGACGAATGTGCATGAATCCCAAGAAGATCCATTTTCTACAGTAGACATTATAGCATGTCCTAACTGCGGAACTGAGGCAATGATGGAAACGGTGTTTGCCACTGGTGAAGAAAATATACAATGTCACAACTGTGGTTATTCGAGAAGATTATCAATGGTTGATGGATCTGTAAAGTTGGAAGAGATCAAAGGCTATGGTGCTTATAGAGTTCAGATGTTAGGAGCAGGACGCTGGGAGTATGGATCTTTTACCCATGCAGGAGCTGCAGAGGAATTTGAAAATTTAATGAAAAATATCAGTGTCAACGTCGCCTTTGCAGGATACTCTCAATACATTGACGGAGAAATAAAAGAAGTAGTTATAATAGATAAACAAATACAAAATGAGTAAAGTTTCAGTAAAACAAAGAGTTGATCAACTTAAGCAGTGGATCAGTTGGATTGGTGCCGTATCAGGAAAGAACGGACAAGCACCTAAGAATACAAAAGAGAAATCTACATACCAAGGTAAGAGACCTAGATTTCAGAAAACAAACCAGTAATATATTTATATTAATAAGGTCCCATCGTCTATCGGTTAGGACGCCAGGTTTTCATCCTGAAAAGCGGAGTTCGATTCTCCGTGGGACTACAAACATCGCGGAGTGTGGAAGTTGGTTATCCGCCTAGTCTCATAAGCTAGGATCGCAGGTTCGAGTCCTGCCTCCGCAACAAAAACGCTTGAAATAGGATGAAGTACAAATCCAGAGCAGGGTGCGGGTCCTGCAATATAGTCAGGTGGCGGAATGTTAGACGCTATATCAGTAGTAAGGGAGACATGGAGTGGAATCCATGCCGCCCACCAAAAAGAAAGAACTGATAAACCATTACAGGTTCGAATCCTGTCCTGACTACAACGTAGGAGTTCTTTGACATATTAAAAATTAGAAAACATGGAAATAACATCATTCGTTTTAGGTGTGCTTGTGATTGTAGCAACGTTTATATCAATTGCTATTGTTGCAGGTATGACTAAGATAAGTAAGTTAACACAACAAGTACAAGATCTAACATTAAGAATAGATCGAGAAACAGATAACATATATCGCAATATGCAATCTGAACACGATGACATCTGGCGACAGTTCGAAGCATGCGGTAAAGACGTAACAATGGTTGAACGAACAGTCATGCAGCGGATTGATAAGGAGTTGGAAGATACTCACCGTTCACTTCACAATGAGATTGAACAGATACACAAGCACGAAGAAAATATTCATCGTGAAATTGACGACACAAGACGTTATATCGACTCTAGAATTGACAAGGTCGTAGTAAAAGGATCTTGGGATAACGATAAACAAATATTAAAAGGATAAAATAACCCGTTAAAGACTCTTACGTTTTTTCTTGGATTTTAAATTTTTCTTTCGTATATTAACCTTAAAAATAATATTATGAGACTAAAGAAAAACAGCATTAAGACAGCCATCATGTTGCGGCTACGTAAAGCAGGCTACCTCTGTAAGAAGCCTACAGTTATTAAAAGAATTAGGGTAAGTAAGACGGTGTGGCCAGATGGTACAGAAACACACTATACCGAACCACTAAAGTCTCAACCTCTCAACAAAGACTCCTTTGCTTCTGAGATGCATGTATATAAAGAATATAAAAAAGATTGGGATAAAAAAATAAAATCAGTTAAATCAAATAAAAAATAAAATACAAGTTATGAAATCAACAATTCAATCAGTATCACAGTATGTTGCAAAGAATGCTAAAACTGCATTAAATCTTATCATAGTTGCAGCCGTTGCTACAGCTTCTTTCAAATTAGGAGCTAAGTATGGAAACACTACTACAGATAAAAAACCCTCTAATCCATATGCTCATGCGTTTTCACCAAAAGAAATATCAATCGCAGTAAATGAGAGTCGTGAGTTGATAATGATCGAAAGAGCAACTGGAAGTTATATTGTGTACAGTGATACAATTGGTCAAACAATCTTCAATATGTACGCTGCTCGTATTCACCAAGAAGTAACAAATGGTAAGTAACCTAAAAATAGGAATTGCAATTGGTGCACTAGCTGTTGCTACTTTTACTCTAACAGAGGAGCAAGAGCAGCAAGCTAGTAATCAAACCACTATGCGTGTTCCACAACTTGTAACTGAAAAGTCTCCGCCATGCTTGCAAATGTACTATTACATAAAAACATACGCAGATACATTTAACATACCATTAACATACGCTTTTGGTATAGCAAACACAGAAACCTCATACAATGGTCCATTAGACTGGAATTACAACCCTGCACTAACTTCAAGTGCTGGCGCAGTTGGTCCAATGCAGGTTATGGTTTCTACAGCTCGATGGATCAATAAAGATAGTGTAACTAAAGAAAAACTAAAAACTAATATAAAATATAACGTGTATACGTCTATGAAGCTGCTTCGCAAACTATTTAATAAAAACGGGGATTGGAAACTTGCCTTTGGTGAATATAATACCGGTCGTCCGTGTGTTAATAGTTATGCACATAGAGTTTATAATTATGTTCCTAATTGGTGAATGCAGCTAAATTACAAAACACACCGTCTAAATATTGAATCTGTTAGCGGAGCTATTCATTACGCTCTACCTAAGGAGGTTGCAGAAGATGTCCTTCTAAACAAAAGCTGTCATGTTGATCACGAAGGGTTTGATCTTAATGAAGTAGAGCAGGAATACCACAAGCACAATAACATAGCACTATCAAACGATCCGACATGGTATAAAGATGGTCAAGGCGTATCAGGAGCTAATGCTATTATTCTTCCTTGGATAGTACAGACTGATCATAGTGATTTGATTATAGACCATAGCCACTATGTATTTAGACACCCTATTAGGGGTAATGCTGCAGAGCAAGTTGAAGAGTATGCAATTCGTAGACCTGAGCTATATAGAATTTTATCAGCAGAATTCAAATGTGGATTAGATCTTTGTATTGATTATATCGATAAGAAGAAAAAAACAGTACAACCTATCGTACATATAGAATGGGACTTTACTTGTCAAATTCATATGACAAGTGAAGCTGAAAGAGTTGAAGGCATACTTCAACAAGCCAACTGGCAACAAATAGTACCAACTATAATACGGTACAACGACATTGCCAAGCAGAACTCGGTAGATGCTTTTTCTCAAGCAGATACTAGAGCTCAGTTATTATTTGGACAAAACGCTTATAAATTAATACCAACGTTATGATTGATGAAATAAATGAAAAAGAAGACCTATTCTTTTTTGAAGATGAAGAAGGTCAAGCAAATGAAAGCTTAACTGGCGATGAAGACTGGAACGCTATGTGGAATACTCTTTTAGAATGGACAGAGCATGGTCAACATCTTCGCGATGTCTTGCATGATAGAGTACCAAATGTATTGCTAGAGTATGGTGGTAATAGTGATGATAAAAAGATGCAGTATATTGCTGATAATTTGAACCCCAATTGCTCTAACAAGTTTCTTGTAGAAGACATTTCAAATATAGTTAATCAATGGGTCATAGGTGATCTTTCTGCAGAAGAAGCGGTTAGCACCTTGCAAGACGATATTTTCCCAGACTATTTTGATGGATGTTAAATCTAAGCATACTTATACTAAATGATAAAACTTAAAGAAATACTCAACGAAGTACTATCTGAAGGGGTTTATGATCCCGGAATTTTGAAGTGTGTATTTCTAGCAGGAGGTCCTGGCTCAGGCAAGACTACTACTGCAAATCAATTATTTGGAGTTACTTCTGATAGCTTTTCTATTGATGGTTTAAAGCCGGTTAATAGTGATAAGTTTTTTGAGTTTCTATTGCACAAGTACAGTCTTCCAACTGATTTAGCATCACTACCTAAAGCTGAGTTAGATAAGATAGTAAAAGGAGCTAACTCACCGAGAGAAAAGGCAAAGGGTCAAATGAAGACGATCTACACCTACTACATCGCCGGTCGTTTGGGTATGATCATAGATGGTACTGGTGATGATCCAGAAAAGACAAGAAAGCAAGCTGAAGACTTAAAAAAGGACTTTGGATATGATGTTTGTATGGTGTTTGTTAACACATCACTAGAAAAGGCTATTGACAGAAATAACCACCGAGAAAGAAAGTTACCAGAGAAGTTAGTTATCGATATTTGGAATGAAGCTCAGAAGGCAAAAGAAAAGCACAAAGCGTATTTTGGTAAAGATTTCTTCGAAGTAATCAACGAAAAAGACTTAGCACCAGGTGAACCTATATTGATAGATAAAGAAGTACAAAAGAAAGTAGATGGATGGGTTCGCAAGCCGGTAGAAAATCCAATAGGTAAAGAGTGGATACAAAAAGCACTAGCTGCTAAGAAATCATCCAACCTAAAAGAAGAACAAGGTCAGTATGAAATCTTCTGCGATATGGATGGTGTTCTTTGTGACTTTGTGCAGCAGTGGAAAGATTACAATAAAGGGAAAGATCCGGATACAATGAGACGTCGTATTGGTAAGTCTGCATTTGATGACATACTAGATGGGATGGATAGAAAGTTTTGGAACACAATGAAGTGGATGCCAGGAATGCAGAGAGTGTGGAATGTTATCAGTAGACATGGTGCTAAGATACTTAGTGCACCTGCCGATAATCCAGACTCGCCTGCTGGTAAGTTAGATTGGGTAAAAAAGAACCTCTCAAACACTGAAGTGATATTTCGTAAGTCTTCAAAGAAGCAAGAGTTCTCAGGACCTAATAAGATCCTTATCGATGACCTAAAGAGAAACATCGATCAGTGGAGAGCTAGAGGTGGTATTGGAATACACCACATTAGTGTTGAGAAAACGCTAAAAGAATTATCCGATCTAGGAATAAAATAAGCCAACAACTGTTGGCTTTTTCTTTTTTAATTTGTATATTCAAACATGATACAACTAATGACGCACCCATTAGAGGGTCAGCTACAACTACTAGCAATTTCTGTAGTTGTTGTTTGCTTCGTAGCTCATTTTATTTTACAAAAAAATAACGAAGATAAAGAATAATATGAAAAAACTAATACTAATGCTTCCACTAGTATTTGGATGCAAAACTTCAAAGCAGAGTTGTGATGCATATGGTGCCTACAGAATACCGTACACAGATTCAATTGTGGTGTCTGAGTATCATGTAATGCCTTTGGAGTATAAAAGGAATAAGAACCTACATCTATACTTTCCTAAGGAGATTGTTTACATTAAAGATGGAGTTGAAGTGTGCATTCCAGTACATTATGAATATCAGAGAATTATAAAATATAAATAGACCATGATCATAGTAAAAGCAATATTAGGGATCGTTATGTTAGTAGGTATAGTAGTACTACTAGTCATGGCGATAGATGCAATCCGTAAATAATCAAAAAAGCATGCAAAATATTTGGTAGTGTGAGAAATAATACTTAAATACTTAAAAAATAAAGGTTATGAACGAATTAGAAAAAGAAATTAATTTTTAATAAACCAATGGTGAAGTATGCATATTTAATTTTGGTTTTTTGTTTAACTTCTTGTATTGAAATTGTAGAAGACTTGAATCTCAACACAGATGGATCAGGAACATTCAAATATAGCGTAAACCTGAGTTCTAGTAAATTAAAGGTGCGATCAATATTGGCTTTAGATAGCTACAATGGAGAATCAATCATAAAGGAACCTGAATTGAAACAAAAAATACAACAAGCCAGACTGCAGTTGATACGAAGTCGAGGAATAAGTAAGGTATCAATTGTAGAAGACTACGACAATTATATTGTTAAGTTACAGTTTGATTTTGATGATGTTGAAAATTTAGAGTTGGCTATTAAGAGTATTTTCAAAACCTTCTATGAAAGCGAAAAATATAATTTGGATTGGATATCATATAAGAACAATACACTAAGTAAAAATATACCAGCTATACAATCTGATTACTTGTCAAAATTTATAACAGAAGGTGCAGATAATGGGTGTTATATATCGATTACTAGGTTTGGCAGTACCGTTAAATCATGTTCAAATGAATTAATTACAAAATCAAAAAGCGGTAAAGCTGTTATGATAAAGGTACCTACAGAAATGCTAATTAGTGATTCAAAAGTGTTAGCAAATATAATAGTTACAAATAAATAGAATAAACATATGAACCAACTAGACAAGCAATACCAGGATCTTTTATTTGAAATAATAACATCCGGCACCGTGAAAGATACACGCAATGGCAAAACCGTATCATTGTTCGGACGTCAGATCCGACACAAGATGAAAGATGGGTTTCCGTTGCTTACCACAAAGAAAATGTATTGGAAAGGAATTGTAACAGAGTTGTTATGGTTTTTAAGGGGTGATACCAATATCAAATATCTTATAGACAACGATTGTCATATTTGGGATGGTGATTGTTTTGCCAACTACATAAAACATAATCCAAACGCAGATGAACAAATGATTAGCGATGCTAGTCAGATGGTAAATATAAAAGAATGGTTCATCAACAAAATCAAAACAGATGATGAGTTTGCTAAGAAATGGGGTGACCTCGGACCTGTGTATGGCAAGCAATGGAGAAGTTGGATACAATTTATCCCTTACAATGTCACAGAAGAAAACTGCAAAGTTGCAGTTAAAGTAACAGACCAAATCGCAAACCTAATCAACGAACTTAAAACAAACCCAGACTCAAGACGACTAATGGTTAATGCTTGGAATGTAGGTGAATTAGACCAAATGGTTCTTCCACCTTGTCATTATGGATTTCAAGTTTATACAAGAGAACTGTCTTGGGAAGAGCAGGTTCAGTGGGTAATGAAGAATACTAATGTTGAGATGGAGAATCTCTACATAGTAGAGGAGATTGCTAAAGATACAACTCCAAAAAGAGCAATCTCTCTAATGTGGAATCAACGTTCAGTAGATACATTTTTAGGATTACCATTCAACATTGCTTCTTATGGTTTATTACTTGAGATATTAGCTAAAATGACCAACATGGTTCCTGATGAGCTTGTTGGTAACTTAGGCGATGTGCATTTATATGAAAATCACTTACCACAAGCACGTGAACAGATAGTAAGAGAACCGCATGCATTACCTAAACTATTTATAAATGATGAGTTTTGGATCACTGCGAATGACACTAAAGAGCTTACCGTTAGTACTGAGATTTTAACGATGCTTATAGAAGACTTTCAGATTGAAGATTACGAATCACACCCAACAATTAAAGCACCTTTATCTAATTAAAAAAATATAAGTTATGACAACAGAATTAACAAAAAAACTAATGAGTATTTGTGCTCCAAATGCTCCACTTGAAAACAACCACAGTTTAGATAATACTTTCGGTATTGATAATCTAACAGAAGAGCAAAGAATACAAGTAGAAGCTGAGCTTATTAAGCACTTCGGTTTTGATAGAATTGTATGGATGGAATTGCCTTCAGGACTATCTGAAAATAATGAACCAATAGTAGTTAAATCAGTCAAATTAGCAGGTGAAGAAGATCCCAAACATCCAGGTAAGGTAGGATATGTTTATAAGGTATTATTCACTCCAGTTATGTATGACCCAATAGAACTACATGCCCCAGTAAAAGATGGTTGTGTTTTTGCGCCAACAGTATATGACCCTGCAACCTTTGAACCAAAACAAAGCATTACAATTACTTGGTCACCTGATTTTCCACAAGACATTGATGCTCCTGAAAGAACATATGAAGATGATAAACAGATGATTCGTGACTTATTAGAGAGAGTATTAACAAATCCTGAAGAGTATAGACCAGAAGGATTTAGAGCTTGT